>Ga0206950_1205_pt1 | contig 10887 bp, 6 predicted proteins | sample Alteio_BWOrgHeat_41_FD_152954 | JGI IMG/M metagenome (GOLD analysis project Ga0206950, IMG submission 152954) | Enriched cells from forest soil in Barre Woods Harvard Forest LTER site, Petersham, Massachusetts, United States -... | ecosystem: Environmental > Terrestrial > Soil > Temperate forest > O... | reverse complement strand
GCGCCATCTGCGACAAGCCAATGCGAATTTGATTTTCCAACAATTCGCCGATCGCGCGGACGCGACGATTGCCTAAATGATTGATGTCATCCATCTCGATTGGGAACGTCTTTTTCCCATCGCCGACTTCGCTGACATCGTTGTTAAGAAGAATGACGTATTTGATCGTGCAGATAATATCTTCGGGCGTCAACGTCCGACGTCGCTCGTTGGGCACTTCAAACTTAAAGCCCGGACGATTGGAAATCCACGCCGCTAGAGGCGCCAACTTTTTGTTCAACTTATAACGGCCCACGCGCGTAAGGTCGTATTTGCGGATGGATTTAAATAACAGATTGTCGAGGTATTGCTCGGCTTGATCCGCGGCAATAAATTCCTGCGCACGCAACACGCGATAAATCATGTTGATGGCGTCTTTGCGCGTTTTGATATTGTCTTTCGCTAAAGTATTACGAATGGTCACGTCATTGATGGCGGGGTCAAGAATAAGCAAGTGAATATCTTGCACGTTCTTAGCGCGCATCTGAGCAATATTTTCTTTAGAGATTTCGCGATTGGCTTCGAACAGCACTTCGCCCGTACCTTTAAGAACAACGTCGGAAGCGAGAATGCGTCCTGCAATTGCTTCGTCCTTTGCATCGCTTAAGCGCACCGACTCGAAATCGTAGAACACGCGTAGAATTTCTTCATCCGCTTCGAGCCCGATCGCACGCAATAAAACAGTCGCCGGCAATTTCTTGTGTTTGTCCAAGCGCACGTAAAGCGCATTGTTTAAATCGTATTCAAACTCCACCCACGCGCCGCGGTAAGGAATGATGCGCGCGAAATATAAATTTTTACCGTAGGATGAAATTTTCTTTTCTTCGTCTTCTTCAAAAATAACGCCGGGTGAACGATGCAGCTGGCTGACGACGACGCGCTCCGCCCCGTTGATCACAAACGTGGCGTTTTCAGTCATGAGCGGAATATCGCAGATGTAAACGTCTTGCTCGGCAATTTGCTTCACGCGCGCAGACTCCTCGCGTTGCAAAATCCGGAAGGTCGCTTTCAACGGCGCCGAATAGACGGCATCTTTCCAGAGCGCTTCCTCAACGGTATAGCGCGGTTCTCCCAATTCATACTGCACAAATTCCAGCGTCAGACTTTCGTCGTTGCTGGTAATGGGGAAAATATCCATGAATGCGGCTTGCAGTCCCTGGATTTTGCGTTTCTCCGCCGGGACATCAAACTGCAAAAATTCTGCCATCGATGTTTTTTGCATCGAGAGCAGCTCGGGCAAAGCAATAATAGACGGAATCGACGAGAAGTTAAGCTTTTCCAAGCTTTAGTCCTTTCATCCGCGAAAGATGCGAAGTGAGTTTTATAGTGACGATGGCGTAATACTTCAGATTACTTGATTTCGACGGTAGCGCCGGTTTCGACCAGCTTCTTCTTAATTTCTTCCGCTTGATCTTTGTTAACGCCGTCTTTAACCGATTTAGGCGCGCCTTCGACCAAGTCTTTGGCTTCTTTTAAACCAAGACCGGTAATTTCACGCACCACTTTGATGACGGGAATTTTGTTCGCACCACCGGAAACTAAGACGACCGAAAATTCGGTTTTCTCCTCGGCGGCTGCGGCGCCACCGGCGGCCGGAGCATGACCGGCTGCGGCCATCGCCATAGGAGCTGCCGCCTTCACGCCAAACTTATCTTCGAGGGCTTTAACAAGCTCCGACACCTCGAGAATCGATAACTTGGAAATCTGTTCAACTAATGTTGCTGTTTCTGCCATGACAACCTCCTATGCTTTCTGCTCTGATTTTTTTGCGATTGCGTCTAAAACGGAAACGAAGTCGCGCAACGGCGCTTGCAGCACACTGACTAAATTGGTCGCGGGTCCTTGCAAAACTCCCAGGAGCTGAGCGATGAGCACTTCGCGCGAGGGCAGCGCTGAAATCGCTTTTAATTCTTTACCGGTAAGAACTTTGCCTTCAAAACATCCGCCGGTTACTTTGAGCGCTTCATGCGTTTTCGCAAATTCGAAAACGGCCTTAAGCGTCGCAATCGTGTCCCCGCGTTCAATGACCACCGCGCTTGGACCGTCGAGCATATCGCCCAACGCTTCAAAACCCGCATTTTTTAATGCGATTTTCGTCAAACTATTTTTAACGACGCGATACTCCGCTTTGAAGGGGCGAATCTTCTGGCGAATCTCGTTGATCTCAACCGTCTTTAAACCGCCATACGATGTGATAATAATACCAAGGCTCTCCTTAGTAACGGTTTGCAATTCTTGAACAGTTTCTTTTTTTAAAGTTGTAGGCATAGTTCGCTTAAAATTTTAACCACTTGATCGAAGCTCTTAAGGAGGTCTCACCCAATGCGCGACCTTCCAGCTGAACATCTAAACCCTGCATGATCGTAAACGTGCAACCTAAAACAACACCAATATTCTTATTCATGTGTCCTTCGATGCTCGAAGGAACTCCACCGGTCGCTTGATTGTCCGACCATTTTACATCAGAAGCGCTTACGCGCGGACCAAAATACGGCGTAAACACTTTCCATTTCCAACTGGCGACAACCGCTCCGCCATAACGCAAGTCGCGCATTTTCTGATTAATCAAATTCTGCGCGCCGTTCACTTCTTCACGATTAAAAAAACTGGTCTGCGATCCGACGCCCAGTTGCACTAACACACCGGGCCAATTTTCCGTCGGCGGAAAAATATGATCGGCCACTTCAAGGTCATAAAAATATCCAGAATCGCCACGCCAGGTGGACACATCGCTTTTTAACTGCGGGTCCAATAAGGCTCCGCCTGCCAATGCCACTTGAATAGTTTCTGAAACATTGTACGCGAGCGCTGCACCTGCCGCTTGATGCTGACTTTCTACGCGCCCGCGCGTATCAAAATCTAAATCGTGCTTTTCGTGGTTGTAAAAGAACTCTTGCTCAAATGAAGACTTCGCACCTTGATTAACGAAAAGGGGAAGCTCCTGCGCATTTAATGAAATCGCTCCCGCTCCTAAAAGCAAGAGAACCCATACGCTATTCTTCATGAGCGCAAATAATTTATCAAAATAAAACCCCGGCGGCGACCTACTCTCCCGGTCCCTTGCGGGATCAGTACCATCGGCCCTGGTGGGCTTAACTTCCGAGTTCGGAATGGGATCGGGTGTGACCCCACCGGAAAAACCACCGAGAAATCTGTTGTTGTCGTCTATAGCTGCATAAGTGACACACTGCTATTCAATCAAAAAAGATCGAATGATACGGCCAAGCCGCACGACCAATTAGTACAGGTTCGCTCCACATCTTACGATGCTTCCACGTCCTGCCTATCAACGCAGTAGTCTTCTGCGGGTCTTTAGGCATCTTATGATGCGGGAATTCTTATCTTAGGGCGGGTTTCACACTTAGATGCTTTCAGCGTTTATCCCTTCCGAACTTAGCTATCCGGCCATGCCCCTGGCGGGACAACCGGTACACCAGAGGTTCGTCCATTCCGGTCCTCTCGTACTAGGAACAGCTCCCTTCAAAATTCCTACGCCCACGGTAGATAGAGACCGTACTGTCTCACGACGTACTGAACCCAGCTCACGTACCGCTTTAATTGGCGAACAGCCAAACCCTTCCCACCTACTTCAGCGGGAGGATGCGATGAGCCGACATCGAGGTGCCAAACCGGATCGTCGATATGGACTCTTGGATCCGATAAGCCTGTTATCCCCGGAGTAGCTTTTATTCGTTGAGCGACGGCAATTCCACATTCGAACCGCCGGATCACTAGAACCTGCTTTCGCACCTGCTCGACTTGTAGGTCTTGCAGTCAAGCTCCCTTCTGCTCTTGCACACGATGCGCGATTTCTATACGCGCTGAGGGAACCTTTGTACGCCTCCGTTACTCTTTAGGAGGCAACCGCCCCAGTTAAACTGCCCACCTGACAATGTCCACCGTCCCGGTATAGGGAAGCGGTGTTAGAACCACAAGATCGGAAGAGTGGTATTTCACAGTTGTCTCCATCCCGCCCGAAAGCGGAACTTCAAAGACTCCCACCTATTCTACGCATCCAATCCCGTAGCTCATTATCAAGATACAGTAAAGCTTCACGGGGTCTTTTCGTCTAGCCGCGGGTATCAAGCGTCTTCACTTGAACCCCAATTTCACCGAGACTCTGGTTGAGACAGCGCTCTCTTTGTTATGCCATTCGTGCAGGTCGGAACTTACCCGACAAGGAATTTCGCTACCTTAGGACCGTTATAGTTACGGCCGCCGTTTACTGGGGCTTAGGTTCAATGCTTCGCGGTTACCCACTAACATCTCCCCGTGACCTTCCAGCACCGGGCAGGCATCAGCCCCTATACATCATCTTGTGATTTAAGCAGAGGCCTGTGTTTTTGTTAAACAGTCACGAGAGCCGTTTCACTGCGGCCCGCCAAACCTTCCCTTGTACAGGGTTAATTCGGCAGGCATCCCTTCTTCCGAAGTTACGGGACCAGTTTGCCTAGTTCCTTAACCAGAGTTCACTCGCGCGCCTTAGTATATTCTACCTGTCTACCTGTGTCGGATTGCGGTACGGTCATCTTAGAAACTCTCAACGAGGCTTTTCTTGGCAGCGGAATTGGGCCACTTCACCTTGATGTAATCGCGGCTCGTATTCGGGCCTGAGCTACCTCCGTGGATTTGCCTGCGGAAGTAATACCTGCACCCTTAAACCTACACAACCAACGGTAGGATGGCTTACTTTTCTGCGTCTCCCCTTTGATGATAACGCTTCTAATATGGTTCAGGAATATTAACCTGATGCCCTTCATGTACGCCTTTCGGCCTCCACTTAGGACCGACTAACCCTGAGTCGACGAACGTTGCTCAAGGAAACCTTAGACTTACGGCGGAGAGGAATCTCACCTCTCATATCGCTACTTATTCCGACATTCTCACTTCTGAACGGTCCAGTATTCCTCACGGTATACCTTCGTCCCATCCAGAACGCTCCCCTACCCCTTATAAATTCCTTAGAACTTACAAAGCCATGATTGCGGTGGCATGCTTGAGCCCCGATCATTTTCGGCGCAGACTCGCTTGACTGGTGAGCTGTTACGCACTCTTTAAAGGATAGCTGCTTCTAAGCTAACCTCCCAGCTGTTTCAGCAAATCCACAACCTTTACCACTTAGCATGCACTTTGGGACCTAGATCGATGGTCTGGGATGTTCCCCTCTTGCCCACGAAGCTTAGCCCTCGTGTACTGACTCCCACGCTCACCCTGAAGTATTCGGAGTTTGGTTAACTTCGGAACCAAGGTTATTGGCCCTACATTATCCAGTGCTCTACCCCTTCAAGTCATCGCGTGAGGCTAGCCCTAAAGCTATTTCGGGGAGAACCAGCTATCACCAAGTTCGATTGGCCTTTCGCCCCTAACCCCAACTCATGTAGGAATTTTTCAACATTCAACACTTCGGGCCTCCACTCTCGATTAAGAGAGCTTCACCCTGGTCAGGGTTAGATCACTTGGCTTCGGGTCTATTAACGGCAACTGAGCGCCCTATTCAGACTCGCTTTCGCTACGGCTTCCCTATCGGCTGCTCACCGCTAGGTTAACCTTGCTACCGTCAATAACTCGCCGGATCATTCTTCAACAGGCACGCTCTCACCCATTGCTCTCTTGCGAGAACCATAGGGCTCGAACTGCTTGTATGCATACGGTTTCAGGTACTTTTAACTCCCCATCTGGGGTACTTTTCACCTTTCCCTCACGGTACTAGTTCACTATCGGTCGGACGCTCATATTTAGCCTTAGAGAGTGGTCTCCCTAGATTCCCACGGGGTTTTACGTGCCCCATGGTACTCAGGAACTTATCCAGAAAGTCATTCCCCTTTCGCTTACAGGGTTGTCACCTACTATGACTGGCTATTCCAAGCCATTCAGCTAGGAGAATGATTTTTTACTTTCCGATCTTGCGATCTGATAAGCCCTACAACCCGCTTCCAGTTTGCACCAGAATCGTTTAGGCTATTCCCCGTTCGCTCGCCACTACTAAGGGAATCTCGGTTGATTTCTTTTCCTCCGGGTACTGAGATGTTTCACTTCCCCGGGTTGTCCTTCGTACACTATTCATTCATGTACGAATTCATCATTTTTCAATGATGAGGGTTTCCCCATTCGGAAATCTGCGGATCAAAGGTTGCAAACACCTCCCCGCAGCTTATCGCAGTTTACCACGTCCTTCATCAACGGCGTCCGCCAAGGCATCCACCATATGCACTTTGTAGCTTGACCATATCATTTCATCCTTTTCGGATCTGATATAGACAATGTGTCATACAACGCACGTTTCCTTTCGAAACGTGTTGATACTTAATTGGCTATAGACTATTAGACTTTTACAACAATTCGTATTTCAAAGAACAAACAACAGCCCACCCAAGTTTCAGCGTGCTATAAAATTGTGGTGACCGACGGAATACTTCAAAGTCTGGAGGTGGTCGGGATCGAACCGGCGACCTCCTGCTTGCAAAGCAGGCGCTCTCCCAACTGAGCTACACCCCCATCAAAAGATTCTTCAAAATATGGACCTGGACAGATTTGAACTGTCGACCTTTCGCTTATCAAGCGAACGCTCTAACCAACTGAGCTACAGGTCCAACAAAATTATATTGAGTGCAAGTTGACAAACGCCCCAGACAATCGAAGTTCGACTTCTAATTTTCTTAACGTCAAGAAAAAAAGAAAGGAGGTGATCCAGCCGCACCTTCCGATACGGCTACCTTGTTACGACTTCACCCCAATCACCAACCACAACTTCGGCGGCTATCTCCTTGCGGTTGAATCACCGACTTCTGTTGCAGCGGGCTTTCGTGGTGTGACGGGCGGTGTGTACAAGGCCCGGGAACGTATTCACCGCTGCCTGCTGATCAGCGATTACTAGCGATTCCGCCTTCACGTGGGCGAGTTGCAGCCCACGATCTGAACTGGGGCCGGCTTTAAGGGTTTTGCTCCACCTTGCGGTATTGCTTCCCGTTGTACCGGCCATTGTAGCACGTGTGTAGCCCTGGACATAAGGGCCATGAGGATTTGACGTCATCCCCACCTTCCTCCTTCTTATCGAAGGCAGTTTTCGAAGAGTGCATCCCTTGCGGGATTAGCAACATCGAATGGGGGTTGCGCTCGTTGCGGGACTTAACCCAACATCTCACGACACGAGCTGACGACAACCATGCAGCACCTCTGCTCGCTCCCTTGCGGGTCGTTCACTGTTTCCAGCGAACTACCACGAGTAGTTCAAGCCCAGGTAAGGTTCTTCGCGTTGCGTCGAATTAAACCACATGCTCCACCGCTTGTGCGGGCCCCCGTCAATTCCTTTGAGTTTCAACCTTGCGGCCGTACTCCCCAGGCGGCTTATTTAATGCGTTAGCGCCGACGCGGAAGGGGTCGATACCTCCCACATCTAATAAGCATCGTTTAGGGCTAGGACTACCAGGGTATCTAATCCTGTTTGCTCCCCTAGCTTTCGCAGCTCAGTGTCAGTAATGGCCCAGTAACCTGCCTTCGCCATAGGTATTCCTCCCGATATCTACGCATTTCACCGCTACACCGGGAATTCCAGTTACCCCTACCATACTCTAGTCAAACAGTATTCCTTGGCCTCTCCCAGTTAAGCCGGGAGCTTTCACAAGAAACTTATCCAACCACCTACCTGCGCTTTACGCCTAGTGATTCCGAGTAACGCTTGCCACCTACGTATTACCGCGGCTGCTGGCACGTAGTTAGCCGTGGCTTATTCAGAGAGTACTGTCACAATTGGCTATTCACCAACTCATTCATCCCCTCTAAAAGAAGTTTACAACCCGAAGGCCTTCATCCTTCACGCGGCGTCGCTGGATCAGGGTTGCCCCCATTGTCCAAAATTCCCCACTGCTGCCTCCCGTAGGAGTCTGGCCCGTGTCTCAGTGCCAGTGTGGCCGATCACCCTTTCAGGCCGGCTACCCGTCGTAGGCTTGGTGAGCCGTTACCTCACCAACTACCATGATAGGATTTAAACTCCTCCTCCAGCGGCCCTTGCGGACCTTTGACCTCTGAGTGATGCCACTCTGTGGTCTTATGGGACATTAGCCCGACTTTCGCCAGGTTGTTTCCCACTCGAGGGAAGATTGTTTAAATATTACTCACCCGTCTGCCGCTAACTCCTGCGATACGCTGCAGAAATTCGCTCGACTTGCATGTGTTAAGCACGCCGCCAGCGTTCACTCTGAGCCAGGATCAAACTCTCCATTAAATTTATTAATAGAGGTTTGTTAGGCTCTACTCTGATTCCGAGACTGCTTTGCGCACTTCTCGGAATCTGTTAAACATCAAAGTTACTTTTTGTTCCTTTGATTGCCCTCGCGAATGGTTTTAAGGCATTCGGGGGCGTTTGTCGACTTGCGCTTATATAGTTTTCAAAGAACCGAAAAAAAATCCGGCACAGGGTTTTACACCCTGTGTTCGTTACAGCTCGTGAATATTACGGATTCTAACGATCAGTGTCAACATCTTTTTTATTTATTATTTTTCCGACGATAAAATATTTTTTCTGCCACGCGTCACCAGAAATTTTTCGTGAACTTTACGATCTTTCTGTCGCTATTCCTATTTCTCACAAAAATACCCAGCCTAACAAGCCCCTAAAAGCTGGGCACAAAGCGCCAATAAGCGTACGTCTAGACCTATAGAAGACGACGCGCAGGACTGTTAAATTAAGTGCATGAAAGCGCAGCACCTCGCCATCTACCGTTTTATCTTTACATTTTTATTTTGCACTTCGCAGGCGGGCGCTCGATCGTCAACAGAAGCGCCGATGCAGTATAACGCATTTGTGCAGTGCGCCCTCAGTCCCAAGGATGTATTCGCGCAGCACCCCTTGACCGAGCAAGTACCCGAAAAATTTGCAGAAATGGAACGGCGAGAATTTTTGCAAGCAGCGGCCGCCTTCACAACGCAGAGGCCTCAGTGGATAGAAAAACTTTGGGATTCGTTATTTCCTACGGAGAACCCAGACCGCCCATCAAACCTCACGCCACCGACGATCGATGCGACCATTATCGAACGCGAAATCGACAACTTTTCTAGCGTATACCGCCGGGCCGGCACACAGGGTCACGCGCACGCCTTCGATTATATCGAGCACGCGCTTAAATCATGGGGCTATCATCCGGTACACCAGCAGTCGCTGACGAACGCCCCGCTTTTTACATCCGCCATTCTACCCGGCAAAAATCCCGACGCACGGCCGATTATTATATGCGCGCATTTTGATGCGTTGAGTCCCGGCGCTGATGACAATGGAACAGGGATTGTCGCGCTGCTGGAAATGGCGCGTCAGTTCGCCGTCCAAGAATTTGATTCCCCGATCATTTTCATCCCCACAGGAGATGAAGAAGATTACGGCCTCGGAATCCTGGCCGCACTGAAACATTTACGAGAGTCCGGTTTTGCGCTCGACAAGGCGTACTTGATCAATATCGATACGATTGGCCAATTTAATATGCAGAACAAAGATGTCCTTGCTGCGGGCGTTAAAAACGGAATCGAAATTCGGCCGGTCGTTTCCGAAGACCATCCCCCGTTCGGACCATTGCATCCGGAACAGTGGGGAAAAATATTTAGTCAACCCCTCGCAAAGACGAATCTTATCCGTACGGGCCATCTGCGTCGCACAGACGCCGAAGGCGCTGCGACGGTTTATGGACTTTCATGGCTCGAATTCGCCATGCCGGAAGACATGTTTGATGCGAGCGGAATTCCACACACAGGAAAAGACAATCCAAAAATCATTGACTTCGACAAAACAAGCACGGTCATGCAAATGATTGCCCGAGGCGTTTGGCATTTGGCCGTTCCACGTGCACAAAGAAATTCCGCGAAACCGTGGCCGGAGTGGAGAGAATCAAAAACGGTTGGACACGACTACCTCAAGGAAACCAAAGAATTATTCGCTCGGTTTGGATTGGGTTTTGAAATTCCACCCAGCACACCGGATTATCCGACCCCTACGATCAATCACGACGCTTATCTTTTCTTCGTCCAATGGCTCAAAATGCTCAAAGATCGTTGGCCATCTTACGGCCACTATTTCAGGGGGATGGTTTATGACCCGACGATGATGAAGTTGAACGATCCACGCTATCTACGGACGCCGTCCGGATTTATTCGCTACACCAGCAACCTGGGCGTTGCGGCCAAATACGACATTCTGCTGACGGACACGAAATTTAATATTAAATACATGGACCGCGCACACCAGTTGCTGACATTGATTGGCGAGCTCGAAGGAGTGTGCGGCACCGTGTATGACAATACGAACCTGCCGATCTTCGCGCCCTTCGAAGTGACACGCAATAAAAAAAACCAATTCCTAACTTATGTTGGATACTTAGGCCCGCGCGATTTTGCCAACAAAATTTTATACGGACGCGTCTATGGGACTCACCCTGAAGAGAAATTGATACGCCGTGATTCAAAAGGAGAACCGTCAAAGCTTGAGGATTTAACTGATTCCGCCGCCGAACGCGAGAGCCGCATGCAAAGCCGCTTTATAACACTGGGCATTAAGGTCGATGCGCAATCGGTATTTCATGATTTTGCGATGGACCGCTTTATTTTTCGCCGAGATTCATTCGCGAAACCTACTTCGTCTTCCCGCCGCCAATTTTTTCAGAATCTGCGCGGCCGCCGTCCTTTAACGACCGCCGCTTAAGTAAAACTTCGGTCTATACGCTTTGTAATTGTTTTACCAAAATGGTTCTGGCACTATATCGCCGTGCGTCTCTCGCGTGCTTGGCCGGTTCTTCCTTTAATCTCCGCCTTTTTAATCGTGTCCTTTTTGTGGCATGGACTAGCCACCTTATTTTATCGTCAGCAGAC
>Ga0206950_1204_pt1 | contig 10889 bp, 6 predicted proteins | sample Alteio_BWOrgHeat_41_FD_152954 | JGI IMG/M metagenome (GOLD analysis project Ga0206950, IMG submission 152954) | Enriched cells from forest soil in Barre Woods Harvard Forest LTER site, Petersham, Massachusetts, United States -... | ecosystem: Environmental > Terrestrial > Soil > Temperate forest > O... | reverse complement strand
GCCCAGGCCAATGGTGAAAAGACCCAATTAAACCAGCAAATCCAAGAACAATCTCAAGCAGTCGAAGAAATCTTGCAGCAAATCCAACAGCAGGAGAAGAAATATTCCGTCCTGGAAGCCCAGAAAAATGATATTGAAATGACCAGCGGTAAATTAGTGGGTGAATTAGATGTGATCATCGCTGAGTTTGCTGAAGTTGAGGCGTCCCTGGTTAAATTAAAAGAGCTGGAAGCCCAATTGGCTGCTAATTTGCAAGGCATCGGCGGCCAGATCACGCGCTGCCAGGAAGATATTAAATTTAAAGTGCAGGCCATCGCGGGCAAGGACCAGGAGCGCCAAGAATTGAATATCGCTATTGCCCAGCTCGAAACCGAATTAACTTCCCTGTCAGAGAAGCGCCATGGCTTTGATGAGAATTTAGCCTTACATATCCAAAATCTTGATCGGGATCTCGCGGACATAAACCGTTTTGAATTGGAAAACCGTGAATTAGAGGCCAAAAAGATCAAAATCAGCGAGGACAACGCCCTTTTAGAGCAATCCATCGAAACCTTGCAGCGCCAAAGGCAAGATTTAAGTATTGTTTTAAATGAAGAGTCAGCCAAAAAAGAAGAAATGGCCCGCCGCTTGAATTCTGTGCGCAATCAAATCCGGGGCATCGAAGATGAAATCATCCGCATCAAAACCGATACCCACCAGCAACAAATGCGCCAACAAGAAGTCCAATTCCACCAACGCGCCCTAAAAGAACGTTTATTACAAACATATAAAATAGACTGGGACCAGATACAGATTGAGCCAGCACAAGTGTCTGCTGAACCAGTTTCTCAATTGAACATCGATGAGCTTGTTGTTGAAATCGACAAACTCAAAAAACGCTGCGAATCCTACGGCGCCGTCAATCTGGTGGCCATTGAAGAACATGAGGAGCTTAAAAGCCGGTTTGAATTTTTAACCAAGCAGCAAAGCGATTTATTGACGGCGCGCGAGCAGCTCTTGTCGACGATCCAGAAGATCAACCGCACCACCCGCCAGATGTTTACAGACACCTTTGTCAAGGTCAACGAAGAATTTAAGGTTTATTTCCGCATGCTTTTCGGGGGCGGAGAAGCCCAGCTGGTTTTGCTTGACCCGGAAAATGCCTTAGAATGCGGCATTGACATCGTGGCCAGGCCTCCGGGTAAGAAACTGCAAAATATCAGCCTCATGTCCGGCGGTGAGAAAACACTGACCGCCATAGCCCTCATTTTCGGTGTCTTCAAAGTCAATCCCAGCCCCTTTTGCGTCCTTGACGAAATCGACGCCGCCTTAGATGAGTCCAATGTGGGTCGTTTCGCGACTATGTTAAAAGAATTCGCCAAAATCGCCCAATTCATCGTCATCACGCACAATAAAAACACCATGAACGCCGCTGATATCATGTACGGTGTCACCATGCAAGAGCGCGGTGTGTCCCGCATTGTCTCGGTCAAATTAAACGAATACAAGCCTCAAATAACCCTTCCGCCTGTGCCAACAGAACCTTCAATGGCTTCTCCCGTTACTGTTTAATATTTTGAGCGTTGCAGGGAAAGAAGAAGGAGTTAAATCACAAATGATAAAGAATTTCTTAGTTTTATTATTATGCCTGGGGCTATGTGGCTGTGCTTCTTTTCAATGTAGAGAAATTTATAACAATGCCTTAAAAACTAGAACGATTATTACCATTACCAAAGAAGAAAATTATCAACAATTGAAGCAAAAAGTTGCCGGGCGCTTGGAGGCGCAGGGTTATAAAAATATAATATTTGAAGATCAAAAAGAAGGATTCTTTGTTTTTGCTAAAGAAGGAGATTTTGGTCTTCCTTGCCAGATTATCATAAAATATACCCAAAAAGCAGGTGTTGATAAGATCCGCGTTGATATGATGAAAGGAAGCGATGAATTAGTAACAGATAGCGGCGTCACGAGTGATATGCAGCGAATAGCCGGGCAAATAAAGGATGAATAATATATTTCCGGATTCGGATATAAATTGATTGTTCCCAGCCAGTTACACTGCATTCCAGAGTTAGCGCTTCCTTGACAGCGTGAGGGGCGCATGGTATACTTCCCGTTACGCCTCATTGATAGCAATTTGACCGTAAATTAATATTATGTTAACACATTTGATTAAAAGCATTAATTGGGTCGATGTTGCGTTACTTATTTTGTTTATACGGATGATTTTTGTAGGGGTCAAAAACGGCTTCATATCCGAATTCTCTAAGTCCCTGGGGGTTGTTGTAGCGGTCTTTGTCAGTCTTCATTATTATAGCTTCTTGGCCGCCTGGGTGGTTTTGAAAACAAAGCTTGCCTGGAAATTTTGGGATTTAGTGATCTTTGCCTTGATTTGGCTTTTGGTGTCGGTCTTTTTCAAATATTTTAGAGAAGGTCTTTTGATCCTTTTTAAAGTAGAGACCAATCATCAAGGTTTTGATAGGTACGCGGCAGGTGTCGTTGCTGTCGGACGCGGGATTTTAGTTTGCAGCATGACAATTTTTTTGTTGTTATTGACGCGTAACGGCCTTTTGACGCGGATGACTGTCCATTCTTATAGTTTTAAAGTGGCCGGACGTGCGGCGGTGAACACCTATAGTTTCTTGTATAAGAATTTAGTTGATAAATTGTTCGCCGGCGAACATTACAATATGGCAGCACCTCTAGTTTTACATCCGTAGGGACGGACCTTGTGTCCGTCCGTACCATAAATAATTTTCTATGGGATTGATACCGAGTGAAACCATTAATCAGGTCATTTTACAAAGCGATATTGTTGAGATTATCGGCACGTACACGGCCTTAAAAAAAGCAGGCCGTAATTTTAAAGCTCTTTGTCCGTTTCATCATGAAAAAACACCGTCCTTCGTGGTCAATCCGGACAAACAGATTTTTCATTGTTTCGGATGCGGTGTGGGCGGCAATGCGCTGGGCTTTCTGATGCGCCAGGAGCGCCTGGAATTTCCCGAGGCGGTGCGATTTTTAGCGAATAAAGCCGGGATTGTCATCCCTGATGATGAGTCAGGTAATCAAGCAAGCCCGTCGCGCCAGTTGCGTGAGGAAATCTTAAAGGTCAATGCCCTCACAGCGGCATTCTTTCACGAGAAGCTTTTAAACAGCCGTGAACCTGATACCAAGGCTGCCCGTGAATATTTAAAGGGCCGCGGCGTTGATTTAGAAACAGTCAAAAAATTTCAATTGGGTTTCGCACCCAATGAGTGGGACGCTCTTTTAAAATATTTGAAATCCAAAGGGTTTAGCGAAGAGTTGATTTCAAAGGCCGGATTGATCATTGCCCGTGAAGGCAAGGGTGGTTTTTACGACCGCTTCCGCAACCGTATCATGTTTCCGATAGCGGATGTTCAAAACCGTTGCGTTGCCTTTGGCGCGCGTGCCATGCAAGACTCTGACGGGGCCAAGTATATCAATTCACCGGAAACCGCGGTCTATACCAAAGGCCAGCATATGTTTGGGCTGGGACTGACCAAGGCGATGGTCGGAAAATCAGACCGCATTATCGTGGTGGAAGGCTACATGGACATGATCATGCCTTTCATCCACGGGGTTGAGAATATTGCGGCATCATTAGGCACGGCCTTAACGCATGATCAAATCAGGTTGATCCGTCGCTATACGCCTAATGTGGTGATGCTCTTTGATACGGATGCGGCCGGCCAATCAGCGATTGTGCGCAGCTTGGATCTTTTGATCGACGAAGGCATGAATGTGCGGGTGGCCACTTTGGCAGAAGGCCAGGACCCGGACTCATTCATCCGCCAAAAAGGCCTGGAAGCATTCAACGCGCGTATTGAAAGCGCGCAGTCACTTTTAGATTTTAAATTCAACTGGCTGGCAAAGCAATTCGATCCAACGACGGTCGAGGGTAAATCAAAAATCGCCCGGGAATTACTCAGCACCATCGCGCGTTTTAAAAGCGAAGTCGCTAAATATGAATTGACCAAGAGCTTGGCCCAAAAGTTAAATATCCCGGAAGGGGTATTGATCAAACAAGCCGGTAGGGGCGGGTTCGAAACCCGCCCGAATAAAGAAACACCGGAAATGCCAATGCCAGAAGTCAAGTCCAGTGGCTGGGCGGCATCCGGCCAGGAATTGCTATTGGCCTTGTTTTTAAAAGATCCGGCCTGGGTCAGGGCCGCCCGTGAAAATATCGGGCCTGAAGATTTTTCTGACGGGGTCCTACGTCAGGTGGTGGAAGCGATTTGGTCTTTGTCCCAAGACAAAAGTGATTGGTCAACCAATGACCTTTTACTCTGTTTAAAGGATGAGCCGGCAGCAAGTATAGTGACCAGGTTGGTCAGCATTGAAGAAGGCAAATTAGGCGACCCGGCGCTGGTTTTCCAAGATTGCATCGGAAAAATCCAGAAAGAGAAACAAAAAAAAGTCAGGGGCCGGTTAGTGGAGGCCATCCGTCAAGCGGAGAATTTGAAAGACACGGAAAAATTAGACCAGCTCAAGGAACAGTTTAATCAGTTGTTAAAAACGTAGAGGTAGCTATGAAAGAACCAGCGAAAGAAAAAGACCCCAAAGACCTGCAAGGCGATTTGGACAAATTGGTGATGTTAGGCAAAAAGAAGGGTTTTTTGACCTATGAAGACGTCAACGAGACTTTGTCCGATGCCATCGATTCTTCCGAGGACATCGACCAGGTTTTTGATGTCTTGGACGGTCAGGACATCAAGGTCGTTGATTCCGGTGAAGAGACGCCTGTCATTGCCGAAGAAGCCGTGGAAGAAAGCCGTGAGCAGCAAGTGCGCCGCCTGCGTGAAGAGAACAAAGAGGATGATGTCTATTCCGACAAGTTCATTCCTTTGGATGACCCGGTAAAAATGTATTTAAAGCAGATGGGTTCCATCCCGCTTTTAACGCGCGAGGAAGAAATCGCCCTGGCCAAGCGCATCGAAGAGGCTGAACTGCGTTTCGCGGAATCTTTATTTAAAACTTATTATGCCCGTAAAGAAGCCTTGTCCATCATCAACCAGGTCTTGCGCGATGAGATCAACGCCGAAGACGTGATCAAGGATGAATTGGAACGCCGTGGCCGTTTAATGAAGGATTTGGCCAAGATCCTCGAGCATGTGCGCCATACGCGGGTGGGTTCGGACATTTCCGCGAAATCGATTGCTGAGTTTAAATTGACCTCCACCATCAATGAAGAGATTGTCATCAAGATTTCTGATTTGATCAATAATATCGAGCGCGTGGAAAAGCATTTGAAGGTCAAGAAGCTGCCGGCCAATGCCCCGGAATTCAAAAGACAATTAGCCGCCCTGGAAAAAGAATTAGGCGAGCCGGTCAACAAGGTCAAAGAGCAATTGCGTGAGATCAAGACCCGGCAATCACGTTTTAACAAGGCCAAGAAATTGCTCGTGGAAGCCAACTTGCGTCTGGTTGTGTCTATCGCTAAAAAATATATCAACCGTGGATTGTCATTCCTGGATTTGATCCAGGAAGGCAATATGGGTTTGATCCGTGCCGTCGAGAAATTTGAATACAAGCGCGGGTATAAATTTTCCACCTATGCCACCTGGTGGATCCGGCAGGCCATCACGCGTTCGATCGCGGACCAAGCCCGCACCATTCGCATCCCGGTGCATATGACGGAAACCATCAACAAGATCATCCGTGTCTCGCGCGTCTTTGTGCAGGAATATGGCCGCGAACCTTCCGCCCAGGAAATCGCCAAAGAAATGCGCTTGCCGGTGACCAAGGTCAAAGAGATCTTAAAGATCTCCCAAGTGCCGATCTCTTTGCAGACCCCGATCGGGGACGAAGGGGATACGCATTTCGGGGATTTTATCGAAGATAAAAAAGCAGTTTCACCGGCGAATGCCACCTTGCATTCCATGCTCAAGGAAGAGATTACTTCCGTGCTCTCGACCCTGGATGACCGCGAACGGAAGATCCTGGAATTGCGCTTCGGGATCATGGACGGCACCTCACGCACGCTCGAAGAAGTAGGTGCTGAATTTAACGTCACCCGTGAACGTGTGCGCCAGATTGAATCCAAGGCCTTGCGCAAACTGCGCCATCCCACACGCTCCAGGCGCATCAAGTCCTTCTTAGACATGGCCGCCAAAGAAGCCGAAGCGACCATATAAGTTTTCCCTCCCCCTCTTTTTTATAAAGAGGGGGTTGGGGGGAGTTCATGCCAGCATGTCCCATGTGAGTTCAAACATCGCCTTAGTCATCACCGACCAAGAAACCAACGCCCAAATCAAAAATTTGGGCGTTGGTCTACTTGAACTTCGCGCCGACCTATTCAAAAAACAAGACCCAACCTATATCATCAATCAAATCAACCTGCGCAAGTCCTTAAAAATCCCCCTATTATTAACCGTACGCAATCAAAAAAAAGAGGGAGCCACAAAATCACTTTCGGATGCCAAAAAATGGCAAATCATCACTTCCGCGCTGCCCTTGGTTGATATGATCGACATCGAACTAAGCTCACCCCTGTTAAAACAGGCCATAACCCTAGCCCATAAATTAAAAAAGAAAGTCATTGTCTCAAGCCATCATCTAACCAACACACCAAAAGACTTAGAATCCATTCTCAAAAAATCATTAGCCACAGGTACCGACATCGTCAAAATCGCCGCCAAAGCCAACACTTTCGACGATGTGATAACGATGCTAAACTTCACCCACCGTCATCGCAAACAATCCATCATCACCATGTCCTTAGGCCCGATAGGCGCCATCTCCCGCTTAATCCTACCAGCCGCCGGCAGCCAATACACCTACACCTTCCTCAATAAGCCCACAGCCTCCGGCCAAGTAGATGTTACGACCTTGAAAGGCCACTTAAGAACTTATTACTCTTCTTAAATTTTGATTCCCTCCCCCTAGTGGGGAGGGTAAGGGAGGGGGGAAATATCAAACAGATCTTTCTATACCAAAGAAAGATTCATTTCATCAATATTAATATCATATTAATTTAATATTTCATAAATCATTCAATAGCAGATATTTGCATCCTTGACAAACATAATCTATATGGTATTTTAAAACATACCCGTATAAACTCCATTTTTTCCAAGATTGATCAAGGAGAAGCAATTCATGTTTAAACGCCTAATGGCCAGCTTTGTCATTTTATGCTTTAACTGTAGCCTAATAACCATCCCTCAGGCAAAAGCCGCCGAAAGCATCTTAAACCTGCCAATACCCGGCACCATGGTCAACCTAAGCCCAGCCTATGAGCCCGCCTTGATCAAAGGCTTAACTGTCCATAAAGACAATCCATTCCTGTTCGATTTTATTGTAGATACTGGCCATAGCGGCCTGGCGGGTGGCGAACTACAAAAAGAAGGCGACCGTCTAGTCAAATATTTCTTCGCCTGCCTGACCATCCCTGAAAAAGATTTATGGGTCAACCTAAGCCCGTATGAAAAAGACCGGATGGTGCCCCAAGCCTTAGGCCAAACAGCCCTAGGCCGCGACCTTTTGGCCCAAGATTATATCCTCAAGCAATTGACCGCTTCCCTAATATATCCGGAAAAGAATTTAGGCAAGGAATTCTGGGACAGGGTTTACGCAAAAGCTCAAGCTATGTACGGCACAACCCAGATCCCGGTCAATACCTTTAATAAAGTCTGGATCATGGCCGACAAAGCCGATGTCTACGAAAACGGCCAATCCGCCTTTGTCCTTGGTGGTCATTTAAAAGTCATGCTGGAAGAAGATTATCTCGCATTACAAAAACACGCCGTCCCCCCTCTTTTTTATAAAGAGGGGGCTAGGGGGAGTTCAAAAAACATCAATTCCCTAAGCTCCCAAATCGTCAAAAAAATCATCCTCCCCGAAATCGAAAAAGAAGTCAACACCGGAAAAAACTTCTCAACCCTACGCCAAATATTCAATTCACTCATCCTAGCCAGCTGGTACAAGAAGAACCTAAAAGAAGCATTACTGACCCAAGTTTACGCAGATAAAAGTACGGTAAATGGTGTCATTGCAAGCACAGCAAAGCAATCCCGTGAACAAATCTATCAGCAATACCTAAAAGCCTACAAAAAAGGAGTATTCAACTATATTAAAGAAGACCCCCAAGCCAATGGCCAAACCATCCCCAGGAAATATTTCTCCGGCGGCTTTGACTCAGACTTGCAGGTCAATGTCTTTAAAGATAATGCGCTCATCGCCGCACGGATTATGCCCACGGCCCAAGAGTTTAAATTCCAAGTCGGTCTTGGCATAAACAGCGTAAAGCCCAACACACTCCGCAACGCGGCGATGACAACAACAATCCTAACAAATACCCCTGATGAAGGAATTGTATTAAAAAGCAGCCGAGGGAATTTTAAGCTGCGACTAAAAGATGGGGTGTTAAAAATATTACATACCTGGGAGAATGAAAATTGGAAAGGAGTCCAACCTGTTTATGTGGGGCCGATAAGAAGTGAAGTTAAGAGAATCTTTTATCACAATGGTATTTTGGCCATTGAAATAAAGGATAAAAACCAGGTTTTTCATATGGGTGTCGGGGTGGTTGAGGCTGAAGAATATTTTCCTAAAGTTGAATTCCTGCCTGCCGGCATGTTATTTGACAGTGATGATTTAAATGCTTCGGATACGAATATTATCCTTCAAAAGGAAATAAACCATTCAGGGGATCAAAATCAATCCAGGTTTTTAGTTACCCTTCCTGGAATCAATGAGCCACACGTTATAGACCTGGAATTATTAAGCAAACAATATTTCGATAATACCGCGCCCGTTGCTGGCGACGTGATGTGGAATTTAGTAGGTCATGGCTTTAATCATTTGATTGGTTCGCCAATCGAAGCTGGTCATATACCGATAGGTTTAGGCAGTAAATTATGCGAAGTAGCTTATTCCGCTTCAAATGATTACGAGCGTGGTTATGTTTTGACGGGATTAATAAAGGACAGGGATGACAGGTCTTTTGAAGTACATTTAGGCAGTATTTTTATTGCCGCGAATAGGTCAGATTTATTTAAGATGGCTTCAATATTAAAAGTGTTTATTGCCCATACGAGTGCAGTGAATGAGAAAGATATTCAAGAACAATTGGTTGAATGGGTTAAAGAAGCGGCTGCAAAAGTAGCTGCTGAAAAGCGCAGAGGGGACGACGCGGCGATGACCACCGTCATAACAGATACTCCTGTCGAAGGAACTATATTAACAAGCAGTTTAGGGGATTTTAAGCTGCGATTAAAAAAGGGAGTTTTGAAATTAGGATTGCAATCAAGTCTGGCAATCGTAGAAGATTGGCAAAGAAGGCGGCCTGTTTATCTGGGGCCGATCCAAAGTGAGGTTAAGAGAATTTTTTATCACAATGGTATTTTGGCCATTGAAATAAAGGATAAAGACCAGGTTTTTCATATGGGCGTCGCGGCAATTGATTTTACAGGAGGTTTCCCTGAAATTAAATTTTTGAGCGAGGACAGGTTGTTTGCAGGTGTTGATTCAAGAAATACGGATATTATTCTACAAAACGAAATAAAGCCTTATGGAAATGAAGGTGAATCCAAGATTTTAGTTAACCATCCTAGATTCTATGAACCAAGAGTTATAGACCTTGAATTATTAAGTAAACAGCATTTTGATAATAGCGCGCCTGTTGCTGGAGATGTGATGTGGAATACAGTAGGGAATGGTCACAGCCGTTTGAGAGGTCCGACATTGGAAGTTGGGAATATAGTGGTAGGTCCAAGAAAACTCTGCTCTACATTTTATTCAGATACAATTGATAGAGGGTACGTATTGAAGGCAGTATTATCGGATAGATCTAGAGTAAGTTCTCGTGAAAAACAATTAGGACTTATTTTTCTTACCCAAGAAAGATCAGAAGTAATTAAGATTATCCATCACTTAAGAGAGATTATTCCTTATCCGGGTACAGTGAATGAGAATAATATTCAAGAAAAATTGGTTCAATGGGTTAAATTCGCCGCCGCGAAAGTAGCAGCTGAAAAGAAAGCTCAAGCATCGGGCCATAATCAAGAAAATGCGCCCAATAGCGCGATGAAGGCAGAAATTCAGGAATTGCCATTGGGAAAACAAGCGCAGGTGATACAAGTGAGTTATAAAAGATGGGCATTTCAGAACGTAGGAAGTCCTAATATTGTGACAATTGAAAGAATTTCACATAATGAGAAGTATGACATATTAAAGGAAGTGGGGAAACAGTCTCAAGTATTACAAATTCCCAAAACAGCCCTTGTTAAGGTTTTTGGCCCGTGGATCATTGTCTTTGAGAATGATAGTATAAGATTGTTGCAAGTAAGCCAAATAGGTATTATTTCTGATGATCTTATGGAATTGACGAACTATACTATTTTTCATTTACAAAATGAACCCAATTTTCTCCTCGCGTATCATGGAATTATGGATAAGGTAATCATCAATCAATCTTCATTAGATAGTGATGGCATATTAACTGTTATAAGGTCTGAGCAAAAGTTTAGTAAGAAGCTTGATTTGCGAGCCATGGCAAAAGAATTTCTAAAGGTTGATTTTGCAATGTCTGGGCAGGTCAATAAAAATGATAAAGCCATGGATTCTAACAAGCTTGAAGCTCTTAACAATACCCGCGGCGGTATCGACTTAAACACAGCCAACATGGGCATGACGGTCACCAAGGATGCCAATGGCGGTGTCCAGGTCACTTTTGATCCAGCCATGATCGCACGCATTAAAGCCCAAGGGATATGGTCCGCGGACCCCATCATTATCCGCGTGACACCCCTGACCCCAGCCCAAATCCGGCCTTTGTTGGGCCTTACTACTGGCAATTAAGAACTGACTGTAAAGTCCCATTTAAAAGAATTCAACCTTTCTTAAGCATTGATTCCATCTCCAAGGCAGGTTTATTTAAACGGTTA
>Ga0206950_1203_pt1 | contig 10945 bp, 7 predicted proteins | sample Alteio_BWOrgHeat_41_FD_152954 | JGI IMG/M metagenome (GOLD analysis project Ga0206950, IMG submission 152954) | Enriched cells from forest soil in Barre Woods Harvard Forest LTER site, Petersham, Massachusetts, United States -... | ecosystem: Environmental > Terrestrial > Soil > Temperate forest > O... | reverse complement strand
GCGAGAAAGTGTGCCTATTGCGCGTTCTATTCCGAAGCCTCTAATGGCGAACTGGTGAACCGGTATGTCTCGGCGCTCGTTCGGGAAATGGAGTGCGTTGCGGAGGACCTTAGGTTGCGGACGGTTTTCTTCGGCGGCGGCACTCCGTCGCTGCTGAATTTGCGGCAATGGGAGTGCATACTGAACGCGATGGATCGTCTTGGCCTTCTGGGTGCCCAGGAGTGGACCGTGGAATGCAATCCAGCCACCGTGTCGCTGGAGAAAGCGCGGCTGCTACGGTCCTATGGGGTGAATCGAATTTCCATGGGTGTCCAATCGCTTAACGAAGGATTGTTGGAGAGACTGGGCCGCATCCATACACGCGAGATGGTCTTTCGCTCATTCGACATTTTGCGCGAAGCGGGATTCGCCAACGTGAACCTGGACCTGATGTTCGGCATTCCGGGTCAGACTTTGGTTGATTGGCGCGACACACTGGGCGAGGTGTTCTCGATGGGAAGCGAACATCTTTCCTGCTACGAAGTGATTTACGAGGAAGACACACCCCTTTATGAGCAGTTGCAGTCTGGGAAGTTCGAAGTAGACGAGGACCTCGCCTGCACGATGTATGAGGAACTTCTGCAGCGCGCGTCGCAAGCCGGGTTCGAACAATATGAGGTGGCGAATTTCGCCCGCAGAAGCGAACAGCCGGGCGAAGGATCTACTATCAACGGTTGGCTCAGTGATGCGCAAGTGCCCGGTTTTGCCTGCCAGCACAACGTCAACTACTGGCGAGGGGGATCGTTCCACGCGTTGGGGCCCAGCGCCACCAGCTATGTCCAAGGAAAGCGCGCCAAAAACGTATCCAATACCAAATTCTATTGTGAGCGAATCGAAAAGGGAGAACGGCCGGTTGAATCAGCGGAGACGCTGCTTCCCGCGGCGCGCGCGGGTGAAACGGCTGCCTTCGGCTTGAGGATGATCGCGGGTTGGCCGTTCGAGCAATTTCAGCAAGTCACCGGGTACGATCTGCGTCAGGACTGGGCCAGGGAGATGGATGAATTGACCAGCCGGGGGTGGGGCGAGCGGGGAGCCGATCGCTTTCACCTTACTGCGCAGGGCTTGCGTTTTGCTGACGCGGCGGCGCAGCTATTCCTGCGATAGAGCTGCCTACTTAGTCACCTGCGCCGGGTCAGCGGCGGTGGCTGGCTGCGTTTCTGCCCGAAATTGCTGGATGAGCAAGACTGTGGTGCACAGCAGAACCCCCGAACATACCAAGTAGGGCAACGCGGCTCGATACGGCAGAAGCCCGGTTGCGAAGATGGGTCCCAGGATGCGGGCCAAACTGCCTGCCCCTTGGGCGACCCCGATGTTGGCGCCCTGCTCGTTGGGGGGTGTCAGGTTGGAGAGTAGACCAAACAGCGGCGGCCTTGTCAGACTCGAACCAATAGAAAGCAGGGCCAGGGTGCCGAGCATCGCCAACCAGGATCGCCCCTCCGGCCGCAACACCACGCTCCAGGAAAGGTCGGCCCGCCCGCTAATAAATGGCAGCAGGGCCATGCTGATGCTCGTGAGAACAAGGCTTAGCGCTATGAGTCTGGGTTCGCCAAGTTTCTTCACCAAACGGCCGATGGCCCCTCCCTGGACCAGGGCGCCAATCAGGCCACAGAAGACAAACAGGTAAGCCACCGTCGAGGCCGAAGTTTCGTCAGCCTGAACGTTGAGATGAAAGTTATCGCTGACCACCAGGGGCAACGTGCTTTCAAAGCAACTGAAACAGAAGGTCGCCAAAAAGAAGACGATGACCAACAAGCCAATCCGCGGTTGGGTCAAGGTATGCACCCATTGATCCAGGTGGGGCCGGTGAGCCACGGGCTCGGAGGTGGGCTTGCGGCTCTCGACCAGGATGAAGAGGGCCAGCAGGAAGTTGGCGGCACAGAGGCAGGCCGCAATCCAGCCCGGCCCGGTGCTGCCCAGGTATTTTAAACTCAGTCCGCCGATGGCCGGGCCGAAGATGAAGCCCAAACCGAACGCCATCCCGATGAGGCCCATCCGGCGCGAGCGCTGTTCGGCGGGAGTGATGTCGGCGATGTAGGCCTGGGCGACGGTAATATTGCCCCCGCACAGCCCCGCAAACGAGCGCGATACCACCATCAGGCCAATAGCTGCCAGATGATTGGTCAGGCCACAACTGATCGCAAAAAGAACATACGAAATAGCGGCTCCCGCGGTACTGACCAGCAGAACGGGTCGCCGGCCGTAGCGATCGGATAACCTTCCCCAAATTGGCGAAAAAATGAACTGCATGGCTGAAAATGAGGCGATGATTGCGCCGATGACCAGCCCATGAGCTCCGAAATGGCGGCTGTACAGCGGGACCAAGGGCACCACGATTCCGAACCCGATGAGGTCGATGAAAACCGTGAGGAAAATGATGAGTACAGAAGGCTTTTTCATGCGCCTGACATGAAGCCCTTCGCCGTTTTTTCCGACCGATCTGCTGATGGCATAGCCTGAAGTCTAATGGGGAATGCCCGATCGTCAAGAAAAGCGCCCAGGTCGCGGTAAGCAGATCGAAAGTCTGCGCTACTCCCAAGAGCCAAAACCGGAGGCTTCGAAAAAATGAAACCCACCCGTGACCCGTAATCGGTCAAGTGACGGCGGGCGAGAACGGCGGCGCGCGGACTTTCTAGTCCGCAGCAACTCCCGAATGCGAGTTCACGAACTACGTTGCTGCGGACAAGAATGTCCGCGCGCCGCCCGCCGTGGCTGTATCGCAGGCTTGCAGCAGCTTGCAGCCTCCTGGGCGCAGGACGAGTTCCCACGTCCCAAGGCTGCGCCTGCCTGCCGACTGCAAGTCGGCGATACAGCAGACCAGAGGTCCGACCAGAGGTCTGCGCTACGGTTGCGCTTACTTGACTGTGGTTCAAACGTGCCTATCTTTCTGTATTCGCATTGGGTGGCCAATGCTCCAATCAGGGCATCATTGTATCGTACAACAATTAGACGAGGTTGGGACTAAACGCAGAGCAGGATCTTTTCGGTGAAGGCCGGATTTCGGCGTTCCTGAGCGAGCCTTTTGTTTAGCCCCGGCTTAGTCATTTTTAACTCACAGAAAATATGGCATACGAATTACCACCACTTCCTTATCCAAAAGACGCGCTCGAGCCTCACATTGACGCATTAACGATGGAGATCCATCACGACAAGCATCACGGGGCTTATGTCACGAATGTCAACAAGGCGATCGCCGGCAAGGCCGATCTCGAGCACAAATCCGTTGAAGACTTGATCCGCAATATCGACGCGGTGCCGGCGGACGTGCGCACGGCCGTCCGCAATAACGGCGGGGGACATGCCAATCATTCGATGTTTTGGAAGTTGCTTGGCCCAAAAGCCGGCGGCGCCCCTTCGGGCAAATTGGCGGACGACATCAAGGCTGCCTTCGGCAGCTTCGACGGGTTCAAAGAGAAGTTCGAGGCGGCTGGGTTGGGCCGGTTCGGGAGCGGTTGGGCCTGGCTGGTGGTCAACCACGGGAAATTGGAAATTGTCTCCACGGCCAACCAGGATAATCCGCTCATGGGCAAATCGGTTTGCGGTGCCGAGGGCGTGCCGGTGTTCGGTTGCGACGTTTGGGAACACGCTTACTATCTCAAGTACCAGAATCGCCGGGCTGATTACCTGAAGGCCATTTGGAATGTGGTCAACTGGCACGAAGCGGCCAAACTGTACGAAGCCGCGAAGAAATAGGAAGCGCCGGCGGACACGAACTGGGCTAAGCTTTTAGGCTGCAGGGCCGTTCGAGTCGACCCGCAGCCCGCTGGGCTTGGCTCGTGTTCTGATTGAAAATTGACAATTGAAAATTTTCAATTGGCAATTTTCAATTTGCTTGTAGGGGCCGCGGCCACACCCGCTGAAGCGCCGTGTTAGCGGGTCTAGTTTTTGGCCAGGGCCTTGGTAACGGCTTCGTCGAGGGCTTCGCCGCGAAGGTCGCGACCGATGATCTTGCCATCCCCATCCACGAGGAACGTGGCCGGAATGCTCTGGATGCCATATTTTTGCGCGAGTTTGTTCCCCCAGCCTTTGCCGTCAAAATACTGCTGCCAGGTCATGTTCCTGTCTTTGGTAAAGCTTTTGAGCTTTTGCTCATCCTGGTCAAGACTCACGCCAATAATCTCAAAGCCTTTGTCGTGATTTTTCTCGTAGGTTTTGATCACATTGGGGAGCTCGCCGACACACGGAGCGCACCAGGTAGCCCAGAAATCGATTAACACTACCTTGCCCTTGAAGCTCGCGACGGATATGGGCTTGCCGGCCAGATCTTTTTCGTCGAAATCAGGGAACTTAGCTCCTTCGACCAGAGTTCGTTGGATTTTCTTGGAGGCTTCCTGCTGTTTCATGCCTTCGAGGATTTGGTCGGCGTTTTTGGCTACTTTAGTGTCCGGGTAATCGGTCTTCACCTGTTGGATCAATTCCGAGGCTTTGTCGCTTTGATCCAGAATCTGAAGGTAGAGCATGGCTTTCATCAAAAGGATCTGAGCCGCATCGTCGGTCTTCTCGCCTTTGTGCTTCTCAATCAGAGCATCAAATTCTTTGAGTTCGTCGGACAGGTCAGCTTCGCTCTTTTTGCCTGCGCTCAGTTTCTCCTTAACTTTGCCAACGAGCGCCTTGAGGTCGGAAGAGGCACTGCCGGCCTCTGCGGCGAGGAGCGGTCGAGCAGACCAAACAAGGCTAAGCACGGCCAGGAGCGTGAGAATGCGGATTTTCATAGAGTGAGCACGATCGTTCAAGGTTCTACCGAAGTCAATTAGGTTTTCTGACAGCAAGGGTAACCGCTCAGTCATTGCTGGGGGGCGCGGCTTGGTGGGGCGAGGCTCCCGCTGAGCCCTAACTGAAAGGATCAGGGCTCGGCGGGAGCCTCGCCCCACCAAGACTACCTACTTTTTCTGGGTCGCTTTGGCCCAGGTATCTTTCAGGGTGATGGTGCGATTGAACACGAGCTTGGCCGGAGCGCTGTCTTTATCCAGAGTAAAGTAAGCCAGGCGCTCGAACTGGTAACGCAGTTCCGGGCTGGCCTCGCGCAAGCTCGGCTCGCACTTGGCAGTCAGGACTTCCAAAGAGTGCGGGTTGAGGTGCGCTTTAAATTCTCCCGCCGCGTCGGGTTCGGCCATGGTGAAGAGCCGTTCATAGAGGCGCACTTCGGCGTCAATTGCCTGGGCGGCGCTGACCCAATGGATAGTGCCCTTGACCTTGCGACCGGCGGTGGGGCCGCCGGTCTTGCTATCCAGGTCGGCGGTGCAGTGCAGTTCGGCGATTTTGCCGCTCGAGTCTTTGACGACTTCATCGCATTTGACGATGTAAGCATATTTGAGGCGAACTTCGCCCCCGGGCCGCAAGCGGAAATATTTCGGCGGAGGCGACTCCATAAAATCATCGGCTTCGATGAACAACTCACGGCTGAAGGGGACTTTGCGCGAGCCTGAGCTCGGCTCTTCCGGGTTATTAATGGCATCGAGCTGTTCCACCTGCCCGGCGGGGTAATTGGTAATCAGGACCTTAATGGGCCGCAAGACGGCCAGGCGGCGAAGCGCCCGCCGGTTGAGGTCTTCGCGGATGGCATATTCCAGGACGGCGACATCCGTCAGAGCGTTGTACTTGGTGATGCCGATGTTGTACGCAAAATCGCGCAACGCCTGGGGAGTCACGCCCCGGCGCCGAAGCCCGCTAATCGTCGGCATCCGCGGGTCGTCCCAGCCCGACACCAGCCCCTCGTTGACCAATTGCATGAGCTTGCGCTTGCTCATGACGGTGTAACCGAGGCTCAGGCGGGCGAATTCGTATTGGCGGGGAAGTGGGCGAGGCAAGTCGAGGTTTTCCAGGATCCAATCGTATAAAGGCCGATGAACCTCGAACTCCAGCGTGCAAATCGAATGGGTGATCCCCTCGATGTAATCGCTCAGGCAATGCGCGAAATCGTACATCGGGTAAATGCACCATTTATCTCCTGTATGATGATGTTCGGTATGCCGGATGCGGTAGAGGACCGGATCACGCATCCAGATATTGGGCGAGCTCATGTCGAGTTTGGCTCGAAGAGTCCGAGCGCCATCGGGGAATTCGCCGCCTTTCATCCGGGTGAATAGATCGAGGTTCTCTTCAATCGAACGGGTGCGGAAGGGGCTGTCTTTTCCAGGCCGATCGGGAGAGCCGCGGTATTGATCGGTGTCTGCCGCTGAGAGGTCGTCCACATAAGCCAGGCCTTTGCTGATCAGCACGCGGGCATAGCTGTAGAGCTGGTCAAAGTAGTCGGAGGCGTAAAAGGGCTCGAGAGCGGGCGCGAGGGAAATATCGGCGCGCCCACTCACAGCGGGCAGAAAAAAATCCGGCTGGCAATTAACGACTTGTTGCGCGGCAGATTGGCCTTTTTCCTTCAGGCCGAGCCGGTCATCGGCCCAGGCGCTGATTAACCAGCGGACATCTTCGGTGATGGAGTCCACATACTCGACGTCTTCCTTGGTCGGGTTGGTGTCATCCATGCGCAGGTTACACACGCCGCCGAACTCGCGGGCGATGCCGAAATTCAAACAGATCGATTTAGCGTGGCCGATGTGGAGATAGCCGTTGGGCTCGGGCGGAAAGCGGGTATGAATCTGCGGATATTTGCCTTCGCGGACGTGTTGCGCCACGATGTCGCGGATAAAATCGGACGGCGCGGCGGGTGCCGCAGGGGCGGAAGCTTGAGAAGGTTGATTAGACATATTCCAGAGGGAGGTAAAGCGGAGCGGCAAGCCTGGGCTTACTTGGGCTTGAGCTGCGGGAATAAGATGACGTCGCGAATGCTTTCCTGCCCGAGGAGCATCATACACAAGCGATCGATGCCCAGGCCCATGCCGCCGGCCGGGGGCATGCCGTGTTCCAAGGCCACCAGGAAATCTTCGTCGAGTTTTTGTTGCTCGCCGCCGGCCTGGTGCTCGAGGCGCTCGCGTTGCTCGATCGGGTCGTTCTGTTCGGTGTAGGCCGGGGCGATCTCCTGCCCATTGATGCAGCATTCGAAAACCTCGACGGTGTCGGGATCCTCAGCGGACAGCTTGGCCAGCGGGATGAGTTGCTTGGGTGCGTGAGTAACAAAGGTCGGGTCAATCAGCGTCGGCTCGATTAATTTCTCGAACACCGCCTGGGTCACTTCGAAATCCTCGTATTCCTTGGCGAGCTCGGCGCCCAAACTGAGCGCGCGCTCGCGCCGGGTCTGGGGGCTTAGGTCGAACCAATCGGCCCCGGCTCGTTCACGCAACAGGTCCTTGTAGCGCACGCGCCGCCAGGGAGGAGTCAGGTCGATGGTTTTAGTGACTTGGTCGGAGGCGTCTTTGTGCTCGATGCGGAGTGTGCCCAGCACGTTGCGGGCAACCTGGCAGATCATCGATTGCACCAGTTCCATCATGCTCTCGTAATCGCCATAGGCCTCGTAGGCCTCGAGCATGGTGAACTCGGGATTGTGTTTGCGCGATAGGCCTTCATTGCGGAAGTTGCGGCCGATTTCGAACACGCGGTCCATGCCGCCGACCAGAAGCCGTTTGAGGTACAATTCCAGGGCGATCCGCAAATAAAAGTTGCAGCCGAGAGCATTGTGGTGGGTTACGAACGGGGCCGCCGCCGCTCCGCCGGGAATGGCCTGCATCATCGGCGTTTCGACTTCGACGAAGCCCCGTTGATGAAGGAAATCGCGAATTTCCCTCAAAATTTGGCTGCGCTTGAGAAATACGTCTTTGACCTCGGGATTGGCCATCAGGTCAAGGTAACGCTGACGGTAACGGATTTCGGTGTCGGCCAGCCCATGCCATTTTTCCGGGGGCGGACGCAGGGCCTTGGCCAGGATCTTAAAGGCGGTAAGTCGGATGGAGATTTCGCCGGTTTTGGTGGTGAAAAGAGTGCCGGTGGCGCCAATGAAATCGCCGAGGTCCAGGTGCCGGAAGATGTCGAATTGTTCGTCCCCCAGGACATTTTTCTGGGCGTAGACTTGCAGGCGTCCGCTTTGGTCGCGCACATCGATGAACATGCTTTTGCCCATGTCGCGGTGGGCGGTCACGCGGCCGGCGACCGAGGCTTCGCGGCCTTCGGCATAGTTGGCGCGGGCTTCGGCACATGTTTCCTTCGGGGCGAATTTGCTCCGGAAGGGGTCGATACCCTTGGCGCGCAGGGCGGCAAGCTTTGCGCGGCGTTGTTCAATCAGTGAGTTGGTCTCGTCCATAGCAAACGCGGGGCTAAATAAACACGGAAAGACCGGCGTTGTCCAAGGCGAAAAGGCAGGGGAGCGGGGAAGGCGGAGGGAACTGGGGTGATGGAGAGATGGAGAACTGGGGCGCCCGTGCGGACAATTCATACCTGATCTCTGAGTCTCATTAACACCGCGGCTTTAGCCCGGTGAAAAACGAGTTGGGACAAGTGAGCCGTTTTCAACGGCTTTTCCCCGGGAGACAAACTGTTGAAATTGAAACGGTTTCTGAGATCTTGCCAGCACGTGCACCCCGCTGAAGCAGGGTGTTAATGAGAGGGCTTCGTGATCGGTTTTATTAGTATTTAGTGTCGATAATGACAGTAACTTGCGTACGTCTAATCAATATAAATCTGCTACATTTCGCATTCTACTACATTTTATTCTTATTTCTGTAAGAGAACGGACCACTGAAATGGACAGCGAAGCAAAGGAATATTGGACGAGGAAGGCTTCGGAAAACACGAGAAATGAGTGGGAGAGGGGGCGCTGTACGGGACCCTGGAATGGTGCGTCGAAAAGGAGAGGTGTCCGAGCCAGTAAAGTGGCAGTGAAGGGGGCAGGCCAATAGATGCTAAGCGTTCAGCAAAAAAAGTGATGCGCTAAAGTTCACGGGCTCAATGATAAGGGCGGTGAATGTACAGCCTCATTCGACCAAAGTTTTGACCTTGGTGACGCTGGCCTTTCTTGGGCTGGCGGCGGCCTTCTATTTGGATCTCTGGGGGCACCCGGCGCTGGACCGGGCCATTCCGCTGGTCGACACGAACTTTATCAGCACGGCGACGGCCCGGATGTCGGTGGCGGACCTGATGCGCAGCGGTGGGGACATTTCGAGCCTGGACTGTTACGGATGCCACGAGAAGAACAAGCCGCTGAAGCTCAAGCTGGATGCCGAGGGAAACGTGGTCGTGCCCAAGGAACATGATGACATCGTGATGGGGCATGGCCGGCACAACCGCAACAACAACTGCTTTAATTGCCACGACGAAACGAACCTGGAGCTACTGCAGACCCGGGACGGCCGCCATCTGAAGATCGAGGAGAGCCCGGCGCTCTGTGGCAGTTGCCACGGACCGACCTACCGGGATTGGGAAGCGGGGGTTCATGGGCGGACGAGCGGGTATTGGAAACGAAGTCTTGGTCCCATCGAGCGCAAAGTCTGCACGTCCTGTCACAACCCGCATTCTCCGCCCTTTCCGCCGCGTCAGCCCGCCCCGCGGCCGCATTTGCTTCATCCTCCGGCAGAGGTCGCAGCTAAAGATAATTAACCACGGATGAACACGGATGAACACGGATTAGGGACCGAGGAGGCTGGCGGTCCGGCCAACGAAAGGGGCACTTCGCGGCGTGGTTTTTTGCGGACTTCGGCAGTTCTGGCGTCGGGCATGGCGGCGCTGGCAGCGAGCCTGGCGCCGTTGCGGGAGTTGACGGATTGCACGACGGTGGAGCGGTTCCTGCAGAAGCACTACAAGGAGATGACCCCGGAGGAGATGAACAAGGTGCTGGAGCGGATCGCGCGCGAGGTCGAAAAACAATACGCGGTGCGCCCGCAGGTCAAGGATTACAAGCCAATGGACGGGGTGGAGTTTGTGTATTGTTTGAACCTGACCCGCTGCATTGGGTGCCGTAAGTGTGTGCACGCCTGTGTTGCCGAAAACAACCAGTCGCGCAACCCGGAAATCCAATACATCCGCGTGCTCAAGATGCCCCATGGGTCGTTGGACATGGAGAAAGGGGATCATTATTACGCGCCGGAGTCGGTGCCGGAGAAGGGATTTTTTTACCTGCCAGTGCAATGCCAGCAATGCAAGAACCCGCCGTGTGTCAAAGTCTGTCCGGTCAAAGCGACGTGGCAGGAACCCGACGGGATCACGGTAATTGATTATGACTGGTGCATCGGCTGCCGGTACTGTGAAGCGGCTTGTCCCTATTTCGCCCGACGCTTTAATTGGACGCGGCCCTCGATTCCGAAAGAGCGGTTGAACCCGAACATGTCCTACCTGGGCAACCGCCCGCGGCGGCAGGGGGTCATGGAAAAATGTCATTTCTGCGTTCAACGCACGCGCCAGGGGCGGTACCCCGCGTGCCTGGAGGTGTGTCCCGCCGGGGCCCGGAAATTCGGCAATGTTCTGGACCCGGACAGCGAGGTGGCCTACATCCTCAAAAACAAACGGGTGTTCATTCAGCTCAAGGAAGAATTGGGGACGTCTCCGCGGTTTTTCTACTACTTCGACGTATGAGCCTGCAAACCAAGACGAGGAACTACCTGGTATTCTTGTGGCGTTGCTTGCGGATCGCGTTTGTTGGGGATTGGCGGTATTACACCTGGATGGGGGCGTTGAGCTGCGTCATCCTGCTGGGGATCAATGCCTATGCCAAGCAGTTCGTGCACGGGTTGATTGTCACCGGCATGAGCGACCAGGTTTCCTGGGGTGTCTACATTGCGAACTTCACTTTTATCGTGGGTGTGGCTGCCGCGGCGGCCATGCTGGTTATCCCGGTCTACATTTACAATAACAAGGAACTGCATGACCTAGTGATTTTTGGGGAATTGCTGGCCGTGGCCGCCATCCTGATGTGCCTGGCATTTGTCACGGTTGACTTGGGCCGGCCCGATCGGTTTTGGCACCTGATTCCGGGGATCGGCCAATTCAATTTTCCGGGATCCATGTTGAGCTGGGACGTGATTGTGCTCAA
>Ga0206950_1202_pt1 | contig 10994 bp, 14 predicted proteins | sample Alteio_BWOrgHeat_41_FD_152954 | JGI IMG/M metagenome (GOLD analysis project Ga0206950, IMG submission 152954) | Enriched cells from forest soil in Barre Woods Harvard Forest LTER site, Petersham, Massachusetts, United States -... | ecosystem: Environmental > Terrestrial > Soil > Temperate forest >... | reverse complement strand
GTCTGCGACCTTGTCATTCAGGGCTGGACTGTGCGAGTAAAAGAGTCGAACGTTGCGATTCGCGCACCTGACGCCTTGAGAGGTGACCCGCTCGCAGAAAAGGAGCGTGTTCGTGCGGGACACTTGATCGAGCGCGACCGCCACCTCAGAGAAGAGACGACGCGGCGTTTTGTGCGCGAGATGGAAGGTCTACACCTTCACAAGGGAGCTTGGCACTCCGTCTTCTCGTTGTTCCGCGATGGATACGCGCTCGCGCACGACCTTCGGACGGCAGTCGAGACTGGGCAGGTCGGGGCGGATCGACTGCGTGAGGTCGTCGATCCGTACGTGCAAATCGCTGACACCGACGCCGTCTGCGAATTCACGGGACTGAAGTTGCTCGACATTTGGCGCTATTTCCGTCTCACATGGTCAACAGTTCCGCAAAGCGTGCCGGGTCGGCGGATGCTGGTGTTAATTCGCGACCGAGCAGCGCCCAACCATCCCGTAATCGGTATCGCTGCACTGGGGAGTGCCGTCGTGCAACTCGGTGTGCGTGATAGATGGATCGGGTGGACCAGCGAACAATTCCTCGAATGGCTATCCGCCAACTGCACAAGGGCGAATGCACGATGGTTGCTCAACTGCACGGACGAAGCCATCGATGACGTTTACTGCGCCGACTTTATCGCGGATGGAATGCTTACCCGTGGCGACTTGAAAACGCCATCGACAGAAGTCATCGGTCGGTTGCGGAAAGAGGCATTGCGGTGCCGTTCCGCTCATGAGCGTTATGGGAGAGACGGCGGCCACAAAACAGCTGCGATGCGCCCAGAGCGTACCGACTGGAAGGAGCAAGCACGAACTTTCCTTTTTCGATCCAAACGTGCGACGGCTCTCGCGACGGCGCTCGAGGTTCGCGCGACGTTTCAATCCTTCGGCATGTCAGCGCCAACTCGCGATGGGCTGCGCAAGGTACTTGTGGCGCGGTCGGGCCAGCACGCACTCTCGGGTCTGCTGCGGTATGTGAAGGCGCGGCATGTCGGCATCGACATGGCCGACATTACTGTGTGCGGTGCCATCCCCCCGTATACACACATTCTCGGGGGAAAACTTGTCGCGCTTCTACTCGGAAGTCCGGAGATCGTCGAGGCGTACAGGAGCAAGTATGCGTCGGCAGTAAGCCTGATCGCGTCCAGTGTGAAAGGGAAATTGGTTACACGACGCCCAAATCTGGTATTGCTAGGAACGACGAGTCTCTACGGAGTGTCGTCGAGTCAATACAATCGTCTCGTGATTCCGCGAGCAGACCTTGGTGAACACGCTACCGGTGAACTTCGCTTTATCGAACTAGGAAGAACTGTAGGATTCGGATCTTACCATTTCACGCAGGGCACAATTGACGAGATGAACGACCTCGTGCAACAAAGGCGGCGGGGTCGCAGGGTCAACAACATTTTCGGGGAGGGTGTCAACCCGAAGCTCCGTAAAATCCGTGAAGCACTGGATCAGTGCGGGTTCCCATCTGACGCACTTCTGCGGCATGGCAGTCCTCGACTTGTCTACGCGATTCCGCTCGCTGAGAACTTGCGCGATGTCCTGCTCGGGCGAGCAAAACGCCCGCACTGGATTCTGCGGACGACAACGAGAAAGGCCGGGACTGATCTGATCGCCGATTTTTGGCGGCGACGCTGGCTTGCGGGTCGAATTGAATCACTCGACGTCTTGGCGAAGGTCGCCACACATTCGACCGCACGTCCCGTGCGACATGGAGCTCGCGTTCACCTGTCCGGTGACGAGCTTGGGCTCCCGTTGTTCACGAACAACGACTAGGGCATCACACTCTCGAACGATGTGGCCGCCTCGCAACGCAACGCGTTACGAATTGCGCGCATTCACCTTCTTGGCGCTTGTCCAACCGATGTACGCTCCGTAGAGCGCCGCTGGAATGGCCCAGCCGCCGCCGACGGTCCCGAGCCCCAAGACCCAGAAGACGAACCAGACGAGCGCGGCAAGAAACACCGCTCCAAAAAGCGCGGTAGCTCCGGGATTGCGGTATTGGACCGTCGATCCTGCGGTTGAGACGGTCTGGGCCATCGGTGCTCCGCAACGCGGGCACGTCGTCGCACGATCCGACACTTGATTGTGGCAGTCTGAACATTCTACCAAGGGCACGGGATGAACTCCGCTCGGGTGGAGGATTGGGGCCCGCCAAGAATACGCCAAACTGGGGTATTCCAAAAGGGAGTAGACCGTCAGTCCAATCTCTTCTTGGGCTGGCAGAATGCGAAGTGGACGGAATCCTCGGGCGGTGCATGACCCGCGCTACAAGTTTTTGCTCAAGCGCCTACGAGAGGCTCGGGTGGCGGCTGGGCTCACGCAAGTCGACGTGGCGAAGGCGCTGGGAAAAACGCAGGCGTGGGTGTCGAAGTGCGAGTTGGGGGAGCGCAGGATCGATCCGCTCGACCTACAGTCATTCGCCGCCCTCTATAGGCTTCCATTTAGTTATTTTCTACCAAAGGCCCTAACCAAGGGATAGCCCAGTGTCGCAGCGACAGAATCGGTCATCGGAACGACTCAACGCGATTTACGATAGAACACGCGGCAGATGCCATATCTGCGGTCGCAGGGTCGCCTTCCGTAACTACGGAATCCTAGGCGCACATATGGCTTGGGAGATCGAACATTCGCGCGCTCGTGCCCTCGGTGGAACAGACCGTCTGAGCAACCTTTATCCGGCGCATATCAGTTGCAATCGCAGTAAAGGAACCGCGAGCACTAGAACCGCTCGCTCTTGGCACGGTCGGCGACGTGCGCCGATGTCTGTGGCTCGCAGGGCTTCGAAGAAGCGCGAGAACGCGATGTGGCTCGGGCTTCTTGGGGTCGCGATAGGCGCCAAGGTCGCGGGTAGACGAGGCGCCGTCGTTGGCGGTCTACTCGGTGCGGCGTTCGGCCATGACCTTCAACCTCGCGACCTCTAGGCCCGACGTTCCTCACGAAGTACTCGGAGGACTTGAGCAGCACTCCAGTCTCCACCTCTCCGAGCGGGTAATGAGCGCCGGTTGAGTCGCGCTGCGGCTTGACGCAGCGACAGACCTTCCGACTCTACTAGCGTCCGAACGATAGGCGCGACGTCAGCCATCCATCGCGAGCCCGCCTCTCGTCTGCTGATCGCGCTGGCGATATTTCCCTCACGTCGCGCTCGATTCGTCAGATTCTTGGGATTGCCGAGCTTCGTCCCACGCGCCTTCGCAGCTGCCAGCGCCGCCTTCGTGCGCGCCGAAATCATACGGCCTTCTTCTTCTGCGACGACGGCCATGATATTCACCGTGAGTCGCGACGCCGATGGCATATCGGTCGCCACGAACTCCACGCCGCTGTCGCGCAGACCGAAGAGGAAAAAGGCATCCCTAGAGAGCCGATCCAGCTTGGCAACGAGAAGGATCGCGCCGTGGATTCGGCAACTCGCCAGCGCCCGTTGTAGCTGCGGACGTTCGCGGGTCTTGCCGCTCTCAACCTCTACAACTTCCTCGACGAGTTCCCACTTCCCGCCGTTGAGGTAATCCTTGACCGCCGCTCGCTGTGCCTCGATCCCGAGCATCGAGCGACCTTGGCGTTGTGTGCTCACGCGCAAATATGAGACGTACTTTCCCCTTACCATCGCGTTTTCCCCCTAGCGTTGTATTTCCACAGGCCGACGTTGATGCCAGGGTAACGCTTCGGGCGGGCAAGGCAACGCGCCTCTTGGGGCGGTCTCGCGACGGTTGGTGGGGTGGATGAACAAGCCCGCAGCGGATATCGCACGCCTGAGTCGATTCTGGCGGGTTCCGGCATTGTTCTGAGGGGTGAATCACCCTCAGATGCCCAGACTTCCTAGGTTGGCAACGGCGCTCCTCCTGCGGGAAGCGACAGTCCCTCGAACATCGCGAGAACGTTCTCGCAACGAGCGTCATTCACGAGCGCCTCCTTCGCGTGCAGAACATGACCCTTCTGCGCGTTGCTCCAAAGTGAATGTTCGCGAACGGCGTCGTGGGGAACACAATACGCCGCCGTCAACACAAAATTCTCGTCGAAATAGAGCGCGAGCAAGAATTCGAAACCGCGTTCGTCTAGGTGTCTTACTACTCCCAACCGTGTGCTCGGATTTTCTGGCGTAATGCGTCGGCTCTTGATCTGATAGCGAGTCCCGTCTTGCGCGATCGCGTCAAATTTTGCCTCTGACTTTCCGGCCAATGTGAGGTTGAACGCCTTCGCAGCAAGCCATTCGGCAATGTCCGAGACAGGGTTGTTATAGCTGCGCACCACGCCTCGGCTTCGGAGTTCGCGCATAACACCGCCATATGTTCGCAGAAGTTCGTCGGTCGTGAGGGCACCAAGGTCCGGGATCGGCATTTTTTTCACCACGTATTGAGGTCGGCGGCTTCAGGAGGTGACGGGCACTCCCGCAAACGGGAGGTCACGTGTCAGACACATCCTAGCATCAAGTCGCGATGTGTTCGAGCAACAGTCGTTCACGCATCCCCATGAGCTTCGAGTAACTCAAGAATCTCGACACGAGGCTTCGGCAGCAGTTCCACTAGAGCGCGGTACTTCACGTACTTGTCATCGCTCACGTAGTTGGCGTAGCGAAGTCGCTTGAGGCCTTCGGCCATCGTGTCCACGAAGTCGAAGACTCCGTTGGCAGAATTCCTGAGGCGTTCTCGCAACACGAAATTGGGAACGAGACGCGTGCGGGGCGGATACCGACGCCCCTCTCGGAGTGATATCGATTCTTTCCGGGCTCGCCGGGAAGCAACCACGATTCGCTCCCGGCTGTTGAGGTCGCGCAGGCTCTGTGCGACTTCTAGGAGACGTTTGAGGACCGCCCTATGCTCTTCGTCGCCGAGAACGCCGATTTGTCGGAGGTGGTTCAGCACGGCTCGCGAACGCCTAACGACTTCGACGGCTTGTTTTGTCACCTCGGTTGAAGTAACTCGGGCCGACTGAGCGCGCGGGTGCGAGCTGAGAAGTTGGTTACCTGTTGAATTGTATCGCATCACCCAGCCACGACCGTATGCCTTTCGATGTATTCGCGAATCGAGTCTTCAGTCACGCGAAACACTTTTCCGACGCGAATCGCAGGCAAATGGCCCAAATTAATTAATTGCCTAATTGTATTTTCAGCGACATTCAGCTGTTGAGCCGCCTGTTTTGTTGAAAGCATTCATGGTTCTCCGCTTGCAAGGATTCTTTGCAGGACACGGATGTCTGCCGTGTTCTACCCAATAAGTAGAACAAAACGGTTCAAAGAAGCGCGTTTGAGGAGTTTCCGAAATATCTATGTATGTGTTAGCGGTGAAATTGGTCGAGAAAAGCGCGGCTGGTTTCATCCGCATTTCACCATACACCACGATCTCTCTGGGCTGAGAACGGCCTAGCACTTGGAACGAAGGGGCACAAACAGAGAATCGGTGGGCACAACAAACCATTTCAACAGACGACGCGGTTTTGCGATTCTGACTTGGGATTCCAAGGACAAGTTCCACGTACGCAATGCCTGAGGCTTGCAGAAGAGGGATTGACCGACGTACCAACAACGGGCACCGAACGATACAACTTGAAGCCGTTCGGGTTAGCACTGGGTCAACGGAACCGGATCGATTTGACGCGTCACTGAGGGAAGTTTTGCAAATAGATTCGTGGAGGCGTCCGCGAGTCTACCGGAATGAGAACTAAACGAAACCGCTGTGTCGTCCCCCGCCATCGGGGGTCATCTAATCCGGCTAGTAGTGTTGGCAGAGGTACTACGAAGACAACTCATATGGCTCATAGACGGCTATCTCACTCTCCTTTGTTTTCAGAGGGGTTTATAGCCTGAGGTGTATCCATGAGGCTCTACATCCGCTCTTGAAGCCGCTACAGACGACAGCGACTAAGCAAAACGAGAGCGTGAACTGGCGAATCGAGTACAGGACGCGCAGAATGAAGAGTTCGGATGATGGACTCAATACAGAAGGACTGGCCCTAGGAGCGAGAGATGCCGAGACCCGTAAGTCTCCGTGAGTTCAAGAACGCGCTTTGGCGTATACCTCGTCCACGCGGCAAGCAACTTCAGTTCCTCGCAGCTCATGCTGCGGCGAAGGGGCGGGCTCTCAACATGCACAGCATTGCAAGGTCAGCGAAGTACAAGAACTATCGAGCTGGGAACTTGCAATACGGGCTACTCGCCGAACGGATTGGCAAGGAACTGGGACGACGCCACGAAGGTCTCGGCCTGCTTATGGAATTCGTGGCTCCGCGAGGCAGATCCGGAGACCACATCTCGAATGACGAATGGATTCTCATTATGCGGCCGAATTTTGCGAACGCGTTGAGGCGCGTCGGCTGGATCAAATAGCGACGGCACTCCAAGCGTGTCTAGTCGATAGCCGGCGAACGACGCGAACGCAGCCTACATCACCATCATCTCGGCTGTGCAGTGGCGGCCAATGGAATTCGCTTGGGACAACGCACCCAGAAGCTCGTAGAGGCGCTTTGCGATGGAGTGGCGGCGCACCTCACGTTGCTGGCGAGATGTGGTCTTTGGCCAGCGTATAGCGAGTATCTGCTCTACGACCCCATTGTGCGCATCGCTGCTCATCTTCAGTGGAAGGTCAGTTGCGAGTATGCGCTACCCAAGAAGAAAACCGGCGCTGGCGACAATCCGCGTCTCGATTTCTTTTTCTCCGACGACGTGCGCAAGCTTGATGTCGCCGTCGAGGTCAAATGGCCCCGCGACACGAACAAGAGTTGCTCGGTGAAAAAGGACGTAGCGAAACTGCGCAGCGTGCGAGCCACAAAGGGTCATAAGATCGATGGTCGGCTGCTGCTCGTTGCGGGCTATCACGTGGTCAAGGACGACTCCCCATTACTCACGTGCAAGTTGATTGGGCTCAGCGTCGGACCGAGATGTGCTCGCGCGCTCGGATATCCGGGGCGGGCTTGGGGTGCGAGTGTCTATGACGTTGCGAAATAGCCTAAGCGGACATTGCGATACAAAACTGAGACCACTCTCCCACCAGTTTTTCACAATGAAGAGCAGATCGCGCACCCCGGAGCCGAAGCCAGCCAAGTCAGCGTGGATAGTCGAATCAATGATTCGCGACAAGGCGAGGTCATTTTACGGCCTGTTCTATATCATCGTTTCAGCTTCGGACCGGGAAGAGGCCGAAAGCGCCGCAGAGGACGGATACAACTCACTTCTGTGGCGGTCAGTGAAAAAGACGAAGGCGCGGGTCAGCGAATTGCCGCCACGTTCATCGACTATTGAAATTCCCGAAGACGCAGTGACGAATCGTGCGACTGGGTCTGAATGGTTTGTCGAGTCCTCAGCATGGCTCGAATCCGAGATGTTTGGCGCGCCAGTCTACTTTTTTCTCGATGGTGATTTCACCAAGTCTGAGGCGAAGAACGAAGCGGTGAAGGTGCTCAGTACGATCTTAGGACATAGAGGCGAAACCGTGTTTCATCGCTTCCCCAACGTCACGCGAGTGAAATCTGCGTGGTCTCCCATAGGGTGAGCGATCCTTGCTTGGACTCGTTGCTCATCGAGGCGAAACGGCGAATCCAAGATCCTTCCTATTCAGTTGCACGAAATGTGTGCAACTAAATGTGACTCGATAAAATCCGCATTGCCGTTTAAATTTCTCTTATCGGTGAATATCACCGAGCGTCCCTCGCACAAATCGTCGGGGGACTTTTCATGCGGGTCAACTTCTTAAAGGAGCTGCAAACCGCGAAAACATTTTTGTAGATGAGGGTTAAGCAAATGAAAAGCAACGTGAAGAGAAAACTGGCAACAAGAATGATCATGACTCCCAGCCACCCGCGATGGGAGGAGTTCTGCGAGTATCTCGCGGGACCGCGCGCGTGCAACATGGACGGTGGAGTAGGCGAGTCCGAAGGGTGCGACGCCTCGACGAGGAAGCCGTACGCCCGAGAGATCCTAAAGGAGATGGGTGGATTCGACATCCCCACCACAATCGAGTTTTTCGAGTCTCACGGGGGCTATTGCGACTGCGAGATATTGCTGAATGTCGCGGCGTTTGCCGAGGAACTCGCGAGCGAGTTGAAGTCATCTACCCGCGTTAGCATCCAATGACGGGCTCGGGGAAACCCGACCTCACGCGTTCGTCTCAATCACAATCTGACTTAGGAGAATTGCAGAAGTATTGGTTGGAGTTGGCGCAGACGTTTGGTCGCTACGGTGGAACTATACAAGCCACGATGCTGAGCGAGTGTGCGGCCGATCTTGAGCGCACAATGAAAGCGGTCGACGAAAGATTGCTCAGTCTTTCAGAAGCGTCGGTTGCGAGTGGATACTCGACCGATCACCTTGGTCGTCTGATCCGAGAAAACAAAATCCGCAATCATGGTCGCAGAGGAAAACCTCTTCTCAGAGAGGGCGACCTACCGCACCGTGCGTCGAGGGTAGATGCCTCCCCTCAGGCGCGGTATGATCCTGGCGCCGATGCTCGGGCCCTTCGAAGTCGTGCGAGGAAAACCGCATGACAAATCGAAATAAATGGAACCGAGTGAAAGGAATGTGGACCCTGTCTCTCGGTCTACGAGGAACGCGGGTTCGGATTTTTGAAAATCGAAATGGGGTCTATTATCGAGACGTCTGGATCAACGGGCGGAAAGATCGTCGCAGTCTCCAGACTCGCATTCGTTCGGAAGCCGAACGATTTGGGAAAGATCTTCTCTCTGCGCTATTGAACGGAACGGTCGAAGAGGAGAATCTCGTTGTCACACTCGGGTCGCTTTGGAATCGCTTTCAAAAGGAGTGCTCTTCGTGGCAAGACAACGGCGAGGGAAGCCGGAAGGACGACGAACGAAGTGCGAAAATTCTCATCGCGTTCTTCGGTGCTTCGAAGGACGTATCCCTGTTGACTGAAAACGATGTGAATCGATTTCAGAATGCCCGTCTGAAGGGAGGGATAGAACTTCCGGATGGCGAATCGACTCGATCCGTTCGGGCAAGAATGGTGCAGTCGGACCTTGAGTTGCTGCGAATGATGTGTCGGTGGGCAACGACAGTCAGAGTAAGCGGAAATGGGAAGCGCCTACTTGTTGCGAATCCACTTCAAGGAATTCGATTCGTTCGGGAGAGGAACGAGCTGCGACCCATTGCATCTATCGAGCGGTTCACCAAAACCCGCGCGGCAATGATCCAACTCCGGCAAAATGAGAAATCAGAGAATGGACGATCCCGATGGCTCAAGATTGAACTTGCTCTGGTACTCGCAGAAGCAACGGGAAGGCGGTTGAACTCGATTCGTCTGCTTCGGTGGGAGGATGTCGATCTCAAGAAGCCGGAGATTCGGTGGAGGGCGGATGCGGACAAGAAAGGCAGGGAGTGGGTCATCCCCATACCGGACTCTCTCCGGGATGAACTGCGACAGTTTCGTGTCGATCTCGGCGCAATCACAGGTTGGGTCTTTCCATCGGAGAAGGACGCTCAAAAATCGATGGACCGCTATCAGTTCGACAAATGGCTGAGAGTCGCGGAAGAGTTCGCAGCATTGCCAAAACTCAAGGGTGGCCTGTGGCACCCGTATCGACGAAAGTGGGCAACGGAGCGGAAAGGCTTATCCACGCCCGATGTAATGGCGGCAGGAGGGTGGCTGGACGTGAACACGCTTATGAAGTGTTACCAACACGCTGACAGAGCCACTCTACTGAGAGTGATGAATGAACCTCAAAAACTCTCTGATGCCGTTGCGTGATTCTCTCGATAGACCCCGAGAAACGGGTAAAGAAACGGGTAAAGCAAGAAAGGCACCCCCTTAGTGGAGGTGCCTTTATTGTTGATTTTCAACGAGTTACTCAGTCGGGGCGAGAGGATTTGAACCTCCGACCTCCTGCTCCCGAAGCAGGCGCTCTACCGGGCTAAGCTACGCCCCGATTACCGCAGAGTCTTTACTGTCTCACCAAAAACCTAAAACCAACAACCGTAGGCAACTCGCCGTCGGCCTTCCCATCCACCCAACGTTCCCAAGTGCGCTCAGAGGGACTCGAACCCCCAACCTTCTGATCCGTAGTCAGCAAGACAAGCTATTGGCCCTGCGCAAGTTGCGGCGTTATCGCAGCGCAGTCGCGCAACATGCGGTAGCCGATCTGGACGCCAACAGCGCGACAATAAGCTGAACCTGTGGGGGAAACAGTGGGACCGAATTTCTGATTTTCCGCGCTAGATTACGCAAATGGCTGCGTCTGGTTTGTCCGTAAGAGAAGGCCGTTGCGGCGGGTTCGATTCCCGCGAGATGTTGTGGGCAACGGAGCTCAATCGCGGGGTTCGATTCCCCGGCGGCCAAGTGGCAGGATGCGCGAGCGGTTCACTGTTTAGCTCAATCAAAGTTGTAGTCGTGAGGTACTTGCGACGATGAATGAGCGATACAAGATTGCGGCGTAGCAAAAATCCAATCATAAAATCCGCTGATGAATAACAGCGGGTGAGACACCGGCCAGCTTTCCGAAAGAGCCCGCTCCCGACAAACGGGGAGTTGGCTCTTTTTTCATTTCAGGAGGCAAGGTGCACAAGTTTTCGAAGATTGTCATTCAGCCACGCGTTTCGCGCTCTGTGTATTTCCGCTTCAAAAATCTCGCGAAGAGTCACACGGTTCCAGTCGAGAAGGCGATTGAAGAACTGATGCGCGATGCGCTGGAACGCGCGGGAGTCGAGACGCATGAGCCCGGCGAGGTGAAGTCCGAGTAGTTGTCGCAGTTGGAGTCGAGGAAAAGCAACGCAATCCGTGAGCACGCTCATCTGGGCCCCTCGAAAGAGGCATGCTAGGACGGCAACCAAAACGGAACGCGTCAACAGAGTACGAGCCGAGACCATTCGCGAGGAGAGGTCCCTTGCAGAGAGTGTATCCGTCAGGAGTTGAGACGAGAGAAGGAGCAGCCGGCGACGAGACGATCATCGCGCCGAAAGGATTCTTCATATCGGAAAGTGAATATCGAAAAGCACTAGAGAAAAAAGAATACGATGAAAG
>Ga0206950_1201_pt1 | contig 11032 bp, 7 predicted proteins | sample Alteio_BWOrgHeat_41_FD_152954 | JGI IMG/M metagenome (GOLD analysis project Ga0206950, IMG submission 152954) | Enriched cells from forest soil in Barre Woods Harvard Forest LTER site, Petersham, Massachusetts, United States -... | ecosystem: Environmental > Terrestrial > Soil > Temperate forest > O... | reverse complement strand
CGGCGGCGGCAAGGGTGCGGCAGCTGGTGGTGAAGATGGTGCCGGCGGCGGCTCGGTCGCCGGGCGTGTCATACAGACAGTTGCGTTGCTCACCGTTCTTTCTATCGCTCCGTCGCTGCTCATGATGATGACGTCGTTCACGCGGATTATCGTGGTGCTGTCATTCCTGCGCACGGCGCTCGGCACGCAGACGACGCCGCCGAACACAGTCCTCCTGAGCCTCGCCATGTTCCTGACCTTCTTCGTCATGGCGCCGACGTTTCAGGCTTCCTACGATCAGGGCATCAAGCCGATCATGGAAGGCTCGATGGACGAGATGGAGGGCTTGCAGAAAGCCGTCGGCCCGTTCAAGCAATTCATGCTCAAGCACGAGCGGCCCAAAGACCTCGAGCTATTCATGAACCTCAGCAAGACCGCGAAAGTCACCGACCCGATGATGACGCCGCTGCAGGTCGTCATCCCCGCCTTCATGATCTCCGAGCTGCGCCGCGCTTTCGAGATCGGCTTCCTGATTTTTCTGCCGTTCCTCATCATCGACATGGTGACGTCGTCCATCCTGATGTCGATGGGTATGATGATGCTCCCGCCCGTGATGATCTCGCTGCCGTTCAAGATCATATTCTTTGTGCTCGTGGATGGCTGGTATCTGATCGCGGGGAGTCTGGTGCAGAGTTACGGGGCTGCTGCAGGCGGGGGATAAAGACTGGCGGTTTAGATTGTTAATAAATGAAAAAAATAATCAGCAGTATAACTTATTGAAATATCTATCCTTTCCATCCAGTGCACTTTTCTTTGTAATACCTTACACGCCGCACACAACTCGCTTTCCGATTAGTGCTACCATTGAAGTATAGGTGGGCTTTGGTTTTTGATGGGGAACAAATCATGAAAAAATATATCCCTCTGATGGTTCTGGCTCTTGCTTTAAGCAATCCTTCTTCAGGTCATGCGCAGGATCCCGGCCCAAAACCCGACTTGTGGAAGAAGGCCATCGAAAAAGGGGATAAGGATGCGCAGTATAATTTAGGTGCTTTGTCTTTCACAGAGGGCAGAAAAGACGAGGGATGGTTGCGCAAGATTGTAGATCAGGGAAATTTTACGGGCGCATATTGCCAGGGAATGAATTTCAGCCATAGCAAAGAGTTTAGCGAGTGGCTTCCCAAGGAAGCAGGCCAAGGAAATGCAAGGGCGCAATATTGCCTTGGCGTGGCTGACTGGGGGAACAACAAGAACATCGAGGCTGTTGAATGGCTGCGTAAAGCGGCAGAACAGGGAGACGCTGACGCGCAGGACAATCTGGGTCTGGCTTATATGGAAGGTAACCCAAGCCGGGGCGTCGAGAGAGACAAGAAAGAAGCCTTAAAATGGTATAGCAAGGCAGCGGCTCAGGGCAATGTTCATGCGCAGACGGCGTTGAAGCAGTATTCACAATAAACCCGACATTTATTCTATGGGGGGTAAAATGAAATTATTCACGGCTGTTTTATTTGCGGCACTCCTGACAGCTGGCGCGGCAAAAGCAGGCTATGCGCGGCAACCTGATGCCCAAGTTGATCTGTGGCGGAAAGCCATCGAACAAGGGGATAAGGATGCGCAGTTTGAACTGGGGCTTGCTTCTTTAAAAGGCGGCGATAAAGACAAAGATGCAGTAATCTGGCTTCACCAGATAATAGATGAGAAAGATTTTGTCGGTTTTTATTGTCATGGAATGAATGCGGGACAGGGCGACAGAATAGACGACAGTCATTTTAAAGTAGCCAGCGCTAATCCGGATTTCAGCTTTAGTAAAAAGTTCAGGGAAGCGTTTACCAACTGGGTTCATAAGGAATCGGGTTGGGAAATAGGTGTCACGACACTCGGAAATCTCCAGGCTGTACATTGTGATATTATGACTCAATCCTTTCTTGGCAATAGCTTCAAATCGGTCAAATCGCTGCGCGGAGCAGCAGAGCAGGGGAATGCCGATGCACAAGGAAACCTGGCATTTGTATACGAGAGCCTTGGTCGTCTAACGAAGATCTATTTTAATGGGAACGTTTTTCTCGCCAGCGGGGCTCAGAATGATATAAAAAAAGCGGTAGAATGGTATCGTAAAGCGGCGGAGCAGGGCGATGCCGGTGCGCAGTTTAGGTTGGGCATGGCCTATCTGCACGGTGATGGCGTAGAGAAGGACGAGAAAGAGGCGCTCCACTGGCTTCGCAAAGCGGCTCAGAACGACCCACAGCTGCAATACTCTTTAGGTGAAGTTTATTACAACGGCGATGGCATCACGAAAGATGATAAAGAGGCGGTCAAGTGGTATCGCAAGGCGGCGGAGCAGGGCGATAAAGGTGCGCAATATATTTTAGGTAAAGCTTATCACAAGGGTGAGGGCATCGGGAAAGACGATAAAGAGGCGGTCAGATGGTATCGCAAGGCAGCGGATCAGGGCAACCCCGTTGCGCAATATTTTCTGGGGGAGGCTTATCACAAGGGTGAGGGCGTTGGGAAGGATGATAAAGAAGCCGTTAAATGGTATCGCAAGTCCGCAGAAGAGAGATACTTTGATACACAGAGGCTTGCAGAGAGCCGCCTCGGCCAGGCCTATTTCTACGGCCAGGGAGTCGGGATAGACACGAAAGAAGCGCTGAACTGGTGGCGTAAGGCGGCTGACCAGGGAGATCCTTACGCGCAGGGTATGCTGAAGGTAAATGAAAGATAAGCCGGCTGGCAGAGAATAAACAATCGAATGGAGAAAAAAATGAAATTATTCACGGCTGTTTTATTTACGGCACTCCTGACAACCGGCGCGGCGGCAGAAAGCTATGCGCAGGATTCCAAACCGGCAACGCAGGGTGATGGGCCGGATTATTCTCAGGATCAGATGCGGGAGGTGGGTCAACTAAATGGTAATGCGCCGCGGTCTTATGATCCATACAAGTTCCCCTCCAAAGAATACTGGATAAAGCAAACGGACCTCTGGCGCAAGGCAGCGGACCGGGGCAGTCTTCTTGCGGAATATGTCCTGGCTATAGCTTATCGCGGGGAGCTGACGAAAGGCCTTAAGAAGGACGATAAAGAGGCGATGGAATGGCTGCAAAAAGCCGCGGATCAGGGTTACGCTGCTGCGCAATATGATATGGCTGTAGCTTATCACAAAGGCTTGTGGGGCATTAAGAAAGACGATCAGGAAGCATTTAAATGGCTGCAAAAAGCGGCGGATCAGGGTGATGCCGATGCGCTGCTCGGCCTTGGTGCGGCTTATTACCATGGCTGGGGGGTTAAGAAAGATTCAAAAGAGGCTGCCAACCGGTGGCGTCAATCGGCAGAAAAGGGAAATTTTCAGGCGTCGTACTTTTTACGGCAGTATGCGGGAGCGGAATGCTCTTCTAAAACAGAGAGCGCCTCGTGGGCAAAAGCGCACGCTCTTGATGAAACGTTTGCAAATGACCCACGCAGTCCTTATACGCCAACAGAGTGCGGTTTGTGGGCAAAAGCGAGTGATAATTTCTGGATGAGCTACGCGCAGCTTCCGGCGGAGCTGGATATGTACCGCAAGGCTGCCGAGCAGGGTAATGTTCTGGCGCAATATGCTCTCGGGACTCTTTATTCGTCAAAGGCAAACGGGGTCGATCCGCCCGATGAGAAACAAGCCGTCACATGGTATCGCAAGGCGGCGGATCAGGGATATTCTCCGGCGCAAAATGACCTGGGCGATGCTTATCATGGCGGTCAGGGTGTTGAGAAGGACGAGAAGGAAGCCGTGAGCTGGTGGCTGAAAGCGGCTGATCAGGGCAACGCGAGCGCGCAATACTCTTTGGCAAATGCTTATCATGATGGTGTCGGCATCGGCAAGGATGACAAGGAGGCTGTCAAATGGTGGCGCAAGGTCGCGGAGTACAAAGATGATGACTTTAGTTTAATACTTGGAACGACCGATGCGGCGGCAATCCATCTCGGAGATGCTTATCACAAGGGCGAAGGCGTCGGGAAAGATATGAAAGAGGCCGTGAAATGGTGGCGCCAGGCTGCTAACGGCCATTGGGGCGGCTATCTTGAGGCGCAATACGATTTATTCCGTGTATCCAGGGGCGATACGGATTTCGGGGAAACCAGTAAAGCGATGGTTGATGCGCTGCGCAAGAAAGCAGAGCAGGGCAATGCAATGGACCAGCTCAGCCTGGGCCTTGACTACTACGAAGGTATATTTGTTGAGAAGGATTTTAAAGAAGCTGAAAAATGGTGGCGCAAGTCTGCGGAGCAGGGCAACGTCCTCGCCCAATATTTTCTGGGGTATGGCAATGGCACCGGTCCGCATGAAAAACAAGCCATCGATTGGTTGCGCAAAGCAGCTGAACAGGGCTATGCCCCGGCGGAAGTCGACCTGGGGTACGAATATAGCGGCGGGAACGAAGGCGATAACCTTAAGCGGGATGATAAGCAGGCTCTTTACTGGTGGCGCAAGTCGGCTGATCAGGGATATGCCTATGGACAAAGGGCCTTGGGCGGCGCCTATCAATATGGTTTAGGTGTACAGAAAGATAATAAAGAGGCGGTAAAATGGTACCAAAAAGCCGCCGACCAGAACTTCCCCGTGGATATGGATTTTTTAAAAGAACACGCTAAATGAAATTATTCGCGGCCATTTTATTTTGTATATGCCTTGCAGGCACGGCAACAGGTGTTCATGCCTAGGATGCCGCACAAATCAGCGCCTTGCAGAAAGCGGCTGACCAGAACTATGCACCGGCGAAGAAGGCTTTGGAGTTGATGCAGAAGAAATAAACATCGGCACTGATTGGAGAAATAAAATGCTATCCCGTCAGGTGAAATTGCTAACCGCCGTTATGTTCGCTGCCATCATGATAACAGGTGCGGCGAGAACAGGCCATGCGCAGGATTCCAAACCGGCAACGCAAGGCGATGAACCGGATTATTCTCAGAGTACGTTTCGAGAGGTGCGGAGATTACAGGCGGGTATTCCGCCATGTGAGTATCTATCTGAAGAATGTTTGATAATGACATTAGACCTATGGCACAAGGCAGCAGATCAGGGTAGCCTTCTTGCGCAATATAGCCTGGCTTTAGCTTATCGAGAAGGGAGAAAAGGTCTTAAGAAAGATGATAAAGAGGCGATGGAATGGCTGCAAAAAGCTGCGGATCAGGGTGATGCTAATGCGCAATACGATATGGCTGTAGCCTATCACAAGGGCTTGTGGAGTGTTAAGAAAGATGATCAGGAAGCGTTTAAATGGCTGCAAAAAGGGGCGGATCAGGGTGATGCTGATGCGCAATCCGGCCTTGGTACAGCTTATTACCATGAATGGGGTGTTAAGAAAGATTTAAAAGAGGCAGCCAAATGGTGGCTTAAAGCAGGAGATAGAGGAAATTCTCAGGCGCTGTACTTTTCATGGACATATGCGGGAGTGCGTTTTTCTCAAGCACATTGGGATTTGATGAACAAGTCGAACGATGAATTTTTGTTCAGTAGGGAGCGGAATCTGGCGCAGTTAGACATGTATCGTAAGGCAGCTGGGCAAGGCAATGCTCTGGCGCAATATGCACTCGGGGATTATTCAGGAGACTATGCTATGCTGATTGGCAACAAGCAGGATTATAAACGAGCCGTTAAATGGTATCGCAAAGCGGCGGACCAGGGATATGCTCCGGCGCAGTTTGCCTTGGGAGATGCTTATCATAAGGGTTCGGGCGTCAAAAAGGACGAGAAAGAAGCCGTGAACTGGTGGCTGAAAGCGGCGGCGCAGGATAACTTGACCGCGCAATACGCTTTGGCAAATGCTTATCATGAGGGGGTCGGGATCGGTAAGGATGACAAGGAAGCCGTTATATTGTGGCGCAAGGTTGCGGAGCATGGATATCATGACCCTAATGCGTTCCCGGGACAGATCAGTGGTGCGGCAATGCTCCTGGGAGACGCTTATCACAATGGCGAAGGCGTCAGAAAGGACCTGAAAGAGGCGGTGAAATGGTGGAGCAAGGCTGAGAACGATTTCCTCGGCCTTAGGGCGAGATACGATTTATTCCGTGCATCCAGGGGAGACACCGATTTCGGGGAAACCAATAAAGAGATGGTTGATGCGCTGCGCAAGAATGCCAAGCGGGGCAATGCAATGGACCAGCTTAGTCTGGGGCTTGACTACTATGAAGGCGCGTTTGTCAGGCAGGATTCTAAAAAAGCAGTCAAATGGTGGAGCAAGTCTGCGGATCAGGGCAATCCTCTCGCCCAATATTATCTGGGATATGTTTATGAGACAGGCAATGGCGCCAAACGGGATAACAAACAAGCCGTCTATTGGTGGCTCAAAGCAGCGGACCAGGGCTATGCCCCTACAAAAGATGATTTGGGGCAGGCAGAAACTGCCTTGGGGGCCTCTTATGCTTGTCACGACTCGTTTGACAAGGAACTGGCGGCGTTTCGTGGTAATAGCTGTGAAAAAGGAGATGATAAGGAGGCAGCCAGGTGGTATCGCAAAGCCGCTGACCTTGGCTACGCTCCGGCGCAAAAGGCTTTAGACCCGTTGCTGAAGAAGCAGTAGTCGCTGCTGCCAGGCTTTTATTTCCCGTCCTCTATATTCGCCCGCGACAGGCTGAAGGTCAGGTCGCCCAGGCCCCAGATGATAAACGGGGTGATGTAAGACAGTCCCCGGTCATGCGCCAGTCCGGTAAAGATGATCGGCAGGCGGCAGAGCGAGAACATCATGAGGCCCATCATGCGGCGCGGGTTGCCGACTGTGGCGCGTAAAAAAGCATTTTTCGCTTCACCAAATTTTATTGTCAGGGACTTGCTGAAGATTCCCGCAGTGGCGGCTGCGACAAAACCGCAGAAGCCGAAGATCGTGCCGGGTTCGCCATTTATAATTCCGGGCTGCACTGCCGTTTCGGTCCCGATGATGCCGAGAAGACACCCTGCAATGACGCCCCAGTTTTTATGACCGAACAGGGTATGGCATGACGGGGCGACGAGATTGAATACAGAAGATATAATCACCAGCGGCGACATTGTGACCGCCCCGATCAGGAACTGCGTGGCTGACCCGGAAAGCCATATCGGCCCCGCTACATTCGCGCCATACTTTGCAAAGAAGGCGCGGAGGTTTTGTGTTTTTTCCATGTTCATTTGTAGCATGCTTTCCAAGCACGTACCAATGTAAAGTTATCGAATCCACCTCTCCCTCCGGGAGAGGAAGGGACCCATGCGTAGCATGGGAAGGTGAGGGATGTACCGGAGAATGCAGTTGTATACGGCACCTTCAGTGACATCCCTCATCCTAACCTTCTCCCGTAGGGAGAAGGGACATATCAGGTTTCTTCCTGCTCACTGCCAGCAAGCTCAACGCACTGCCCGTCACACACAACCACACCGCCAGCCCGACCAGCACGGCCTGGATGCCCCAGTGTTTCGACACGGCGCCCATGACCATGCTCAGCGGGATGAAGAACAGCGAAACCATCGCGCTTTGCGTCGAGAGGACGGTGGCGCGCCTTGCGGAGTCGACGTTCTTGTTGATGACTTCGTTGATGCGCGGCGAGGCCATGCCGAAGATGCAGCTTCCGCCCAGCATGAGCAAAACAATGCCATGCAGACCGGGACCAACGCTCGCGCCGAGGCAGACCGTTACCGCCAGCAGCCAGATGCCCGCCAGCGCTTTCGGTGCGCTGATGCGTCCGTCAATGAGGTGCGAGAGATGGCTCGACAAGCCGCTCAACACGAAACCCACGGCCATCAGCGAGCCGTACCATGCTTCAGGCACGCTCATGAGCATGTAATAAGGCTGCTGCGTCCACATGATGATTTTCGTGGACGAGAACAGCGCCGCCGCCGAGAGGATGACGAAACCGACTTCCACATGCCCGTGCACCGCGTATTTGATCGTGGCGATGATATCCATGAGCGGATGTCGCTCCGAGGCGCGCTTGTGGCGTTCCGGCTCGTCGAGCGAACAGGTAGCTATCAGCGCGACCACGAGTCCCGCGAGTTCGAGAACCAGCGGGAACTGGTGATGCGCCGCATAGATCATACTGCCGGTAATGCTGGCGATAGCAACGGTGTAAAGGCACATCGCCTGCCGCCGTCCTTCGCGTTTGCGGTATTCAGCTTCACGACCTACGGACAATAATGAATCGTAGAGAATGGCCGTGTTCGTGCCGTTGCACAGGCTGATGCCGATGCCGATCACCGACTGGCCGATGACGGCCATCGCGAAGCTGTGCGCGGCGAGCAGGCAGCTGTAGCCCATGATGAGGAACACAATGCCGAGGCCCTGCGCATGCTTGCGCTGCCAGACGTCCGAAATCCAGCCCGTCGGCACGTCAAGCAGCACGATGACGGCGGCAAAACACGCCTCGCCGATCATGAACTCGCGAAAGCCGATGCCGATCTGGTCGCGGTAATACGGCAGCAGCACGGGCAGCACGAAAATCGTGTTCATGCCGATGGTGTATATGTCGATCAGTCGCAAGTTCCGTTGGATACGCATTTTCTACCTCGTTTAAGTTTCGAAGACGGGCAGAAAATCACACAAATGTTTTTGGGAGATGTCCTGTCAGCCTTCGGAGAAGGGGCTGACAGTGGGGAGTAAACTTATGTCAGCCTTGATCCTGTCGCCTGCTTCACGGCATAAAATGCCGCTGTCCAGGGTGTATTACCTGAGCATGGAAGGGCGATAGATTTTGACATCGTATAAGACATAGCTTTTCCTCTTACCTTATAGTTGAACATAAATATTGATTCGGCGCAAGAATATTATTTGTGCGGTGCAGCATATCCCCTCTGCCCGCGCCAGCGGGAGAGGGAGGGACCCACGCTCTTGCGTGGGAGGGAGAGGGATTGTCCCACATTGAATTCAGTGCAGGACAATCCCTCACCCCAGCCCTCTCCCGGAGGGAGAGGGGGCCGATCCCTCCGTAGCGCCCGGATGACAAAAAATATTCACTTGTTCAATAACCCTTCGTCCGTGCGGAGATTGCATGGTGAATGCCGGTATTTACAGCCAGTCTGCCCCGCTTATGCCACGACGGTCTCCTTCCGGCGTCCGATCTTGTTAGCCTGTGTCCCCAGTCTATAGATGCGGTGCGACAAAGTTGGTGCTGACTTTTGAATAGCGGTCGCGTTTCCTCGCTTTCGTTCCTTGGCCCAAATAGAAAAAGGGCCCATCGGTTACTATACCAAATGGGCCCTTTTTAGATTTCCGAGAAGTGGCCGGCTTTTCCACCTCAAGTATGCTTCCATTTGATCACGAAACATGCAAAAAGTCAAGTAAAAACGTGGGTTTTATGTGTGTCCGTATATGGCCGTATTTGTATCGCATATGTCCGTATTTATCCCGATCTTCTGTCATCCTATACACAATGTCATCCCCGCGAGACTGGCAACCATTAATATCGCTTTGAATATACATGGTTATTAACGCTTGATATCATTTGTGTACCTGTTGTGCATGGTTTATTTATTGCGCTCGCGCCGAAGCGCAGCCGAGGCCAAGGAAAGAGATCAGATAGCGCAATTATAGCGAATCTAGCGGCATGTGTACAGAATCTTGAGTACAGAAATACCCTCGGTCTTGACCTCTATCAGGCAATCGTCAGCGTAACAGGGACATTGCCACGCGTTGCCTTGGAATAAGGGCATATCTTGTGCGCGTCCTCAACAAGCGCCGTCAACTTGTCCCTCTCAGCACCGGGCAGGCTGACCTTAATATCTGCCTTAAGGGCGAAGCTCGTATCATCCTTGTCGATACTAATTGTACAGGTGACGCGTGCGGCTGCACCATCGAGCCCGTGCTTCTTTGACAGCACAAGAATCGCCTGACCAAAACAGGATGACCAGCCAAGGGCAAAAAGTTGTTCCGGGTTGTGTCCATCACCTGACCCGCCCATGTCTTTTGGCAGCGCCATTGCAAGGGCAAGAACACCATTTTCCAGTGTGGCGCGGCCATCACGACCGCCTTTTGTCGTCGCTGAAGTTTTGTAAGCCATTTTTATTCTCCTCTTTATAAAATCTTGAAACCCGACCTTTTATTCAAGGGCATCGTTTTCTACACAATAAGCGTCCCATGCGCCACAAGCGTCGCCACGTCATCAAGGCCGGTGACGCCGCTAAGCGTGATCTGCGGCGTGCCAGTGAAACTGCCCGAACCCGTGGTGTCAACCGCGATGGTCGTGTTGCCGCTGCTGCTGCTTTCCTCAATCCAGTTGCTGAGGGTGCTGCTGGACGGGTTGAAGCCGGTACCAGACAGGATATTGCTGACATCAAGGACATCCCCGGCTGAGGCGCTAAAGTTCGTGACCGCTGTCACCGAGGCAGCGCCTTCAATCGTGATGTGAGTGGCTCCGGTGCCAAGCGTCATGATATTGGTGCCTGTACCGCCAATCATCACATCATTGCCACCGCCGCCGGTGAAATACGTCGTGGAAGAGTCGCCGACCAGCGTGTCGCCGCCAGTGCTGGCGTAGAGGCTGTCATTGGTACCCTGCGCGATCAGTTCGTTATTGCTGCCGTAGCCATAGACGCTGCTATAGCCATTGGAGGCTATCAGCGTGTCATGGCCGGACGACATGCCATAGAGGTTATAGTCACCGCTCAGTGTGGTCAGGGTAAAGCCGGTGGTCAGGTCTATAGTCGTCCCGCCATCGAATGTTACCTGCTGGACATACTGGTTGGCGGTGCTGCCGCCATTGCTGTCAAGACCGCCAGCGATTTCTACATAGTTCGAGCTGTCGTACTGGGCGTAAAGATTGCCGCTGGAGTCTGTGGCGAACAGGACGCTGGCTGGGTCTACATCATGCAGCGCAAGAGTATTGGTGCCCTCACCGGCCTGCGCAATGATTGTAGAGCCATTGCCGATGCCCGCTGTAAATGAGTAGGTGTCATTGCCCGTGCCTCCGTACAGCGAGAGGTTATTCGCACTGGCAACATACAGGTCATCACCCGCATAACCGTATACGCTGGCGTAATCGACGGTGCCAGTCAGGGTGTCATTGCCCGTGTCCGTGCCGTAGAGGTTATAATCTCCGTCAAAGGTGGTCAGGTTCA
>Ga0206950_1195_pt1 | contig 11038 bp, 4 predicted proteins | sample Alteio_BWOrgHeat_41_FD_152954 | JGI IMG/M metagenome (GOLD analysis project Ga0206950, IMG submission 152954) | Enriched cells from forest soil in Barre Woods Harvard Forest LTER site, Petersham, Massachusetts, United States -... | ecosystem: Environmental > Terrestrial > Soil > Temperate forest > O... | reverse complement strand
CCTGGACATCGACGCTGTTGTCTTCATTCTTTTGCGCAGCGGCGAAATAGGCGCCGAACTGGAAAGTGTGAGTGCCGACGATTTTGGTGACATTGTCACGGTAAGTGTAGGTGGGATTTGCGTTGTTCCATGGAAAGTAACCGGTGTCCTGGCCGAAGCTACCGCCATAGGCCGCGTTATTCCCCAGCTGAATGGCAGGCAGCTTTCCTCCGAAGCCGTTATTGAAGAGCGACCCCATGGCAAACCCGGAAGGAAAGGGCGGGAGGTTGAGCGCTGTCAGGAAGATATGGTCGGCGGTGTAGCTGGCGACGAATTCATTGAGTAGTGTGGGCGTCACATTGGCGGTGAGGCGCGCCACAAAGCTGCTGCCCGGGCCAACGAAGTTGGTATTGATGCTGTTGAAGGCGGAGTTTCCCACACCCCAAAGAGGATTGGGTTGGACGGTTTGCCAGGAATCGTGGATGTAGCGGAACGTCAAGCGATAGTTGTCGGTAATGTTGTGATCGATGCGAACCAGTTCCTCGCGCCAGGTAGTGGGCGTCGAGATGGTGTCAGCGACCGCAGGAAAGCCACCGTTGGTAGTGTTTGGAACTGGAATGAGAGCTTCGAGAGCTTGACCAACGGCGCTAATCGGCACCGCCGCGGGATTCGCGACCTTGGGGCAATCAGTTCCCGGGCAGAGGTCGGAAAAATCCCCGCCGCGTTCGGCGACCGATGGAACGTTTTGCGTAATCGCGTTGGGGTTCTTCTCTCTGCGCCATTCTTCGGAAAAGAAGAAGAAGGTCTTTCTTTTTTCGGTGTTGTAGAAGTGTGGAATGTATACGGGACCCCCAACGGTGTAGCCGAAGTCGTGCTTCTTGTACGGTGGGTTGGGATTGCCGGGTTCACCGCCGGATACCCACGGTCTTGCGTTGAAGAAGTCATTGCGCAGGTATTCGAAAGCGCTGCCGTGGAAGGAACTGCCGCCCGACTTCGTTTCGACTTCGATGGTGCCGGAGCCGTTGCGGCCATACTGCGCGCCGTACGTGGAGGTCAACACCTTAAATTCGGCGATGGCTTCAACGTTTGGATAGACGTTCAGCGTGGAATTGCTGCCATTGTCCATGTTGTCGCCGCCGTCGAGTTCCCAGTTGTTGTACTCGGTGCGGCCGCCATTCATGCTGTAAGCGACGTTGCCGTTGACACCGACGGTGCCTTCGTCCTGGTTGGTCTGGCTCACGACGCCAGGGGTGAGGGTCACAAGCTGCGTGAAATTGCGGCCATTCAGCTCGAGCTGGCTGATTTGCTTGCCGCTAATCGTGGTGCTGATTTCCGAGGAGGCGGTCTCGACCTGCGCTACGCTCTCGCCGGTCACGACGACCTCTTCCGAGACGGAGCCAACGGTCAGTTGCACGTCTACGCGGATTTTCTGTGCGACGTCGAGCACCACGCCGTGGGCTGTGTACTTCTGAAAGCCCTTGGCGGTGACGGTGAGGTCGTAGCTGCCGCCCGGCAAACCGCCTGCGACGAAAGCGCCGTCACTGTTCGTAGTGGTGGCGCGAGTCAGGCTGCCTGCGGTGCTGGTGATTACGAGTTCGGCGCCGGCAACGGCCGCGCCGCTCTTGTCGGAAACCGTGCCGCTGATCGAACCAGTGTCTTGCGCGTTCGCGAGAAACGGCAGACACAGGGCCAGCGTGGTGCAGAAGAGAATCTGGAGAAGCTTCGCGCCGCCGAGCGAATGCAGAAATCCGCCGGCATTGCGGGGATGAGAATGTCCCTTCACTTTAGTACCTCCGGAGAATCTAAGATTGAAAGCACGGAAATGTGAGGGATGACTGGAACTGCGGCAGCGCGACGTAGAGCTTCGCCACTCGCCGGACACCATTCATTCCGAAACGCCCCCACCACTCGACGGGTAACCAAGCACCAACGGTTATTAAAACGAGTTAATATGGCATTATTGCGTTGTTGTCAAGAAGGATTTTTGCATCCGTTCGATAAAGATTATCATGGCTGGCCGGGGTGGACAGGCTCCTGGGGTAAAAACAAATTGGCGATGGCTATGCGCAGCTTGAATTTGGGGTACCGCCGCCTGGCACTACGTCCTACGTTATCGGCACTGCTTACAGGACTTACGTTGTGCCTTGGCCTTGTGTTGCTGGCAGGGGACGCCGTTGCGGAGCGACGCCGCACCTCGGCGCGATCGGACGGCCCGGAGGGGGAGCAGGCGAGTTCGTCTACGGCTGGCGCCCCAGTCGATGCGAAGGCGTGGTTCGCAAGAGGGCAAGCTGCGCTGCAGCAAGGCGACTTGGAAGGCGCAGAACTGGCGTTCCGAGAGGTGCTTAGGGTTGACCCGCAGGCAGCGGCGGCGTATTCGAATCTCGGGGTGATCGCCATGCGCCGCAAGGCATGGGATCACGCGCTGACCTTGCTGCAGAAGGCGGAAAAACTCGAGCCGGGAATGCCCGGGATACGGCTGAACATCGGGCTAGTGAAATATCGACGCGGCGACTACCCGGGTGCGGTGGCGCCCCTGGCGTCTGTGGTTCGGGACCAACCGAATTCGTTCCAGGCGCGATATTTGCTCGGGCTCTGCTATGTGTTCACGGTGCGCTACGGCGAGGCGGTTTCCGTTTTGGAGCCGCTCTGGGCGCAAGCGTCCGATAATTTCATGTATCTCTACGTGCTGGGAATTGCGGCGCACAATGCTGGCCGGAAGGAACTCGACGAGCAGGCGCTGGCGCGGCTTCTGGAAGTGGGTGGCGACAACCCGGAATTTCGCCTGATTCTGGGGAAGGCGTACCTGAACCGTGACGAACCCGAAAAGGCGCTGGTGGAGTTGCAGCGCGCCGAGAAGATCAATCCGGACCTCCCGTTTCTGCATTTTGGACTGGGGATCGCCTATATGCACACCAATGACGACGAGCATGCAGAAGCGGAATTTCGCAAAGAAGCCGCTGTCGATCCTGGTTCGGCCGACATTTATGAGCAGCTTGGCGAGTTGTATTTGAAGGAAGGGAAGGATGAGCAGGCCGAAAACGAGTTTAACGAAGCCCTACGGCGCAATCCGAGGATGCCAGGGTCGCTATTTGGATTGGCCAAAATCCATGTCCGGCAGGACAAGTATCCACAAGCGCTCTCGGAGATCGATCGAGCGGTGCGTCTTGCGCCGGACAGCCAGAACGTGCACTTCATGCGTGGGCGCATCCTGATGAAGCTAGGACGCCACGAAGAGGCACAGAGGGAAATGGTGGCCGCCAAGAAACTGATCGACACTTCGCACGACAAGGAAAAAGAGCCCGGCGCAATGGACGAAGACCGCGTGCGGAATCCGGAGCTGGCGCAACCGCCGCAGTCGTGACGTTGCTCGACGAATATAAATAGACGGAAGCCGAGCCGTTAGAGCGGTGGTCGGTCCCAGGGGCCGTGAGCTCGTTCAAGGCATTCCGCGACCGCCAAGACGAGTTCTTCTTCGTGCGGGCGTCCAATCACTTGCACTCCGATGGGCAAACCTTCCGGGGAAACTCCGAAAGGAACCGAGGCGCCGGTGCAGCCGGCGAGGTTTAACCACTGCGAATGGCGCATGGAAGTGCGATAGCAGTGGGGCGAATCCGGGCGATACGTTCCTTCGCCGTGACGAAATGCCGGGGATGACGAAACAGCGGAGAGCAGGATGGGAACATCCCGCAACTGTCCGAGGATTTCGGCGCGGACGTTGTCGCGAGAGGCGCAGGCGGAAAAAAGCGCGTCGACCGTTATGGGATTTTCGGGCGCGGCATAGCGGAGATATTCGCGGAGTATCGGGCTGAGTTGTTCTTCGTGGCCCTGCACCGTTGGCCCGAACAAATGCGCGACGACAGGTCCGAAGAAAAACCACCAGATTTCGAGGGCGTGGTCGAGTCCGAAGAGTTGAAACGATTCGACGGAAAACCCCTGGTCCGCCAACAGCGCGGCTGCTTTTACTACCGCTGCTTCGGTCTCCGGCGAAGCTTTGCCAAGCGCGCCGCTTTCGAGCAGACCTACGCGTAGACCTTTCAACTGCGTGCGGGCATCGACGTTGGAAAGCGGCACCGGTGCGGATAGAGCGTCTCCGGGATCGGGTCCTGCCAGTACTTCGAACAGAGCGCGGACGTCGGCGATGGTACGCGCCATCGGTCCTACGACCCCGAGCCAGGAAAGTGCCCCCGCACCCGGTGGGAAATGTCCGGTGGATGGCACGCGGCCGGGAGTGGGTTTTAGTCCACAGATGCCCGAGAAATGCGCGGGGACGCGAATGGAGCCGCCGCCATCGCTTCCAACTCCGCCGAACGAGCAACCCGAGGCGATCGCTGCCGCTTCGCCGCCACTGGAGCCGCCCGCGCTTCGCGACGTGTCCCAAGGGTTGCTGGTTTTTCCGGTTAGCAGGTTGTCGCACTCGTAGGCCATCAGGAATTCGGGGGTATTCGTATTGCCGAGGATGATCGCACCTGCCGCTCGCAGTCGAGCGACCAACGGTGCGTCGTGTTGCGGCACGTAGTCTTTGCGGAGCAGCGAACCTGCCGGGCAAGGCAATCCTGCTACGTCGATGTTGCCTTTGATGGTGACCGGCACGCCGTGAAGTGTGCCGAGTGCGTCATTGCGCATCATCGCGGAGTCGGCACGGCGCGCTTGTATCCTGGCGTTTTCCGCGTCGAGGTGCGCAAACGCGCACAACTTCGGGTCGAGAGCGGAAATTCGTTCGAGGGTAGCGTCGACAACCTCCGTGGCCGAAATCGCGCGCGTACGAATGGCCGCTGCAACCTCTGAAATCGTCGAAAAGGGTGAAAGGTTCATAGCGTTTGTTTTCGTGAATCTATGCGTCGAAACTTTGGTGGTCAAGTCTCCCAGATAAAGCTTTCCGTGAAAACAATTGACGGTGCCACAGGGAGCCGGGAGAATCAAAAAGGTACTTTGTCGCTGAGCGCCGTGAAGCGCCAAGTTCGCGACCAAAGAAAGTCATCTCGATGCCAAGACTAAACCCGCGCACGAGTCTGTTCGTGATCGCGAGCATTCTATCGATCGGTGCCCTCGTCACGCTCTCGCTGCGCTCCCGGTCCGCGCGCGCCCAGGACAAACCTCCCGCGTCCAAGGCAACTGTCGCACAAAGCATCGCCGCCGGCAGGACCGAAGCGCTGCGTTTCAATACCCTGGGCGTTGCCTATATGAACCAGCAGAAGTTTGCTGACGCGCAGAAAAAATTCGAGCAAGCGCTCGCCGCCGATCCGAAGTTCGCCGTCGCCCGTCTCAATCTTGGCGTCGCACTACTCAGTCAGCAAAAACTGGAGCCGGCGCGAGAAGCCCTCGAGGAAGCCACCCGGGAGCTTCCGCAAGATCCATACGCCTGGTACAACCTCGGACTTGTTTACAAGGATTCTAGCGAAACTGAAAAGGGAATTGCCGCTTTCCAGCACGTCACTGAACTGACCCTCGAGGCGGATGGATTCTATTTTGTAGGCTACTTGCAGTCCCAGGCGCAGCACTACGACGACGCCATCGTCGCGTTCCAGAAAGCACTGGCCGCCTATCCATTTCACGCTTCCGCTGAGTTTGGTCTGGCGCGCGCTTACCAGCGCAAGGGCGATGCCGCGGCGGCGCGCGAGCATCTGGCACGTTTCCAGAAAATCACGACCGAACACCTAGGCTCGCCGTTCGGAGCGGGCTACGGAGATCAAGGCCGCTACTCGCTCGCGGAACTTGCGCGGAGCCCGGTAGCGGCGGCTCCCCCGGCGATCAAAGTTACCTTCAAAGAACAGCCGGTCGTTGCGGCGGGAGCAGGCGGAAGCGTTTCCACACTTGGTGCGAGCACGGGTGCCTGCTTCATTGATTACGATGGCGACGGCAAGCCCGATCTCTTCCTGGTGAGCGCAGCGTCGGACGGGGTCAGCCGTCTGCTCCATAATCTCGGCGGCGGGCGGTTCGCGGACGTCACGCAAGCCGCAGGTCTCGCGTTGAAGGGCGCCGGGCTAGGGTGCGCTGCTGGCGACTTTGACAACGACGGCCACACCGATCTCGCCGTGTGCTTGGGCGACGGCGTGCACCTGCTGCGCAATAAGGGCGACGCTAAATTCGACGACGTAACCCAAACCGTTGGCATTCGCCGCGAAAAAGGATGTGTGGGGGTTACCTTCGTGGATTACGACCACGATGGCGACCTCGATTTGTATGTGACCAACCTGCCTGGCGCCGAGGCTTCTCGCGAAACCACCGCTCACAACGTTCTCTGGCGCAACAATGGCGATAGCACCTTCACCGATGTCTCCCAGGAAACCGCGCTCAATTTCGACGCGACCGGCGCGGGTCTGGTCACCACCGACTTCAACAACGATCGTGCGATTGATTTCGTTTTCGCTGGTGGCCAGGCGGGGGCGTCCCTTTACTTGAATCCACGCGAAGGGAAGTTCACGGCGTCGCCTGCGATCGATTTCAAGAAGGAAGACCTGCCTCCGGCGGTGGGCGTCGTCGCTTTCGACTTCGACAAAGATGGCTGGATGGACCTCGCGTTTACTCATGCCGGCGCGCCAGGCATTAGTCTGTGGCGCAACGTTGAGGGCAAGCGGCTTGAACGCGTGAAGCTGCCAGATATCAACTGGGAGCGCGGTTGGGGAATTGCGGCCATCGACTACGACAACGACGGCTGGCTTGATCTCGTCGCGGCTGGAGAAACCACGGGCGGCGGTGAATTGCGCTTGTTCCGCAACCTCGGCACGAGCGGTTGGGCCGACGTAACCGGGGACGTGCACCTCGACGCGGTGAAACTGGCGCAACCTCGCGCCATCGCCGTTGCGGACATCGCTGGTGATGGCGATCCCAACCTCATTGTCACGCAGTTGGGAGGCGCGCCACTCTCGCTGCGTGCCGAAGGCGCCAACCAGCATGCGTGGATGAGTATCGAACTCAAAGCTCTCAACGACAACAAAAGCGCCATCGGCACGAAAGTGGAACTCTACGCCGGCGCCCTCTATCAAAAGTGGGAAGTGGCGGGGGCTTCCGGCTATCTGGGCCAGAACGCCCCCTCGATTCTCGCCGGCTTGGAAACCGAGAAAAACGCCGAAGTGGTGCGCCTTCTGTGGCCTACGGGTGTGCCTCAGGACGAGATCAATCTCGCGGCGAAGAAAGTGCAAAACATCGCCGAGCTAGACCGTCGGGGCAGTTCCTGCCCGGTCTTGTTTTCGTGGAACGGCCGCGAATATGAATTCATCGCGGACATGATCGGCCCCGGCGTAGTGGGACATTGGGTAGCGCCCGGAGAGCGCGATGTTCCCGATCCCGACGAGTACCTAAAGGTTGGCGCGCGCAGCGTCCGCCCGCGCAATGGCCTCCTCAGCTTCCGTTTCATGGAGCCGATGGAAGAAACAGTCTATCTCGACCAGGTTCGCCTGCTGGCCATCGATCATCCAGCGAGCTACGAAGTTTATCCGAACGAAAGATTCGTCAGCGCGCCTCCATTCCCAGAATTTCGCGTGATCGCCAGTGAAGGCGCGCATCCGCCGGTGGGCGCGTGGGACGATCAGGGTAACGACGTCCTGCCGCTCATCGCAAGGCACGATCGCAAATATGTCACGAGCTTCGAAGGATTGCCGTTCGCCGGCTTCGCCAAGCTGCACTACCTCGAACTGGACCTGGGTACGTGGGATGCCAATAAGCCGCTGCGTTTGCTCCTGGACGGCTACACCGACTATTTCACCGCCACCTCAATGTATTCCGCTGATCAAGCTGGTATCAAAGTGATCGCCCCGTACGTCGAAGCGCAGGACACAAACGGCAATTGGATTCGTGTCGTCGACGACATGGGCTTTCCCGCCGGCCTTGCGCGTACGATGGTGACCGACTTGACCGGCAAACTCCCGCCGGGCACGCGCCGCGTCCGCATCGTCAACAATTTGAAGATTTATTGGGACGCGATTCGTATCGATCAAACGCCAGATGCACGCGAAGTACGCGTGTCGGAAGTCCCGCTGGCAAAGGCTTCGCTCGATTACCTCGGCTACCCGCGCGAAATCCGCCTGACGCCCGCCAGCGATACCACCTACTCGTATAACCAGCGCAGCATGACCGGTCCCTACGCGCACGCAGCCGGCAACTATACCCGCTTCGGTGATGTCCACGACCTGCTGCTACGGTCCGATGACCGGTTCGCGGTCTTTGGCTCCGGCGAAGGCGTGAAGCTCGACTTTGATCCGCGAAAGCTCTCGGCCTTGCCTGCCGGTTGGGTGCGCGACTACTTCTTCTATGCTGACGGTTTTGAGAAGGATCTCGACTTCTACGCTTCGCACGCCTTCACGGTCGAGCCGCTACCACGGCATTCGCTGATTTCCTATCCTTATCCCGCTGGCAAAGACTATCCGGTCGACGCAGACCATCAACAGTATCAGCTGGACTACAACACCCGGCAGCGCTCCGATCGTCTTCCACTCGATCTGCGCTATCACTATTCGCCGAAACAACCGGATTGACCGAAGCAACCGGCGCCCTGAAGCGGCGCTCGGTTACAGAAAACCGTAACTCTCGACCCGCAGCCGAGGCGCAAAGTGCCGCGACGCGCTGTTGAGCTTCAACTATCCATATGACCTGTCTAAATTGCCTTCAGGTTCTCGTATCCCGCGCCAATCACCTCTAAATTTACGCCCGATTGATTCCCTAACTTCTTGGAATGCAAGGGCATAACTTTCGAGCGGTGCCCTCAAGTTTGGCCCCGTTCTTGCGTCGTCGCCACAAGGCCATTGTCGTGTTCGCTAGGTTTGCGCATCACGCCTGAGATCTCGCTGAGGAGCTTTCGATGACAAAAAGGTTCTGGGGAGCAATCGCTGTTTTATGGTTAGCAATAACCGTTTTCACGGCAGCAGGAAATGCGCAAGATATCGCTGCAATGACCGGAGTTGTGACGGACAAAAGTGGCGGGGTTGTCTCGGACGCGCACCTCAAGGTGATTGACACGCGAACGGGCACCAGTTATCAAGCGAAGAGCGCCAACGACGGCAGCTATAAGTTTCCCAAGCTTCCACCGGGACCCGGCTACCTGCTGACGGTGACCAAGGACGGCTTTGAAACGGTCACGATTTCCAACCTATATTTGCCGGTCGCGACAACGACGACGCAAAACGTTCAACTCGAAATCGGATCGGTTTCTCAAACCGTCGAGGTCAAGTCCGAGGGTTCGGTGTCCTTGAATACGACCGACAGTTCCATCGGCAACACGTTCGACAGCCGTACGATTGCAAGTCTGCCGAACGAGTTCCGCGGCAATCCCGCGAACCTTTTGCGTCTGGAACCAGGGGTGGTGTCCGCCGACACCACGAATGGGCTCGATGACGCGGGTTTCAGCCGCAACGGCTCGGTAGCCGGCGCGCGCGCCGACCAGGACAATATAACCGTCGACGGTATTGATTCTTCGGACTTTAACGTCGGGAGGGCTTTCACCCAAGTCGCTGCCACTCCCGTGGACGCCATTCAGGAATTCCGCACGGAAGTTGCCAACCCGCTTTCGGATCTCGGACGAGGCAGTGGAGCGCAGACGATCATAACCACCAAAAGTGGCACGAACCAATGGCACGGCAATGCGCGCGAATATCACCGCAACACGGTCACCGAGGCCAACGACTTCTTTAACAATTCCAACGGTGTACCGCGCCCGACGCTGATCCGCAATCAATTCGGCGCTGGCATCGGCGGGCCAATCAAGAAAGATAAGCTATTTTTCTTCTTTGATTACGACGCCAGGCGCGATGCTTCTCAGAAACCCGTCCTGAATGTCGTGCCGCTCGCTCACGTTCACCAGGGCGAGATTGCTTACATCAACAGCAACCCTGGTTGCACGGCTTCGGCCACGCTGCAGAGCGCCCCCAACTGCATCACGATTCTGACTCCTGCGCAAGTGGCGGCCATCGACCCCTGCAGCCAGGCGGGAGCATGCCCTGGCGTAGCCCCTGGCTTCAACCCTGCGTTGCTGAACCTTTTCAACGCGCGGTATCCGGCTGCAAACGACTTGGGTGCTGGCGATGGCATCAACACGGGCGGCTTGCAATTTAACGCGCCCAATCCCAACACCGTGAATACCTATACCACGCGCGTCGACTACAACATTTCCGAAAAGCAAAAACTCTTTGTTCGATTTAATTTCTTCAATCAACACGCCATCACTGGGGGCCTCAACTCCATTCAATTTCCTGGCGATCCTGTCTCGAACCCGGAAGTAGTCCAAGACCGCGCATGGGCGATAGGTCACACGTGGACGATCAGCGCCAATGCCGTGAACCAGTTCGTCTATGGCGAGGCGCGGAATTTCGTGACCGATTTGGCCACGTTGACCGGACCCGCCAATCCCGGCGGCGATCCCAGCGTCTATCAATTGAATTTCCTGTTCCCCACGGGAATCACAAACCCTTATGCACGGCAGGGCGGCTCCTCGGCGGTCAACCCGGTCCCAACGTTTCGCGACGATTTTTCGCTGCTAAGGGGCAAGCATTCCTTCCAATTTGGTGGCCTTTGGAAACCCATCAAGACCCGCAGCGTCTTGATCAACAACCTGAACTTCGAAAATGAAGGGATCAATCTTACGAATTCGAGCCTCGATTCGACCGTAAGACCTGCCGACATTCTCAACGATCCCAATGGCATCGCTGCTTCCACTTGGGATGCCGCATTCTCAAGCTTTCTCGGCATAGCACCACTGCAATTCACGGTGTACAACTATTACAAAAATGGCCAATTGACGCCCGGCGCCCAGGGGCAGCGCCGCGACTATCGCTACTATGAATATGAAGCCTACGGCCAGGATACCTGGAAGGTTCGTAGCGATTTAACCCTCACGCTTGGGCTGCGTTATGGCTATGACTCCGTTCCTTACGAGACCAATGGCTTGGAAACCGTTCCCAATGTGGATTGGGCCGACGTCGTTTCCCCTCGCATCGCCAACGGCCTCAGCGGCACATCCGGATTTCTGTCCGCGCCCCTCCTCACGTACACCTTGGCGGGCAAGGCCAACCCCGGTGGCCAGCCGCTGTATCAGGGCGACAAGCTGAATTTCTCTCCACGCCTCGCAGTC
>Ga0206950_1079_pt1 | contig 11120 bp, 10 predicted proteins | sample Alteio_BWOrgHeat_41_FD_152954 | JGI IMG/M metagenome (GOLD analysis project Ga0206950, IMG submission 152954) | Enriched cells from forest soil in Barre Woods Harvard Forest LTER site, Petersham, Massachusetts, United States -... | ecosystem: Environmental > Terrestrial > Soil > Temperate forest >... | reverse complement strand
TCGAAGCGAGATCTGGCCGCAGGTAGAATTTTTGGCAAATTTGTAACCAGGAATTTTTTCAGGCGCTCGTCAGGATCATTACCAACGCGGATATCGTGATATCCAAAAGTGTTTTCTCTCGTAGCTTTGCGGCCAGGTCCATTTCAGACCACGGGTATAGCTGGTTGTACGTCTGATGGATAATGAGTCCGCAAGGCGATAACAAACGGAAAGTTACGAACGGAATGCGTCGCGCTATTAGCACCGGCACCGCATCGACAGTCAGGGCTTTGGCTAACAAATCCCGGATATCCTTGTTACCTGGATACATCCTCTCGCGCTTGTTTTTGACCTCGACGCCGACCCAGCCGGCTATGGAAGTGGCGAGGACGAAATCAAATCTACGATCGCCTAGAGAGTTACCGTCGAGCGCAGCGGGAGGTTCTTCTTTACGGTAAAGCGTTTTATCGTTATGTTCATGCAGATCGAGATAAGCGCCCAAGAATTTGTAACATCGCTGCGGCAGCATTGCTCGATAGACGGCAATTTCTAGTGTCTGCCCGATTCGAAGCGTCAACCGCCCATCCTGGGTCAAGTTCCATAAGGCCAGTTGATCGGCAAACCTGCTTTGCACGAGAGCCGACGGTGCCGTCGAGAGATAGAGCCAACAGCCGTTCGCCTCTTGGCGCTCTAACACTTCGCCGGTTTTCCCCAAATCGTACAAGGCATTCGATAGGACGTGCGGGTTAATGCGTTGGTTCGAGGGCCCAGCGTCCGCGATTTTTTGCTCGAGTGTGCGATGGCTGGCAATGGTGTGTCGTGTCAGGATGCTGCGAATCCGCTTCTTCGCGAGTTCTATCCGTTGCAATTCCTTTGGCGTCGCTGGCGCGGTTCGCGCATACCTCACGCGGCGCCCTGTATTCATTTATATATATCTAGTAGTAGGGCGGTCGACATCTGGCACTTACCAGTCAATGATTCCCAATCAGCCGGACTTGGAACCCCAGATAGTCGTTGCGTCGTCGGGGCCATCTGAGACTGGCGAGTTATGGCCATCAGCCATCGCTCCGCTCAGACTGCGTTGCGCGTTCCAAGAAGTCGACCGCTTGGCGAACGTGCTCGAGCGCCTGTTGAACTGGCTGCTCTTGCTCGGCGGCAGGGCCGACGTGTGCTGCTATAGCACGAAGGCAGTGGTTTAGGACCTTGGTGGGTGCTCCTAGCCTTTCGTTCTCGTATCTCGACAGGCACGTGCGGTCCACGCCTAACTCTTTAGCGAACGCTGACTGCGCCTTATCGCCTCGCGCGAGCTTGATCAATTCGCCTTGGGACGTGGGGATTCGTATTGTCATTACGTTGCTATTGTTGCACAGGCAGTGCTATTATTGCACTTGCAGTCACCGCCCTGGGACTGCACCATTTCGACGGAAACATGCCATGGCCAGCGCCGCACAAGTCACAGAGCTCCTACGGGCTTTCGCCAGCAAGCAGGACGAACACTTCCTGGCAATTGCTATGCAGGTGGCTGCGCATGAAGCCCAGAGAGGGCACGTGAAGGTCGCCGCCGAGATGCGCGATCTGATCGAAAAAGCACGGAACCTGGAGTCACCGCGAGCGTTGGCACGCGCGATCCCGCTGGCGCAGCCTAAGGGCGAACTCGCAGAATTGCTCACCGTCCACTATCCACAACAGCACTTGTCCCAGATGGTGCTGTCACAGGCGGTGGAACAGAAGATCGCGCGGGTGATCAAGGAACAGCGGAATCACGAAAGACTGAGCGGTCATGGCCTGGAACCCAGGCGAAAGTTGCTTCTCGTCGGACCACCGGGTACGGGGAAGACACTGACGGCCAACATGCTGGCCACGGAGCTTCGACTGCCACTGTTTGTCGTTCGATTCGATTCGCTCATCACCAAATTCATGGGTGAAAGTGCATCCAAGCTTCGGCTCGTATTCGACGCCCTCAAGACCACTCGCGGCGTGTATCTGTTTGACGAATTCGATACGCTGGGCCTTCAGCGGGGTAGTCAGCATGACGTCGCCGAAATGCGCCGCACACTAAACATGTTTCTCCAGCTAATTGAACAGGACAAATCGGAGAGCCTCATCATCGCGGCGACAAATCATGGCGCCTCGCTCGATGCCGCTCTTTTTCGACGCTTTGACGATGTCATCCAGTATGAGTTACCGGATGTGGCGCAAGCTGAATTACTCTTGCGAAACAATCTTGCATTGCTCGCTCCGGAAGGCCTCGATTACGCACTTCTGGCCAAGCAATGCGCTGGTCTTTCCCATTCAGATATCGTCAAAGCCTGCGGCGATGCGATGAAGGATGCGGTGCTGGAGCACAAGGACGTTCTGGAAATGAAACAGGTATCACAGCATCTACAGGAGCGCGCCTCGGGCCAGAAGCATCTTCTTTGAACGTTCCTTCGGTGTCATGGCAAGAAAGCTGCAGCTACAATAGATTCTTCGGCACAATTACTAGAAATGGGGCCATAGGGAAATGCCCGATCTTGATCATCTATTTATTCCCGGGTTTGTGGAAGGACAGAACTTCCGATCTCCGCTGTCAGTCAGAGCGAAGCCGCCTCCGGACCGGGACCGCAACAACCACGGTAACCGGCTGCTGACACAGCTCCAGGCGGTAGCAACCCAGATCGCGCGGCTAACTCAGGTCCGTGCCGCTGCAGGAATCCCGGTACATCAAGGCGTGGCGATAGCCCTGGAAATTTCGCCGCGCGGAACTCTTGATCCTGGCAAACAGCTGGAATGGAAGAGAGACGGCATAGAGCTCTTAAGCGTCGTAGAAACTCCCAGTGCCGAGATTGTCAATGTGTATGTGCCGCCTGGAAAATTGGGTGCCTTCGAACGCAGGGTGCGCGAATATCTGACGGAAGAAAACCCGCTAAGGACTGCGGGTCAGGAGCCTAAACCAAAGAACGCTAGGCTCATCAATGCGATCTCTTCGATTCGCCGCGCTGCATTCGCAGAGTTCTGGACGGACAGAGATCCGCCTCCTGATGAGAATCAGTCCGCTGTATTCCAGATCTGGCTCCGCCTTGGGACAGCAACACCGGGCGAGGCTCATTCGGCGTTCCTCGAGGCGGCAGAGCGACTGCAAATTGCAGTGGAACCAGGATACCTGACGTTTCCGGGCAGGGCAGTGGTCGCCGCTATTACTACCCGTGCGGTTCTCGAGCGGGCCATCGATCTACTCGACTTGGTTGCTGAGATTCGCCGCGTATCTTTTCCGGCAGAATTTCTTCTCAGCGATCTTCGGCCTTTCGAACAAGTCGAGTGGGTGCGCGACATGACGGCGCGCACGATCGTCACACCCGCAGTCCAAAATCCGCCGCGCATAGCGCTGCTTGATACCGGCGTCAATCGCGGTCATCCGCTTCTAGGTCCCCTGCTGGATCCGGCGGACCTGCATTCCGTGCTTGACGCCTGGGATACGACTGACCATACGGGACACGGCTCCGGAATGGCAGGTCTGGCTCTTCACGGGGATTTGAGAACACCTCTAACTTCTCAAGATCCGCATGTAGTCCCGCACCGCTTGGAGTCGGTAAAGATCCTTCCCGATACGGGAAGTAACTTGCCTCACCTCTACGGGTGGACATGTGATGAGGCAGTGCGCCTTTTGGAGCAGGCAAGGGCCAACACTGCTCGAATATTTTCAATGATGACTACCGTCATCGGGGCCACTGCGGGATGGCCCTCTGAGTGGTCTGCCAGCATCGACAGGTTGGCCTTCGGCCTTCGAGGCCAAAGTACCAACTCGCTTGACGCGCCAATATTGGATGGTGATGCCCCGGACATTCATCCGAGACTGTTTGTTCTCGCCGCAGGTAACATTCCATGGCCACAGTGGACCTCCGATCCGCGGCAGAACGATCTTGAATCCATCGAGGACCCCGGACAAGCCTGGAACGCTTTGACTGTGGGTGCGTACACCGATTTAGTTGAGTTCGATCACGACAGGTGGCCGGATCTCCGACCCATAGCGTCTTCTGGTTCACTGTCCCCAGTTTCTCGCACGTCGCTGCTATGGCCGGACCGATGGCCAGTCAAACCCGACGTCGTTGCGGAAGGGGGGAACGGTTCCGTTGACGGAGCTGCGATTCCGCAAGTGACGGTTGGCCCGGAAGATCTGAGACTGGTTACCACCTCTCACGAGCCGGCGAGGGCTCTGCTTGCAGAATCAGGAGACACGAGTGCGGCCGCCGCTGAAGTAGCCCGCATTTGCGCGCACTTGCTGGCTAGATATCCAACGTACTGGCCCGAGACCATTCGCGCTCTGGTCGTGCAGGGTGCCAGCTACACGAAGGCGATGCGATCGGATCAAGGTATCGTACCGACGCAAGCAAACCGGCGAACTTTGACTAGGCGATACGGCCATGGACGGGTCTCCATAGAGTCTTCTCTGAATTCCGCACTGAATAGGCCGACGATGATTCAGCAGGAGACAATTGTTCCGTATGTCCTGGAGGGCAGCACGTACCGTCTTGGCCGGATGAATATCCACAATCTACCCTGGCCTAAAACCGAATTGGAACGGCTGGGCGAAGCGGAAGTCTCGCTGAAGATCACTCTGTCGTATTTCATTCAGCCAAATCCCAGCCGGCGTGGCTGGCAAAGTAAGTTCAGATATCAGAGTCATGGTTTCCGATTCGCCGTCCGCGGTGCGGGGGAAACGGAGGAGCGGTTCCATCAGCGCATCAATGACATCAAGCGTGATGAGATGGGCGATGATCGTGAGGAGTCGATGCCGGACCCGGACAACGAAGGTTGGTTACTCCGCCGTACACTCCGGTCACAGGGATCACTGCATTCCGACACCTGGTACGGGCTGGCGTCCGAATTGGCTAACAAATCCGAAATCGCCGTATTTCCAGTCGGCGGTTGGTGGAAGGAGTTGGCTGATCGAACTCAGGCAAATCGCCGGGTGCGCTATGCGTTGGTAGTTTCACTCGACGTGTCGACGATTGCCGACGTGGATATCTACACGCCCATTGCCAACCAGATCGTTGTTCCGGTCGGTCTCGCATAAGATTTGCGGGAGGGGGGCAGCCGATTAAGCTGCCCAAGGTGGTTACCGAAGCCGCTGCCACCGGCGAGATTCGGCCAACTCCGGTCGCTTCATGTACAGTGCATTTTTCCGAAATAGGCGCAATTCGAACTGGATCGCGTCGCAGACCTGATAGACACTCGTGCACTGGTCTTGGTGACCGTGGGTAAGAGCCTAAGACCGGATATTCAGAATCAGGGCGCCTTCGGTCGCACGAATAGAGTTAGACCCATGAGTTACGACGCTGCAAAATCAGAAACGAATGCACTGCTAAATCTTGGGAGAAAAATCGGCATCGCCGGGCTGGCGACGCAGGACTTCGACCTTGTATACGCCAGTGCTCATGCGGTTAATAGTTTTTGCGATCAATTCGAGTCTGTCGACCTCACCCTAGAGGAGCGCTTTTACTTCATGCAACTCATAGTCGCGTCGCTGGACGAGGCTTTGCGAAAAGCGGTTCCATCTGCCTGCGATTCGGAGCAACGGGTCGAGCGATTGTTAGCTCGCAACATCGTGGACTACGAGTACATTGTCGACTACTGGAGCCGTACCGGTGTAGACGTCGACCTTCGGGTGGCTCCAATGATGCAGCGCCTGAAGTCCGCCCTCAATAAATGAGATTCTGAGACTGGCGTGACGAGCAGTCATATCGGAGAACTGACGGACAACGGTTACACCGTCATTCCTTCGGTTGTGGACTCTTATCAGGTCGATAGCATCGGGCAATTCGTGATGAACGCCGTCGCCGCTGGCGCAGGTACTCGTCGTCTCATTGAGACGCAATGGTGCCGGGACCTTGCCGATCGTTTGACGCGGAACTCACGCATCTGCGAATCGTTGCCTGTCGATGCGCTGGCTATCCAATGCACCTTATTCATGAAGTCCACAGAAAAGAATTGGCTCGTATCGCTACACCAAGATCTGAGCATCCCAGTGGCAGAACGAATCGATAGCTCCGATTATTCTGGATGGTCAGAGAAGGAGCGCCAGCTTTTCGTGCAACCCCCAGTATCATTCCTTGAGCGTATGCTGGCAATTCGTGTGCACCTTGATGATTGTGACCAGCGGAATGGGGCACTTCGTGTGGTGCCCGGCTCCCACACGATGGGGAGGTTGGACTCACACGCGGCGCTGCAAGCTCGTAGCGATCGAGAAGAGGTTCATGTCAGCGTTTCTCGTGGAGGAGCAATGCTTATGCGACCGCTGCTTCTTCACGCGTCATCCAAAATTTCGGTAAATAGCCCTCGACGGGTATTGCATTTCGTATTCGCACCGGCGATTCCACCGCACGGGTTGCGCTGGCCTTCCATGAAGCGGTCATTGACGACCGACTCGTAGGGTCGCGACCCGACTCTGGAGGGCAGCCTTGTCCGCATCCAGCGGCAGTCGGTGGTTGTTGACGCATCCAGAATCGCCACCTTGAAGCAGTCGCTCGCGGCATGCGATAAGCTTGGCCGGAAGTTGACAAGCCCGGACGCACTATCCGTGACACCTCCCGCACAGATCCTTGATGATGCGGACTTGCTGGCCTATGCTGCAGTTCCCGCCTCAGCACGATTCACAGGTCGCTTGCACCTATACCATGGAGGCGAACCCGTCGGGCCGGTTCCCTACTTGGCGATTTGCAGGCCGCACGATTCACCTGGTTTGTTCCTCGTGCATTGCGACGAATCGTGGGACATCGTGGGGATACAGGCTTGGAACGGCCCCGGCGTCGAACCCATCTTGACTATCGAAGAAATGAAATCTCAGGCCGAAATATTCTACGAGGGATTGATGGAGAGTTGGAAGTCGGTGACAAGCGGTGATTTGGATGTCATCGCAGAGAGAAAACTCGTGCTACGTGGCGATGATAGTTCCGTTGATGTCACAGTCAAGATTGGAAAGCCAGAGCTAGACGAATCGGGAGAGAACTGGAAGTGTCCGTACGAAATTTGGTTTGGAGAAAACTGCAGAGCTATGGCAATGCATGGCGCCGATTCTATGCAGGCGCTTCAGCTCACAATAGCGACTCTCGATCTCGAGTTGGAGGTCGGTGTTAAAAGATTCGGTGGCAGCCTGTATCACTATGACGAGCCATTCAACTCGATTCTTGAGAATGGTGGCCTTAGGCCAAAGGAAAGCTGAAGCAAAAAAGAGGGACAACGATCGTCATTCAATACGTTCACGCCCATGGAGCGAGGCGATCAATCCGACGCCGCGACGACGATGGTCTATATCAGATCTGGGAAGACAACGTACTCGAGGGTTTGGGCGAGGAATATGACGATCGTCCCGTCGCGGGTCTATTCGGCACGCTGGGCGAAGCCCAAACAGAATTCTTGAGATCCAATCATGGATTCCAAGCGGAACCGGCGACCGGTTGGCCCATGAGACATTCTCGCAGTGTGTCAATTCGACGCCGTGTGAGACCCTTCGGAGACGGTCGGCAACGATCGGGGAGGGACGGCATTCAGGCGAAAACACTGGAAAGACCAGGTGTATCGGACTCGAATTGGCCTACATCCGATAGTCGCTAACGATCGCGGAGGATCGAGGGGATCCAGACATTTTCGGGGTAACTTCCGGGGTAACTTTAAGTCTTCCGTTTGAGTTACCCCGGTGCTATTCGTTTGATGCGAAAAATCAGTACGAAAAGCAGTATTTCAGCCGTTTCATTTGTCTGTCGCGGACCATAATTCGAGTTCGTACGCCGAACTCGAATTGGCAGATCGCGATTCTATTATCTTCACGTGAACTTGCGATCGAAGCCTCTTGCAGTAGGTATCGGCCAAGACCCGCCAATCAGCCTGCCGAAATGCCTTCCGGAAACCCGTCATTCGGCTGAAGTTTGACGAGCGACACCGGCGGATGATCTATTGCGGCGCATTCTCAAGTGAAGGATCACGAACGGCGGCAGCCGGCGAAGAGGCTTTTATGTGGCGGCTATTCCCGAAGTCTTGGTTTCGATCGCAGGGGCGCGATGGCCCGGAAATGGCTGTGGCGGCAGAGAAGTTCGAGAACCAGTGGCGTGACTCGCTCACTTCTACTATGGCGCAAGTAATGAAACGGGAGACGGTTTCCGTCGAAGAGGCGGTCGTGCTTTTGCCAACTCTTGATACCGAAATATTGCTGTCGTTTGACCGAGCGATGCGGCGTGAGTGGCGTTCCTATTATTCGGAATACACATCGCGTGGGCGTGTACCGACCTTGACACAGATTTCGGATCCAATGGAGGGGGCCGCATTTTTGTTTACGGCTGCGTGTCAGGGCAACGGATTCATCCGGGAGCGAGCGATCCTTGCCTTTGGACACTATCCAGGGCGGCTGTCCTTGGTAGCGGCGTTGATTCGATGTGACGATTGGGTATTGGCCGTGCAGCAAGCGGCCGTTACGCTGCTGCTGCGTCTGGTCGAAACCAATGTCGGCGAACTTCTATTTGAGCAGCTCCCCCTCTTGCTGCGTCTTCAGCTGCGACAGCGGGTCGCAGACCAACTGTGGACGAGCCACATCGAGCCCGTGTTGCTATCACCTCGCTTCCGCGACTCGCGCTGGCACAGCACGAAATTGCCAGACGCGGCCGCCCGCGCGTTTGCGTACCGACTAGTTCTGCAGGCGGATCCCGATCGCTCGGAGGAAATCTTTAGGAACGCCTGCGCGGATCCACATCCCAAGGTTGCACTTTGGGGTCTCGGCAACGTCGGTCAGGTCCTGAATTCAGGAAGAGCCGCTGAAATTGTAAGTCGTGCCATTTGGCACAGAAACTCTGCCGTTCGAGCGGCGGCTTTGAGACGCTACGCGAGCCTTGGATCGGAGGATCTTCGCGAACAACTGGAACAGTCGATTTTCGATTCATCGCGAGCTCCAAGAGACGCGGCAGCTCACTTGCTCGAGAGCCTCTTTCACAGTTCAGCACTCGAGCGCTGGAGGCAAGTCATCCATGCTGGGGCCTCCAAGCAGCTTACCGTCGTCGTTACCGCGATGTCTTACGTCGCTGAATTCGAGGATGTCCAGCGGCTAGAGCCTTTTCTCGACGATCCTATTGCGCGGACGCGCACGGCTGCCTTGCGGGGTCTCGTGCGTGCGAAAGCCAGAAAGTGCGATGAGTATTTCATGCGCGCACTCCGTGACCAGAGCGGACTCGTGGTCCGCCGTGCACTGAGTCTGCTGGCTAAGGAGGGACAACTACTGGGATGCGCGGAGCTCCAGCAGGCCTACGCAAGTGCACAAAGTGAGCGCGTTCGTAGGCAGCTTATTCGGGCGGCGCGATTGATGGGGAAATGGGACGCGTTGGTGTTCCTGCTGCCCCTGCTCTCTACATCGGACGCGCTGGTTGCTCATGAAGAAATCGATCGATGGCTTCAAACGACCAATCGCAGGTTTGCGGCACTGGATCCGGAGATCCGAGCGATCATCACAAAGCAATTGAATCAAATCAGCCAATCGACGGATGCACGTCAGCGACTTCAGATCGCGGAGATCATGAGGCATTCATAATGAAAAGGATGGGAAACCGCTTTCTGCGTTACCAAATAGCTGCCGGTCGCGAAAGGCCGGATCGGGCACTCAGCTGCCGGTCAGCTCTTTGCGAGTTTTCGTGAACAGGAAAATTGTTATGGAGCTGATCGTTTAGTTTGGGCACACTTCGGCAGTGCTGCGTTGACTGCTACACTGGGAATTGTGGCCCTACTCAATCGAAATGCGGCTGTTATTCCTGTGGAGAAGCTCCGCAACTACCTGTTGTCACCCACGCATCCAATCGGGCGATACAAAGCGACGTTTTTTCGAACGCTCGGCTATGATCCAAGCAACTGGGAAGTCTTGGACGCTGACTTACGGTCATTGTTATTGCTGAATGCGGAGCAACTGGACGTAACAGAATATGGTCGAAAATATGCGGTCACAGGTTCAATCACCGGGCCGAACGGGCGCGCCGCGGAGATTGTCTCCGTTTGGATTATACTGGCAGGAGAGGAAATGCCGCGCTTTGTTACGGCATACCCAAAGGATTAGCCAATGAGCTTTAAGGAATTCGATACCATCGTCATGAAGGCTGATATGCCCAGTCATGGGCTGAAGAGCGGCGATATTGGAGCCGTGGTGCAAGTCTACTCAGCAGATGCCATCGAAGTGGAATTCGTTACTGCCTCGGGGCACACGCAAGCACTGGTGACACTCACAACCAAACAAGTGCGGCCGGTTGGTCCCAAAGATATTCTCGCAGTGCGTCAATTAGACGCTGCGTGAGGCCCGTTCTGCGGCCGCTATTGCGGGGGTAACCTTCGGGGTAACTGCGATTTTCGAATTGGCGTTAAGCCTATAAAAATAGGCGTTTTCCGCGCTAATTCGATGGTGAGCGGGCCCACCACTTTCCCAGATCGCCGGCATAACATTCCCAATCAGCCGGCGCTTGATTCCCAATTAGCCGCTAGGCTAGAGCCTGAATTACGCTATTTCCCGAGTAATAGGGTATTTACGCATTGCCGAGCCCAAAATCCGCACCGCTCTGCGTGACACTCGAGTCGTCGCAATTAGCGGCCCGCGGCAGTCGGGAAAAACCACTCTGGCGCGCCGCTTCGCCAAGCAGGGCCGCAAGTACGTCACGGTCGACAACCAATCCACATTGGCTGCCGCCAAAAGCGATCCTGTCGCCTTCGTACGCGGCCTTGATCGCGCAGTAATCGATGAGGTGCAACGCGCTCCCGATCTACTACTGGCAATTAAACAAAGTGTGGACGAGGACAGGCGGCCCGGCCGCTTTTTGCTGACGGGGTCCGCCAATTTGTTGACCGTCAAGACAATCCACGAATCACTCGCCGGCCGTGTGGAAATCGTTCCGCTGTACCCGTTGGGCCGTAGCGAGCAGCTGGGTATCAAACATCCACAATTTATAGCAAAAGCGTTTCGAGGTGCTGTCCCCGACATGGCAGAAGCCCTGACCATGCAGAAGCTCTCAGACTGGGTTACGGCGGGAGGTTATCCAGAGGCTATCAAGCGACGAAGCGAACGACGGCGCCAGGATTGGTATCGTGCCTACATTAAATCGATCGTCGAGCGCGATCTTCCTGAAATTTCGAATTTGGCAAAGCCT
>Ga0206950_1028_pt2 | contig 11201 bp, 8 predicted proteins | sample Alteio_BWOrgHeat_41_FD_152954 | JGI IMG/M metagenome (GOLD analysis project Ga0206950, IMG submission 152954) | Enriched cells from forest soil in Barre Woods Harvard Forest LTER site, Petersham, Massachusetts, United States -... | ecosystem: Environmental > Terrestrial > Soil > Temperate forest > O... | reverse complement strand
CAGTTCCAGTTCCAGTTCGAGCTCGAGTAGTGCATCAGTTAGTGACAAACCTTTAACACCAAAACCAAACATGGATGCTACCAAAGCTCAAAAATCAGCAAACACAATTTCTAAAGCTCTTTTTAATTGGATTACCAAGCAGGAGGTTCAACGTTCCGATAATTTAATGAAAGAAATGAAAAATTTAGATGTTCGAGTAATGGGAGAAAAAAATTATCGTGCATTATTAAAGAGACTTCAAAATTTAGAAAGTCCTTTAAGTTCAGAAATGAAAAGTTTAATTACTGGCACAAAAACAGCAAACGAAGTGTTAACCACTGAAGAAAAAACATTTCTTAGCATCGTGTTAGGGGGTGATTGGGTTTTAAAGCATGTCACATCGTATCTTGAAGCAATTCAAGCAGAAGGGCATGTAATGCGTTCGGTAAGAGAGCGAGAGGTTCGAACTCAAAAAGAAGTGGATAATAGTCATACAAATACAACAGAAGGACACCACGATAATGTATTTTTTAGTATCGGGCCTGGCAAAGATTTGTCAACCGTTAAATTTTTAGATCACGTTAAAGATGTTATTGTGGGTGATTATAAAGCACTGATGAAAGCGGAAAATAGTAGTTTAACAGGAACTTGGTTTTCAGATCACTTTTATGCTTATGCAACAGAGCAAATTGGGGAGCGTATTAACATTTATGGGACTGTATATAATGTTAATTATCGTTTAATTCCTGGAGAAGGGGAAAATCCAGGACGCTGGGTAAAAATATGCGAATTTACTCACCCTAATGGCGAAATTTATACGCAAACGATTGAAATGGGAGATGAAATATTTACCTTTCCACGCATAGATATCGCCATGACCTTAATGACTATAGAAAAAATCAGGTTATTAGGTAAAACAGCTTGGCAAAATATTATGCGAGAAAGGGATGTCTCTCTTTTACAAAATATTGTACAAACTATTTACCATACGGGTGTTTGTGAAATGCACAAACCAAGACGGTTTTATGTCGGAATCGATAAACCGGGGATGATGATAGAAAAAAGAGAATCCCTTGAATATCAGTCTATGTTTTCATATAGTTCTCCTTATATTGAACCACAAAATATATTGAGTGATGATAAGTATGCACAAGATTTAGTTAAAGATCTTCTAAAAGGTGAAACGAGAAGTGCTATTCAAGCGGTTGAGACAGGGAAAATAACGCTAGAAAAACCAATTGAGCTTCCTTCTATTTCATACCCAGAGGGACAAAAACCCATGCATCAGGTGGGGGTTTTGACTGTTATGGGAGCTGCCTTATTCAGTGGCGATATAGCATGTATTGCAGGGTTCTTAAAGAGGGGAGTTAATTTATCTGCTCCTTGTATAATGGTTAGAACTACAGAAAAGAATGATTTGAGTGGACGTAGTGTACCTTCTGTTTTGAATATAATAGAATTAGTGGTAGCAATATCGGATAAAGAACTGTTCAAAATAATACCTGAATTGATTTTTAAAGATCAACCAGTGGATATATTTCAATTTGAAAACAGGTTTCAAAAAATTCCAGCCATATTAAAATTAATATTAGATGCAGTGTGTGTCACGAAAAAAAATCCCAATATTTCTATTCTTAACACAGTCGATGCATATTTTTTATCATGTATGATGTCAAGATCCAATCCATCAGTGAATGTTATTAAAATGATGTTGGATTATTCTAGTGTTTCGGAAGAAAGCTTACCTATAGTAGAAGCATCGAGAATGGGTTCGATTGAAATGGTTCAGGAAATGTTAAATAGAAATGCGGATCTCAATGCAACTATCTATAATCGTGATGAAACAATTTATCTTTCTGGTGATAATCGTGTGTCTTTACCCGTTGGAACCTTCCCATTGTTGGGAGCTGTTTTTGGTGGACATTTAAATATTTGCTGTATGTTGGTAGATTGTGGTGCTGAAATTGATAAAGAATTGTGTACTCCTACACGCACTAGAGAAGTTGGTAAAATTTATAAAGAAGATGGATATACCGCATTATTATTGGCGGTGGAATTAGGATATCATGATATTGTTAGCTTTTTATTAAGTCGAAATGCTGATATGACTCACCGAGCAGCGAATGGAAGTACTGTTTTTACATTAGCGCAAAATCGTTCAGATAATTCGATGTTAGCTTTATTAGAGAGGGCTGCATGCGAACGTATTGCCGATAGCACCATGACTGTAGAAGAATTAGATTTACTCAAAAAAATACCAGATAGTTTTAGGAATTTTGAAATAAATCGACGTTTCTATTATGCGGTTTTATCGGGTGTGGATGAAAAGGGTGAGCGGTATTTTTTAAACATAGATTCTATAGATCGTATGAGTATGAGTTCTAAGTTTAACAGTAATCGGCAATTATTTTCAAAAGGTAGGAGTAGTCCGGATGAACTGTTAGCATCCGTATTAGACATTTGTAATAGTGAACTTGCATTGGGTGTAACACAAAAAGATTTTGTTCGTGTACAGTTGGGTTCTTTTGTGTTGGAAGTTCCTGAAGATAAAGTGAAAGAAACGTCGACTATTATTGTATTTGAATTGCGGAATCGTTTTCATGTTTCACAATTGTTTATCAAGGTACAAAATATTTGGAAAGCTATTTTTGTTTCTGAAAGTCAATTAAAACCTTTGTTGTTACAAGGTAATGGGATTGTCAGAATTGGAGAGAGAACAATCTCAAAACTAGCGTTGATGATTTTAAATACAATTGCCGGTATGGGTAAAACAGTACGACCTCTGTTACCAGAAGAACGAAAAATATTAGAAAGCCAATATCAAATGGATTATGGAAGACAATATGGCTTAACTAGAGCGGGTTCTTTAGAAAGTATTCAAAAAGCTTTAAGGGAAGGTGCATTTATTAATGAAAAAACTTTTTGTGTGGGTATGCATAAAGAAGCTTTAACACCTTTTGAAATGAGTATTTTGAATAAACACTATGCTTGCGGGTTATTTATTTTGAATAGTATTCTTTCAGAGGTGAAAGGAAACTTAGAAGAAAAATTATCCCTAGATTATTTAGTTATAGAAGAAGTTGTTGACGCTGGGCAGTTAGAAATCTATAAAATGTTACATGAAGGACAGGAATTTTATAGACCAATGGATCATTATACACTCTACAATGGAGAACCATACCTCAATAAGCTGTGTGCAACTCCTCATGTTGAATTGTTTAAATATATTTTGAATTATATCTTACCCAAGATTGTTAATTTGGAAGAATCCGCAAATGAATGGTTAAAAAAAGCAGTAGACAGCGGAAGCCAAGCTTCGCTTGAAATGATTCGTTTTTTGATAAACCATGCATCCCAAAAAGCAATTAATGCAGCATTAAAGAATATTATTGTAAACAAGCAATTTTTACCATTAAAGGATTTGATATATAGTTTATGCGGCAAAGATGAAGGGATAAAAAGCAATTTAGAGATTTTAATTGGCGCTGCAGCAGGACAACCCGAAGTCGTGGGGTTTTTGCAGGCGTGGCAGAAGGGAACAGTTGAATTTTTGGTACCCGCTCTATTGCCAAGCCAACAAAGCAGCAGTAGTAGCGCTAGCCAGAGCACATCTGTCAGCGTTAAACCAACCGGGCCTAACCTACAGTCTCATTACCAATAGTAAGCAACAGTGGTCATGATTTTAGCTGCCAAACGCATGGCATGTCGCACTGGCTTTGGCAATGGAATACCGCCCAAATCTGTCGCCGTTTGTTCGTGCTTAGCCTCATCTAATCTCATTTTTTCTAAAATCTTTTGACTCACCAAATCTTCAGGCGGCAGCTTTTGTAGATGTTTTTCTAAATGCTGGGTGACTTGTTTTTCGGTTTCGGCAATAAATCCTAAACTGATTTTATCACCGGCCAAACCCGCAACCACCCCAATACCAAAGGCACCCACGGCCCATAGCGGGTTTAAGTAACTGGGTCTATCTTCCAAGGTGGTTAATCGGTTTTTACACCAGGTTAAATGCGCTTCTTCTTCTTTTGCAGCCGAAAAGAGTTCATTGGCCAATTTCTGAGAGCGGGCCACCAAAGCCTGTCCCACGTAAAGCGCTTGCGCACAAACTTCACCGGTATGGTTTACCCGCATCAAGGCTGCAGAACGTTTTTTAGCGCGGGGATCCATCAATCAAAAACAGCGCTTTCCACTCTTTCAATGGATTCAGCTTCCGGACTAATATCGTCGAGCTTATTTAATAACGTGGTTAAACCTTGTTCCCATTCGCTTTGGCGGCTTTTGAAAATGGCATTTTCTGCTTGAAGTGTCGCATTTTTCTCTTCGAGCTCTTCAATTTGTAGGCGCATAATTTCGACGGTTTCTATCACATCGTCGATTTTGCTTTCCAATTGCTCTAATAATCGATTAGACATACTTAAGATCTCCCTTTAGAATCTTACGTTTTATTGTAAACCACATTCTGGGAAGTGGGTAGGAGATCTTCATTGAAAGGCGGTTTTTGGGGGATTTTGAAAAGCGTTTTAGGCGCTTTGTTTGGGATTCAAAGCGAGGCGACCCGAAAACAGGACTTTGAGAATGGCTATCCTTGGTGGGTCTATGTAGGGGTTGGCGCGGCACTGGCTTTAATACTCGTTGCCGCGCTTATTTTTCTAGCCAAAATCATAGTTGGATCTGGTCAGTAGTGTTTGTTTCCATACCCTCCCTCGCTTTGCGGGGGAGGGTGGCACGAAGTGCCGGGTGGGGGTGGCCTAATAAAACACCGTTTCCGCTTCTATTCCCCGTTCTTCCATAATAGAACGCAGCAATTTCAGAGCTTCAACCTGAATTTGACGAACCCGCTCCCGAGTCAGCCCCACTTCAGCCCCCACTTCTTCTAGTGTTGCCTCTTCAAAACCGCGTAACCCAAAACGTCTCGATAAAATAGAACGTTGCTTTTCATTTAAAAGGCTTAAACAGTCTTCTAATTGATTTTTCATATTTTTATCTTCTAGGATCTCGGCAGGACCATCGTTATTATGATCGGCCAGCGCCTCCAATAATGGTTTTTCGGTATCATCTCCCATGGGGGTATCCACGGATAAGGTTCGTTCATTGAGCCTTAAGAGACGATTCACATCTTCGGGGGCTTTAGATAACGCTTTGGCAATATCTTCAAACGTTGGCTCATGGTCCAGTTGCTGCGTGATTTCGCGGGCTTTACGCAAGTAGACATTTAATTCTTTGATAATGTGGATGGGTAATCGAATGGTGCGCGTTTGATTCATAATCGCGCGTTCGATATTCTGACGAATCCACCAGGTTGCATAGGTTGAAAACCGAAAGCCACGTTCTGGATCGAATTTTTCAACGGCTCGAATAAGACCCAAATTGCCTTCTTCGACCAAATCCAATAAAGACAAACCTCGATTTAAATAACGGCGCGCAATTTTCACAACCAATCTGAGGTTACATTTCACCATATGGTTACGTGCGTTTTCATCCCCTTGTCGTGTGCGCCTGGCATAGTAGACTTCTTCTTCGGCACTGAGCAGAGGAGAAGCGCCAATTTCGACCAGGTACAATTGGGTGGGATCAGAATCTGGTTTCTTGGCATTCTTGCGGGGGGCTTTGCCTTCGCCGATTAAATCAAACTCGGGTTCTGGTAGGATGGCATCGGGTTCAATTTCCATTTCGGCCCCTAGAGCCACGGGTTCTTCTAGGGATAGGGTGTCTTCATCGTCATCTTCTTCTGTGTCTTGTAAGACTAATTCTATTTCTGTTTCGACTTCAATATCTGTGCATTCAATAATCGCTTTTTCCCAATGCTTGAGCATGCGGTTCCCTCCGTTGGTAAAAAATAGGCTGGTCTTTTCCTTAAGACAGATCCTAATACTACTTTGTTTTTTTAAAGATTTCAAATGGGGGGAATTTGAAGCGGTAGTGGAGAGTGAGAAAACAGTTTAAAATAGATAGTTGGTATATAACTAACTATTTTTATTCGCAATTTCAACGTGATAGAGCGTCTGTCCTGTTGTATGATTAAGAAAGGAATAAAGGGGAATGTGGATATGACACGATCTGAATTGATTCAAGCAATGTCTGCTAAGCAGAGTGACCTCACAGAAAAAGAGATAGAGCTTGCAGTGAAATATCTGTTGGAAGGATTAACCGAAGCCTTGGGTAAGGGGCATCGAGTAGAGATCCGGGGTTTTGGCAGTTTCTCGGTTCGTCTTCGTCCTGCCCGGATGGCTAGAAATCCAAAGACAGGCACTTATGTTCACAAAGAACCCAAATACTCGATTCATTTTAAAGTGGGCAAAGAAATGCGCGATCGAGTGATGGAAAAGGTGGAGAATCTATGAAAAATAAATCACATAGATGGATATTGGGTATTTTATGGTTCACGCTGACATTGGCGGTTGAATCTGTTTATGCAGATTTTGGGGTGATCGACGATAATACCGATGCCAGCGATTATGGCAATGGACAAACAGGCAGTTTTTATCACGCTATTAACGGTGGTAGCACGATGTCTGCAGCCGATCAACAAGCGATCGCTGCGATGTTACCGCTGAAAGAAGAAGATCGCTTTTATGGTCGTGCCCGGTTGAACTTCACCACATTGATTTTAGAAAATATTAAAAATCTATCTTCGGGTGGTGATGCGAATGGTCTTGTGACTCAAAAACGACTTGTTTCAAATCAGGGGGGATTCGAATTAGCGGTGGGGTATCTTTGGTCGTCTAGTTTTAGAGGTGATATTGAATATTTAGTGAATAAAAATATAAATTATATCGCAAATCCTGGATTAACAGGGAATGTAGTAACGACCAGCAATTTGACTGCCACGGTTAAAAATAACACTATTTTGGGAAATCTTTATTATGATTTTACCGCACTGGAGCGATTTAAACCTTATTTAACAGGGGGAGTTGGGTTTGGTGCAAATAGTGTGCAAGCGACTTTAACACCGACTCCTGCTGCAGGGGGATCGCAAACGATTAGGAAGATGGGACTGGCTTGGTCAATTGGTGCTGGTTTACGCATTGGCATTTTTTCGCACTGGTATATGGACATGAGTTATCGTTATATTCGTTTAGGAAATGCTGTGAATATCAAACCAAATCAAACATATCAATTGCAGGGGACTTATACGGCAAATGTCGCCAGCATTGGATTTATTTATTTATTTTAGGTGGTAGGGGTGGACCTCCGTGTCCATCCCCCAGACCGCCCCAGCAAAAATAAAAATGATCCGGGTAATAGACTAACGAGCAATGCCAGACCCCATAAAATCGAAACCGTGAGTGCGGTTTCTGCAGGAACCCCAAAAAAGCCAAAACCAAAGATCAATAAGCTTTCTCGAACACCCCAGCCCCCAACCGAAATAGGTAACATCACCATTAACATCGTTGGCAGCATCACAATCGCGCATTCAATGAATCCAATGGGAACACCAAAACATTTCATAAAAAGATAGATGGCGATCACATTGCAGAGATGAATAAAAAGACTCAATAGCACAATCAAAGTATTTGATTGAAACGAACGGCTAAAAATTTGTTTATTGAACGATAATAATTCGAAAACCCAAGTATTTTGAATTTTATATCCCCATCGTTTAAATGCGAAATAGAGAACAAAAATGCTAAGAAGACCAATAATGGTAAGGCCTATTAATATTCGGGGTAAGTTTGGAATAAAGGGCATTTGAAGAAGAAAGGGAATACACCCTAAAGATAACAAAAGAAGTGCTAAAAGACCTAAGCCACGATCGATCATAATAAAATAAGTGGCGCGTTTCAGCGTTAGTTTTGATTGCACCAGAAACCAAATACGCATGGCATCTCCACTCACCATGGAAAAAGCAGCTTGTGAAAAAAAACCTCCAATGAAGGCAATTTGCATGGCTTCCCAAAAACGAATGGGGTAACTCGCGTTTTTTAAGAGTGTGGCAAAACGGATAGAACCTAAAGTTGTTTGCACCCCCGCCATTAAAATGCCAAGGCCAAACGCGAGCAGACCATTTTGAGAGTAAAATAGCTTTTTAGTGGAATAGAAATCAAGATGCGTTATCGCCCAGTAAAGACAAGCCAAGCTTAGAAAAATTTTAAATGGGATCAAAAGTCTTTTCATGGGCATATATTAACAGATTTCCGAGGTTTATCGGTTGTGGGTTTTGTCGGTGCTGACAAAATAAACCTTTTATGATAGAGTACGTGGGCGGTTAATAGTGTATATACACTAACTAAATTTAGTTTAGTGAATCGTTATAAAAATACAAGGTTACACATCTGGAGGTTAAAGATGACACCGAACCAAGCACAACAATTAATCAATTTACTAAAGTGTCCTATTTTACGTGAGTTTCCCGCTTTGGACGAAGCAATTCAGGTGCGTGGACATCACATTGAACTTCAAACCGTTCAATTTTACGATAAGAATTCTATTACTCAGTCGTTTCAAACGATCAGAAAGTATTCAGCACCACTCTGTCCCGTTACTATGGAGCGCGTGATAGACGATACGCTTACAGTTTCTAACAGAGCATTTACCTTAGGAATGGTAGCGCTTTTCACTCAAACAGATGATATTTTAGGCGAAGATGCGCCTACTATTCGAGAATGGGTTAAAGCAAACATGCTAGCAGCTCCGCTTCAAATCGAACAAGCCATTCAGGATATCCAAAAATTAGGGGATCTGCGTGAAGGTGGAAAGTTGTATAAGATCGAGGATTCTCTGGTTGGAAAAGAAGTGGTTACACGGGAAACAGTCGCAAAATTTAAAGAATTGGGTGTGGCGCTTGTTCCAACCGCGTCCATTTCAATGGCGCTTTCAGCGGCTTCGGTGATTGCATCTGCGAGCGTTGTATCAACGCTTGATGCCACAACAAATACAGGCAATGGCAGCGATAATCATGTTCAATCTTTGATTTATTCTGTTTCTGATGTTTCTAAATCAGTATTGGGACAACAAGAATTGGAGCAACAACACACGTTAAATGGTGTGTATACATCTTTTGATTAACATCCCCCGCTCTACGGTCGCAACCCCCTTCAAAGGCTGAGGAATCCCCAGTTTGGGCGAGGAGCGAAAAAGGTGCGACTAAGAAAGTCCGCAAAGCGAAGGTGCTGATCCTAATAGCCCTACAGCCGTGGAGTTGAAAAAGGTTTATACAGAACTTCGATAATATCTGATCTGCCTGTCATTAAAAAACGGTGAATGAATATATCTCCACCAATAATTTTGCTTTCAGAAGATTTAAGTTCATTCTTTTGAATAGCATTTTGAAGTGATTGTAGACTGAAAGTCGGGGGTAATGTAAATTCAACTAAATAAGGAGAGTCTTCAATATACACGCGGTGCGTATTTTCGACTAAAGCACCGTTAACTGCGCGAGCGAGTAGTTGCACTCTTTCTAGGTGTTCTGGCCCTGTTTCTTGTTTTGCTACTGGTTTAGTACTCGAAAAACTGGTAAACATGCACATCCTCCTTTTAGTGATGATGCATTGTAACATTTTTATCTGGATATCGCAAAATGACTTTACCTATGCTTTAACTATTGCGAAAATGGATCACTTAACGGGATAGAAACCTTCTGGTAAAATGTACGCGCTATGATGGGGAATGGGGAGTGTTATTTAGGTTGCATACTATTTTTTTTTGTGATATAGTGCCCCTTTAGCTTTACTTTTGAATGGGCTAATTATAAGGGGGAATTACCCATTCTCATTGTTTTCTTGAGCAAAGATTTTGATGTTTTGATGGGCCCATACAACAGATAGAGCTGTCCATACTATCGGGAGGTTGAAAATGACTGAAAATGATGCGAAAACTTTAGCAGACATGCTTACTTGTCCTATTGGCCTTGAGTATCCTAGCTTAGCTCAAGCAGTTCAATTACGTGCGCATCCAATTCCTCAGTACCAATTTCAATTTTACGGGTCGCAGCCGCTAGTTGAGTGGGTTGTAAATAAGGGAACTTGTCCACTAAGCCGAGCCGAGTTGATAGATAACCCTGGGCAAGGAATACGCCAGCAGGAAACTTCGCCTGCTTCAAGGTTATTGGCGATATGTATGCTCGTATTGAGTGAACAGAGTGGCGACCTAGGTAAAAACGCTAGAAAATGGATTAATGCTACATTGAGTGCTTCTAAAAAAAATCAAGCAGAGCTGGATCTTGCGGAATGCAAGCGCCTTGCAGCTTTAGAAGGGGCGGATCTTCCCGTAGGTGCCGGCAATCCTAACAATATTGCGATCCCGGGAATCAATGGTATTGCTGTTTGTAGAGAAGCAATTACTTGGGGAGCCATTAGAAAACTGAAAGCGTTGAATATACATATTCCCGCTGTTAATAATAACAATGTGTTGAAAATGACCAAAGAGGGTGCAGGAAACTTAGCAGGTATGCTTTGTTGTCCTTTTTCGTTCGTTTATCCCCCGCTAGCTCAAGCAGTTCAACTGCGTAGTCATCCAGGCCCGGATCAACCGTGTAGTCAGGTAAGTAGTGAATTTCACAAATTTCATTTTTATGACGAGCTTTTCCTGAACCAGAGCTTTACCGCTGTCGGTTACACCAACGTTCTGAAGCGTTGTGCAATTACTAAGCGGGAGATGACGGTCCAACAGAGAACTCCAACCTATGCTCCAGGGTTATTGGCGATATGTATGGTTGCATTAAATGAACAGAGTGACGAGATTTTAGGTGAAAACGCTGAGGAGATCAGGGAATGGGTTAGAGATAACTTGAATCCAGCACAAAAAAATCAAGCAAGGCGGGATCTTGTGGAATGCCTGCGTCTTGCGGCTCTTCCTGTAAATGCTACTACCACTCTTGACAGTATTGCGATGCCTGCAATCAATAGTAGTGCTCTTTGTAGAGAAGCAATTACCTGGGGAGCAATTAAACAATTGCGAACACTGAATCTACATGTTGCCGCTCTTAATAGTAACAATGCAGCGAATAACGATGATGATAGTGATAATGATGATGATGATAATGATGATGATAATGAATTGGGTATAAGTGCTGCTAGCTTAGGGCTAGATGATCATGAATTAAATATAGAGGTGCAAGCGGCTCGGCTTGCTGCAGTATTGGCGCCTGTAAATCATAATGGTGTTGCGCCGCTACCTACCGTTAATAATAATAACGCAAACGGCGTACATTTTATCTTTAATAACAATAACGCAAACAATGTAAATAACGCAAACAACGTCGTTAACGCAAACAACGCAGGTGT
>Ga0206950_1198_pt1 | contig 11233 bp, 14 predicted proteins | sample Alteio_BWOrgHeat_41_FD_152954 | JGI IMG/M metagenome (GOLD analysis project Ga0206950, IMG submission 152954) | Enriched cells from forest soil in Barre Woods Harvard Forest LTER site, Petersham, Massachusetts, United States -... | ecosystem: Environmental > Terrestrial > Soil > Temperate forest >... | reverse complement strand
CACCAGCGCGTGGTGAGCGCGCATGAGGGTGGTGCAGGCCGCGGCGAACAATGGCCCGTCGAGGAGAACGTCGGTGGGGGTTCCATCGACATCGCCGGGCGTGAGAGCGAGGACGGCGAGGAGTCGCCCGTCGGTGGCAACGAAGCGGGCCGAGTCGCCATCGACGCTGAGGTGGATGTGGGCGAGCGCGCCGGTGGCGTCGGTGGCGTGGCGCAGGGCGGTAAGACGGGTGAGGGATGAGGCATGGAGGGTGAAGCTGATGGTCATAATGGACTCCGTGTGTAGGGATGGTGTAAACGAACCGACCCCACTGCGGATGCAGCGGGGTCGTGGAGAAATCGGCAGGATGAACGCTGGGAGCTGGAATTACGAGGATGATGGAGGTGAGAGCGGGCCTCGGCAGTACCGACAGATCGTGGCCTCCGGATCGACCCGGCTCCGGCATGCGGGACAGATCCGCATGGCCTGATGTCTCCGCGATGCGGCCGTGAGCATACGCATGATGGCGGCCAACGTGGGTACCCCGATGATACCAAGAAACACAGACCCGCTGAGCCGCGAGTAGCCCTGGTATCGCTCGACCACCTCGGTCTTAGCCTCATCCGCAAGTGCGGAGTCATGCGTTTTCATCAACACGGCAAGATGCTCGATGTTTCCTTCACGTTCTCCGATTACGGGGGAGTAATGCCACATGAGTGCGGTTACGGCTAGGGAAACACCAAGCGTGACGCGGACCAGGATTGCCCGCAGGGGATGCAGAACCTTGTTCCAACTCCCTAGACCAGCCGGATGACTGGTCCTGGCCGCTAACGATTGCCGGAACTGCTTGCGAATTTCCTGATCCTGACGCCGAAACTCTTCGAGCATTGCTCCGGGCGCTGGAGGTTGCGGCGGTTTGTCCGACTGGGAGCTGTCGTTATCGGCATTTCGGCTGGACGTGGGGTCAGCCATGGGACACCGGCAGAGCGATGAAAAACATGATGACCTCCGTAGGTATGACGCGGTTGGCGCTCAGCGCCGAGACCGCGAGTGGTTGAAATCGCGTGATGCTGGAACGCCTTCGTTCTCGGCGCGCAGTGCGGCGAGGTAGGCGACCAGGGCTTGTTCGACGAGCAAATTGAGCTTGAGGAACCGGGGCTTGCCCGCCTCTTCGCGCGCTACACGACGAGCCTCGTCGGCGATGTCCTTGCGCACGCGGACGGTCAACGACACACGATCGGGGGTGGGGCTAGCCATGGGATTATGCTAGGTGCAGGTGGTGTCGAACGGCAGGGTGAATCCATGGCATGCACTGCTTCCAGCATGTGTTGGTGGAAGCAGTACATGCTGCGTGCGGAGCACCGTCGGTGTGGCAGTGCTCCGACGCGGTTCCCTCTCCTCGACGACGACCCTGGCTAGGCGCGGCGGCCAATGGGGACCGTTGCCGCAGGCCAGGTGAAGCGGATCGACCGCGACTCGGCGACGCGCTGGGTTGGAGGCGCGAGCCGACGGCTCTGTAGGTGGCCGAGGTCTGGCGCCACCTCGCCGGCGTCGGCGGCGCGGCTCAAGGCGGTGGCGGAGAGCTGCTGCGCAGGTGAACGGAAAGGGATGCGGATGGGACGCATGATGACTCCTAGGCGGGTTAATGGCCCGGCAGCCGACGCGGCCACCGGGGGTTTGGGTGGCCGCGCCTCAGGGCGCGGCAAAACGATGCCGTGACGTGAAAATGCCCACCGAAAACCTCGGTGGGCATTGGCTTCCTACATACTTATGTCATAATTTTATGATATTTTTTAGCGTATAACAAATCCTAGGTCTTGTTCGATTCACCAGAAAATGCCATAAGGAAGACCATATATCGGTTCTCCCTAATAAATTCATCAGAAGACTGCTTCGCCATTTCTGTATCTTCCCATTCAAGACTCTCATCATACCGATCCGAACTAGGGGTAAGTAGTTTGGGAACGGTACTAACTTTCTTTTCCTCGAGTAAAGTTGATATATTCATATCACGGATCTGTGAAGTTTCGGCGACACCGCAAAGTTTTTCAATTTCCGAAGAAACCGTTACAGGTGAAGTGACATTTCCGGTCAAGAGCCACTTCTTAGAAAATATCGATTTCGAGTGCTGAGATAGTTTTTCTGCCAAACTTTCCTGATCCGCCTTCAAATTCCTGGAAAATAACCCCTCTTTTATCGCCGACTCATATCCTCCATCGGGGTTATTAAAGGCCGGATAGGCTATTTCGAGGGCCTCACGATACCGATCGGCGAAGGAGCGCTCATCAACCACACGCGTACCTACTATGACCCATGGTAGCTCGACCTCCTGCCCGGCAACTTGTAGCAGGCTGTAGGTGTGTTTGGCCGTCGCCCGGGATGCCTCCACGCTTGCGGGGTGGGCCTGCCCCCGAGCCCGAATACGGAACATAGACACTACAGATTGCTCCATCCCAGCCTTCTTTGCCCATTCCTCGTGCTCAAGATTTGCACATTCCCCTACATAATCGAGCCTTTGTGCGAAAGAAGTCCAGCAGGGCGCGATAGCCCCCAGCTCGATAAGCGCATGCCATTGATCGAGAAACAGACGGCGACGGGTTTTATACTCGTCCAGCTCCTCGGCAGTAAACTTAGCCTGTTCGCCATGCCGTAGCCGGTCAGCAGCATGGATAGCAGTGGCCAGTCGGATCGGCCCTCTCCCTACGTTGTTATTCGGGACGCTGCCTGGCGATGGTAGGCGATTCCTGGCTATTCCCACAAGTGTCCCGCTCCTTGGGGACAATAACTCACCAACCTGGAGGTGGCAAGTCTAACAACGCGGATCGCAGCGGTTAGGTGAATAACATGTCCTAGGCCACCGGAAGAGATCCGAAGATGGCCGGCATGAAGATCTACCCTATTTTCGTCCACGCACGGCTCTTGGTGAGACCACGCGATTATGCGTATAACAAACCGCTCGTCCTAGGTAATTCCACGACAATTGCGGGCATGTCCACACCTCCCGCGCTCAACCTCCCTAACCCCCTCCCCCGTATGCTGACGACGGCCGAGGCCGCTGCGGCGCTGCGCGTCACGCCGGCGACCGTGTGCCACTACGCCCGTATGGGCTGGCTCGATGCCAGCCAGGTCGGTCGCCGCCTGCTGATCGAGCGCGCCAGCGTACTGCGCTTGCTGAAGAACGGCACCCCTTCCCCCGACCAGAGCCAGGAGGGGCAGTCGTGACCTCCAAGCTTCAGGACGAACTCCCGCCGGCCTCGACTGGGGAGATTGTCGTCACTACGACCGACGACCCGGGCGCCATGACGGTCTTGCTCGCGCGGGACACCGGCAGCGGGACCCCGCGCATGTCGAAGCGCTTCACGACTGGTGAGGCAGGAATGACCTGCCACCCATACGACGACGCCTGGCTTTTCACGGTGAGGACGGTCAGTGTCGCGGAATTTTCTCTGCTCGCGTTCGTCCTTACCTCCCTCAAGTCGAAGCCTCACGCGTGCGCGATCCGCGGGCGACTGCTGCCGCACGCCGATCCCTTGCATGCTCTTCGGCGCGTTCGCGACCGCGACGGGCAGCCCGCTACCTTCGAGGATGCCGCACGTACCTGGATCCTGCTCGACTTCGACCACCTGAAGGCGGAGCAGTTTCCCGATCCGCGCGTAGAACCGGAAGCCGCCGCCCGCGCTGTGCGTGCGCAGCTCCCCGAGGGCCTGCGCGGCGTCGCGTGCTTCTGGTCGTTCTCCTCCAGCACGGGCATGAAACCCGGAAAATTTGGCGTTCACTTGTATCTTCTGCTCGGAAAAGCACTTGCCTGGAGGGATGCCGAAGCCTTCATCACTGCTTGCGACGCAGATGTTGCGATGGCGCGAACGGTGCAAGTCCACTACACCGCTGCCCCTGTCATCGTCCCGCCGCTCAAAGACCCGCTGGAGAAGCGCTTCGGCGTGTTGTCCGGAGACGATCGCGCACAAGAGGATGTGGTCGCCAGCTTGGTCGCTCTCGGTCACGAGCGAATCGCTGCACAACGCGCCGCTCGCCAACACGCAGCCCTGCCGACGGCGAGGAAAACTGCAGTCAAAAACACGTCCCCGGCTCCTGCCAGGAAGAAAGAGTCGGCGACTTCAATCAGCGAGCCAGCGGCGGTCGTTGACGAGGCAACCAATGGAATGATCGGTGACGGCTACAGGCATTCGCATCTTACCAGCATTGCCGGCTTCGCTCGCAGCCGGGGTCTCGACGCCGAAGGTCTTCTCGATCTGCTGAGTCGTGAAAACAGCGTCCACTGCGCGCCCTCGCTGGCCGAGGAAGAAGTCATGGCCATGGCCAAGTCATTCGCGCGGTATCCGATCACTCGCCAAGTTTCAGACCCTTGGATGCGCGCGGTCGTCCTGGCAGCCGGCCTTATCCGTCACGGGGCGTGTGAAGACGCACTCATTAATGTCGTGTTCTGCCTCCTCAAGGACGAGTGCCAGGCGATCGCCATCGTTCACAACCTGCATGAATTACCCCAGTGGCAATTGCAGGCCGCAGAGTCTATGCCTCATTTTATCTTGGACCATCCGTGAGTGAAATTCTCATCATTCCCAGCGCTGCTGGAGCAAATGTCGCCAACATGGCCGACTGTGCGGAACAGGCTGCAAAAATTCTTGGGAAAACGGGGTCAGTCTTCCGCAAAGGCGGACACGTTCTTCGCTTGGTTGGTGATACTCTTACGACCATAAAATCTCCTGCTGCCCATTCGATGATCTTCAACATCATGAACGTTCAGAAATGGAGTGGCCGTGGTCAAAACGTAGTGCTTATGCCGGCTCACGAAATCAAGGATTCCGTCCTCAACGGGATTCTTGGAAGCCCTTTTATCGAGAGTCACATTCCGCCGGTTGCAATCGTGGTGCAGCGCCCTTTCATGATACTTAGCGACAGTAAACTCATCACTCTCAAGACTGGTTACAACTCCGAACGTGGCGGCATCCTCGTCACGGGGAGTCAATCCACGCCCGAGGTACCTGTTGCTGAGGCAGTTGAGTCGCTTCGCGCCCTCTTCGGCGACTTTTCTTTCGCCTCACCCTCCGACTTCTCACGCGCCATTGCTGCTGTTTTCGTAGCCGCGATGCGCATCGCTGGGATTTACGAGCGTCATCCGCTCTTGGTCTTCGAGGCTGATAGCAGCCAGGCTGGAAAGACGCTGATGTGGTCGATGATTTGCGCGATCTTCGGACAGCGGTTCGGGACTGTCGCCCAGAAACGTGGCGGCGTTGGAAGCCTGGATGAATCTCTCATGGAGAAACTGGTCGGCGGGAATGCTTTTATTCTCCTCGACAATCTCCGTGGCCCGCTCGACAGCGCTTTCCTTGAGGCATGTCTGACGCTTGAAAACGGCTCGATTGATGCGCGTGTAGCAGGAATCCGTGCCATCCCCGTCGACCCTCGCCTGGTCACGTTCGGGCTGACCAGTAATGGCGTCGAGTTGACTATTGATCTTTCCAACCGCTCCCTGTTGATCCGCATTCGCAAGCAGCCGGGTCTGTATGCGTTTCGGAAGTGGACTGATGGTGCCGGGCAAGAGGTCGACATCCGCCACCACATCGAGTCGCGCCAAGCGTACTACCAGGGGTGCGTGAATGCGGTCCTTCGCGATTGGTGGGAGGCGGGCGCCAAGCGTCTGCCGTGCACCGAGCACAGCTTCCGCGAGACCATGGGAGCACTCGATCACATATCGCACCACTATTTCGGACTAGCGCCCCTGCTGGACGGCCACCGCATCGAGCTGGAACGCACGACGAAGCCGGCCCTTGGATGGCTGCGCCAGATCGCACATCTAGCAGCCGATGGATGGGGAGTTGTCCAGTGGAACGCATCGCGCTTGGCCGAAAAATGCGAGTTGGAGGGCATCACGATCCCGGGGAAGCACTCGGACACCGATTCGGCTGCTAGACAGGTCGGCATTCTTATGGCGAGCGCGTTCGGGGGTGCCGAACGCATCACTATCGATGGGATCGAAGTGATTCGCACCACAACTACTGACGAGCACGCACGGGAGCGCAAAACCTACTCGTTCCAACTGGTGGCGCCATGAACGACTCCAGCGAACTCGCCGCAGCAGCGATCGCCCTGGGAGGCATGAGACCATGGCCCCATCCGACGACGGCAGCGCCCATTGCCGATTTTGCCCATTTCCCCGAAGTTCCCGAACCCCCGAAGGGGGGAGGGGTCAGTTACCAACAATCAGATCTCTCCTGTAGGGAAGAGGAGACCCCCCTTCGGGGGTTCGGGAGGCTACGGGCGGCGCCCGCGCACTCCTGGTTCAGTCAAGGCGATGCAGTCGGCTATCCCGTGATAGCCGAGGACGGAGCAGAAGCTCCCTTGGATTCTTGGGCGAATGCCGTGACGGGGAGCGAATAACATCTCCTCCCAGCTTGCTTGAGGTTCGCCATCATTGCGGCCATCAGCATCATGGGCCTCGTCGCCAAGCAGACGGTTGAAAACTCTATATCGAGGAAAACGGTCGTTTTATCGAACCGTCCGGCCGTGCGAGAGCCGCCTTCGCTTCCAGCGTTGGCGCCCGCGGCCGGGCGGCGGCAACATCTTCATACTCCCGCCTCTGGGAGGTCTCTCGGCCGGCTGTACCTGGCCGCACGCGCTCTTTTGCCGCTATCGAAGAGAAGAGATCTGGACGTCACCGTGTTCGGAGACTGCCGGTTCCCGTAACTCAAATTCACTCAACCAAAAGGAAACCTATGAAAGCCCTGTCAGAAAATCCCACCACCATCACCTTCGCCGAGGCGGTCGGCGCTCTCCATAAGGCCCGAGCCCTCCACGGCATTCCGCTGGAGGAGCCGTCCGCAAGTAGCTCCGACATCATCTACTCGGCCAGACCGATCTAGTACCTCCGCAGCGCGCGCGGCCTGCTGAGGAGGGTCGACGCCGCCAGCGGCAAGGTCCACAGCGATTGTCTCAGCGACGGGCGCTGAGGAGGTGAGAGCTGGCCGCCCCTGTGTTCGGGGACGGCCAGCTCGTTGGTTGAAGGGCTACTTCGCCGCCTCGATCACCGGCGGGTGGCAGACCATGCAGGCGGCGTCAACTGATCGGCCTGGAAGATGACGAGGCGTCGGACACGAGGGTACATACATGTGGGTTATTATAGACCCACATGGAATGGTACTGGTGGAGCCAGAGAAGTGTCCCCGACGTTGGGGACAGTCTCGGAGAGCCTTCCCAGACTACGGCCGCCGGCGGCGGTCCTACGATGCCCCTCCCCCCTACCTTCCAGCGCCTTTATCGCGACCCAGGTCAAGGAGCCCGTCACCCAGTCGGCCTTCTGGAATCGAGGAACCGGGGCTCATGGCCACTCCTTTTGGCGGAGGGACCGCCCTGGAGCGTCAAGCTTCCTCTATCCTATCCAAGAATCTCGACGGGATGCTTTCTGGCGAGGGGGACAAGGTCTATGAAAACTAATCACCGCTGTTGCGCTTCAAACTTGATGTCAGAAACCTACGCTATTTTCGGAATAAACGTAATCGTAATAATTTACTCTAAAGGTATACCTAGCATTTTACTAGAAAAATAGACCCACTGATCTGCTGACAAGTCCGCATTTGAATATACACGATCTACGTCTTTTACGTTATCAATAAACTTCCGTAATTCTTTTTCTTTGCCCCATAAATTGTTTATTGGAATACTTTTACCAAATATAACACAGGTTAATTCTAACTCGCTTCGCTCATAAATATTTTCCTCTGCCGATATCAACGCAACGAACAATCCAAAAATATACTTCGAAGGCAGTATCCAATTTTCACCAAGAATTAGTATATCTTGGTCTATTATTTGGGAATTACATACTTTACTCCCTGACCCGCTAGGATTAGCGGTTTCTCTCCAGAAAAACCACCAGGCGTTGTGGAAAGGGAGTTAGGTATATAAGTCCCTATTATTTCTAATCGTTCGTCCAATTGTCCTTCATGAATTAGACTACATCTGGCATATTTATAGACTATGTCTGAAAAAGAAACCCCATTAATCTTAAAATTATTCGGAACGAGATTGTAACCCCACGTTACAAAATTAATTATGTCATATTGATCATTAAGAAATTTTTTGATTCGTTGCCCCACATTGCCCCTTGGGAGTCGTTTTTTACTGGTTTTATCTAGGGCAGGAAAATACATTGTTAGAGCACATTCATACTCTTTCTGAAGCAAATATTTTAAACCTTCACTAACGTTCCTACTAACTACTTTTTTCATTTTAGGGCTCTAACATTGAGGTAACGAGGTTCATGGCCGATAAGAGGTAGCACATTGTTACGCCGAGGAGGTACGCAAGAATTATGTCGGAAGGTCTGCCGCCCCACGATTATTGACAATTACCATTCCTAAATCGCAAGCATTACAGTTGATGCTTTGATGCAATCTACCGGAGCCGTAATTGAATTGCATAAAATTCATGAAATGAGATGAGCCCGCCCACACGTCAGATGTAGCGGACTCATCTCGGCAAAGAAAAAGCTATCGTTTCTTCGTTCCTCTTACCATCAAGGGCGGGGGTAATTTGGGTTTCTCCGGTATAGGAGGAGGTGGTTGCTTGGGGGGTACGGAGGGCTTAGCGGGCTTTTCGGCCATATTTACTCCTGTCTGTATCGGTTTGAAGCCGAGGTTTTTATTTTTTAATAAAAGGATGCTTATCTTCCCTTATATATTCAGGACCAGGCATTTGAGGCTTTGGTGGAAGAGGAGGTGGAGGGGGAAGTGCAGGGGGCTTCGCGGGCTTTTGCTCAGTCACAGGAGGTCTCCTTTAACTATGGACATCATTAAATAGCCAAGCATTGATAAAATTACCAGCTTAAAAAGCGAATGTTTCATTTTCATTATATCGCCGCTTCTTGTGTCATTATTTTCTTTATTTCTATTATTGCAAAGGATAATTTTATCATAGATCTCTTTTTTAAAGTACGCCCTTGCCTCTTTATTCTCTTCTTTAACTGGTGATTCATTTTCTGTAATTACTATGGCCGGTTCTTGATTCTCCTCCGATGAATTGGTAATCTGAGGGTTGTCTTTCCCTCTAGACAGATACGCTGACCACTGATCCTTTAATTCGTAGTATTCAACGGTTTTTCTTGCAATATCACTTAATATACCGGGATTGGGAAGATATGCGAATTCTTCGGGATTTAAAATAACATACCATCTATATGCGCTTAGGATGATATAAAATATACCAACAAGGGAAATTACTAGAGCTATGGAGGAAAAAAAAATGACTACCATCCATTAAAAATAAAATGGATTTCAAATTTAAAAAACCAGCGGACTTTCCCAATACTTGATTGTGTAATTCAATAATCGATGTAATGAATACTTTCCAAGTAAGTGCTGAAACTGCTAGAAATATTGCGGCCGGAACCGAAATGGTCGAAAGCAATTGGTTTCGACGGGTATGTTCGTGGAAATAAATCTTTTCCTGGACATCATAATCTAGCATAAAGTCTTTTGCTCCGCATTGTCGTTAAATTAATTTTGGTAGAATGCCCACTTTTATTTTTAGTCGTCGAAAACTGACGTCACAAGAGGCGGAAGCGCTTTCGGTTCAAGCGACAAGTAGGATCCAAATAACTACGACATACGTAGCAGTTACTGTTCCATTTTTTTCAACTCCCTTCAGAACTCGCTCCGCCACAGATAAAATGCCTTTCTCGACCTCTCCTTCCTTCTCGGCCCCCGCCTCCAAAACCCGCAGAGATACCCCGAACTGCCGCGCATCGGTGCCTGAAAGAACCCATCGCCGAGCGATTTCCAACGAGAGATCGCGCGCTGACGCGCGTGGGAGGCGATCCAAGCCGGGCGCGGCCAGCCGAACGGATGCCACTCCCGGCCAATCTCGATCAACCGACTTGCCCGCAGGACGACGAGATGTTGGACGCGAGGGTACATGCAAATGGTTTTATATAGATCCATTCGGAAGGCGATGGAGGAGCCAGAAAAATGTCCCCAATGATGGGGACAGTCTCGAAGAGCTTTCACCTGACTGCTAGTGCCATAGTCGGAAACTTCCATTTTCCTTCGCTAAACCCTGTATTCGTAAGCAATTAGAATAAACGCGGCTCAAATAAGGACAAATTGTCCCCGACATAATGCGCCGTCCATCGGTATAAGGTGGCGCCGGCGGCTGAGCGCGGTGACCCCTGCCTGAGATTTGTCCTCGACGAGGCCGCGGACTCCGCCGGCGGCGGTCCTACGGAGGTCCGCCCTCCTACCCTCCAGACGCCTTCACCGCGACCCGGGAGAAGGAGCCACCCATTACCCGCCGCGCCTGCCTGGTCTCCTGGAATCGGAGAACTGCGGCTCATGGCCACTCCCTTCGGCGGCGGGGCCGCCCTGGGGAGCGTCAGACTTCCTCTATCCTATCCAAGGATCTCGGCGGGATGATTTTTGGCGAGGAAGACAATCGCAGGGGTAGCGCTCTTAAGCTTTCTAAGCTCTTCCGGCTCAAGTTTTCGTCCTATTTCCGTTTCTTTAGCCTGCACTTGCGCTGCAAATGATGGTTGGTGATCCATATCTAGTGGCATTTTTGGTTTAGTAGATTCTGAAACGATTTGCAATAGCTAACCATTTGGCCCCACCGTTTAGGTGGTTACGATTGAACGCCAGGAAATTTAATTTTTTCGAAGTTGAGCGGGTCCAGAACATCATGGCCTGAAACTGGAAATACAATTTTAGTAAGTTGCGCTGCATTCGTTGGTCTTGGATGCATATACGCTCCGATAACCGGAAGTCCGTGAAGCCCTTGGTCAAAGCTAAGGCTTGCTAAGTTATAGATATTGCAGCCAAAAATACATAATGGCATGCCATTATCTAATTTTGCCCATGTTGAAACGTAAATAAATTTCTTATTATATGCCTGCACGATGTCATAGGTCTTGGCTATGCGAGCTTGAGCAAGCTTTTGGGACCAGAGTCGAAATATTTCGGGAGGTGTGATTTCCTCCTTCGTATCGGTATTGAACTCTGCGATGGGGACCGAGATGGTTGATTTCACGTTATGAGGCAAGAAATCATCATAAAGGAAAGCATGCATCCCTCTCATGATTCGGTGAAACATCGGCTTCATCGGAAAATCAAACAGACCAATGCCTTTTCCCAAGTTGCTATCAATGAGTTGGGCATTAAATTTCTTCCTGTGCTTGTCATCAATTTTTTTAAATGACTTGTGAAGCGCGGCGCCAAGCTGCGCCCACTTGTCGTCGCTATCTGCCCAG
>Ga0206950_1200_pt1 | contig 11266 bp, 11 predicted proteins | sample Alteio_BWOrgHeat_41_FD_152954 | JGI IMG/M metagenome (GOLD analysis project Ga0206950, IMG submission 152954) | Enriched cells from forest soil in Barre Woods Harvard Forest LTER site, Petersham, Massachusetts, United States -... | ecosystem: Environmental > Terrestrial > Soil > Temperate forest >... | reverse complement strand
AAGAAGTGTTCGAATTGAACATGCAGTTGGAAGAACTTCGCGGTCAGAAAAAGCTCGGTGAAAACGATGCTGCTTTGGCGGAAGAAATCAGCAAGCAAAAATCTGGGCTGGAAGCGAAGTTCCAATCGCTTTCCACGGAACTAAAAAACTACTGGACTGAGTGGGACCGTCTGGCGGACGACGCCAACGAGGAAACCCGTCGCAAGGTTCGCGACCAGATGGTGGACTTGCTGAACCGGCGAACCTACATCCGGAACCTGGTTAGGGATGTGAATGAAGTGTTGGAGAAATTGAGCAATTGTTGAATCGGGTAATTGAGTAATTCTTGAAGGTTTTCAAATTACGCAATTACCAAATTGTGAAATTACAAATTGTCCACTGATCGCATCGTCGGAATCGATCTCGGAACCACCAACTCGCTGGTGGCTTTCATGCATGGGGAGAGCCTTGTCGTGATTCCCGGCGAAGATGGATTGAATCTTGTGCCTTCAGTAGTCGCTCTTACCGAGCAAGACCAGATCATCGTCGGCAATGCGGCGCGAAAATATCTTATAGAAACTCCTGAGCGCTCTGTGTACTCCATCAAGCGGCTCATGGGCCGCGGTCTTGAAGATATCCGGGAGGAGTTGAAACTGTTTCCGTTTCGCCTGGCCGATGACCTCCAGGCCGGAGAAGTTCTGCGCATTACGCTGGGGAAAAGAACTTTCACTCCACCGGAAATCTCCGCATTTATCCTGCGCCAGCTCAAGCGTAACGCGGAGCGTTTCTTCAATGCACCCGTCACCAAGGCCGTTATCACTGTTCCCGCCTACTTCAACGACGCCCAACGCCAGGCCACCAAAGACGCAGGCCGGATCGCAGGCCTTGAAGTGCTTCGCCTCGTCAATGAGCCCACGGCCGCATCGCTTGCGTACGGCTTGGACAAGAAGCAAAACGGTATCGTCGTCGTGTACGACCTAGGCGGCGGAACTTTTGATGTTTCCATCCTCAAACTCCATGACGGAATCTTTGAAGTTGTGGCGACTAATGGCGACACCCACCTCGGCGGCGATGACATTGACAACCTGCTGATCCGGATTGCGCTCGACGACATTCGCGGTGATATGGGCCTCGACTTGTCCCGCAACGGTGAGGCTGTTGCCACCATTCGCAAAGCGGTCATTGAAGCCAAGATTGCACTTTCCTCTCAGCCCGCAACCGTGCTGGACGTTCAGCTGCCCGGTAATCCGCGTTACCAACGCGAGATCACCCGCGAACAGTTCGAGACCCTGATTCAGCCCGTCATTGATCGTACAATCGGGCCTTGCAAGCAGGCCCTGAAAGACGCGGGCTTGAAGCCGCAGCAGATTGATGAAGTGGTACTGGTCGGCGGCTCGACTCGAATTCCCAAAGTGCGTGCGCTAGTTGAAGAACTTTTTCAGCGCAAGGCCCACACCGACCTGAATCCGGATGAAGTGGTCGCCTTGGGAGCAGCAGTCCAGGCCAACATCCTGTCCGGTGGTTCTGAAGCCACTGAGAACATGCTGCTGCTCGATGTGACTCCCCTGTCGCTCGGGATTGAAGTTGCCGGTGGTGTTACCGACAAGATTATTTTGCGCAACTCAACCATCCCCGCCTCGGCCACGCAGCACTACACCACACAAGTGGATGGGCAAGCCAACGTCGCCATTCACGTCGTGCAGGGCGAGCGAGAGCTAGCCAAAGATTGCCGATCGCTGGCGCGTTTCGATCTCAGGGGAATACCACCCATGTCGGCGGGAATGCCTCGTATCGAGGTCCGATTCTTGATTGACGCCAACGGCATTCTGCATGTTTCTGCCCGTGAGCAGCGGAGCGGCAAAGAGGCCGAAATCGAAGTGCAGCCCAGCTACGGCTTGACCGATCAGCAGGTCGAAAGCATGATCCTCGATTCCTTCGACTATGCCGAAGAAGATTTCCGGCAGCGGCAAGTAATCGAAGCGCGCAACGACGCAGACACGATTCTGGCGGCTTTGGAAAAAGGCAAGAAGAGCCCGGCCTGGGGTCAGCTCACCAGCGACGAAAAAAAACGCATAGCGAAATTTGAGAAAGCCCTGGTGCAGGTCAGAGAGGAAGACGATCATGCCGCGATTCGCAGCGCGATTGACGCGCTGAATCAGGGAACAATGCGTCTTGCAGAACTGATGATGGACAGCGCCGTGAGCACGGCCCTGAAGGGCAAGACTATGGACGAAGCCGACATGGGCGAAGGGCCGAACGCGCCCCACCCAATGGCAAAAGCCGAGTTTAAGTAGCCGCACGTGGGTGGGATGCCCTCGCGACAGCTGGCGCTACACAAGGAGCAGGCATGGCAGAACAGAAAACTCAAGGCGCGGGAGCGGCAACGGCTGACGGTCCGGGCGAGAACACCGTGCAGCTGACATTCTTGCCCGAAGGCAAGACGGTCGAGTTCGAACACGATAAACTCCCGTACAAAGATCACGGCAAGGAACAATCCATCTTGGATGTGGCCTTGAACTATGGCGTTCGTTTGGACCACGCCTGCGGCGGCAATTGCGCCTGTACCACTTGTCATATCTGGGTCAAGGAAGGCGCAGAGAACCTGTCCGAAATGGAGGACGACGAAGCCGACCGTCTGGACATGGCTGCCGATTTGCAGTTAAACTCGCGTCTCGGTTGTCAGGCAGTGATTACCAAGCCCGGAAAAGTTGTGGTGGAAATACCTGCCTGGAACCGTAACTACGTATCGGAAGAACATTAGAAGAACAGCATTTAGCGTTTGGCACTTAGCATTTGGCCCCGGGAGATTATTGCGGGGGCTAAGTGCTAAATGCCGCACCTGACAAGGAAAACCCATGACGAAAGATCTAACTTGGGACAACGCCGAAGACATCGGCATTCTGCTTTCCGAGAAGCATCCGGAACTTGAGCCCCTGAACGTGCGATTCACCGACCTTCATCGTTATGTGACCGAGTTGTCCGAATTCAAGGACGATCCCAAGAAGTCCAGTGAGGGCAAGCTTGAAGCCATTCAGATGGCGTGGCATGACGAGTTCCTCGACCGCACACAATCTTAGTGTTATGTGGTGTTGCTCCAGCCCAGATGTTTACAGGGTTTTTACCTCGATGTGACAACTCGCGGTGACGGCTGCTCCATTCTAGGGGCACCTCCTGAGTTTCACTGGACGAGGATCAAGCAAAGGATTCTCATCGTAATGTGAACAGGGCAGGGCGAGAGCCGTGCCCTATTTTTGTTCGTTTGCGTTGTCTCTGGACTAACCTGCCGTCGCCGGCACCGGGTCTTCCACGCTGGCCTCACGCAGGAACTTGGCTGCTTCTTCCGGTGGCGTGGGGTTGATGTAAAAACCCGTTCCCCATTCGAATCCAGCTGTCTTGGTCAGCTTCGGCATGAATTCGATGTGCCAGTGGTAGTGATCGTTCGACTGATCTTGTGCCGGCGAGGTATGAATCACCAGATTGTAAGGAGGATTGTCCAGCACGCGGTCCGCTTTCATGAGCAGGGTCTTGAGCGCCTTCGCCAGATTTTCAAACATGTGCGAAGAAGAATTCTCGAACGCGGACTCATGCTGTTTGGGGAGGATCCAGGTCTCAAACGGAAAACGTGGAGCGTATGGAGCCAAGGTGAGGAAGTCCTCGTTCTCGCCCACCACGCGAACGCCCGATTCTGTTTCCTGCCGGATCACGTCGCAGAACACGCATCGCTCCTTGTAGATGTAATACTGCTTTGCCCCTTCCAACTCTTCGGTGACATAGATGGGAACAATGGGCAAGGCAATCAACTGCGAATGCGCATGCTCGAGTGACGCTCCGGCGGCCTCGCCGTGGTTCTTGAAAATCAGAATGTACTTGAAGCGCCTGTCCTTCTTCAGATCGAGGATGCGGTCGCGGAACGTCCACAGCACATCTTCGATCCTCTTGGGAGCCAGGGTCGCCAGGGTGGAATTGTGGTCGGGCGTCTCGATGATGACTTCATGTGCCCCGATTCCATTCATGCGATCAAACATACCCTCGGCCTGGCGGTTCAGCTGACCCTCGATGCCAAGCGCCGGAAACTTGTTGGGAACCACTCTAACCGTCCAGCCCGGCGAATCCCGCAAAGCTGGTGGCCCACCGTTCTGGTTGGGCCGGTACGCCTGAATCTCAGGCGGGGTCTTGCTCTCGTTTCCGTAACAGAAGGGGCAAAAACCACCTTTGAGCTTCACTCCGTCACGGGCAAAATCAGTGGGACGCTTGGCGCGGTCGGTCGAGATGATGACCCAGCGGCCTACGATGGGGTCTTTTCTAAGTTCAGGCAAAGACTAAATCCTTTCAATAAGGGCGTATGTTTCACTGCGAAGCCAATCTTCAATTTTACGCTGCGGGGAAGGCATTGCGAAACAACTCAATCAGCGGCTGGCTGGACTGTGTCTCATAATACACGGCGACGATATCAAAGCGCCACTGGCACGAAGGTGGGGCATGACGAAGGTACTCATGGGCCACGCCAGTGAGGGCGCGGCGCTTGTATCGATCGACTGCCGCTTCCGCGGGCTTCACCGCATGGGAGGTTCGGGTCTTTACCTCGATAAAGCAAAGCACATCTTTATCCCAGCCGATGAGATCAATTTCGCCGCGGCGGCGGGGAGCGCGAAAATTGCGCGCCACCAGGACGTATCCCAACCGGCGCAGGTAGAAGTAGGCTTCTTCCTCGCCGCGACGGCCGGTACGCAGATGCGCCGCAGTCTTGTCCCGTGGCAAGGTGTACACAGCTACCCAATCCAGCGTTTTCAGAACCGCATGGGTCAGCCGTCCCGAGAACATGAAGGCCTCCAGCCTGCAATCCTACAAATTAAGAAGGGGCATTGGCTGTGATACTTGTCACACTTCAGCAAATTGACTTCGGGGCTCAGGCAAAAAGAAAGGCCCAAGAAAATGCTTGGGCCTTTTTGGGGAGGGCGTGCTTACTGTCTTACTGATTCGCCGCCACGGTGGCTATGCGAGGCGAAGCTTGCAGTTGCTCCTGGACGATTTGGTGCAATGCAGTGTAGTCCAAAGCGCCGCTGTAAAAGTGACCGTTCACGAAGAAGGCGGGCGTCCCGCTAATCCCGAGCTTCAAGCCTTCGTCGCGGTCGCGTTGTACATCCGCTATTTCTTCCCCGGAGTCGAGACACTTGCCGAACTGACCCCAATCTAAATGGAGAGCCAGAGCGTCCTCTTTGAGCCGGTCAACGTCCAGCTGCTTGGTCTGGAATAGCGTGTCATGATACTCCCAGAATTTGCCTTGCTTGCCGGCGCAGCGGGCAGCCTCGGCGGCTTTTTGCGAATGCGAATGCATAGGCAGGGGATAATCCTTGAAAGCAAATGCCAGTTTGTCTCCAAAGTCGCTCTGTAGCCGTCTCAGATCAGGTGCTACCTTCTGGCAATACGGACACTCGTAATCCGCAAATTCAACCAGGGTCACGGGAGCGCGCTTAGGGCCCAAAAAGTAGGCATTCTCAACATTCACATTGGCGCTAGGGGACGCTAGTTCGACGACTATATTACTTTGAGCGCGCAACACCTTGACATACGCGGCACGAGCTCGATCGGAGCGCACCTGCCGAATCTTTTCGAGAATCTTTCCGCGAACTGCCTCGTAGGGCTGATCGGTTTCCAGACCTTCGTAGTAAACCTTCATCTGGTCTTCGGTGGGATCCTGCACTTGGGACTTGATGTCTCGGTCCAGCAACTGATCGAGACTGAGGCCTTCTTGCGCGGCTTTTTGTTGGAGAAGCCGTTTTTCGATTAGATCTTCAAGGGCCTTCTTCTCGGCTTGGTAATACTGGTTGTGGGCGGTCAGCAACTTGGCGGATTCTTCCTGCTCCAGATCCGCAACTGTCACCTTCGCCCCGTTGACTTCCGCTACCACTGTCGTATCCGTCTGCGCCATGGCACTCCCGGCGATGAGCAGGGTTCCCAGCGCTCCCAACACAATTCTTGCAAGTTCTCGCGTTTGCAACATAACCTCTCCCCCGTTTGAATGACAATAATTCCGGAACGAAAAAACTCGCCAGACAGCAAATTCAAGTTACTGCCTGGCGAGTCCAAAACGTTTGAGTTTCCTTAAGTGATACTCAAACGACTGTGTGCATCAGTGTTGAAAAACTAGTCGCCAGTACCGCAGCTGCAGATACCAGATCCGCTTCCATCGAGTTCAATGGCTGCGCACTGGGCATCGAGAGCTGATTCTTCACCGTTACTCAGAGTCGCGGCTTGCGATTCTCCCTCAGTGATTGTGAAGTTAGAGTTCTGGATGTGAGTCGCCCAGGCCTTTACCGCAGGCGTGGGTTTCAGCTGTGACGCGTCTCCACAAGCGGACGAAACGATCTTGATCGCCCCATGGGACAGAATCTTGCCGGTTAGCGGATTGCTGGTCAAGTCGGTGTTCACAGAAATCGTGCGAATGCTGTTCGGCGAAAGCGAGCACTGGCAGCATTCAGACATTTCCTGGGAGTCATCGAAGATATAGATATCCGCGCAGATGGTGGCGTAGGTTGTGCCCGGATTGATAATGTGAACCGTAGCGTCCGGAGCACCCGAGGTATTGGCGTTGGAGAAGTAGTCAACCTTCAACGTGTCGCCCGGAGGTGGTGCTGCTTTTGCATCCCCCGCCATTGCGGTTGCCGTCACCAGAAGCAGTGAAGCGAAAACCGTACAGATAACGAACAGCTGGTTTTTACGCATTTGTGTCTCCTTTTAGAGTGGCGCTGCCGAACGGGGGAGGGATTTAGCTCGGCGTTGTGGCGCACTTGCACTCTAATCTTCTATGCGTCGTTTACAATCCCCCCGGTGTACTAACCCGTATTCCGTAACCGGACAAACTAACCAATCGGGTTAAGCCCGAGCGTCGGGACCTTCCGGAGCAACAATTTTTCCCACAATCCCGGAGCGTGTGGAGACTCCCATTTTGATCATCACCAACCGAACGAATGCCTTCACTGTGTTCGCGCTAATTCCCATCCGCTCGGCAATCTCTTTGCTGGTAAGGCCCTGCAACAGCAGCTTTACCGTTTCCTGCTCGCGATGAGTCAAGCCGAATCGTTCCGAGAGGGTAGCGATGGTTAACGCGCCGTTGGATTTTCTTTCCAGCGTCAACACGACGGCGGGAGGATCGGCGGAAGCTCCATTTGCCCGGACGCCAAGAGTCCAGGAATTGCACGAGTAAGTACGACGGGCGGACACAAACTCCTTGACGAAAACGGTCCGCGAGCGCGCATGGTGCTCAACCAGTCGGGCGCGGATTTTACCGGAAATCCAGAGTTCCGGTTGCCGAATTTCCTCAACCCGATCTGGAAATGCCAGGATTCGGACCGCCTCGGCATTGGAGGCGATCAGGTTGAGAGCAGCATCGACGACCACTAGCCCGGGCTCGCTTGCGACACCTTTCACGTGCTATCCCCCTGCGGCAGTCACCACCCGGTGAAACGGATGGAATTGCCACATAATTTTCTGGCTACAAATTTTCGCAGTTGATTGCCAAGCGGGGAAGTTGCCGATTCGCAGAGCCGTCTGCTCTGTTAAGATCCATCGGCAAATCATCCAGCGCCCAGGAGTGGAAGGCGCGCGCGACATCTTAGACGCGCGAACCTAACTATCGGGGAAGGCGACGCCATTGTCGTCCCCATTAGGCATCGGTGTCAAGTGCTGAACTAATACTTTCTTATTGCCTCTTATTTCCTACTCCATATGGATTAGTTTGTTCGTAGAGGTCGCATTCCAGATGTACCAGCACTTAGGAGGGCGGCAAGAAGATCGCACTACTGCGGGCGCCATGTCATTTCGACGCGCACCGGAATTTCGTTCTTTACCGGCAATGTTAATAAAGATGGTGGTTCGATCTTGAAATCAGACAGCGTTGCGGGAATAGTTCCTGAGATTCGAGTCTCGTTTCCTTGTGTCACGAGTTGGAACGGGACTTGTTTGTACCGCACGATCTGGCCGGCAAACTGGATTTCCAGATTGGCCTTTACGGTTGCAGATGTGGCGTCTGACTCTGCCAGGCTCGTGCGTACTGTGACCAGCGGAAATTGCGCGCCTCGAGTCACCTGCAGCATATGTACATCGCGGTTACTATCACCCGAATCGAAAGATTTCACCGGTACCGCGATCAGGAAATCGCATTGCTTATCATGGCAAACACCTTTGCCGCGGGCTGCGTTGCTGACGCCCTCGCTCTGGTGCAACGGGTGTGAGACGTGGTACGTGAGTGCTGATTGTGCAAGCACCCACTGACTGTCCGCCGCCAAGGCCAGTTGCGGAAGAGCCACGAAAAACAGAATCAACCGGATTTTCATAGGAATGAAACCGTTCAGAACTTAAGCGAAACCGACAAAAGAGCGGCCCCGAATGCGCCCGCGGTAATGATCGCGACCGGGCCGTGCGCAGCGGCAATCCCATGGACTTTTTCGCCGTTGTTTTTTTGAGAATACGCCATTGCCCCGAGGATGGGTGTGAGGATCATTCCTGGGCCATGAATCCACGCCAAAGCTTTATGCAGACGGATGGGCCCTCGAGTTTCCGTCCCCGGTAATCTGGGTGCACGGATGGCAAAGTACGCACTCGTAAAATACAAATCGGAAGTGACTGAGCCCAGGATCATATGCACAGTCCGGTCTGTGTTGCTCGTGCTCTTTCCGCCTGCTCCGATAGAAGTGACGAGGGTCGTGATCAGCGGAACGGTCGCGAGCAATCCCAGTCGTTGATGAATTTTCAGCATATGGGTTCGCCGGTCGAGCAGCGCCTGCTGCTGGGCGTTTCCCTGGGTTTGTTCCGGAGGGAATCCCAAGTCCTGGAGCGAGGGCGCTGTCTTACTGCTGGACGGGGCGTTCGGCAGTTCACCGCCGGAAGTTTGCGGTTGCCCCTCCGTTGGAGCCAAAGCCGCATTGAATGTGAGGGCAGTCCCGGGTGCAATCGTCACTTTGGCTACTTTCGTTGCGAACCCGACAGCGGAGATCGCAACCTCATAGTCGCCCGGGGATATATCTGATAGCTTGTACAGCCCTGCTGAGTCGGTTTGAGTGACGGAGAGTTGGCCAGTCCCCAAGTTCTTGGCAGAGATTTTGGCGTTGGGTGTGGATGCTCCCGCAGGTCCAGTGACAGTGCCCGCCAGCGCCACGTCCACTACCTGAGCCGGCGCGGCTTGAGACGCCAAGATAGAGAGAGACAGGACTCCTAAACCAAAGACGAGCCGCGCTGCCCTTGCTTTCATTGGGCGTCTCCTAAATTGAATTGATGCGCACCGCCTGAGATATATGTTACTAGGGATGCGCGGCCTTGTTTGCAAGATGTATCTAACCTAAGGTGTGGAACTCCGGACCGTTCCTATCCAATCGTTCCCTGCGGGAGTTCGTGGCGGCAGCTCAAGATCAGACACCGCCGCCACAGTAGTGAAATTGAAGCCTGTCCCGGTCAGAGCAGAGCGCAGCTATCGGAACGGGCGACGAGCTACCAACCGTCACCTATCGTGGGTTGATGCAGCTCTCTGAAAAACTCTGCGGCAATTTTATTTCTCCTTGATGGTCAGCGGTTGGGAAAGTTTGAAGCTCAGCGCGGATTCCGCTGGAAGGACAATGTCCTTGTTGCCGGTAAAAGCCGCACCGGCGGTTCCGGCACCTGCGCCAGCGAGTGCGCCGATGGCCGCACCCTTACCTCCGCCCGCCAGGCCTCCGATAATTGCTCCCAGACCCGCTCCGCCGCCTACGGCCACTGCAGTGCGTTTACCCTTACCTGTCGCGGTCTGGGTCAAGGCGACGGTCTGAACTGTGTAGCCGCCCACCGAATTGAGTTGCAGTTCCAGAGCCGCCCCGCCCTTGAATCTTCCCAGCGGCTTGGCGTCCACCACCGTGCCCGAGGCTGGTGCGCCCGCAGGAAGTGCGGTCTTGCTGCCCACCAGCACTGCATCCACCAGAGTCCCGGAAAAAGCTTGCCCAGGCTGGCTGATCTTCGATCCTACCGCGTCTCCCAAGCGCACGCTCAGCACCGTGTCGGCGGGGACCACTAGCGGTTCTCTTCTCACAGGTGCTTTCTGCGGTGCTTTTTGGGCTTCCGTGGCCTGCGTATCGGCAGGCGCGGTCGCCGCCGGGGTCGCGGCGCTGTTGTCGCTAGTTTGGTCGGGCTGCTTGCTGCAAGCCAGCAGGGCAAATGTCAGGTAAATTCCCAGGGTGAGTACCGCCCAGCGTGATCTCATAGTTCCTCCCTCAAGCGTTGAATTATCGAATTGAAAGTCTGGCAACCCAAACGACAGTTGACAAGTATCGCGGAAAGTACGGCATGCTTCCGCTGAAATTACAGATCTTCCAGAGGGGCGCTCGCCGGAACCGCCTCTGGAGACGCATTCTCCCGCGGCGATTCTTCCGGCGCAGTGGCGCCCGCATCGGTGACCGCCAGGTTCTTCTCCAGAAACTTGCGCGAGTTCAACAACGACCGGCCCAGAGATGCGTTATATCCCGTCCACGGCCCTTCCGAGAAACCTTCGCGCTCGAAGTGCGCTCGCATGCTCTCCATCTTGGAATCGAGATCGTCCAGATAGTGCAGCAGCAGAGCCTCCGGAAACATGGGCAATTTGGGTGATCCAAAATCGTACTGCCCATGATGACTGATGATCATGTGCTCGACCAGTGTCTTGAGTTCGTCGGGAAAGCCAGGGACCTGCTCCAGTTTCGCATGCAGCATCTCGAGTTCGATAATCATATGCCCCAGCAACTGGCCGCGAGTGGTGTAGGAGAAGCTCCGGTTATAGGTGAGTTCGTGAATCTTACCGATATCGTGGAGGAAGGCGCCAGTCAGCAACAGGTCGCGATTAATCTGAGGATAATTTCCGCAGATCAGATCACAAGACCGGCACAATGAAACCACATGGTCGAGCAGTCCGCCGATATAGGCATGGTGCAAGGTCTTAGCGGCGGGAGCGTTGCGGTATGCCTCGGCGATCTCAGGATCAGCCATAAACGCTTCGAGCAGCGCCTTCAGATGAGGATCGCGAAACGAGGCGACGAATGCAGCCAGCGACTGCCAGAGTTCGCCAATGTCCTTAGTGGTCTTGGGGAGAAAGTCGGTAAAATCTACTTCCGAATCGCCCAGCCGGCGGAGTTTGTGAATGGTGATCTGGAAGCGGTTCTTGTATTTGTTCAGCAGGCCCTTGATCTTGATGAACTCGTCCTGCTCAAATGCGCCGATGGCGTCCTCGACGTTGTCCCACATCTTGGCTTCGAGTTGCCCGGTGCGGTCGCCCAGGGTCAAGGCCAGGTAG
>Ga0206950_1059_pt3 | contig 11372 bp, 11 predicted proteins | sample Alteio_BWOrgHeat_41_FD_152954 | JGI IMG/M metagenome (GOLD analysis project Ga0206950, IMG submission 152954) | Enriched cells from forest soil in Barre Woods Harvard Forest LTER site, Petersham, Massachusetts, United States -... | ecosystem: Environmental > Terrestrial > Soil > Temperate forest >... | reverse complement strand
GCTACTGCATGTTCAATTGAATAGCGATATTCTACCAAAAGTGCAGATCAATACCCACTATGCCGCATTAATTAAACAAGGACAATTAAAAGAGCAACTCAAAGAAGCCCGATCTTTTGTGAAGGGCCTAGAAATCCGACATGAGACTTTATTAAAAGTTGCTAAAACCATTATCGAAAAACAAATTGATTTTTTAGAACAAGGTGAACAAGGCATCAAACCTTTAAATCTACAGGATGTTGCAACCTTAGTTCACCTTCATGAATCAACTATTTCACGAATTACCAATAAAAAATATATTTTAACACCTCGTGGGATTTTTGAACTAAAACATTTCTTTTCCAATGCTTTATCTAAAATGGGCACAGAAACCTCCGCAAAGGCCATTCAGTCCCGCATTCAAAAAATAATTGCCGAAGAGTCTAGCCAAGCCCCCCTCAGTGATCATAAAATTAAGGAATCGTTAAAAGCAGAAGGGGTGGAAGTTGCTCGCCGAACAGTCACCAAATACCGGGAAGCGTTGCATATCCCTTCCTCTAGTGAAAGAAAGCATTTAGGACTACACTTGACATAGGAGTTTTTCATGGAAATACAAATCACTGCCTTACATGATCTAGAGCTCACGCCTACCCTTAAAGCGCATGTGAATGATAAGTTCGTCCGCTTGGAAAGGCATTCTTCTCACATTATGGATGTTCATGTCACGCTGTCTGTCGATAAAAAATTTCAACAAATGGCCAAAGCCTCCATCAACTTAGCCGGTGGCGGCAAAGTGGTTGCAACCAGCACTTCAAAAGATATGTATGCTAGCATAGATATGTTGCTTGACAAACTTGATGAACAGGTTAAAAAACACAGCGATAGGCTGAAAGACGAGTAGTTTTAATAGTAGGAAAAGCAATGCGTCTCATTATTATCAGTGGTCGATCTGGATCAGGTAAAACGATTGCATTGAATGCCTTAGAAGATTTAGGTTTTTATTGTATCGATAATCTACCGGTTTCATTTCTACCCGCATTAGAAGATGAACTTGGAAAACACCATGCTTCTGTCGCGGTGAGCATTGATGTGCGTAACGCCCCTATCGATCCACTGCATTTTAAAGCCCTATTAGATGCCTTAAGTCAAGTCAGAAAAAATTGTGAAATTGTCTATTTAGATGCCGATGAAAATGTTCTCTTACATCGCTTTAGTGAAACCAGGCGCAAACATCCTTTAAGCGATAAACATATCACGCTAAAAGAGGCTATTCAAAAAGAAAAAGATATTTTAACCCCCATTGCTGCACTGGCTAATTTGATGATAGATACTAGCACCAAAACCCCTCAAGAATTGTATCAATTTATTCGCGATAGAATTGTTCATCATGATGAAGAAAAAATTCAATTAACCCTATTGTCTTTTGGTTTTAAAAAAAGGTTTACCGCCCGATGCCGATTTTATTTTTGATGTTCGTTGTTTGCCTAATCCCTATTGGCAACCCGAATTAAGAGCGTTATCGGGGTTGGATAAAGCCGTTGCTCATTATTTACAATCGATTCCAGCATCCCAAGAACTCTTAAATGATATTGTACATTATTTGACAAAGTGGATCCCTTCTTTTGAAGCGGATAACCGCAGCTATATTACCATTGCTGTTGGCTGTACGGGTGGGCAACATCGCTCTGTTTATTTGGTGGAAGAGATTGCTAAAAAGCTTAAAAAAACGTTTAAAAATTTACAAATTCGACATCGAGAACTGAAGGTATAGCACTATGCAGTCTCTAACACTAAACGATTAAAATTTTTCTGTTCCAGCGAAAATAAAAATAGTGTTGCCCCAAAAAAGACAGCCTCTTTTTCAAATTTTGCTTCCATGATTTGCGCGCACATTAAAGCCGCCGTATCATCCGGATGAACAAAGGCAATTAACTTCGGAATTTTTTCTTCTTCGAATGCGTATTGGCAGGCATAACCCGTTGCAATCGCGGGAAATTTACTACCCCAATATTTAGTATAAAATCCTACAAAAAACATCTCTTGCGTTACATTTTCAAAAATCACGGGATGATACCCCACAAAACCCGCAATCGATTGAAATTGTTTATCTAGAACTGCCCAAAATTCATAGCGATTGGTATGGTAGTTATCCACAATATGGTTTAACATCTGTTCGGCAACTTCTTCCGTGATTTTACCCAAAGGTGAAAATTTTCCATACAGCGAATCGGTAACGACTTTTGTAAAGTCACCCAAATCTGCTTTGGTTAAATGCCGCAAAAGCAAATTATTGCCTTCTATCACCGACATCGATCCCATCTTGCTCCCCCTTGGCCTTTTATCCCAGAAAGTTTATACTGCTTCTATGCCACCTATTATACCGCATTATTTTAAAGAGTTAATCACCCAAAAAGAGGAATCGGTTCCACTGATTGAATCGAGCCCACCTTCAGAAGCACCTATAGAGGCTTTGCTGCAGAGTGACTCTACAGACGCTGCTATCGAAACCGTATTGCTCGCAATCGAAAAATTAGCCGCTGAACATGATTTCCCTTCGCTTTATTCCTTAAGTGCCGAACAAATTTACCAGGAATTTACTAAAAAACAAGCGGGTTTAGAAAAATTATTTGCACTCTTAAAAGATAAAAAGTTTATAGGCAAACTCACGAACCCACCAATCATCCTACAAGCCATACAATCTATTATCGAAAAATGGCAAAGCAGAAATCAAGCCATTCTTTTTCATACTATCGAGCGATTTTCACCTGAAATGTTAGAAAAAAACGATCAAAAAAATTGGGCATTTACTGGCAAGCGCCAGTGCCAGTAATAGCGATAATTGGGCAAATGTTTCCGATAGGCAATTTGAACATATTCATGACAATCGAATCGCAACCAAGGTTTCTAAAGAAATGCTAGCTAACAGTGAACATTTAGCCGAAGAAATAATGAAACAGATAGAAATTTTATTACCCCCCAGCGATAGTCATACTTTTAAGCCAGATGGACCCCGTTAAAATATTGCTGCGATATTCGGTATCATTCCCCACCGCCACTAGATTTGAAAACATTTCTTTTAAATTACCGGCAATGGTAATTTCATGCACAGGATATTGGATTCTGCCATTTTCTACCCAAAAACCGGCAGCGCCTCGGGAATAATCCCCCGTAACAATATTAACGCCATGTCCCATCAATTCCGTAACCAATAATCCGGTCCCCATATTGGTTAATAAATCCGCTAAATCCATACCACTATCCGAAACCATTAAATTATGCACACCGCCTGCATTTCCGGTTGTTTTTAAATTTAATTTTCGCGCCGAATAACTGCTTAAAACATAGCTTTTCAGAATCCCGTCTTCAACAATCGGCCGCTCATGCGTTGCAACGCCTTCATCATCGAAAGGTGCACTGCCTAAAGCTTTTAATAAATGGGGAGATTCTTTGATTTGCACAAATTTTGGCAAAATAGGTTGATTTAAATGATCTAACAAGAAAGAGGAGCGTCGATATAAATTGCCACCCGAAATAGCCGAAATTAAATGTCCCCATAATCCCGTAGCTACTTCTGCTGAAAAAATAACAGGGGCCTCACTTGTTTTCATTTTTCGGGCGTTTAACCGACGTAGTGTTCTAAGTGCCGCACTTTGACCAATCGTTCCACGTGATTCCAAATCGGAAATATCTCGTGCAACGGTAAAATCATAATCACGTTCCATTGCATCGCCTGATTTTGCAATCACGGTACAATACAACGCATGTCGAGTCCCGGGAAATCCTTCTAAAAATCCCAATGAATTTCCATACACGCGATAACCCTGATGCGTTGAAAAAGTAGCCCCTTCCGAATTCACAATTTTGGCATCGAAACCACGCGCTTTATCTTCACATTCTTTTGCCCATTCAACTGCCTGTTCTGCTGTCACTTCCACTGGATGATATAAATCTAAATTCGGGATTTGTTTAGCCAAAAATTCTTTATCGGCCAAACCAGAATAGGGATCTTCTTCTGTATACGTTGCAATACGGCAAGCCGCTTCTAAAGCAGATTTTAAAGCCTCTGGTTGAATATCGGTTGTTGAAACTGAACCTTTCTTTTTTCCTTTATAAACAGTGATAGACAAACCTTTGTCGCGATTAAACTCAATGGATTCGACATTGCCTAATCGAACAGTTACCGATAACCCTCCACTACTCGAAACGCCTGCTTCTGCTGCATCCATGCCTAATTTTTTTGCTTGTTCTAAGATATCGGCAACAATGGTTTTTAATGTGCGCCATTCTGGGTCGACACGATGGTCCACCCCTACATTATTATCCAACGTTTGTTCCTCCAACAGTCATACTGTCTATTTTTAAAGTGGGTTGCCCAACGCCAACTGGAACGCTTTGCCCTTCTTTACCGCATACGCCCACACCTGCATCCAATTTTAAATCGTTACCCACCATCACCACATGCTTTAGAATATCCGGCCCACTGCCAATTAAAGTCGCCCCTTTCACTGGTTTTGTGATTTTTCCGTTTTCGATTAAATACGCTTCGCTCGCATTAAAGACAAATTTACCAGAAGTAATATCCACTTGACCGCCCCCAAAATTAACGGCATAGAGTCCCCGTTCTACCGAAGCAATCATTTCTGCCGGATCGTGATTGCCGGGTTGCATATAGGTATTGGTCATTCTGGGCATGGTCACATGCGCATAAGATTCTCGTCGACCATTGCCGGTTGATTGTGAATTCATTAATCGCGCATTTAATTTATCTTGCAAATAACCTGTTAAAATACCCTTTTCAATGAGTGTCGTACATTGTGTGGGTGTGCCTTCATCATCGACATTTAAAGATCCCCGTCGCTCTGGCAATGTGCCATCATCCACAATGGTACACAAAGGTGAGGCAACCAATTCTCCTAATCGATTGGCAAAAGTCGAACTGCCTTTACGATTAAAATCGCCTTCCAAACCATGTCCGATGGCTTCATGCAATAAAACACCTGGCCAACCAGAACCTAATACGACTGGCATCACACCCGCCGGTGCGGGCACTGCATTTAAATTAACCAATGCTTGGCGCACGGCTTCTCGCGCGTAATCGAGCGCTAATTCTCCGGTTAAAAAACGATCGTAATTAAAACGACCCCCACCGCCATTACTTGCTTGTTCTCTGCGACCTTTTTCTTCGGCAATCACACTCACATTTAAACGCACCAAAGGACGAACATCGGCACTGAAAGTCCCATCACTCGCCACAATCAAAATAATTTCATGCGATGCAGCTAAGCTCACAACCACTTGTTGTATGCGCGGATCCGCTTTGCGTGCTTCTACATCTAACGACCGTAACAAGGCAATCTTTTGATCGTCTGGAATCGATAACAAGGGGTTATCGGCACCATACAGCGATTGTGTTGTTGGTAAACGATGCCATGCTTGAACGCGTTGATGCCCTCCTTGATTGGTAATACTTTTAGCAGCCGAAGCGGCTTCTACTAATGCGGGCAAAATAATATCGTCGGAATACGCAAAACCGACTTTTTCGCCACTCACCGCCCGAACACCCACGCCATAATCAATATCGTAACTACCTGCTTTAATAATCCCATCTTCTAAAACCCAAGATTCTTGCCTGGCACTTTGAAAATAGAGATCGGCATAATCAATGGCATTGCCCAATACGGTGCCTAAAACCTGCTGTAAGGATTGTTCAGAAAGGCCTGCTGGTTCCAACAAAGCATGACGAGCAATGTCTAAATGCCTTAGTTCAGTCTTCACCCTATCCACCATTTTGGCTGCCTCACTAGAAAATGAATTCAATTTAAGAGACAATAACAGACATGATGAAAACCGTACAATGCCCAAATTGCCAAAAAGAAGTAATCTGGTCGCCAGAATCCCTGTATAGGCCTTTTTGCAGCGAACGCTGCCGGCTCATTGACTTAGGCGCTTGGGCAGATGGCAGCTATCATGTTCCTTTGCCCCCCGAAGCTCCCTTCGCTTCAGACTCAGAAGAATCGGAAGATTAACTGTTTAAAAAAACAGCCTATAGACGACCAATAACCTTCTATGTTAGAATACCAAAAATTTTTTTGCTGTTTTGAGGACTGAATAATGGCCTTTCACTGGAAGTATTTGAAATTAAATCTTTCAACCCAGTTGCTTTTAAGCTTAGGGTTTGCGGCCCTGTTTGGTCATTTATTACCTGAAACATTACAGGCTATTTTCTATAGCATCAGTCTCACGCTAAAAGGGGCTTTGATTTTTGCATTGCCCATCGTTATTTTTAGCTGTCTTTTTGCTTGTCTCTTAACCTTTAGGGGCGCCAGTTCCATTGGATTGATGTTATTACTTTTTGGCATTGTGTTTATCTCCAATTATTTTTCCACTTTAATTGCTTATGGCGTTGGTTCTCTGCAATTAATTACTATCGATGTGATTGCACCCAATCCCATTGCTGCTAGCACAGAACTCACCCCCCTTTGGAATTTCACTTTTCCAAGTTGGATCCCCAATGAAATCGCTTTGGGATTAGGTTTTGGTGCAGGCGCTTATTTTTCTTTATTCCCCAATCGATGGGCCGATGTTTTTAGTTTGCGCGCCAAACATTGGGTAACGCTTTTCTTAGAAAAAGGTTTTGTTCCTTTATTGCCGTTATTTGCCTTTGGGTTTATTTTAAAGATGCAATACGATGGTGTGTTGCTACAAGTAATTCAAGCTTATCTACCGCTGTTATTGATTATACTCGCCACTTATTTTCTGTATCTTGTTTTCTTATTTGGGTTGGCAGCCAGGTTTAATCCTACCCGATGGGCAGCACTCTTAAAAAGCATGATCCCCGTCATGTTGACTGGTTTTTCGACGATGTCTAGCCTTGCCACCATGCCAGTCACTTTAAGTGCGGCCGAGAAAAATACCGGCAATATCGATATTGCACGAGTGGTGATCCCCGCTACGGTGAATGTGCATATGGTAGGAGTTGCCATTGCCATCCCTTTAATGGCTTTTGCGATTTTATCAAGCTTTGGTTACCCGCTGCCTAATTTCCCCGAATTTTGCCTATTTTCGATTTATTTTGTGTTGGCTCAATTTACGATTGCCGCGGTTCCCGGTGGCGGCATTTTGGTCATGTTACCGATTTTGGAAAGCCATTTTGGTTTTACAGGGGAGATGTGCGCGCTCATTACAGCGCTTTATATTTTGTTTGATCCCGCCATTACGATTACCAATGTGCTAGGCAATAGCGCCTTAGTAATTTTTGTGTCGAAGTTGTTTAATCGAGTGAAAAAACGAGGCAAATATCAACAACAAGCATTCATAAATATTAATAAATAAACGCATAAAAAATTAGTAGGAATATTAATCTTCGTAACGTCGATCATGATATGTTGGCATTTCTCTACTAAATTTTGCTTTCTTGAGAGGTGGTTGGCTACCATTACCCTGATCCTGATTATTATTGGAATTGGACATCATAAATTGAGAGAATAATCCCTTAGTTAGTTTATGTCTCTGATGATTGTGGTCATGTGAGGTATTATTTTCCCCATTTCCGTTAGAAGCGGGAACGAAAGACTTTTGCCTAAGCTGCTCTTGGGTATGCAATCTGTCCAGCTCTTCACACTTTAGCTGCTCTTCCCGTTTTCTCAGATTTTCAAGTCTTCTCAGCTCTGCAAGTTGCTCCAATGCTGGATCATACTTTTGATTCGCAGCTTTTTGGAATAGTTCAATCGCTACGACTCTGCTATCACATTCTGTCCCTCCCACTCCTTTATGATGAAAATAACACAAACCAAGTTCATATTGTGCTGGCGCATACTCTTGGTCTACAGCTCTTTGGAACATCTTCACAGCTTCTAAATTATAGATAGTATTCCCTTTTTCTTTATAATATAAACCCAGTTGATATTGCGCTAGTGTATAATTTTGCTCCGCAGCTTTTTGGAAAAAATCCACTGCTTTTTTTACATTATCAACGCTTTGCTCCACTCCTTTATTATCGAGATAACACAAGCCAAGTTCATATTGTGCAGGTGCATAATTTTGGTCCGCAGCTTTTCGGAAAAAATCCACCGCTTTTTTTACATTATCAACGCTTTGCTCCACTCCTTTATTATCGAGATAACACAAGCCAAGTTCATATTGTGCGGGTGCATAATTTTGCTCCGCAGATTTTTGGAAAAAATCCACCGCTTTCTTACTAGGCGCATAACAACAACCAAGATAATATTGTGCGGGCGCATAATTTTGCTCCGCAGATTTTTCGAAAGATCTGATAACTTCTTCTCTACTTATTTTAATACCAAAGCCAAGAACACCACATATTCCAAATTGTGTAGAGATTCTATTTCTTCTAATTAAATCATCTTCCTTTTCATCCCCCGCTGGTTTTGTATGAATTCCTTTTTTCCTAGTTAAATCTCCCTCATTTCCTTCTGCATAACCAATCAGAATTTTTTCTATTTCTCCACAAGCATTTTTAGAACAGTCTTTGAAAAACATCTGCGAATTATGAAATATTTGATTTACCAAATGAGAATATTCTTTTCCCTTTAAAACTATATCAAAAAGATCTTTAAGATCATCTGCTATATCGTTTGAAGGAAAAAATTCATAGATGTCACATAAAGCAAGTATTAATTTAGAATGAATACGCTTTAGCTCAGAACATTGAGCAGCTGGCGCAGTACTATGCTTTTGCATTAAGCTTATCTGCGCCAAATTTAGCCTGCTTAAAGTTGTTTTAGTAAATTCTTTAGGATACATTTTAATCTCCGACGTTTTTATTGTTAGTAAAAAGATAAAGTTAACTGATTATATTTCATTATAAAAATAAATAACACTGAGAATAACATCAGAAGCTCAGCAGATGAGCAGATGAGCAGATCAGCTATTAGTTAGTTAATTTATAACTCTTTTATCCACAAAACTTACTCTACGCTAGACCCACTCTACTTTAACTTAAAGCTTATCCATTCTCGACCATCAGGAACAAGAAATTTATCTCCAATTTGTTCTTGAATAACGCTAATCATATTTAGTCCAATATCTTGCATTCGGTAGTGCTCTACCTGTCCTACTCTCTTCCGGATGAGATCTCCCTCCGTTATGAGCGTTATTATTCCCATTCCACTGTCCATTATTCCTCCAATGACTACTGCTTGCATTATTGCCTGCAGAGGAAAAATAAACGGGATCTCGCTCTGTCCTATTCCCATTACCTCTATCCTTATCTTGTCTGTTTGAATTTGGATAATCTAAATGCGATCCTCCTCTTCTCCACTCATCATCTCGTCTGCCTTGATGGATACCCCCCTCGTCACCAGAAAAACGCATTTCTTTTCTAGAAGGTTGCACATTATCATCCTTATCTTCTTCTCGATCTCGTTTTTGGGGACGATAATTTGAGCTCACAGAATATTGTCGACACCATTCATCCAGCTCTTGATTAATTACGCTGGCGTTAGCACCACGACAAGAAGGTTTAACACCTGCAGCTGTTCTCTTTGTTAAAAAATTGGCAATTTCATCGCCTGAAAAGACTGCTTTCAACTCACTAAAAAATATTCTTAATAATTCTAAATTACCACTTCCCGCCACCTGATGCAAGGGCGTAAAACCAGCTTGATTCCCGCCTGTCAATAACCGCTTATATTCATCCTGACTGATAACCTTCTCTTTCACCGCCTGCCCAACCGCCTCAAAATAACACTTAAAATTATCTACCCTCCCATCTTTTAAAGCCTGATGTAAGGGCGTGAAACCACTCCTATTCGCGCCTATCAATAACCGCTTATATTCGTCAGGAAAAATAACTTTCTCTTTCACTGCCTGCCGAACCGCCTCAAAATAATGCCTAAAATTATCCTCCCTCCCATCTTTTAAAGCGGTATGTAATGGAGTAAACCCTGCTTCAGTTGCACCTATTAATAATCGCTTATATTCATCGCCTGTCACAACTTTATCTTGAACCGCCTGCCGAACCGCCTCAAAATAACACTTAAAATTACTCCCTGCTCCATGAATTAAGGCCTCATGTAACGGTGTAAAACCAGCTTCATTTGTACCTATCAATAATCGCTTATATTCATCGCCTGTCACAACTTTATCTTGAACCGCCTGCCGAACCGCATCAAAATAACACTTAAAATTACTCACTGTTCCATGAATTAAGGCCTCATGTAACGGTGTAAAACCAGCTTGATTTGCATCTATCAATAATCGCTTATATTCATCGCCTGTCACAACTTTCTCTTTCACCGCCTGCCGAACCGCATCAAAATAACACTTAAAATTACTCACTATTCCATGAATTAGGGCCTCATGTAACGGTGTAAAACCAGCTTCATTTGCACCTATCAATAATCGCTTATATTCATCGCCTGTCACAACTTTATCTTGAACCGCCTGCCGAACCGCATCAAAATAACACTTGAAATTACTCACTGTTCCATGAATTAAAGCCTCATGTAACGGCGTGAAACCACTCCTATTCGCGTCTATCAATAACCGCTTATATTCGTCAGGCAAAATAACTTTCTCTTTCACTGCCTGCCGAACCGCCTCAAAATAATGCCTAAAATTATCCTCCCTCCCATCTTTTAAAGCGGTATGTAATGGAGTAAACCCTGCTTCATTTGCACCTATTAATAATCGCTTATATTCATCGCCTGTCACAACTTTATCTTGAACCGCCTGCCGAACCGCATCAAAATAACACTTAAAATTATCCTTCGTCCCATCTTTTAAAGCCTGCTGTAGCGGCGTAAAACCAGCTTGATTCCCGCCTGTCAATAACCGCTTATATTCATCCTGACTGATAACCTTCTCTTTCACCGCCTGCCGAACCGCATCAAAATAACACTTAAAATTATCCACTCTCCCATGAATTAAGGCCTCATGTAATGGGGTAAACCCTGCTTCATTTGCACCTATTAATAATCGCTTATATTCATCGCCTGTCACAACTTTATCTTGAACCGCCTGCCGAACCGCCTCAAAATAACACTTAAAATTACTCACTCTCCCATGAATTAAGGCCTGATGTAACGGCGTAAAACCAGCTTGATTCGCACCTATCAATAATTGCTTATATTCCTCGGGCAAAACAATCTGCTCTTTCACCGCCTGCCGAACCGCATCAAAATAACACTTAAAATTACGCTCTGTTCCATCTTTTAAAGCCTGATGTAACGGGGTAAACCCTGATTCATGCGCGCCTATCAATAATTGCTTATATTCCTCGGGCAGAATAACCTGCTCTTCAACCGCTTGCCGAACCGCATCAAAATAACACTTAAAATTACGCTCTGTTCCATCTTTTAAAGCCTGATGTAACGGGGTAAACCCTGATTCATGCGCGCCTATCAATAATTGCTTATATTCCTCGGGCAGAA
>Ga0206950_1196_pt1 | contig 11377 bp, 7 predicted proteins | sample Alteio_BWOrgHeat_41_FD_152954 | JGI IMG/M metagenome (GOLD analysis project Ga0206950, IMG submission 152954) | Enriched cells from forest soil in Barre Woods Harvard Forest LTER site, Petersham, Massachusetts, United States -... | ecosystem: Environmental > Terrestrial > Soil > Temperate forest > O... | reverse complement strand
GACAACCGCGAAATCACGGTCCTGGGCAAATTCCCTGACCTGATTGATGTCCCCCAACGCGATGTATTTGGCCTCCACCCATCCGTCGCTGATGGCGGAAAGCGTGTAATACCAAAGCCCGTCCGCCGAGGAATGCACAACTGCCACCGGCGTCCCTACATCCAAAGCACTGTTTTGCAACTGGTCAAAATCATCATCCTCTTTTTGTTCATACAAAGGCGCCTTAGTCGGCAATAAGCGCTGGGAGGCATAATGCACGACCAGCCCATAACGGGGAGCCACACCAATGACCACCCCGCTTAGGTTCATGTTATGTTTAACATCATCCATAAAGTCCTGATCATCCCTGACACCAGCCGCCGTATAATAACCTTTGGCCAGAATATCCGACAATGTTTTTTGGAGATCATCTAAAAGCGTTTCTGTTTTTAGGTCCTGGATGATATTAAAAATGTCCTTGGTTAATTTTTTATCACGGCTCAAGCTTACATTGAATTGGTCAATGGCCGCAGGCGCCATGATCACCGCATCCGGGGAAGGGTGCCGGCTGATCCAAAAGCCAGCTGTTTTCATCATGCGAAGGCTATGGCCTATCAGGGATGGGGCTTCATAATTGATACGTTCTTGGGCAAGCACACGGGAAGAAAAAAACAAAAAGCCAAGGATAAGGAGAAATCTAAATTTCATCTTTGTATTTTATCACAAACGACGAAACACCCAAACATTGTTTCCAAATTTAAACAGACGAAGCCTGCAGCTTCTGCTGCAGTTCATTTAAAATCGGCAGGTTTACCGCAGGTCTAATGGAGAGGATTTCAGGCTCAAAGCCTTGGATATGGCTAAGCTGGGCCATGTCTTGCTGGGCCAACGGCAAAGGCACGCCGCGGCCATCACGCTTGATTTGCAGGTCCAAATTAGCGGAGTTTAAGTCGATACCACCGAGATGATCAGTAACTCTTTTTTCATGAGGGATTTGAGCACGGCCCATAGCAAAGTCACTCTGCTCATCACCCGTATAAAGTGGCTCCTTGTTACCGAAATTTGGAAATACATTTGATTGGGCAGCAGCCGCGCCAGCCCCAGCTTTCTCTTGCCCACCTTGCTCTGCTATTGTTCTTAAGCGAGTAAATATCGCATTAATTTTTCCATTTAATAAGGGATCATTCTTATTTAGAATTCCTTTTAAATTGCCCGAAACAACCCAATGAGCTTTAAAATGTTTTTCAATACTTGCAATCTCACTAGAGTTGATAACAACCGGAAGATGTGGATATTTCACTTTTAAAATCGCTGTTAATTGAATCCCATTGATTCCGGCCCCCATGTCATTATCAGTCAAAACCCCAAGATATTTAAGTGGATTCTGTTCTATACGTTTCAACGCTTCTGCACCACTATCAGCTGTTTCTACTGCAAACCCTGCGCGTTTTAAACCATGCGTTCTGAACTCTCTGTCATCTGGATCATTATCAATCACTAGCACCGTATGCATCATCGCCTCAGAACCTACTGTCGCATGCGCAAGTGCAGCCTCAGCTTTTTCCTGCTCATTGCGTTGTGCTTTTTTGCTTAAGCCAGTAAAGACATCGACAATTTTCTTGTAAGTTTTAGCCCTCTCATTCTTATCGAATAAGCGTTCTCCCACATTAGGAAGGTTTCCCAAAGCTTCATTACGGCTTCTAAGCTCTTCAATCTTACCAGAGCGTATGATGACCGGAAGATGAGGATGGGTCTTACTTAAAGCATTAGCTAAATCAATGCCATCCATGCCCTGCATGTCATCACCTTTTCCAGACATATTATTATCAGTCAAAATGACATGATAATAGCCTTCTGGTTTTTCCTTTATCTTTCTCAACGCATCAAGACCATCCTCCGCTTCTTCTACATTAGTAAATCCATCATAAGACAACTCGATTCCTGTTATAAATCTTTCACTACTATCATCATCAACTAAAAGAATCCTAAGCTTTCCATTGGCTTGTCTTTCTGCTTCCGTAAGCGTCATCGCCATGTCCCTCGCCTGACGCGCTTCAGGGGGTAATCCATCGACGCGGCGGTTGGGCGGGAATTGCTTTTCCAATGCGTCTTGTATTCCTATAATCATACTTAATTGACGCAAACGGGCTTTCTTTTCTAGAGGATAATCCTTCTTTAGCAACTCACCAAGTTGTTTCTGCATTTGAGACACACCCACCAAATCTTTAAATGCTTCCTGCTCCTCATTTAATCCTAAATCAGCTAATTCTTGATAAACCTTATTCCGTGTTTTCTCTGTCATCGCCTCGTCGATTTGTTCTGACTGATTACCGCTAATTGGAGACAAAGGCTCTTCGGCCCCTTGAATAGTTCTTAATCCCGAGGCCGTCTCAACCACCTTGACTGTATTGCCTTTTTCCCCTGGCACATTCAATCGCACGTCATCGTCATCGATTTTATTAGAAGGATCCAATTCTGCAGAAGGAAATAAATTATTATATTCTTCCGGCGTCAAGGTTCTATCACGAAAAATCACCAGCTTATCTGAGGGAAGCGCTGCCATAGCAATATCACCTTCAATCGCCCCATGTAAACCATGCATCCCTCCTGAAAAATACTTCCTGGGAATCACTTCATTGGTGTACTTGTCCACATCTTCCTTAATATAGTTAAACACACCCTTTTTAAAGGCCTTTAAATATTGCTTGTATATAATTGCGTTGTTTTTGGGATTCTGGTCAACACCTTTGACCCTGGACTGATTGGCATAGACCTTGCCCAATAAAGATTCTTTGAGGACATGCTTATACCAGGTGGCCAGGATCATGCCGCCGTAAATTTGGCGCAGATTAGCGAAATTTTTCCCCTCATTGACTTCCTGTTCCAGGGCCGGCAGCACAATTTCACGGACGATTTGGCTGCCGATCTTATTGACATCCGCGTCTTGTTGGGGGGCTGCCTCAATAATGCCTGCGTGTTTGGAAAGGGAAAGATAATCTTCTTCCAGCATCACCTTTAAATGATTGCGTAAGACATACACCGTGTTGCCGCTTTCATAAACAGCGGCTTGGTCCGGGAGTATCCAGACCTTATTAAAGGTATTGACCGGGATATTGGTGGTCCCATATTCTTTATAGGCCCTTTCATAGACCCGGTCCCAAAACTTTTGGCCGAGCCGTTCTTCAGGGTATATTAAGGAAGAAGTGATTTGCTTTAAAAGATAGTCCTGGCCCAATAGATCACGGCCCATTTCAGTCTTGCCAAAATCATCCTTGATGATGCGGTTTTTCTCATAAGGAGAAAGGTTGACCCATTGGTCATCATCAGGAATGGTTAAGGATGCCAGAAAATATTTAACAAGTTTATTATATTCCTGCTTTTTGGCCCCTTCGCTTAAAGCTTGATCCCCGCGGTGGACCAGAAAATCGAATTGCAGGGCATTGTCCGGATGGATGGTCAGCCCCACCAAATGGGCAGGCGTAAATTCCGGGCTTAGATGCATCATGAGGCCAGGTGCCGGCAAAACCGGCATTATCCCCTGTGGGGTGGTTTGGGCAAAGACTGGACTTTTGACTGATGTGGCAAAAAAGCTAAACAAAACGACCAAAGAAAGGGTCTTTTTAATGAATTTATAGGTACCTCTATGGGAAATTGTTTTTGTGATCATACGGTAGTGAGAGTATGGCATATAAAAACAAAGAAATCAAGCCCGGAAGCGCTTTTTTGACACTATTTCGAACTTACGTTAATTAAAAACTCTTGAAGGCTCTTAAGCGGCTCAACACTAATAATCATCGGTTCAAAGCCGGGAGCTTTTTGGAGTTGTTGCACCATGGCTGGATCCAGAAGGAATTTAATTTCCCCATTATTATGTTGTGTCTGTAAATTGATACTATTTGAATTAAAATCAATACCACCAGTATTTCTTAAGCCTTTTGTCATCGCAAGGTCTTTTATCCCATGTTTTTCCAGAAAATCTCCCCAAGTAGCGTTGACATACGGCATATCCCAACCTTCTACAGTCACTCCGATTAAGGCCCTGATATTATTTTCCGAATAAAGCATGCCTGTCAAATGCCCGATATTGATCCCTTTTAGTTTCTTCAGGTCGATGTCTGTGCCTTTATTGATCGCATTGACCAATAGGATCAACCCCTCCATACTTCCATATTTCTTTAATCCTTCTGCACCTTGGCCTTTCGCCCATGCCTGTAAAGCCTTAAACTGTTCCATGCTCATATCTATCCTAGGCATATTCCAACCTTCTACCTTCACTCCGACCAAAGCCTCAATATTCTTTTCTGCATGAAGCAGCCCTGTCAACTGCCCGAGATGAATCCCTTCCAGTTTACTCAGGTTGATGTCTGTGCCTTCATTGATCGTATTGACCAATAGGATCAGCCCCTCCATGCTTCCATATTTCTTTAAACCTTCTGCACCTTGGCCTTTCGCCCATGCCTGTAAAGCCTTAAATTGTTCCATAGTCATATTGATCACCGGCATGTCCCAAGCTTCTAGCGTCGCTCCAATTAACGCCTCAATATTCTTTTTCGAATGAAGCAGCCTTGTCAAATGCCGGATATTAATCCCTTGTAGCTTCTCCAGGTCGAGATCTTGACCTTCATTGATCGCATTTATCAATAGGATCAACCCCTCCATGCTTCCATAGGCCTTTATACCCTCTGCACCTTGGCCTTTCGCCCATGCCTGCAAGGCTTTAAACTGTTCCATGGTCATTTCTATCTTAGGCATGTCCCAACCTTCCACTGTCACTCCGATTAACGCCTCAATATTCTTTTGGGAATGAAGCAGCCCTGTTAAATGCCCGATATTAATCCCTTTTAATTTCCTCAGGTTAATGTCTGTGCCTTCATTGATCGCATTGACCAATAAGATCAACCCCTCCATGCTTCCATAGGCCTTTAAGCCCTCTGCACCTTGGCCTTTCGTCCATGCCTGTAAGGCCTTAAACTCTTCCATGGGCATAGTGATCAATGGCATGTCCCAACCTTCTACCTTCGCTCCGATCAACGCCTCAATATTCTTTTCTGCATGAAGCAGCCCTGTCAACTGCCCGAGATGAATCCCTTCCAGTTTACTCAGGTCGGGATCTTGACCCTCATTGATTGCATTGACCAATAGGATCAGCCCCTCCATGCTTCCATATTTCTTTAAACCATCTGCACCTTGGCCTTTCGCCCATCTCTGCAAGGATTTAAACTTTTCCATGGGCAAATTGATAAATGGCATGTCCCAACCTTCTACCGTCGCTCCGACCAGCGCCTCAATATTCTTTTCCGAATTAAGCAGCCCTGTTAAATGCCCAAGATTAATCCCTTTTAGTTTTATCAAGTTGATGTCTCTGCCTTCATTAATCGCATTGACCAATAGGATCAACCCTTCCATGCTTCCATAGGCCTTTATACCATCTGCACCTTGGCCTTTTGTCCATGCCTGTAGCGCCATAAACTGTTCCATCGGCATATCTATCTTAGGCATGTCCCAACCTTTTACTGTCACTCCAATCAACGCCTGGATATTCTTTTCCGAATTAAGCAGCCATGTCAAATGCCCGATATTAATCCCTTTTAGTTTTATCAGGTCGATGTCTGTGCCTTCATTGATCTCATCGATTAACTTTATTAGACCTTTAATACCATTATATTCACTTAATCGACCTTGTTTGTGCGTCCTTCTTATCCATGCACGCAGGATAAAATATTCACCTTCTGTTAACTGCCCCTTTTTAAATTGAAATCCACCAGACTCTTGCGGCAAATCAAAAAGTCCATTAGCATTCTTATCAAACCTCAGCGCGGATATTGGTCTCACAAAACCCGTTCTTTGACGGACATCCCGGATTAAATGATAAATGGCCCCTGGACCATAGGCCTTGTACGCATCAACGCCATTACCTAAAAATTGATTTAATTCCCCTGCCCCTTTTTTTCCATTCAACAACGTCATAACATCGCCAAGACTTTCTATTGCGTTACGCCCGCTACTTCCAAATAATGTGTTTGGCGCCATTGCCAAATCCGTATTCACATCGATTAAATTTTGCACGCTATCATGCACTTCATTAACATTTTCCACGGTCCGAAGGACCACTTGGGCTAAATCCGTTGCCCTAAAACCACCGGAAAAATATTTTCTTGGTATTGATTTATCGGTAATAGGATCAATCTCTTCTTTAATGTAGTTATAGGCGCCTTTCTTAAAAGCCTTCAGATACAGCTGATAAATTTTCTCTTTTTCTTTCCGGTCATTAATATTGATGCCGGCTATTTTATTTTTATCCGCGTACACCTGCTCTAAAATACTATCCCTTATTTTTTTCTTGTACCAGGTGGCTAAGATAAGGCTGTTGTACACTTGCCGCAAGGGCGCAAAATTCCGGCCTTCGTTGACTTCTTTTGTTAGTTCCGGGAGGATGATGTCGCGGATTACTTGGGAGGCGAGGGAATTGATGTTTTTTGAACTCCCCCTTGCCCCCTCTTTATAAAAAAGAGGGGGGATTACACTGTTTTCCCCCTCTTTAGTTAAAGAGGGGGTTAGGGGGAGTTGTTTTTGATATGCCAAATAATCCTGTTCCAACATGACCTTTAATTTGCTTTCAACAATATACGCTGTACCGGCTTTGGCATTCTCATACACCACTGCTTTTTCTGGCAGTATCCAAACTTTATTAAAGGTATTGACAGGAATATCTGTCGTGCCAAATTTCTTAGCGGCTTGTTCATAAACGCGCTTCCAGAATTTCTTACCCAGCTCACCTTCCGGATAGATGAGGCTGGCTGTTATTTGCTTGAGCATGTAATCCTGGGCCAACAAATCGCGCCCCATTTCGGTCTGCCCAAAAGACTCCGGGACAATCCTGTTTTTTTCATACGGGGATAAATTGACCCACAGGTCTTTTTCAGGGATGGTTAAACTGGCCAGAAAATATTTGATCAATCGGGTTGATTCGCTTTTAACAGCTTCTTCACTTAGATTAGAATTTTCCTTATCAAGAATGAAATCAAAACGAAATGGATGGTCAGGATGGACTTTAATACCTTTAAGGATGGGGGGATTAAATTGAGGGCTCAGATAGACCATTACCCCGGGAGCGGGCAAAGGAAAGTCTTGTGCAAAAACGGGATTAGGCCCATTGATGCTTGTGGCTAAAAAGCACAGGAGAGTAAGAATAGAAAGCATCTTCTTCATTATTAACTAAAAGATACCATATAAATATAGATACTGCAAATGGGCAGGATTTTTATAACTTTTAAAGATAAATGAATTGAACCGGCGTTTGGAGATCCGGATGAAGGCTTTTATGCACGGGGCAGCTATGGGCCGCGGCTTCAAGCACGGAACGTTTATCCTGGGGAATGCCTGGAGCCATATGTAGGGTGACACTGATACTGCCGATACGCCGCTCTGGTGAGGTGATCATTTCCTTGCCAACCTCTACCCTGCTGCCTTTAAGGTCTATATTATGCCGGGCAGCGGCAATGCCCATGACTGTGAGCATGCATGAGCCAAGCGCTGCTGCGACCAAATCTGTGGGTGAAAAGGCTTCGCCACGGCCCATATTATCTTTGGGGGCGTCGGTGCTGATGATGGCGCCTGATGGCTCATGGGTTAGGGTGCAATGTAATTGGCCTTCGTAGAGGATATTTATTTTAACCATATGAATCTCCTGGCATTTCCCCCCTCCCTAACCCTCCCCTCCAGGGGGAGGGAAAACGCGAAATAATTATACTAATGTACTGGCTCTATGATAATGCCTTTTTGGATATACACCGGCCTTACAAAGCCCCTGAGTATGGGCAACTGCATGGCAAATAGGATGGCTGCTATAATACATAATATCCCGCCACCAAACAAGGTATTATTGGCGCCTATCCTGGTGGCTAAAACACCGGAAAATAAACTGCCAAAAGGCGATAGTCCCATAAATGCCATGGTATAAAAACTCATCACCCTTCCGCGTTTGTCTTCCTCGACGATGGTCTGCAGGATGATATTGCTGGACGCCATCTGCACCATCATGCCGAAGCCTGAAAATAAAAGGATGGGCATGGCGATCATCAAAACGGATGTGCGGGAAAAAATAATGACTCCACCCCCAAATAGTGCTGCTGTCCAGGCAATGACCTTGCCTAAACCTAATACGTTTTTACGCCCTGCTAAATAAATGGCCCCAGTTAAAGCACCCAAGCCGGACGAAGCCATCAATATCCCTAAAGTCCTTGAACCGCCGTGAAATACATCCCTGGCAAAAACCGGCATCAAGGCCTGCACCCCTCCGGAAACCAGGCTGATCACCGAAAGAAGCATGAGAATGGTGCGGATGGGCATGAAATTTATCGCGTAAGAAAAACCTTCCTTGAGCTGAAGCATCACCGGTTCTTTATGCCGGCTTAAACGTTCCCAAGGGGGTAATTTCATCATCACTAATGACAACAGCACCGCTATATAGCTCAAGGCATTGACCAGAAAACAGGTGCCCTCACCAAAGAGAGCGATCAAAATGCCGCCGACGGACGGGCCGATCAAACGGGCCGCGTTGACCATGGAAGAATTAAGCGCAATGGCATTGCTCAAATCTTCCCTGTCATTGATCATGTCCACCGTAAAAGACTGGCGCACCGGAATATCAAAGGCATTGACCGCGCCCAGAAAAAAGCTTAAAAGAATGATATGCCATACTTCTATGTGATGCGTCACATAGAGCAGATAAAGGATGATGGCTTGCAGCATGGCCAGGGATTGAGTGATGAGTAAAAGCCGGTGGCGGTGATGGCGGTCAGCGATCACCCCGGCCAAAGGCGCCAAAAGAAAGGTGGATATCTGGCTTGAAAAACCCACCAGCCCTAATAAAAACACGGAATTAGTCATGCGATAGACCAGCCATGAGACCGCGATCTGCTGCATCCAGGTGCCAATAAGGGATATGCTCTGCCCGCCGAAAAAAAGACGGTAATTTTGATGGCGCAAGGCGCGAAAAACTGTTTTAATGGACATTAAGAGATCCTTCGCTACGCTCAGGATGACAAGAATTTATCAAATCAAATCACAATAACATATCATCCCATTATGCCAAGCAAAATTTCATCGGATCATTTCACCAGCGCCTTAAAAAATCCTGATATCCTTTATTGGATCGGTTCTGTGGGATTTTTTACCTTAGGCAGCCGGGCCTTGGCTGTGGTCATTGGTTTTCAAATCTATAAAATCACCCATAGCGCCTTATGTTTGGGGTGGCTCGGCCTCGTGGAAGCGATCCCAGCCCTTTCCCTGGTCTTGATCGGCGGTTATGTGGCTGATCATTTTAACCGCCGCAAAATCCTCCTTATAACCAGGGCTTCTTCTTGTATCTGCGCCCTGGCCTTGGCTGCTTTATCATCTCAAAGCTATGCCCATACCTTACTGGGCCTGTACTCTGTTATTTTTGCCGCTGGCATTGCACGGGGTTTTGCTGACCCAGCCAATACCGCCTTTGAAGCGCAGGTGGTGCCTAAAAGCATGACCGTGAATGCCTCGTCGTGGATTGGCTCTGTCTGGGTTGGCGCCTCCATCATTGGGCCGGCCATTATTGGTTTTGTTTTTGCTTCCTTTGGGGCTTATGGCTCTTATCTTTTAATCACCGGATTTTTTATCCTGTCCTGGTTTTCCACCCTGGCCATCGGCCCCAAGCCCCAAGTCATGCCCCAGCAGAAAGAACCATTTTTAAAAAGCGTCTCCATGGGCTGGGGTTTTGTGATGGGCCATCAACCCCTTTGGGGGGCCATGGCCCTGGATTTGATCGCCGTGCTTTTTGGAGGGGTGATTGCCCTTTTGCCCATTTACGCCAGTGATATCCTGCGCGTCGGGCCACAGGGCTTGGGGCTCCTTAATGCGGCCACTTCAGTGGGGGCTTTGGGCAGCATGCTATACGCCACCAAACATCCTCCCATTGCCCGCGCCGGACGGAATTTACTTTTGACCGTCGCTGGCTTTGGCTTGAGCATCCTGGTCTTTGGCTTTTCTAAGAATTTCCTGCTGTCCTTGGCGGCCTTGGCCTTAAGCGGGGTGTTTGATGGGATTAGCATGGTTATCCGGCGATCCATGGTGCGGCTCTTGTCACCGGATGATATGCGCGGGCGCATCTCGGCGGTGAGCTGGGTATTTATTTGTTCTTCCAATGAATTGGGTGCTTTTGAAAGCGGCATGGTGGCTGCCTGGCTTGGGACCATCCCCTGCGTTGCCGTCGGTGGTGTGGTGACTTTAGCCGTGGTGGGCCTCACCGCGTGCATTGCTCCGCAATTGCGCAAACTACGCTTTGATCCCCAGACCATGGAACGGATTTATTTACCGTAATCATCCCCGGCAAAGGTACCGATTGTTTTCTTTTGGCTGCCTTCCCCAAGAAAAACACCATCTATGGCTTTATTAGTGCTGCTTTCAGCAAAAGGGGCATCGGTCTCGGTTATTTCTTTTTTGTCCGAATCATCCCCGGCAAATGATAAATTCTCTGGTTTTACCGAGTTGGTCCCGACAAAACCACCGTCTGTTTTCTCTTTAACGTCATCAACCATCAATGAATCATTGACCATGCTGTTAGTAATGTCCCCGGAAAAGGAACCGTCTGTTTTTTGGTCTAAGTCATAGGCAAGGGCTTTATAATTCAAAATAAAACTAAAAAATACCAAGATCAGCCATAAATATTTTTTCATGACTTTTCTTTTATCCCTTCAACTTAATCAAAATACCCACCAGATCACGCGTAAGGGCTTCGATGCTGGCTTGTTGCTTGGGGTCTTTGAGTTTTCCGTCGGGGCCAAAGGCTTCGTGGGCTTTGGGCACGGCCACTTGGGCGGGAAGGACGAGGACACCGATATTGGAAAGCATTGAACGGACTGTGACCAGGCTGCGCAGGCCGCCCAAGGCACCAGATGAGGCGCTCATCAGGGTGACCACCTTGCCTGTGAAACAGGCCAAGGATGCTTCGCCGGGCGCTGGGCGCGAGGCCCAATCTAGTGCATTCTTTAAAACACCACTGATACTGCTGTTATATTCGGGCGCGGAAATTAGGAAGCCGTCATGGGCTATCATGAGGGCTTTTAGTTTCTTGGCGTTTTCCGGCAGGCCTTGCTCGGCTTCCAGGTCTCCGTCATAGAGGGGCATGGGGATATCTTTTAGGTCCAGATAGGTCACTTCGGCGCCCGCAGCACGGGCGGCGTCGGCGGCGATTTTGACGAGTTTTTTGTTGAAAGACTCTTTGCGGGTGCTGCCGGCGAAGGCTAGGATTTTGGGTGTGTAGGGCATGTTTTTTCCTCTGTTTTGCTAATCGTTAGGTTTGTTTCTCTAAGGCGCTTTTGATTGGTTGAACTCCCCCTAACCCCCTCTTTATCCTATCCTGCCTAGG
>Ga0206950_1194_pt1 | contig 11599 bp, 7 predicted proteins | sample Alteio_BWOrgHeat_41_FD_152954 | JGI IMG/M metagenome (GOLD analysis project Ga0206950, IMG submission 152954) | Enriched cells from forest soil in Barre Woods Harvard Forest LTER site, Petersham, Massachusetts, United States -... | ecosystem: Environmental > Terrestrial > Soil > Temperate forest > O... | reverse complement strand
AGATTAGCGAGCCTCTTTCCAAAACCGAAAAGATGATCATTATCAACTCCGGCAATGGGGTCGGCGGTGGCGCCAGCAAGCTCACCGGCGATGTGGCTCAGATCCTGGCGCAGTTGCCGCCCGTAATCGAAGGTCTGACCGGCATCAAGATGGAGAAACTGATCGCACAAGTGCCTTCCCTGAAAAGTGCCATTACCCCTGGCATCAGCGATATTAAGGAAAGGGAGAAACTATGATCGCTTCGATTGTGGGAGGACTATTTGGATTGTTTGTCCTGTTCTTTGGAGCGGTGGTGAGTCTCGCCGGGTTTGTGTTCTGGCTATGGATGCTCATTCATGCCATCACCAACAAGGGCTTGGCCGACGGTGAACGGATCGTTTGGGTGTTGGTGATCATCTTTCTGCCGTTGATTGGGTCCATCATTTATTTTTTCGTCGGCCGGCCGAAGGGGCGGGCCGCTGTGGCGTAAGGTTTTTTTCCCGTTTGCGATTGTCCGTGTGGTTATGAGCGAGCGCTTGTTCGAGGCAATGATAGATGCCAATCACCGCGCTTTGGCCGGTGACCGCGACGCCGGTCTGCATCCCGCTGACTACGATGAGGAACTGCCACTGGTCGCGTTGACTTGCGTGGACGCGCGCCTCAACGCCCTGCTTCCCCAGGCGCTGGGCGTGCCGCCCGAACAATTCATCTGGCTCCGTAATGCCGGCAATATTATCACCGGGCCACTGAGCAGTACGATGCGGTCGCTGGCCTTGGCTTGCGCGGTCAAGGGTGGGAAGGAAATCGTGATCATCGGCCACACCGACTGCCAGGTGGGCAAGACCAGTGCCCTGCAGTTGCTCGATCGCTTTCGCGCGCTAGGCATCGAGCGACATATGCTGCCGGATAACCTCAACGAGTACTTTGGCATCTTTGCAAGCGATCGGCAAAACGTCATGAAAGCCACCGAGATCGCCCGCAGCAGCCCGCTCATCGGGCCAAAAGTGCCGGTGCATGGTCTGCTGATTGAGATCGACACAGGCCGGCTGGAATGGCTGGTCAATGGTTATCAAACACTGGGCGCTGTGCCATCTGCTCTGACCCAATTGGCCCAGACGGCGGAATCAGCGTTCGACGCGCTGAAGCCTCTGGCCGGGTTCAACCTGGGTGAGATGAAGTTTCCTGACACCAAAATCGGTGAGGTGGCCACGGCGGTCGGCAACGAGATTCTGCAGAGAATGCAGACCGCCTCCGTTGCGCAAGCCGGCCCGGGACAACAGCCCGGTGCACCTTCCAAGGTTTCTGCCCCGGTCGGTTTCAACCTGGGAGAACTCAAGGTTCCACCGGTGAAAATTGGTGAACTAATTCAGACAGTGGGAGATGAGTTGTCGCAGAAACTTCATCGCCCAACGGTTATTCAGGGCGCCCAGGCTAAGCCCTCCCAACCCGGCGCCGCCCCGCCGAAGATTCCCCTCCCCCCGCCGCTTCGCCCCAAGATGCATTTGCGGAGGGACCCGAAATGACCGACCCGGGGGCGGGCAAGCCTCGCCGCGGCTGCCTCTTCTATGGATGCCTGAGTGGAACAGCCTGCCTGCTGATCATTCTCGTGGCCTTTCTGATGGGGCTTTATCAGCTCAAGAAAATGCTGAACTTCTACACCGATACCCATCCGGCTCCGCTGCCCTCGGTGCGCCTGACTCCGGAGGAGATCAATCAATTAAAGCAGCGCGTCGAAAACTTTCAGGACGCTGTCCGTTCGGGCCGCCCCACGCCGCCGCTGCAGTTGTCATCGGACGAGATTAACGCCTACATCCAGACCGACCCTAATTTTGCGAAGATAAAAGGAAAGCTGTACGTGAACATCGAAGGGGACCGGTTGAAGGGACAACTCAGTTTTCCGCTGGACGATGTGGGCCTCAGGATTTTTCGCGGCCGTTACCTCAATGGGAGCGGGATATTCGACGTGGGCCTGCGCAATGGCAATCTGGTGGTCACGCCAGAGTTGCTGGTGGTCAAGGGAAAGCCTCTGCCGGGTGTCTACATGGATAAACTTCGATCGGAGAACATCGCCGAAAGCCTTAACAATCCGCGCGCATCCGTGGCTCTGAATCACCTTCAGGAAATCCGGATCACTGATGGAAAACTTGTCCTGGTGCCCAAGGTGGAGCAGTAAGCGGTTCCACCCTTGAATCAGGAGCGATCCACGTATTTTTGCATCGCCTCTTCCTGCCGTTCGATTGATTCGACCAGTTTGAACTGCGTGCGGCAGCGATCGAGGTTGTGGGCCGGGCGATGGATGCGAAAATAGGTGTCACCACTGAGGAAATCCGTGAGAAAACGGATGCCGATTTCGAACGTGATGAGTTTGCCCGAAAAAGCGATTTGAGCTTTTTCGGCTTTGGTCAGGAATTGGCCGGCAGTAGAGAGGTAACCATCGGCTAGTTTTTTGAACATGGGCATTTGCATTTTGACCTTGGAGAGGTCGGGTTCATCCTCGAGGGTTGGGCTGGTGGTGGTGCGAACCATGTCGCCAAAGTCATAAAGCGCGCAGCCGGGCATGACGGTGTCCAGGTCCACAATGCACATCGCCTCGCCGGTCAGGACATCAAGCATCACATTGTTGAACTTCGTGTCGTTGTGGGTAACCCGCTCAGGAATGCGGCCCTTGGCCATGGCGTCCAGGATGACATCGACGATAGGCTCATGTTTGAGCGCGAACTCGATCTCCGGTTTGGCATCCTTGGCCCGGTTGTAGTGGTCCTTTTCAATCGCCTGCTGTAGAGCGATGAAACGGCGGCGTGTGTGATGAAAATACGGAATCGTCTCGAAAAGCCGTTCGCCCGGAAGATCCACCAGCAAGTATTGAAATTCACCGAAAGCGCGGCCCGCCTGAAAGGCTTGCTCGGGCGATTGTACCGCTTCGTAAGTTTCGACGCCCTCGACAAAAACAAAGGTGCGCCAGACTTCGCGTCCACCATTTTCGTAAAAAGACTTGCCGTCGCGAGTGGGGATGACGACCAGCGAGCGGCGCGTGGCATCGCGGACATTGCGACTTTCCTGCTTCTTGCGGAGGTGCGTCGTCACACGCATAACGTTCTTCATGACCCCGGCCGGATTCTTGAAAACGTTGCGGTTGATTTTCTGATGAATGTAGCGCACCCGCGTGCCGCCCTGGTCGTAGGTGGCGGTGTAGGTCTCGTTAATGTGGCCGATTTTTAGCGTCTCCGCGTGAAGGATTTCGCCGTAGATCTGGAACTTTTTCGAAATCTCCTGGAGCTGTTTTTCCTGGTAAGCCATAACTGATTGAGACCGCAGGGTGGCGCTTTCGGCAGCGGCTGGCAATCCGTATTAACACAGACAAGATGGATTCCATTTATCGTGCCTGGCAATTGAAAGCAAGTTTGATTATGAAGGGACAAGGGACGCAGAATCCCTTGACGAACGTGGGCCGAAAGCGCAAACACATCTGCATGAGACCAGGCAGTTTTGCGCGGACAACCTCGACACTGACGGAGGTCCGACAGGAACGGCCAGGAAGCTGGTTTCATCTCGGCTGGAACCAGTTCCTCTCCGCTTGCGCGCCCCCGACCGTGAGACCAAAGCTGTGGCCGGCGGTGGTGACAGCCTTTTTCATTTCGTTAGTGTTCCTCACGCTTCCCAGTGCTCCACCGGACTTAGGCGTGGACTCGGGCTGGTGTGCGGTTTTGAACTGGGCTCATCAGCGCGGGTTGCAGTTTGGCAAAGACGTGGTCTTCACCTATGGCCCCTTGGGTTTCCTGATAACGCCTTATTACTTTGGGCAACCGCCGGGCTTGCTGGTAGCGGTCAACGCCCTGCTCTGCTTTCAAGTCGCAGCGGGGCTCTGCTGGGTGGCGTGGCGACTGGGGCTGCTGTGGCGTTGCTTGCTCTTGGGCATTTTCGTTTTCGAGTCGGCCAATGTAGAACCTAGAGTCGACCTGGCCTTTGAGGTCGGGTTTCTGTGTTGGGGGTTGCTCTGTATTGTTGAGTCCAGGCGCCGGCGCAAGTTGTGTGCGGCCAGTTGGATCACTTTGGCTGTGTTCGCGTCCTTGAGCAAGGTGACCTACGTGTACATCGGGGGGTTTTCGGTCTGCGCGGTTGGCCTTTACTGGGTGCTGAGCGGTGACAGGTTGATGGGAGCGGCCATGCTGCTCGGATTTGCCGGGACGTTTTCATTGGCCTGGCTGGCATGTGGGCAGGCGCTCTCGAATCTTGGCGTATTTCTGCTCAATGGGTTTTCAATCGCTCAAGGATATGAGCAGGCGGCAGGGCTTGAAGGCCTGCCGATGCTGAGATTGGGAGGTTGGTTGTTGGGAGCCGTGGCTCTAGCGACAATTCTGTTGCGAACTCTAATCGCCGGCGGTTCCACAGAACGAGACGTTCGATGGCGACAGACCTGCATAATGGGGTGGCTCCTCGGCTTACTTTTCGTGGTGTGGAAGCACAGCATGGTGCGGGTGGATCGCTATCACGTCATCGAGTTGGCGGTGTTCTCACCGGTTATGGCTCTGGCGTTGGAGGGGCTGCCCGGCACAATCTCAAGGGTCCGGTGGGGAGCGCGTGGATTGGCGATCGCCGCATGCCTGATCTCCTTGGTAGTCCTGCAAGATGCGTTCTTGCCTGGCGTGCTGGCCTCTTGCCGCGAACCGTTTCGTCAGTTCGCATTCCATCTGCGATGTGCGACCTCTCCCACTGATTGGGCGCGGCGGCTGGAACCGGCCTTGGAACAGCTCCGCCGTGAAGCACAGCTGCCGGAGCTAAGAACGCTCATCGGAACTGGGACAGTGGATGTCTTCGGCTCGCTCCAGGCTTATGCGGTGCTGAATGGTTTGAATTACCGGCCGAGGCCGGTATTCCAGAGTTACGCCGCGTACAGTGCACGGCTAGCCAGGCTGAATGAGGAGTTTTACCTTTCGGACCAGGCACCCGATTACGTGTTGTTCGAGGTCTCGGCGCCGGAACACAGGTTTCCTACATTGAACGACGGACCGACTCTTCGGACATTGCTCATCAATTACGAGCCCATTGGATCCGAGGGGCCTTTCCTGCTCCTGAAGCGCGAAGCTAACTCGCCGGCTAGGTTGACTTTGCTGCGGGAGGGGACGGTAGCGCCGGGAGAACAGATTGGGTTGAGCCAATATGGAGCCGAAAACCTTTGGGTGGAACTGGAAATCACGCCGAGCTGGATCGGACGATTCGTCGGAAGGCTGACCAGGCCGGCGACTATCCGGCTTGCAGCCTGGCGCCAAACGCCGGCGGGCACGAAGCTGATCGCGCGGGGCCGGGCGGCGGCTCCATTGTTGCGAATTGGCTTTGTGGCAAGTCCTTGCCTGCTGAAGCTACAGGATGTTCGGGACTTTTACGCTGGTGAGCCGTTTACCAGACCGGATGCCTATTCGGTGGAGTTGTCTCCCGAGAGCAAGCGCTGCTGGAAGAGGGAGGTTCGGTTCAGGGTCTATAAGATAGAGAATCAATTGAAACGCTAAGTCATTTTCCCTGGGGGCGCCGGCGTCTCGCCGGCGTGTTTCGTGCTTGTGGCCTTTTGTCTTTCGACTCGCCGGCGGGGCACCGGCGCTCCCAGGGAACAAAAAAGCCGAAACAGGCAACTGTTTCGGCTTTTTAAGAAAAACTGGCGGCAACCTACTCTCGCGGAATCTATAAAACCACTACCATCGGCAAGACTGTGTTTGACGGCCGTGTTCGGAATGGGAACGGGTCGGACCACAGCTTTATGGCCACCAAGAAAATTTCAAATTTCAGATTTGAAATCTCAAATCGAAATTCCAAAGAGCATACCGGCCTCGCGGCGGGTTCTCTGAAAACTGCACATAGAGACAACATGGATTACAATTCGCGAGTCAAAATCGCTGATCCTGCAATCGTTAAAACGTGAATCGATAAAACGTTAAAAGAGTGAGGTTGTCACCGTTTCAACGCTTTAACCTTTTAACGGTTTTAACGAATAGAAGGAAAAAAGCGATCAAGCCGCACGACCGATTAGTATTAGTCCACTCAACGGATTACTCCGCTTACATGCCTAACCTATCAACCCGGTAGTCTACCGGGGGTCTTTAGGGACCTTGCGGTCCGGGAAACAATATCTTGGGAGGAGCTTGGCACTTAGATGCTTTCAGCGCTTATCTCTTCCGCACATGGCTACGCAACGATGCCGCTGACGCGACAATTGCCACACCAGAAGTGCGTCTAACCCGGTCCTCTCGTACTAGGGTTAGAACCCCTCAAGTTTCCTGCGCCCACAGTGGATAAGGACCGAACTGTCTCACGACGTTCTGAACCCAGCTCGCGTACCGCTTTAACCGGCGAACAGCCGGACCCTTGGGACCTTCTCCAGCCCCAGGATGCGATGAGCCGACATCGAGGTGCCAAACCGGATCGTCGATATGAACTCTTGGATCCGATCAGCCTGTTATCCCTAGCGTACCTTTTGTCCGATGAGCGACGGCAATTCCACATTAAACCGTCGGATCATTTGGGCCTGCTTTCGCACCTGCTCGACTTGTAGGTCTCACAGTTAACCTGGCTTATACCCATACGCTCGACGCATAGTTGCCAACCATGCTGAGCCAAGCTTCGCGCTCCTCCGTTACTCTTTGGGAGGAAACCGCCCCAGTCAAACTGACCCGCACGCACTGTCCCCCAGCTGGCTAACAGCGTGGAGTTAGAATCCTAATTAGCGAAGAGTGGTGTTTCACATTGCGACTCCACCGGAACCGAAGCCCCGGCTTCGAAGTCTCCCACCTACGCTACGCATCTCTAACCAGAACACAATACGAGCTTACAGTAAAGGTGCATAGGGTCTTTCCGTCCTACTGCGGGCAGGCGGCATCTTCACCGCCGTTACAGTTTCGCCGAGATCCTCTCCGAGACAGTCGTTCAGTCGTTACACGATTCGTGCAGGTCGGAACTTACCCGACAAGGAATTTCGCTACCTTAGGACCGTTATAGTTACGGCCGACATTCACTGGGACTTAAAGACCGAGCTTCGCCTTGCGGCTAACAAGATCTCTTAATCTTTCAGCATTGGTCACGTGTCACACCCTATACGTCGTCTTGACGACTTTGCAGAGTGCTGTGTTTTTGTTAAACAGTCGCTAAACGCAATTTACTGAGACCCGCAGACACAACATTGCTGCCATGTCTTTGGGCACCCCTTCTCCCGAAGTTACGGGGCTAATGTGCCGAGTTCCTTAGAGAGGTTTCTCTCGCGCGCCTGAGTGCGCTTACACTCACCTACCTGTGTCGGTTTGCGGTACGGGCACCTTAGTATACACTTCAGCTTTTCTCGGCATCTTCTCCACCAATACGCTTCGGCCGAAGCCTAAGCTCAGCATTCGATTGCCTAGTTGATGTGTTCTGATGCGTCCCTGAAGTTTAAATGTCGGTGGCGCAGGAATATTTAACCTGCTGTGCATCCGCTACGCCTTACGGCCTCGCGTTAGCTCCCGGCTAACCCTGGGAGGACGAACCTGGCCCAGGAAACCTTAGGTTTACGGCGACCAGGATTCTCACCTGGTTTATCGCTACTCGTGTCTGCATTCTCACTAATCAGCGCTCCACCGTCCGTTTCCGTTCGGCTTCGCTGCACTGATTACGCTCTCCTACCACTCAAAAAGTCCGAAGACTCCTTGAATCCATAGCTTCGGTATGTGATTTAATCGCCAATCATTTTCGGCGCGACATCGCTCGATGAGTCAGCTATTACGCACTGTTTAAATGATGGCTGCCTCTAAGCCAACATCCTCACTGTCTGTGCAACGTCACATCCTTTCCACTTAATCACATTTAGGCACCTTAGCTGATGGTCTGGGCTGTTACCCTCTCGGCAATGAACCTTATCGCCCACTGCCTGATTGCTGTGATACTGAGATCCATGGTATTCGGAGTTTGATTGGTTTTGGTAACCTGGTGGGGTCCCTAAGCCATTCAGTGCTCTACCTCCATGGAGTACTTCCACAACACTCGCCCTCAAGCGATTTCGGAGAGAACCAGCTATCACGGGGTTTGATTAGTCTTTCGCTCCTACTCTCAAGTCATCTCAAGATTTTTCAACATCTACGAGTTCGGTCCTTCACTGCATGTTACTGCAGCTTCAACCTGCTCAAGAGTAGATCACCTCCGCTTCGGGTCTATTGCCCGCGACTTGGTCGCGCTGTTGGCACTCGGTTTCCCTTCGCCTCCGTCGCAAAACGACTTAGGCTGGCCACGGACAATAACTCGCAGACTCATTATGCAAAAGGCAAGCAGTCACCCCGTCCATTCGACTGCCGTCGAATGGAATTTCAAATTTGAAATCTGAGATCTCAAATTCCAGTCGGCCGGAGGCCGAATGGACGGGGCTCCTACACATTGTAGGCATATGGTTGCAGGTACTATTTCACTCCCCTAACAGGGGTTCTTTTCACCTTTCCCTCGCGGTACTAGTTCACTATCGGTTGCCAAGGAGTATTTAGCCTTATCCGGTGGTCCGGACAGATTCATGCAGAGTTTCACGTGCACCGCATTACTTGGGATACCTCTAGGGGGTTTTGAGTTTTCGCGCACCCGGCTGTCACGGTCTTTGGCCGAACTTTCCAGATCGTTACGCTAACTCTCGACCTCCCATATTAAGGTCCCTCAACCCCGGGAAGACAAGTCCTCCCGGTTTAGGCTGTTCCGCTTTCGCTCGCCACTACTGACGGAATCGCTTCGTTTTCTTTTCCTGGGGTTACTGAGATGTTTCACTTCGCCCCGTTTCGCCTCGCCGGACTATGAATTCATCCGGTCGATACTCCGAGATTAATCGGAGTGGGTTGTCCCATTCGGAGATCCACGGATCAAAGCCTGCTTGCGGCTCCCCGTGGCTTATCGCAACTTACTACGTCCTTCATCGCCTCTTGGCACCAAGGCATTCACCATAAGCCCTTAGTAGCTTGATCACAAAGTTTACCTCGCCATCCCCTCGACAGGGATGACAAGAACTCAGCGAACTGTAATTTTGCCCTAGTTATCTACCTATGTGCAGTTGTCAAAGAACACCGCCGGTCTGCTTGCGCCCGGGGATGCAACCCCGAACGATTCATTCCGGCAAATTCGTGTGAATTTCAAATTTGAAATTTCAAATCTGAGATTCTATTCGCAAGTGATGGTCGTCTTTCAGCCCGCTTGCCCGTCGCCGCCGGCCCGCCTTCGCCTGCGGCTACGGCGCGGCATTTTTCGCGGAGCGAAAAATGGTGGGCGTGACTGGACTTGAACCAGTGACCCCGCGCTTATCAAGCGCGTGCTCTAACCAACTGAGCTACACGCCCTGGCGGGCGACGCCCGCATTTCAAATTTCAAATCTGAAACCCAAAAAGCTGGCTTGCCAAGCCGAAGCTCGGAGCGATTCACTGCCGCGGCCCCGTCGGCCCGCCTTCGCTACCGCTACGGCGCGGCAGCCTCGCTCTTGCTTCGCTGCGAGCGAAGGTTGGTGGAGCTGAGGAGACTCGAACTCCTGACCTATAGCTTGCAAAGCTACCGCTCTACCAACTGAGCTACAGCCCCTTTTAAGTGCGGAGTGATGAGTGCGGAATGCGGAATTTCACTCCGCATTCCGAAATCCGAATTCCGCACTCACAGAGCTCCGCATTCCGCATTCAGGAGGTTCGATCTGACCACTTGCCAAAGAACATAGCTGCTCAAAAAAAACTGAGTTGTGCGATAAGGGAGCCCAATTTGAGATTTCAAATTTGAGATTTGAGATTTCAAAACGACCTAGGCATGCGGTTTTTACCCCGCACCCATGCTTCTCCTTAGAAAGGAGGTGATCCAGCCGCAGGTTCCCCTACGGCTACCTTGTTACGACTTCATCCCAATCACCATCCATACCTTCGGCACCTGCCTCCTTGCGGTTGGCACGGTGACTTCGGGTACAAACGGCTTTCATGATGTGACGGGCGGTGTGTACAAGGCCTGGGAACGTATTCACGGCGCCGTAGCTGATGCGCCATTACTAGCGATTCCAGCTTCATGCCGTCGAGTTGCAGACGACAATCTGAACTGGGCCCGGTTTTAGGGGATTTGCTCCACCTGACGGTCTTGCTTCCCTTTGTGCCGGGCATTGTAGTACGTGTGCAGCCCTGGCCGTAAGGGCCATACTGACTTGACGTCATCCCCACCTTCCTCCTCGTTTAAGCGAGGCAGTCTGTCCAGAGTGCTCCCGACTCACGCCGGGGTGGCAACAGGACACAGGGGTTGCGCTCGTTGCGGGACTTAACCCAACATCTCACGACACGAGCTGACGACAGCCATGCAGCACCTGTGCATACTGGTATTGCTACCTCGTCAGGCTTTCACCCTTCTACTATATGCATGTCAAGGCCAGGTAAGGTTCTTCGCGTTGCATCGAATTGAGCCACATACTCCACCGCTTGTGCAGGCCCCCGTCAATTTCTTTGAGTTTTAATCTTGCGACCGTACTTCCCAGGCGGCATGTTTAACGCGTTGGCTCCGCCACAAAAGGGGTCGATTCCTTTTACAGCAAACATGCACCGTTTACGGCTAGGACTACCAGGGTATCTAATCCTGTTTGCTCCCCTAGCTTTCGTGCCTCAGTGTCAGGAGTTGTCCAGGGACTCGCCTTCGCCACTGGTGTTCCACTTGATATCTACGCATTTCACTGCTACACCAAGTATTCCAGTCCCCCCTCCAACCCTCGAGCAAGGTAGTTTCCAATGCCATTTCGGAGTTGAGCTCCGAGCTTTCACATCCGACTTACCTCACCACCTACGCACCCTTTACGCCCAGTGAATCCGAACAACGCTTGGGACCTCTGTATTACCGCGGCTGCTGGCACAGAGTTAGCCGTCCCTTCCTCTTTCGCTACTATCAACTCATCATCTTTTAAATAATGAGGTTTGATCGCAAATGACAGGGGTTTACGGGCCGAAGCCATTCATCCCCCACGCGGCGTCGCTCCATCAGGCTTGCGCCCATTGTGAAAAATTCTCGACTGCTGCCACCCGTAGGTGTCTGGACCGTGTCTCAGTTCCAGTGTGGCTGGTCGTCCTCTCAGACCAGCTACCCGTCTTAGCCTTGGTGGGCCGTTACCTCACCAACTAGCTGATAGGCCGCGGGTTCATCAAAAAGCGTCAGGCCTTACGGTCCCCAACTTTAACAATCAGGAGATGTCTCCCGATTGTCACATCCGGTATTAGCTCGCCTTTCAGCAAGTTATCCCGAACTTTATGGCAGATTACCCACGTGTTACGCACCCTTGCGCCGCTCCGACCACGGAATATTGCTACCCCGTAATCAGCGCTCGACTTGCATGTCTTATCCACGCCGCCAGCGTTCGTTCTGAGCCAGAATCAAACTCTCCGTTAAAAAAACGTTAGTTGATTCGACTGATGTCCGGTCCTCTGACCGGACGGTCTAATTTATTTTAAAACTCTCCAAAACCATCCTACTAACAGGATGTTTCTGAAGGGGCTCTTAACTTATCGCACAATTCAATTTTCAATGAGCAGCGGGTGTTTCCACCCGAAAAATCTTTTTAGGTCCGACTGACCGCAACTAAGCGCAACCAACCGCAAAAAGCGAAAGTTACTGCAACCGAATTACGGCA
>Ga0206950_1192_pt1 | contig 11713 bp, 12 predicted proteins | sample Alteio_BWOrgHeat_41_FD_152954 | JGI IMG/M metagenome (GOLD analysis project Ga0206950, IMG submission 152954) | Enriched cells from forest soil in Barre Woods Harvard Forest LTER site, Petersham, Massachusetts, United States -... | ecosystem: Environmental > Terrestrial > Soil > Temperate forest >... | reverse complement strand
TGAAATCCTTTTCATGCTTGAAGGCAAAGCAACATTTGTCCTGGACCTTTCCGACGGTTTGAGGGAGGTCGCTCTCAGCGCGGGACGCTTGCTGGTGATTCCGAAAGGCGTGTGGCACACAGCGAAGGTGAGTGGACCGGCTCGCCTGCTGGTGATCACCGCCGGTTCAGGCACCCAACACCGCCCGGCGTAAGATGAACGGCCGCTCATGTCCTAAGACGATCAGAAAATCCGAACGGCGACGCCAGCTGATGCGCAGAGAATCGCGCAGATGCATGTTGCCTCGTGGCTTGAAACTCATGCCGGCATTATTCCGGAAGAGATCCTTACTGGAGAAATGTGGAGGCGAATTGATCGGAGAAAGAACGGACGACAGGGGTTCGGTGGTACTTACTGAAGTGGCTTACGGTTGGCGAGATATCAAAGTTTTGCAAGAACGAATTTAATCAAGCTGCTGCCCGTAAGGGGTCCGTAACCACGAGTTGCTTGGGGTCGAGAGCGTGAGTTCGCCGAAGAATTACTGTTATCGGGCAGGTCCGGCGATAGCCGGCCAGTGACGGTTTTGAAATCGACGCCACGAACCGGACGGTCTTTAGGGTACGCTTCGTACTGGAGGGTTGCGTAAGGATAGGATTTCGATTTCAGGACTAATAGGATGGGCAGGGATGGCACTATGAAGGCCGCATTGCGTGTTCGAGCATGTCCGTGTATCTGACGACAGCCTCAGTCTTAGGCCTAGGCATTTTCGTATTTGCATCGCCACTTGGTTCTGCGGCGCCTCCGGGGGCTTCGGCCGGTAGCGCTTCGCTGTCGCAAACCGGGTGCGTTGCTTGGGAAAATGCTGCAGTCATCAACCTCAACGGTACGACTGAAGATGAGGGGTTTAGCGGCACGTTTGCAATGACTCTCGAGCCGCGAACCGGACGATACGCGGTCGCGCGGGATTTCGGTGTTTACTCGGATGCTGTCGGATTCGATGGCAGGTTCACTTGGGAAACGGATTGGTCGGGTGCGTCGCACTTCCACGATTCCGCAGCGGCGCAGGCACTCTCGACTACGCGGGCGTGGTTGCGCCGACGGGGCTGGTGTACACCCATTGAAGCGCCGAGCGATGTACATGAGCTACCCGACGAGTCCAATTCCCGTTCAGTCGAAGCTGTCTGGAGCGTTACACCGGCGGGCGGAATACCGGTAGTTTTGCGGTTCGACCGCGCAAGCGGTTTATTGCGGCAATCAGAATTGCTCCTGGATGGCTATCGCCGCCTCATCCAACACTACGCGGATTGGCAAGACATCGGGGGTGGCATTTTGGTCGCTTTCTCAGAGAGAAATGAACAACCAGACGATGACTCCGTTGAAATCATCAAGGTTAAGGCTGCGAAAGCGAGTGCTCGACCTGTCACGGCCAAGATGTTTGCAAAACCGAAACCGCCGCGGGACTACGGCGTGATCGGAGGCGCGAACTCGACGACCATCTCATACGAAGATGATGGAATCGGTCGTATCTTCGTGCCCGTGTTCATTGACGGTGCAGGCCCCTTCAGCTTCGAGATCGACACGGGAGGAGGCAATCTGATTCTAACGGCGGAAACCGCCGCGCGGCTCCATCTCACTGCAGTCGGAAACTTGAGCAGTACCGGCGTCGGGACTGCTGTGGAGCATTCCGGTTTGGCGCGGACCAAGGAAATCCGTGTCGGTGCGGCGATGATTCGCAATCAAATCGCCGAAATATTGCCCATGTCGGCGAGTTCAAACGATCGGGGGCCGCGGCCGCCGCGCTCCGGTATTCTGGGACCTGAATTGTTCGAGCGGTTCGCTGTCCAGATTGATCGGGAGAAGAAGACGATTACGCTAACACCTTTGGAGTCATTTAAAGACCATCCAAAAGGAGTTGCCCTACCGATACGATTCACGGGAAGCGCGCCCATTGCAGCGGGTAAGTTTGACGGAATTGCCGGCGATTTTGAGTTGGACACGGGCAATGCGAGTCCGACAATCATCGAAGGATTTTGGGCTCAGGAGCACGGGCTGGCCGAACAGCTAGGCTTGGGTATTGAGGCCAACAATCACGGGATAGGTGGGAGTCTGAAGACCATCCACAGCCGTGGCGACATCGCGATTGGACCCATTCGTCTGCCCCATATCGTCGTGATGTATGCCGGGAACGTCGAGCGTGGTGCGTTAGCAACTCACATGCAGGCCGGTGTAATCGGTGAATCATCTCTTTACCAATTCGACATGACCTACGACTATGGGCACGAGTTGGTGTGGATCGATCCGGTTCCAAAGACAGCTTTGCGACCTTATGATCGATCTGGGCTGCGCCTCAATAAAGATTCCTCTGAAGACCTAACGGTTACGCATGTGATACCGAACTCCCCCGCGGAATTAGCTGGCCTGAAAGTCGGCGACCGGATTCTGTCGATCAATTCGCGGCCGACCTCGCAGATGTCGGTTGCGGACGCTCAAGTTGCTTTGAGGGGCGAGATTGGATCTGAGATCGAACTTCAGTTGGGCCGCCAAGGCGACAGTGAGTCACGGACGAAACGTATTCAATTAAAAGAGCTTTTGCCCTGAGGGCATAGCGACAGACGCAGCAAAAATGCTCTGCCGAAAGCAGCCAGTGGTGAAGGACTGCAGCGGGTCGATACGAGTCCTTTCCAATCCTTGGCGGCATCGTCTGTCTCAGATCGGCCATAAAGTTGACGGTGAGGTTCTTGAAGCCGCTGATACTAAGCGGTCACACCCAACATGAGCTACGCTAACCTGATGGGAATCACAACAACGACTTGTGAGCTGTTCTGTGCTTTGACACCCCGGAATGTTGTGCAGAGGGTGGCCCAACTACTGAGCGATGAGGGTGTCGAACACACAATTCGCGATTTGTCTATTGCATCGACGAGTACCCCATTCGCCGTGTTCGGATTCCATTCGAGAATGTACACCCGGAAAAATTGGGTAGGCATCAATCCCTTTGTGTCCATAAGCGCCGTCGTTGTAGATTCCAAGAATTTTGACGATGGAGGCTCGAGAGTTTCGATAGGGGTGAACAGAACTCGGGCAGTACTTTGGTGTCTTGCTTATGTGGCGGTTGGGGTTGTAGCGGCGGCGTCTTTGATGCCCATGCCGCACCGGCTAATTTTCCTTATAGGCTGGTCGTTAGCTATGTGGCTCGTTAACGTAAATCTCTTTGGAGGGTATTTGATCCAGAGCGAAATTCGGAGGGCGCTTCGTACCTAGTGCTTCCGCATATCAAGTTTGACCTACTGGTAGCGGACGCTCGTGTCTGTCAGATCAAGGTCGAAAACCGTAATTCGGGCGGAGGGGGCAGCCCCAATCGACTTACGCGGTCACGGTGGATTTCGCAAGGGATTGAGGACATCGAGGTCCAAAAAGTGCTTTTCATTGTCCGTTACAATCACGCACTCGTTTGTTTCGGCGACGGCAGCGACAATCATGTCCAGGTCACTTCTGGGTTTGCCGGCAGCGCGACCTTCAGACATGAGGCGAGCCCAGACCAACGCCGCTTTCTCGTCAAAAGACAAAACCCTCCCTTTGAATAGCGACTGCGGGCCCTCCGGCCCCGCGAACCACGCCTCCAATCGTTCGCGTTTTTTGCCCTTTGGTTTGTCCAGTATGCCGCGCCGGATTTCAGCGACTGTCAGGGAGGAGATAAACAAATCGCCGTCGGATTGCGCACCCATCCACTCCAATAACGATTCGGACGGGTTCGGCTTCGTTATATTGCTTATGATGTTTGTGTCGAGAAGGTAGCGGCTCAAAGGTCAACCTTGCGGCTGGTTTCCCTGGAACGTTCGAATTCAAGATCGGCGCCTACAAGCGGTGACCGGCGCAGCGCCTGAAGAATAGCGCCTCTCTTCGGTGGATCGCCCGAGATCGTCCGGCCGATGGCGGCGCGAATCCGCGCTGAATCTGGGCCATCCTCCGCGAGGCGCCGTGCGACGGCGCGGATCAAGTCACGATCCATATTGAGTCCGAGCACCTCGAAGCGGGCGATCCCCCGCTTCGTCAAACGGGAGCGATAATTTCGCAACGCTCTCTTCTGTGCCGTATCGCTCATGGATTTCTCCGGATGTATGCCCTGTAATATACCCGGTTATAATGCGTAGGGCAAGTTGGTAGAGATAAGCAGTTCGGAGCGGACTTCTACCGCGCGCCTCCCTACCGGGCCGGCGATTTGATCATTGCGTGAACCTTCGCACCGAGAGTGTCCAATGCGAACGGTTTGGTCAGCATATCCATCCCTGCGTCGACCAGGTCGGCTCGGACGATGGCGTTCTCTGAATATCCCGAGACGAACAGCACCTTCAATGCGGGGCGTGAGGCCCGCGCTATCTCCGCAAGCTTTCTGCCATTCACGTGCGGCAATATAACGTCGGAGATCAGCAGGTCTATTGCAGCCTTGGATTGCAACACGGGAATCGCGAAGCGAGCATCCGAGGCGGTCAGAACGCTGTAGCCCAAGTCCTGCAACGCATCGCTGATGATGGAGCGGACGGTGGCGTCATCCTCCACCACCAGTATCGTTTCACCGTGTCCCCGCGGCGTTTCAACGGCGACCGGTTTTATTTCGACCGCATTTTGCAGGGCCCTCGGGAAGTAGAGCTTGACGGTCGTACCCCGGCCTACGTCACTGTAGATACGCAGATGGCCTCGGCTTTGTTTGATAAATCCATATATCACTGAAAGGCCGAGTCCGGTTCCCTCCCCAACAGGCTTTGTCGTGAAGAATGGATCCAGCGCCTTCTCCAGGACCTCGGGTGGCATGCCGATGCCCGTATCTGAAACGCTGATGTTGACGTATTCACCCGGCTGTACATCCTCATGCAGCGCAGCGTAGGCCTTGTCCAATTGAACGTTCGCCGTTTCTATGGTCAAACGGCCTCCATCCGGCATGGCGTCTCGGGCGTTGATTGCCAAATTCAGCAGAGCGCTCTCGAGCTGATTGGCATCGGTAAACGCCGTCCAGAGATCGCCGGAAGGCTTGCAGACCAACTCGATGCGTTCACCCAGGGTTCGTGCCAACAGGTCCTCGATGCCGATGACGATCCGATTGACATCGTTCGGTCTTGTATCCAGCGATTGGCGCCGGCCAAATGCCAATAACCGGTGAGTGAGCGCGGCGGCGCGCAAAGCGGCGGTCGATGCGGCATCCATCAAGCGGGGAATATCGCTGCGGTTGTTTGCCGCCATGCGCCTTCGCACCAGATCGAGCGAGCCGATGATGCCCGTCAATAGATTGTTGAAGTCATGCGCGATGCCGCCGGTGAGCTGGCCGATGGCCTCCATCTTCTGGGCCTGACGTAGGGCATCTTGCGCCTTCGAAAGTTCGATTTCCGCTTCTCGCTCGACCGTGATATCCCTACCAGTGCAGTACACATAGCCGTCTTCCTGGATGCCAACCCATGAAATATAACGATGGCTCCCGTCCTTGCATCGATAGCGGTTGACGAAACGGATCGCCGGCTGACCCACGAGCGTCAGTTCAAAGCCCGCGCGTGTATGTTCCACATCGTCCGGGTGCAGCAGTTCGAAGATCGACATGCTCGCGACTTCGTCTTCCGACCACCCAAGTATCGTCTGCCATGCTGGGTTGGAGGTCTCGAAATATCCTTTCGAATTCAGGGCCCCGAGCAAGTCCGGGCTCAGATTCCAGGTCCGACCGCGCGCTTGGGCGCGCTCAATTACACGCCTTTCCAAATCCGCGTTCAATTCTCGAAGCGCCTGTTCAGTGGTCCTTCGCTCGGTAATGTCCAATCCCTCGACGAAAATGGAGGTGACATTGCCCGATTCGTCCTTGATGGGCTGGTAGACAAAGTCCAAATAGCGCGCCTCTTCAACGCCGTCTGGCGAGCGCTGAAGAACGATTTTTACGTCCTTACCGACGAAGGGTTCTCCGCTGACGAAGACGTTGTCGAGCAGTTCAAGAAAGCCCTGCCCCTCCACTTCGGGAACGGCCTCCCGAACAGACATGCCAATGACGTTGCGATGACCAATCAGCTTTTGATAGGCCGGGTTGGTCAGTGCGAATCGATGCTCTGGCCCTTGAAGAAGGGCGGAGAAACTCGGCGAGCGGGCAAACATCTCCCGCATGCGCTGAAGCTCTTCAGCACCGGTAAGACTGTCCTCGGATCGACGGCTCGTGGTCACTTGCCTGCTGTCGTGGTTGGTAGGTTGCTTCAAATACCACGTATTGGAGATGCCGGCAGAAAAATCGGATTGTGGGACCCTGAAATGATCGCGTGTAGTTTGGTACTGTACGGTACCGCCTGTCAAGGGAGGCAGAATTTTACGCGCCTGCCGGGCTTTTGCGCCCCGCTCAATCCCTGCTCAAATTTCAGTCCATGCCTTCAACAGGCCATGGTAATGCGCGGTCAGCCGCACCAGTGATTCCGCATCCGCGCCGGTTTGCGTCAGGCGTTGAATGGTGCCGTCGAGCTCGAACAATTGGGCACGCTGCGCATCGTCGCGAATCAGGCTCTGCACCCAGAACACGCTCGCCAGGCGCTCGCCCCGTGTCACCGCATTCACCCGATGGCGCAGTGTCGAGGAGTACACGATCATGTCGCCCGCCGCGAATTTCGCACTCTGCGCGCCGAAATCGCTTTCCACCACCAGCTCGCCGCCGTCGTAGGCCTCCGGCGCCGCGAGAAACAGAGTCGCCGACAGGTCGGTGCGCAACTTGTGGGGACTACTCGGAATCATGCGCACCGACCCGTCGACATGCGTGCCGAAGTGCATGCCCGCGCCGTAGCGGTTGAACATCGGCGGATAAACTCTGTTGGGCAACAGCGCGCTGATGAACAGTGCATTGCGTTCCAGCTGTGCGAGGATGAAATTGCCCAGCTCGCGCGCCATCGGACTGGCCTCATCGAGCTGCCGGTTGTTCTTCACCGGCGCGCCCTGATGGCCGGCCGTGACTCGGCCATCCACCCACGGCGCCGCCTCGCTGTTGAGCGAGGCGCGCGCCGTGGCCAGCTGCTCTTCGTTCAAAACCTTTGCAATGCGCAGGAACATGGCGATCTCGGGGAAGCCGCCTAAGTGCCCTGCGCGGAGCTGCGCTGCAGAGACGCGCCCTGCGCCGAGACCGATCCGGCCTTGAGCCCCGCCGCCAAAGTTTGCAGCGGCCGCGGCGTGCCTGCGCGCGCAATCAATTCCATCACCGCCCGGCGCATTGCCGCCGTGCCGCCCAAGACCGCACGCTCGAACCAGCGCGCCGCCTCCTCGAAGCGGCCGGCCTTCAATAAAATGCTGGCCCAGTTGTACTGGCCGCGAAAATACCCCGCCTCCGCGGAGCGCCGATACCAATCCGCGGCCGCATCCAAATTGCGCGGCGTGCCCCAACCTTCCTCGCAGCACCGCCCCACCAAACTCATGGCGCGCTCATGCTGCTGCCCGGCCGCCTGCAAATAGTAGAGGTACGCCAGCGTCGGATCGCGCTGCACTCCCCGCCCGTCCAGATACATGTGACCAACGTTGTACTGGGCCCAGGCGTGACCCAAATCCGCGGCCCGTTGAAAGTGCTCTGCGGCCGCCGCCGGGTCCTCCGCCGCGCCCCAGCCGCTATCGAGGCAGCGCCCCACCATGTTGATGGCATCGGCATCGCCACTCGCAGCCGCGCGGCGAAACCACTTGAGCGCTTGCTGCCGGTCCTTGCCGACCCCAGTTCCCTCGAGCAGCATTCGTCCATAGCAGGTTTGCGCCTGCGGCAAGCCCTCGATCGCTGCGACGAAAACCCAGTCCGCGGCGCGGCGCGCATCTTGCGCGAACAACGCTTCCAAGCGCGGCGTGCTCATTTGACCCAACAGCGACGTGATCGAAACCGAGCTCATGGCGCGATCCCTGGGATGATTGTTCGTTGATGCTAACACGAATCATTATTATTTACATTGCAGTTCCGGCCACTCCTGGCCAGCGCATTTCCGCGCGGATATTGGTGTTTTAGCCGCCCAGACGGGCTATTTAAGGATGCTTACGCAGGCCGGCGGGAATCAGTATCAAGCCCAGGAGCTCGAACAGGCCATAGGCGATGAGCGCCATGAGCGCCGCCGGGATGGCCCCGGTGAGAATGGTCGGTACATCGTTTAGCGATAGTCCCGACACGATGGGCGCCCCATAGCCGCCCGCCCCCACCAACGCCGCGAGCGTCGCCGTGCCGATGCTGACGATGGTCGCCGTCTTGATGCCCGCGAGAATGGTCGGGCTCGCCAGCGGCAGCACGACGCGCAGCAGCACCTGACCGCCCGTCATGCCGAACGCGCGCGCGTTTTCCAGATGCTTGGGGTCCACCGAACGAATCCCCGTGAAGGTGTTGAGCACCACGGGCAACAAGCTGTACATGCACAGCGCGGCCAGCGCCGGCTTCATGCCGACGCCGAACAGCGGAATCAAAAAACACAGCAGCGCCAGCGAGGGCACCGTTTGAATGAGCGCACTGGCAATCAAAATCCCCTGGCCCGCCGCGTGAAAGCGCACCGCCACCAGGCCCAGAGGAATGCCCACCAACACCGAAAACAGCAGCGCAATGCCGACCAGCCATAAATGCTCGCGCGTCCGCTGCAGGATATTGCTCTTCAAGCTCTGCGAGCGCGGCGCCTCCGCGCCCAAAAACTGCGCCGCGATTTTCGCAAAAGTCACATGTCCAATGTCGGCCTGCGCGTTCATATCGATCATCGCTCGCTCGCTGATCGAACCCTGCAAAGCCAACAACGCCTGCCACGCGCGCGGCTGCCGCTGCGTAAACTCCCGGCGCGCCACCCACACCGCCTGATACACCGGGAAATATCCGCGATCATCCCTGAGCACCCGCAGCTTCGACTTTTCGATTTTCGCATCGGTGGAATACAGATCGATCACATCCACCGCGCCGTCATCGATCGCCTGAAACGTCAGGCTATGCTCCATGCGCTTGATGTTCTGCGGCGCGAAGTGCAGCTGATATCTCTGCGCCATGCCGGCAAAGCCATCCTTGCGATCCATGAACTCATAGCTGAAGGCGCCGCGCAATTCTCCTGCCACACGCTGCAAGTCGCTGATGGAGTGCAGGTCCCGCTTATCTGCATAGCTCTCTTTGACAGCCAGGGCGTAGGTGTCGTCAAAACCCAAGGGCCCGGACATCACCAGGTCCATGGCCGAAAGCGCAGCGCGGATGTCCTCGATGGACTTGAGGTCCGGGCGCTTCAAGATCGCCTCCGCCAAGGTCCCGGTGTAATCCGAATACACATCGATGGCGCCGCTCTTCAACGCCTGGAATACGATGCCCGTGCTGCCCATGCCCAGTTTGCGTGTCACCGGCAGCGTCGATGCCGACTCCACTGTCTGCGCCGCGATCTCGCCGAGCACATAGCCTTCCGTGAACGCCTTCGAACCCACCACGATGTTCTCTGCTGCAAACACCGGCCCACAACCAAGCACGGCCGCGACGGCCACCGTTCCCGCCAGGAACATCGCCGCAACAGTTCTCATGCGACCTCGGCTGCATCCGGCAGCGTCCGCTGCGCATTGATGAACGCCGTCACGAAGGGAGCCGCGGGCCGCAGCAGCAAATCGCCGTAGCTGCCGCTTTGCACGATCGTGCCCTCATGCAGCAGCGTGATTTGCTCGGCGAGATACACGGCCTCGCCAAGATCGTGCGTCACCAAGAGCACGGTCTTGTCCAGGCGCTGAAAGATGGCTTTCAGCTCCTGCTGCAAGCTGCGCCGGATGAGCGGATCCAGCGCCGCCATGGGTTCATCCAGCAGCATTACCGCCGGGTCCATCATGGCCGCGCGCATGATGGCCACGCGCTGCTGTTGGCCGCCGCTCAACTCAAAGGGAAATCGCTTCAGCATCGGCGCGTCGAGTTCCACCAGCTTGCGCAGCTCCTCGACCCGAGCCTCGATCTTGACGGCGCGCCAGCCGCGCAGCGTGGCGATCAGCGATACATTTTGAAAAGCCGTGATATGCGGAAACAGCCCACCATCCTGCGGCACGTAGCCGATTTGATCGGCCCATTGAACGGGACTGAACGAGGAGAGTGCATGATCGTTGATCTTCACATAGCCCTTGTCGAAGGGAATCAAGCCCAGCGTGATCCGCAGCAGCGTGGTTTTTCCCGAGCCGCTCGAACCGATGAGCGCATGGGTGGCCCCCTTCGGCACCTTGAGATTGATGTCGGACAGTACCGTCTTGCCTTCGAAGGTCTTGGTGATGTTTTGCAGGGTCAGCACGCAGTACGCCTAGGTGTCCGGCTCGACGATGGTGCCCTGGTGATAGAGCACCTTCCAACCGTCGGCGGTGCGGCGCCAGAGCGTGGAGCGGCGCGTGACGCGCGGACCCTGGAACAGGGTATAGGTGATCAAGTAATTATCCGCCGCGATCTCGCGGCATTGAAAATCGCGAGTCAGCCACTTGGACACTTCCGGGTCCGGCGCCCGATTCTCCAGCGTATGCAGTACGAACTCGCGGCTGTAGCGCCGTCCCGAGGCGCCTACCTCCCAAAACTCCGGATCGGTCATGTTTTCGTAATCCCGGCGCGTGGTGCCAAATTCGGGATGATGAAAGATGGGCTCGCGCAGCTTCAGCTCCTCGAGCACCGCGAGAAGTTCGGGCGCCGTCACGAAGGCAATGCGCGGCCCGGTTGGGGTTCGATTGGCAGACACGGGCGCTCCTTATGTAGGGTTGCGGTACGACATGTACTGTTGCGGTACGACCAGCTACGGCTATACGATCCCTGCGCCCTCATTGCAAGTAGTCTTCGTTGCCATGCTAATCTTTATGGAGTCATCATGGATTTAGGCATCCGCGGGCGCACCGCCATCGTCTGCGCATCGAGTCAAGGCCTGGGAAAAGGCTGCGCCAACGCGCTGGCCGAGGCCGGTGTGTCACTGATCATCAACGGCCGCAATCAGGTGCTGCTCGAACAAACCGCCCAGGAAATCCGCCAGGCTTGGGGAGTTTCGGTCACTGCGGTGCTGGCCGATGTCTCGACCGCCGAAGGCCAGGCGGCCCTGCTCCATGCCTGTCCTACACCCGACATCCTGATCAATAACAACGGCGGACCTCCGGTGCGCAATTTCCGCGAGCTCGACCGCCAAGCGATTCTCAACGGCGTGACCATGAACATGGTGACACCCATTGAACTCATTCAGAAGGTCATCGACTCCATGGCAAGCCGAGGCTTCGGCAGGATCGTCAACATCACCTCATACAGCGTCAAAATGCCCATCGTCGGTCTCGACCTCTCGAGCGGCGCGCGCGCCGGTCTCACAGCGTTCATGGCCGGCGTCGCCCGCAGCGTCGCCGATAAGAACGTCACCATCAACAACCTGCTGCCTGGCAGCTTCGACACCCAGCGCCTGCGCAGCAACTTGAGCCTCGCCGCCAAGCGCACTCAAGTAAGCGATGCCGAAGCCGTGGCGCGCTCCATCGCCAATATCCCCGCGAAGCGATTCGGCACGCCGGCCGAGTTCGGCCAGACCTGTGCCTACCTGTGCAGCGTGCACGCCGGATTCATGACCGGCCAAAACATTTTGTTGGATGGCGGCGCCTATCCGGCAGCGTTCTAAACAAATTCGCTCATGCGGGCTTGCAAGTCCTTGCGAAAGCGGCGGCTGAGCCGCAATTTTTGCCCGCCCTCCAGGATCACCTCATATTCTCCCGCATCATTCACCGTGAGCGCGCGCACCCGGCGCAAATTGACGATGGTCGAGCG
>Ga0206950_1190_pt1 | contig 11841 bp, 5 predicted proteins | sample Alteio_BWOrgHeat_41_FD_152954 | JGI IMG/M metagenome (GOLD analysis project Ga0206950, IMG submission 152954) | Enriched cells from forest soil in Barre Woods Harvard Forest LTER site, Petersham, Massachusetts, United States -... | ecosystem: Environmental > Terrestrial > Soil > Temperate forest > O... | reverse complement strand
ATTCCCTTTATCGTAGGCGGCCTGATAGGCGGCCTGCGTCGGTAGATCGATGGTCTGAAGAGTGTCGGGCGATTCGAGACTCGTCATCGTGGCCAGAGCCAAGCGATCCACATTCCATTGCAGGGGATGCTCACGGCGCTCGCGGTTGGCTTGTTCAAATTGTTTTACGGCGGCTTGCAACCACGCGCGTTGATCTTGGCTCACGACCCGTTTACCTGCAATGTCATCCCATTCGCCGCGAACGTAACAGAGAGGAATCAGAATCAAGAATGTCTGATCATTGGGTAAGCGCGCGCCGAGCGGCTGCCTGATCCCGATAAAATCGTGAAAATCACGGCTGTCGCTCGGCTCGATAAGCGCTGAAATGCTGACGGTGCCGGTGCTGCTTTTAAAAAGCAAAGCGCGCCCGCGAAAGTTCAAATGCATCCTTCTTAAAAACGGCACGATGCGCTGTAGTTGACGATAGACCAAGCGTTGCAGCCGGCGTAATGCCATATTGGCGGAACGGCCTTGCTGTTCACGCCGGATGCTGGCTATGGGTAAACGAAAATTGGCGGGCGGGATCAGCATTCTTTGTAATTGCTCCCAAGCCTGTTGCGCGGCTTGAGGATTGTCCTTAAACCGCGGATCCGCTTTAACGGTCGTTTCAATGAGCTGAAGGAATTGCGCCGACGCATTTCGCAATTCGTGTTCGACATTGTTGGGGAGCAGAGCGGCAACGCGGAAATTTGTAAATTCCTTGGCTTTATTTCTCGGGTCATAGGCCAATTCCGTCAAACTCGTCGCTGGAATTTCGATGGCCTGATCGTTTTGCTGTTCCGCCTTTTGATTTTCATACGCCGCTAGGTAACGTTTGGAAAAATCATAGAGCTCCGCCGGTTCGCTGGTTTGCTGCGACGGCTTATCGGCCCGAAGAGTTTTCAATTGCGAAATGGCAAACAACCAGCGAATTAATGTATTTTCGTCGCCTGAAAGCGGGCGCTCATTGATTCGGAGTTTTTGTTTTCTTATCGAACCTGGATGGAAGGTGAATGGGCTGGGTTCGGCGATCCAACGCGAGAGAATATTTTGCAGAGGATTGGGCGTACTGCCGCGATCGCCGGCCGTCATGTCCGAACGAAGTGGATCGATGAACAAACCGAGGACGCGCATCAATAGGCGGAAGTTCTCAGCCGTAGGTGTGGCCATGTAAGGACTAACCTGGACGATCAGATCGTGCATCCAGGGAAGCGGTTCAGCATGATCCATATTCGAAGCCGCGGTATAAAACTGTTTAGCCAGGGCTTCACCCAATTCCGCTTCCGCTTGCTTCAAGAAAAAAGAGTGATCTAAAGGCTTCACCGGTTTATTTCGCGCGCGATGATCCTTGACCCATGCGGACTCGAGCACATCACCGCGCTGCTGCACGATGTCGCGACATAAGCTTAACCACCGTAAAGAGGTCTGGATGGGGATGCCGTTTACGGCGTATAACATCCAAGCCCAATAGCGTTGCACCTTATTAAATTCTTGTGCGATCGGATTCAGTTCGCCCTTAGGCGTAAGGTCGCGTAGCGGATCAAGCTCGGATCCTACCGGTAACAATAAAGGCCATCCCGATTGCAGCGCGGAAACCTCGCTGCTGTTCTGGCGAAAGGTCTCGAATTGCCGCAAAACGTATTCATCGTTCATCGGATCGCCGTTACTGGGAAACCCAAGTTGTCTTAAAAAGACTTGGACAAGGTCCGTCGTCAACTCACCGCGCTGCAAGGCGCGTCGAATATCGCGGATTAACGCGACCGGCGGAAGTTTTCCGAAATTAAGACGGAAATCGTTTTCAAAACCTACTTCCCAGACGCGAATATTTTCTTCATACGTTGTTTTTAATTCGAGTTCGGGATCTGTCCAAAGCTTCTCTAATTGAGTGCTCGGGGTTAGCGCCTCGGACGGTTCCAAAGACGTGAAATTGCAACGCAGCCAAATGACATCTTCACCAGACGCCCGCAACATAACGGATCCTAATTCGGCCCTCTCCAAGATACGCGTTAGGCGAATATTTTTCGGCGCTTGGACGGGCTTGGTGGGCGTATGGGCATGAATATCGTGGCTAAGTATCACGCGTAATCCCGCTTCATCCATGGAGGAGACCTTCGTCGCAGGAAGACCACTCACCTCCCGGAGGTCTTCGATATTTTGCACTTTCACCCAAAGAGGCGTTTGCGGAAGTTGTCGATGGAGATTTTGAAGAATAGCGGCAAACAGCATGTCGCCTTCATCATCGCGCCGAAACTGACTATTCATCACCCGGATCACGGGCGATGTGAAGCTGTAGCGAAATTGCAGCGCACCCGCGAGCGGCCGTCCGGGTTTATCGGAATGCGCCTGAATTTGCCAACTGCCGTCGTTAAAAGAAAATTGCACCGACAAGGTATAAGTGACGCCGTGGTCGGTAAAACGCATGCCGTCCAAGGCGCGAAAAGTGAATTGATTAAATTGATAACGACGCAAATGGCGTTGGAACCATGTCATGTGGTTCGGATCGAGCCGCGACTGATTGTGAAAGATCGCGTCGAATAGGCCGCCCATAAAATCCAACGAAACGTAAGGGCCGGCGCGTCGGAAAAAATCGCCGAAGTAGACGCGCAGGCGATAGGGATAAGTGCGTCCTAAAATGAAAAATGCGATGTGTAAAGACAAAGGCAGTGAACGACGCGTAGGCCGCGACTTGTCGATGAGCTGCGAAGGTTCGACTAACTTTTCAAAAAACTCTGTGCGATTCCCAATCACGATCGAACGCTCGATCAGCGCGGTGGTGCCGAAGATGGGTAATCCTTGATGCGGCACGCGCAAGGGGACCGATTCTGCCGGCAGCGATACGGTGACGAGCGCTGTCGTGAGGAAAACGCGGAGAAAACGTTGGAACAGGTTTGGCATATTAGGCTGCGCTCTCCAAAGGAACGTTCGATTCTGGGTTTGAACGTTGCAGATCGGTTCGCACCAGTAGGCTATTCAGGCGGTTGGCAAATTTCTGCCGCTCATTGTTGGGTACGTCGGGCATGCAGTCTGGATTTTTAACCATCCAAAAGAGAAATTTTTGGATATCGGAAGCCAATTGCGCGTGTGGGAAATCTTTGATTTTCGAAATGACGTTGTCCCAATTGGCTTTGTTCACTTCGTGGATTAAAACCTGAAGAAATTGTCGATGACTTTGCCGATAAATTGTATTCGCAAGCCCCGGCTCCCAGCTTAATACGCCGAGAAAATTCAGCAAGGTATCGGCGATAACCTTATCCTGCCGATCGTCGCTACGCCGGTCTTGAATGTTAATCTCGCGATCCGCGAGTTTCAATGCAATTAATAAAATTCTGCCGCGTTCAGCGATCCGGCCCAAATACTCGGCTTCGGAATCTCCTTCGCCTTTGGTGACCGCTAAAATGGTGTCCAGAAGTTTGTCTTGGACCCCGGGAAATTGCGCGCGAATGTCTCGGATGATTTGTGCGCGTACGCCCTGACGTCGCGCCAATTCGAGTTCGCCGGTGAGAAAATCGGGATGGGCTTTAAGATATTCCGTCTGGCCGTCTTCAATCACGTCGTGGAGGATGGCCGCCAAAATCGTGACGGGATCGCGCACTCCATAATAGGCCACCAAGGTATGCGTCACTTCAAGGAGATGCACAAGATAGGGCGACCCATCGCTGCTCCGCGTCGCATGGGCATGGTATTCCACAGCGATCGCGATGGCGCGTCGCAGACTTTCGAGAAACGCATGGTCCATGGGTTGCAACGGTTTTGTTTCATCGAGGGGAAACATGGTTTTGTCTTTCAGCCATGAGGCGTACTTCATATGGCGTTTGACGTTTTCGTTCATAAGCGATTCCAGATAATGGATGACGGCAACCGCCGCCGTATCATTAATATCCCAAAGAATTTCCTTTTCAAGAATCACCGGTTGATCGGTCGATAATAAAAGACGGCTTAAAATATCGCCGATACGATCCTGTAATTGTGCCGGTATCGTGATGTCCAAATTCCACCATTGAAGGTTTTCGTCGGGACGACGATCAATGTCGGCTTGCTCAATATTGATTCCTAAATTTTCAAACTCATCGAGCAACACTCTCTCTGCCGTTGGATCGTCTGCAACCAATAAATGCAATGTCGCCCGACTTCCCGTCGCCGCAGAAAGATGCTCCCCGCGGAACCGATGAATATCGGCGAATGCCTTTTGCAATTGACGCATGCGCTGGCGAACGATTTCGGGCGGCCCTTCCGGGCGTTGGAGTTTAATCCTCGCTTCGACGGCCGCATCGCCGGTGCACAAAATTTGACGAAAGTGGAGACCTTTGCCGTAGTGATTCCAGCCCTGTTGCATTAAAATATCATCGATTTCTTTCATCACGCCGATTTGATTTTCGCTCGCCGTTTCAATCAAGACAATGTGGTCATCTTCTTCAATCAGTTCAAATTGGAATTGAACTAAATCGTCAATGTTCGCCAAGCGAAACGCTTGAACAACGGCGGCGCCGCGCGCTTTCAATGCGCGTAATTCGCGTTCCAGACCTTCCGTCGTTTCTTGCGCTTCAAGGTCGTCGTTGGCGTCCGGTCCCGTCAATACCAATTCGAATGTTTGCAAATCGGGATTCGCCCGCGAACGCTGCGCTTTCACCGAGGTAATATCGGCGCCATATTTTGCAATCACGCCTAATGCGGCTTGGAGACGGCCGGGCTGGTCTGTGACATCGATACGCACAAAACGCTCGCGGCCGTTTTGCACCGGCGAATTTAAGCCTCGCGGCAAATGTAAATTCTGAATTGCGTTGATGAGGATTTGAATGTCTTGGCCATTGGTGGGCCGAATCGGCAAATGAATGATGATTTCGCCGCGCGCTAGGCGTTGTCCGCTCACCTTTGTCCCGGGAATCAAATCCCATCCCTTGGCATAAACGATTTCCGTAATCTGGCGTAAAATGCCGACTTGATTCTCATCGAGTTTGACTTCGACTTCAAAGTGGTTATTGAGTTCGGTCATGTGCGTGGATATCGTGACGTAGCGCGCTTGATACCATTTTTGAATGGATTTTAAATCAATGAACCCCGCGCCCACCGCTTTGATAAATTCGCCGACGGAGGACATTTGTTTCCAGGCCGCCATTTCCGGAAGAACTTCCGTATCAAATGTATTCCCGTTGCGCCGGAAAATGGTTTCCAGTCGCGTGCGGCCATTTTCCAATAATAAATTCTCTTGCTGGATCGCGTCATGTTGCATGCGTCGACGCTCCATGGCGCGCCGAAGAGCCAAGCGGGGTTGCGGCAGCCTTAGTCGATCCGCTAACGTTTTGAGAGAAGACATGAGCTTGATGGATCGTTTTTCCGGCGAACGCGCAAGGCGCGCGGCCGGCGGGACCGACGTTTCGATGTCCAACTTTTCTTGAGCGCTGAATAGAAGCGCCAATTCTTCCGGACGATTGGGATCAACGCGTGACGCGATCAGCGTCCCTACCGGGTAGTGATCGAGAACCCCGCCCCATGTGGGTCCTAATGCAATATCTCCCCAAGGGCTATCGGCTGCGATGCGTTCAACATCCCAATAAGAATTTGGAGAAATTTGGTCGGCCAATAACGGATTCCCATCGCTATCGACGGGATAGATCGGATAATTAAATTCCTTGTTGGTCTCGACTAAGCGGTCCAGATTATTTTCCAAATCGGATGTTAAATTTCCGGTCGTCGCTAAAATCGGATCCTGCTGATTAAATCGCACCATCCAATTCACTTTTAACTTCCCGAGTAGGCGCGCCGCGATCACGCGCGCCGTACGTTTTAATTTCAACATCCAGTGCGCCTCACGATAAGGAACCGGATCCTGGCCATAGAGATAATTGTTGTAAACGCTTTGCGTCATGACTTGAAGTTCGATGGGCACAACCTCTCCCGGCCGCGAGGGATGCGGCACTTCGAAAGTGACCAAACGGTAAGCGATGACGCCTTCATGTTCAATATTGCGGATTTTTCCACGGACCGAATTCCTGGGCAACCGCACGCCCAAAAGTTGATCCAGGTTTTGAATTTTATTGAAGTCTATATCATCCTTGGTAACGACCATGAGTGCTAATAAGTCCGGCTGTTCGGCGATCGGCGTTTTGTCGCGTTTTGCCGATGCGCTCTCTTCGGTTTTCTTACGATAACGAATTGTGACCGGCTCGACTCCCAATTCACGCACCTTGCGCCCTGCATCTTCGGTGATTCCCGATAACAAGGATTCCGCTTCCTCGTCGCTTAGATCATTAAGCGCTTGACGTATTTCGGTGCGCGCGGTCTGATAAGCCTGCGGCTCCACGGCATGGAACGCTTCGTTGCGCAATAAACTTCCCGTCACAACCAAACCTAAACGTTCGGCTTGAGGGGCATCGATCAACATGATTTTGGTGTAGATCGCATCGCGCGTATGTTGATCATTTTCGGGGACCGTGGCGATGGTCTGTAACGCGTCGGCGCTTTGAAGACAGAAAAGCGAAGCGCGCATGGCGCTGCGTAGGCCAGTTCTTGCCGAGGCTTCGAGTCGATGCTCCGCATCGAGATCCGTTAAGATTTTTTCAGCCTCGAGATCCAAAAGCTGAATTTGGCGGTTCATGAGATTTCCGACGGTGTAATCGAGTATTCCCTCGCGCACCCGGGGACGGCAAGGTTCCGCCAATAAATTTTCTAATCCATTAATCAGCGCTAAGACGCGGCGCGTGAAGAACAAATCGCCGACCGGTTCGGCCTCCAGAATTTTCCGATCGCCGTCATCGATCTTGTGCAATAAAGCCGCGGCGATCGCGTCCGCCCCGCGGCCCATGCGCGCCACACGATAGGCGACGCGCGTCGCATGGTCAAAGTAACTTTCGCCCGAAGGATAGATTTTGGATTCCCCGTGGACGGTGTAAAATTTTTTAGCCCGTTCGAAGGCTTGTCTAATTAAATCTAAATCCCGCGGTTCGGTCGATTTGGATGTTTTGAGCAAAATCTCTAAAGGCACACCGGGAATTTCATGAAACTTGGAAAACCGGAGACGTAAAGCATGATACGGGCCGATAAAGCGCATCCCATTGAGAAGCGCGGTTGCGAAATGGTCTAAATCGACCTGGGAACGATAGCCGAGGAGCCGACCGAGTAAGTGGAATAAAAATGCCATCGGCGCAAAATAAAGTTTTTGTAATTTCAACCACGTCACGCGTTTGCCGAAAATCCACGCTTGGATCCGGTCGCGATGCGCAATATCGACGCTATGGGCGGTGCTCGGAAGAGATTCTTGAATCATCCAGACGCCGTCTTCGTCGTTAATTAAATGCTCGGCCGGGCCCGGGCGGATGTTGATTCGGTCGGATGGAATTCCAAGAATTTCCGCATAGTGCGCGCGCCAGTTGGCGCGCTGTTCATCGGAAAGATGACGCGCCGAATCTTCTTTCATGCCGACATAAGAATTTTTGTGGAAGACCCGTAATTCATCGGCCAAGGCCGGCGTGAGCCGAGTGAAGTGTCTAAGAAATGGAGTGTGCGCTAAAAAACTGTGGATTTGCAACGCTTTATCGGTGGGATGCGCGAGCGGAGCGCGCGCGGTGGAAATCGGAATGGACCCGCGCCGTCCATTTATTCCGGGACGTCCCAAAGTGAGAACATAGTCTATCCGCGTTATCGCATGGTTCCAAGCCGACAATAAACTAGGTATCAGCGCTTGTTCTTGCCACAATAGCGCTTCGGCCGGTCGTTGGCGTACGGGACCGGACAAAGCCGCAAAGCTTGTCGAAGAGGGTGGCGCGATGAGCGCCAGAGTCAGACCTAAGGCCAAAAAGCGAGACATAGGTTTCATTGCTACCTTATTATAAGGCGAGAACTGTTTTAGCCCCATGGGGTCAATGGTCTAAGAAAAAGTCCGATTGGGCCTATGTTTTTAGGGCCTTTTGATACTATGCAATACGCATGAAACGTATGAACGGTTATGCGCTTATTTTGGCCGGCGGCGCCAGCAGCCGGTTGTTTCCTTTCAATAAAATAATGTCCGATTTGTCGGGCACGGGAAAAACCTTGATTCAGCAAGCGCTCATGCGCGCCGCAACGCTTGCGCCCAAACAGCATATTTCTATTTTGGCCGTGAAGGAATCGGTGCTTCCCCTAGCCCGGCAATTGCGGCTTTCGAAAAAACATTTTTTTGTGGATCCGGTGCGTCGCGGCACGTGGCCGGCTTTGATGTGGGCGATGGCGCATTTGCGGCGCCAAGATCCGAACGCCGTCGTCGCTGTTTTGACGGGCGACCATATTATTCCGCGTCTGCCGGCGTTTCGGCGTGCGGCACAACGCGCCTGTGCACTAGCCGCCGCGCAGAACAGCGTTGTGATGCTGGGGGTGGAGCCGGGACACCACGCGGCGGCGTGGACCGGCTACGGAGTCTTTCGCGTCGACGGTGAACGCGTGACCGCTTTTGCCGAGAAGCCGTCGCTCGCGCAGGCCGAAAAGATGCGTCAAGAAGGCGGATGGCAATGGAATTCAGGGATGTTCTTTTTCCGCATCCGTACCGCCGAGCAAGCACTGGCGATTTTTCAACCGGCGATGCGCCGGCAATACGACCACCTCTGCGCCGCCGTCGCGCAACGAAAAATGACGATGGCGGCTAAACTGTACGCGGAATTCCCGGCGAAAATTCCACATCCGCTCGATGCGGCGCGCTTGGTCGATAACACAATCGACTTTGCGATCATGACGCCGCTGGTGCACGGCCGGGCCACAAACACGTCGAGGGATGATTTAACGCCCTTGGCGATTTGCGGTGGACTGCCAATTTGGACGGATTTGGGCCAGTGGGAATCATTGGGCGATGTGCGGCGTCTCGATCGACGAAACAATATCCACGTCGGTCGGGTCCGGCTCGATCGCGCGACCTCCGGCTGCATTCTCGCCGCCGACCAAGGCTATGCGATCGATGTGCGGGGTCTGACCCACATGGCGGTGGCGGTTTCGGATCGCGGTCTGCTGGTTCTGTCGCGTCAGGAGTTGCCGCGCATTAAGGAACACGTCGCGCAATGCGCGCCACAAAAATTTTTGATCGTCAATCCGTCCGGTGTCCGTGTCCAGCGGTCCGGCCGAAAGGTTGTCGTTTCGGGAACGCCTTTTATACGATAGCCCCATGCCGTCTATTCCGTCGGAAACTTGGGCCCGGATCACCCGCGGCTGCGCAGAGATCATTTCGGAAAAAGAACTGCGCGCTAAACTCGAAGAAGGTCGTCCGCTCCGGATTAAGCTGGGCGTCGATCCGACCGCGCCCGATTTACATTTAGGCCATTACGTCGTGTTGCGCAAACTGCGCACGTTCCAAGAACTCGGGCATCAAGTGGAGTTTTTGATCGGCGACTTTACCGCGCGTATCGGCGATCCGTCCGGTCGCTCGGAAACGCGACCCAAGTTAAACGCCCAACAAGTCTGGGCGCATGCCAAAACCTATCAAGAGCAAGTGTTCCGCGTTTTAAATCAAGAAAAAACGCATGTCGTTTTCAATAGCACGTGGCTGAACGCGATGGGCATCGAGGGCATTTTTGACTTGCAGCGGCGCACGTCGGTGGCGCAAATGCTGAAGCGCGCCGATTTTGCGAAACGCTACGAAGCCGATCAATACATTTCGATGCTCGAGTTGGTCTATCCGGTACTCCAAGGCTACGATTCGGTCGCGATCCAAGCGGATATCGAATTGGGGGGGACGGACCAAAAATTTAATTTGCTGATGGGGCGCGAGCTGCAACTCGAGCATGATCAAGCGCCGCAAGTGGTGATGATGACGCCGCTTCTCGAGGGCTTGGACGGCGTTAAAAAAATGTCCAAGTCGTATGGCAATTACGTGGCCTTCAACGATTCGGCCAACGATCAATTTGGAAAATTAATGTCGATCCCCGACGCTTTAATGCCCAAATACGCCGAACTTTTGACGGACTTAGACGTTGCCGAATTAATCGCTTTGCATCCGCGTCAAGCAAAAGCCTTGTTGGCCAAAACGATCGTCACGGAATTTCATGGCGCCGAAGCGGCGGCGAACGCCGAAGTGGAATTTACGCGCATCTTCACGAAAAAAGAAATTCCGGAACAGATTCCGGAGTTCCAAACGTTCCGCGGCGTGCATCGGTTATCCGATTTATTGGCGGCGGCGGGATTGGTGCCCAGTAAAAAAGAAGCGCAACGGTTGTTGGCGCAAGGCGGCGTCGAAGTGGACGGACAACGCAAGGCCGAGCGCGACTCGGTGGATCTTCAGGCGCCCGTTTTAATTCAAGCCGGCAAGCGTCGCTTTGTGCGCATCATTCCGGTATGAGGGGGCGTGGCCCATCCCGTTGGATGTACGCGTTGGGACTCTTTTTGATGCCCGCGTTCGCGCGGGCCGTGCCGCAACTTATTTTATCGTCGACGACGGTGCGACCGGGCTGCGATCGCCTTGAAGCAGTTGTTGGCCGAATTTTTCCGCCAAGGCGCGCGTGTTAATCGTCGGGGTGGGTTCATTCCCGGCCGGCGCCGCCGGCGGCGCCGAAGCGGATTCCGAAGTCTCCGCCGTCGGACGACGATGCGCGGTTTTTGTTTTAGCCGCCGCCGGCGCGCCGCCGAGCGACGCTAGGAGTTCGCGAATTTTAGGCGCCATCGGATCATCGGGATGCGCTTTAAGCAGCGCGCGAAAATCACGCACCGCGCCGGCGGAGTCTTCTTGTTTTAATTCGATCACGCCCCGCACCGTCAATGCTTGCGCATCCGTCGGCTTGCGCTCGAGCGCATAATTAAGGTCTTCGAGAGCTTGATCGTTTTGGCCGGAATCGTAATAGGCCAGACCGCGCAGCGAACGCGCGGCGATCAATGTCGGATCCAAGCGAATCGCGTCGCTTAAATCCAGAATGGCGCCGTCCAATCCTTTGAGCGAATACCGGCAAACCCCGCGCAAGTAATACGCTTCCGCAAAATCCGGATCGATCTCGATCGCTTCTTCGAAGTGGCCGGCGGCATTGGTGTAGTCTTGCGCGTTAACCAGCGCCACGCCTTCATTAAAAGTTTTAATCGCCGGTTGCGATTTGGTGGTCGCATGCAATCCCGCCGACACCGCCAGCCATAAAGCCACGCTGAAACTCATTTTTTTAAACATCGAATTCCCTCGGTTTTCGACAGACCTCGCACCCGCAAAGCCCGCGCAAAAAGTCGTACGCGTAAATGCCGGTGCCGTGACCGTCGGTCCACTGAAACTGCAACGCATAATTTCCCACGACTTCAATCGCCTTGGCTTTGATCGCCGCGGGGATTTGATCCGCGCGAATCCGGCTTTCGTGCGTCCATTCATCGACACACGCGGCGCACTGACAGGCCAAGCGCAACGCGCGCGGATCGTAATGGCTGACATGGCCGTCCGACCAATCGATCAGCACATCGTGCTCGGTGGATTTGATGGCGCGCGGACTGAGTGTCATCTTTAAAATTCCTTGCTTTCCCATTGCTTCGGATCGACCGGCACACCGTGCACAAAAACCTGCCAATGAATATGCGGTCCCGTACTCACGCCCGTCGATCCCACTTTACCGATCGTCTGTCCCTTCGCGAGCAATTGCCCCGGCTTGACCGCGATGGATTGCAAATGCAAATAAATCGTCATCACACCCTGCCCGTGATTGATGAGCACCACTTTCCCGTGCGCTTTGAACGTCGTCGCCAAAATGACGACGCCGGCATTGGCGGCCCCGGCTGGAGCGCCCGCCGGCGCGCGCAGATCGATCCCGTTATGAAAACCGGCGCTCTCTTTCCCATTATGCACACGTTGCTTGCCAAACTCGGCAATCTCAACGCCGCTGACCGGAGGCGCGAAGGGTCCTT
>Ga0206950_1188_pt1 | contig 12018 bp, 7 predicted proteins | sample Alteio_BWOrgHeat_41_FD_152954 | JGI IMG/M metagenome (GOLD analysis project Ga0206950, IMG submission 152954) | Enriched cells from forest soil in Barre Woods Harvard Forest LTER site, Petersham, Massachusetts, United States -... | ecosystem: Environmental > Terrestrial > Soil > Temperate forest > O... | reverse complement strand
GGAACGGTGGCGTTAGCCAGCCGCTTAACGCAGCATCCAAAGCGGCAGCGGGCTTTCTGGCAAGCGGCAACAGTCGGAGCGATTCTGCTTTGCTTCAGCGAGGTTGCCGGTTTGCGCAACTGGATCTTTCGCTCGGCGGAGCGGAATAACCCTGAGAGGCGTTTGAGCGTCGTCTTGACTACCTCGGATGGAAAGGAAGCCGCACCGGTCGTGGAAGCCGCCGGCCCGAGCCCCCGGGAATCCGTCAGCATGACCAGGGTGAGGTGGCCGGGATGGCTCTGGGCTGGCGGAACTTTCATGCTCCTTGCTCTCAATGGGACATCACGGGTTTGGCTCGCGTTCGAAAGGAGAAAGATGCCCGTCTCCGAATCAGAGGTCGTAACTAACCAGCTTCTTTCGAGATTTGGTTTCAGAAAAGTGAGCGTTCGGGTATGGAACCGGGTCAAAGGGCCGGTGGCTTTCGGAGTGTGGCGGCCGACGATAGCCATCCCAGCTGACTTCGTTGAACGATTCCCTCAAGAGCAGCGGGAAGTAATGATCGCGCACGAGTCGGCACACCTGGTTTTACGCGATCCGATGTGGTTCGGTTTAATCGACTTGGTCTGCGCTTTTGCATGGTGGCACCCCGTGCTCTGGTGGGCTCGGCGCTCGTTTCGTCGTGTATGTGAATCAGCCGCGGATGAAGCGAGTGCTCTGTTCCCAGCGGGGCCGACAACATTGGCTGAATCACTGGTTGCTTTCGGACGGGAGCTAAGTTTCCGAGGAGCTGGGAACGGTCTGGGCGTAGGCGGGAATGGTTCGACATCAGAATTGGGTTTTCGGGTGCATGCGTTGCTCAGGAGCAACGTCAAGTGGGCCCGGCTTTCGGCGTGTTGGCTCTGGATCCCGCGCGGTCTGGCGGTTTGCCTGGTAGGATTTCTCTTGCTAGTGCCTGTTCAGAGCTTCTGTCCGTGGTCAATGCTCGAAGCTCTTGCAAGCTGCCTCCAGGAGCTACCGGTTCCAGCGACTCCGGCACAGCCCAGCTATCCTTTGGGAGCGGCGGAGCAAGCAAACCAGACGGAGGGTTCGGCGCCTGGTGCGAGGCAGACGAATTCCGTGCTCGTAATGGTTGAGTTTGCCGAGGTTCCGGAGTCGAAGGGTTCCGACGTGGAAAACTTATTTCAAGGGGTGGACAAGACAGAGAGCACGCCAACGACGGGACCTGCTGAAGACCTGTTTCCAGGGGCCAAGCTCCCCTCCCAGAAAAATGTGACTGCCGATCGGTCAGTCACTGTAGGACAGGTAACGCTGTTAAAAATGGCACAGTACGACGGATTACGGAGGGGCTTAATAAAACAGTCAGGAGTGGAGTGGCTGTCCCCTTCGAATAAAGGGACCGAGGTAAAGTCTGGAGGCGAAGCGGTTGCGGAGGTAGTCGAGGTCAGGACAATAGTGTTCGACGTCGAGACCAGGGACCAAACGTTAACAAACCCGGCATCGGTAAACTATAAGACGGGGGAAGTCGAAATTGGGTCCGACGCGCGGATTCGGCCAAGAGCAACCCGCGAAGGGTGGCACCTTGATGTGTCGCTACGATGTCTGGAGTTCCTCGGTTATGATGACCCGGGAATGTTTGTGCCACAGACACGCGGGAGTGGAGACGTGTGGGGCCCCGCTCCTGAGGCGCTCAATCCCTTGCCTCATTTCCGACTGCGTGAGTCCCAAGCTTCCTTGGTCGTCACCGAAGGGCAAACGGCGGTGATTCGCGGCCCTCTCAAAACCGATATAACAAAGACGAAGGGAGGCCTATTCCGCCGCAAAACTGAGGTCAAAAAGACCAGCCGGTTCTACATCTTTGTAAGCATTTTGCCAACTCGAGACAAACTGAGCATGACCACGCAGACGGGTGCCCTTACTTCGACACAAGCTACTCACCTCGCGCAAAAGCTCGCCAATGACAAGGCGGAGATTCTTTATAACTGTCGACCCTTCTCGAACGGCCCATCGGCACAACTTGTGGATGGATTTTGGGTCTGGCGAGAAACCCGAGGGCAAGGTCAGATCGATTTGGAGGCGGAAGTTAAATTTGCGAAAGACGGTGGAAGCCCAAGCGTGAGCGTTGTTTGGCTGGATAGCCGGCCAATTTTCTGAAAACCGCGCGATAGTCAACATCGGCAATGGAAGATGCTCTCGCTCGGGAAGCTGGCCGCCTGACGGGTATCAAAGCCCGAGTGCTTGCGCATGGGAGAGCGGGGATGCATTGTTTCAGTCGTAACCAATCCAGGTTTATGGTTCGAATCGTCTCAATCTCCTTACCGGTTTTGATTGCTTGCGGTTTGATGGAGGCTGCGGAGGCCCCCCTTATCTCGACGAGGGACTACTCTCTTCAGGGAGAGCTCTCGTATTCCTACTTCAAGGGAACCAGCCAAACACACGCCGAAAAACGGCAATGCGAAGTCTTGCGGGAAGGAGACCGGCTCCGAATTACCACTTCGATTTACGGCTCGAACTACCCCGCCAACGTATTCCTCTGTGACGCTGCGAGTTCATGCACCTACGTCCAGTATCGAGAAGAAGAGTCCCCCGCAGCCGGAGGCGGTCCGGGCACGTCTCGCCCTTGGAACAATGCATCAGTTTGGGTTAGCAGCTACAGAATGCCTTCCCACATTATTGTCAATCTGACATCGTTATGGCTAATGACCCAGGCGCATGCGGAGCGGGTGAGGACGGAGCCTAATCTTCCCTGGCTCAACGCTTTCGGCACTAGCCCCGGCGCTGAGTTCTACGACCAACCAACGACCGTCCCGGATGCCAGCGCGGAGCCGTTTTGGCCGGACGGATTCGCAAGCTATCTTGAAAGTTTTGAGTTTTCCGACCCGGCAGACCCGACGCAAACCATGCTGCAAGAAGTGGCCTTTAAGATTGTTGGTTGGACCAACTGTGCTGGAGCAAAATTCCCTGCCGGCTTCCTTGCGACAGTAAAGAAGCGGAGGAAGAGCGCGGGTCCCGAGCCGAAGCTTATTTCGGAAGCCAGGTTCACCTTTGTGACCAGCAGAATTGAGGCGAGGCCGGCGGTTTCCCTGGAGGTGCGTGGCCCGACCTTTTCCAGCGTGAGCGACATGCGTCTTTTCGAGCAAGGCGATTCGGCAAACGGTCTTTCGTATTGTTCGACTAATGGCGTCATTTATTCGGATCCGTTGACCGAAAGCAAGGAGCATGGCCTGCGGCTTATTCCGGTGATCGTGAGGACTGCAAAACCAGGTGGCCCGCGAGTAGGCGCCCTCGCCCCTGACTTCAATGTCAAAACCCTCGATGGCAATAGTCTCGGATTGGCGGACCTTCGCGGAAAATATGTATTGCTGGATTTCTGGGCGACCTGGTGTGGCCCGTGCATCGGGGAAATCCCGGACCTTAAGGTGACCTATGATGCGTTCGCCAAAAACGACCGTTTTGTCATGGTGGGGCTGAGCCTCGATAGCAATCGTGAGCGGCTCGTTGGTTTTGTCAGGGACAAGGACATGCGCTGGCCACAGGCCCTTTTGGCTGAGGGATTCTCCGCTCCCATTGCAAAGAGTTACGGCGTCGATGCAATTCCCTCCGTCTTCCTGATCGGCCCAGACGGCAAATTTATTGGTTGCGAACTCCGGGGCCGTGCCATCAACCAAGTAGTTGCCTCAGCACTGGCACCCAAATAAGAGCATTGATCCGCAGTTCACTCATTCAATTCTTCCCGTCGGGCCTGGTTGGCAGACAAACGCCGCTCGGCGAGGGCGGCGACCACCTGGCGCCTTTGCAACTCGGTCATGCGTGTCCAAGCGGCAATTTCTTCTATTCTCCGCAAACAACCAATGCAAACCCCATGAGTGTCCAGCTTGCAGCGTGAGGCCTGAAAATAAAAAACCTTCAGACCCCGACAAAACGGAGAATGAAGGCACTCACGAGGAACGTGATTGGATCAAACGGGCTGAGCCGTAGAAGACAGTTCGCAAAATGAAAGACAAACCGGCCGAGGCAACCAATCCAACCGCTAGCCCGCAGGCAACGAGACGCATTCCCTCCCAGAGTATCAGCCGCAGAATCCTGCGCCGTTGGGCCCCTAGCGCCATGCGAACCCCGATCTCCTGGTCCGTTGCGTGGCCGCGCATTGGCCACCAGCCTGGGCCAGACCAAATCTCCGATCCAGATGCCGGCGAGCAATCCCAGCACGCCCCCGAGACAGGCGATGAGGAGGCTTTCCGTCAAAAGCTGGCGCACCAGTCTGGTACGGCCTGCGCCCAGAGCCAGGCGCACGCTCATTTCGCGCTGACGGGCAGTCGCTCGTGCCAATAGAAGACTCGCAACGTTCGCGCAAGCGAGCGAAGCCAGCGCCCGGCGGTGCGGAAGGGGTTCATACGTTTGTCATTCGTATCGCAGTGCGCGCATCGGTTCGACCCGAGCGCCCCGGACGGCCGGGATCAGCACCGCACCGAGACTGACGCCGCCCAGCAGAAACAGCACACCAACATAAACCACCGGTTCGCTGGCGGTCGCGGGCAGGACACTCCCGAGGATTCGAACCAGCGCCAGAGAAAGCAGAAGTCCGGTTGCTAGGCCGATCCCGATCTGCGGGAGAGCCTGCTTCAGGATCGACATCACGACGCGAGCTTTGGTGGATCCCAGGGCCAGACGTACGCCAATTTCATTTGTGCGCTGATTTACCGAGAGGGTGATCAATCCAAAAACTCCCACCGCTGCAAGAAACAGAGATGCCGTGCCGCAGGCCCCAAGCAACAAGCTGTTCGCAGTAATACCCGCGTCGACGCCATCCAGTTCCTGCTGCACGGTTGACGCTTCGAAAGTTGGCAAGTCCGGGTGCAACCGCGCAACTGCAGCATCTACTGTTTTTGACCAAACAGAGGGGGGCCTTCCACGGCCTCGAAGAAGCACCTCCATAGTGGTGGAGGGATGCTGGCTCAACGGCAGGTAATAAACAGGCTCACGGCGGTTCGTGCCATAGCTCAGCACGTCGGGCACACAGCCGACCACTGTGAACCACGGACCGTTGGTTCCTTCGCGAAAGCGGCGCCCGACTGGATTCACTTGTGGGAAAAACTGTCGTGCAAACGTGGCGTTCACCACAGCGACTGGCTCCGAGCCGAACCGGTCTCCCGCCCCAAAGCTGCGCCCCTGGAGCAAACCGAGGTTTACGGTTCGGAAGAAATCCGGCGTGACCACCCTCGCGGGAGCCAGCGGATGGTCCTCTTCACGCGGATAAGATCGACCTTCGATTTCGATGGGCCTTACGCCATGCCAGAAAGCGAATCCGTCGCTCGCCAGGGCTGCGGCTTCAACCCCCGGCGTCTGATTCAAATCCCGATCCAATTCCTCGAAAAACCGGCCGACATCCGCCACGCCCGTAAGATCAACGTTTACGGTTAACATCGTTTTGGGGTCAAAGGGCAAGTGCACATCATTGAGGTGTTGGCGCTGGCGGATTAGCGCAAAGGCCCCCACCAGGATGACAAGTGCAGCGGAGACCTGGGAAATTACCAACAACCGCTGGAATCCCGCGGTGCCCAGATGCGAGGAAAGGAGGGTTTCTCCCTTCAGCAATTCGTTCACGTCCCGTTTGGTGGCCTGGAGCGCGGGCCAAAGTCCGGCCAACAGATTGGTCAGGAAGATCAGGCAGGCAACCAGAAACAGGACCTGGCCATCAATTTCAAAGTGCCACCACGAAGCGTAGAGTCGCCAGTGGGTGGTATCGCTCGGCATGCGGGATAGCAACCAGTGCAGGAGGAAGCCCGCGGCAAGTGTTCCACCAACCGCTCCGCCGCTGAAAAGGACCAGGTTTTCGGCGAGCAACTGAAACACCAGGCGCCGGCGCGTAGCCCCCAGCGCGCCGCGGATTGCAAATTCCCGACCCCGTTTGATAGCGCGGCCGAGTGTGAGCATGGCCACATTTGCGCACGCCAGGAATAGAACGAACAAGGTAATCAGTAGCATGCCCAGAATAGCGCTTCCGATTGTATTCTTGCCATACAAAGCACCGGTCAGTGCATCCACGTAAGCCCCTACCCGGATTTGCTCCACCGGCCGTTCATCATTTCTTCGAGGCGGCTGCAACCGCGTCCAGATGGTATTCAGTTCAGCCCGAGCGCCGGCCAAGGTGACATCGGGCTTGAGACGCCCGAACACAAACCCGGTGTCGCGATTCGCGATACCTTGGGTCACGTCAGCGGCAACCCAAAGGTCGTCGTTGATGGGAAACCTGAATTCCACTGGCATCACCCCTACAACCGTCTTGGGCGACCCCTCAACCCAAACCGTTGAGCCAAGCACAGCCCGGTCCCCTTGAAACTCTTCCTGCCATAATTTGTAGCTGAGAATGGCTACTGCCTCGGCGCCGCTGGCATCTTCTCCAGGCAGAAAATTGCGTCCCAGCAATGGTTTTGCCCGCAGCACGTCCAGAAAGTTGGCGCTAATGAAACAGGCCTCACGACGCGATGGCGTTCCCGTCGATCGAAAATTCGCATGAAAGTCCCCAAAAGACACCAATCCCTCAAACGTCGTCTGTTGCTTGCGAAATTCTGGCAAAGCCCAAGCGGGCACCGTCGTGGAAATCAGCCTTTCGGGGTCCGGGAGCGGCAGACTTCGCAACATAAGGGTGTTGATCGCACAGAACATGATTGTGACCAGTCCAATGCCTAGCGTCAGTGCCGCCAGCGCCGCAAGGAGCGAACCTGGTTGTTTAAGCAAAATGCGAAAACCAAAGCTAAAATCCTGGAAAAGGTTGTCCAGCCAGGCGATGCCGCGAACCTCGCGGCAGTCCTCGCGAAGGCTCTGCCAATTACCGAAACGCTTGCGCGCCTCGCGCTCTGCTTCCTCCTTCGACATTCCCGCGGCGATATTGTCCGCTTTCCGCTGCTCGACGTGGAAGCGCAATTCTTCGTCAATTTCCCGCTTCATGCGCCGCGAACGCAGGAGCGAGCGGATTCGTCGCCAGGACTTGACAAGTGCTTCCATCACAGCGCAAGGTCGAGTTCAGGCCGTTTCCAGCACGAGTGTGATGGCGCGCTGGACCCGTTCCCAAATCGCCACCTCTTGTTCCAACTGCTTGCGGCCAGTCCGGGTCAATGAATAGAACCTCGCTCGCCGGTTATTCTCCGATTTGCCCCATTCCGCCGAAATCCAGCCCCGCTCCTCCATGCGGTAGAGCGCGGGATACAACGACCCCTCCTCAACCACGAGCACATCGTCCGAGCATTGTTGGATACGTTGCGCGACAGCATACCCGTGCATCGGCCCGGCCCTTAGAGTTTTGAGAATGAGCAAATCCAGCGTTCCTTGAAGCAGTTCGGCTTTGGAGGTGGTCATAATCTGTTACACAGATGTTCTAGGGGAGCATAGGGCCATTACATAGATTGTCAAGGGGAGCCGGAGCCGATTCCTGGTAGCCTCTAAGCTGGAAGCCAGATTTGCGTGTGATCGGCCACTATTTCTCTGAACACGAGCGGGAGGTCCAAGCCCGGCTTAAGTGAGCGCATTAATGCTTCGTTGATCCTTAGCTGTTGCCATCAGGTCGAGTGCCGGAGGTCTCAGCCAGCTATCCTTTTTCTTACTCGCAAATTCTCTCATTCATAACGCAGCGCCTCCATGGGAGCGACCTTGGCTGCGCGGCTGGCGGGGATGAGGCACGCCAAGAGTGCCACCGCCCCGAGCGCGAATATGCCAAAAGCAAAGGTAACCGGATCATGAGGCTCGATGCCGTACAATTGGTTTGCCAGCAGCCGGGTGCCAACCCACGCGCCGAAGCTGCCCAGTATCAATCCTGCCACGGCCAGTGCCGCGCCCTGACGCAGCACAAGTTGGAGAACGTCCACTACCCGGGCTCCTAGAGCCATGCGAACGCCGAACTCATGAGTACGCTGCGCCACGGTGTAGGAAATCAGTCCATAAATGCCGATGGCGCACAGAATCAGTGCCACGCCCGCGAAGATGACCAACAAAGTCGTCATCAACCGGCGGCCTGCCAATGAGTTCACGACTAGTTGGTCCATCGTCCGAATATTGTGAGTGGGCTGATCGGAGTCGATGGCCAGCACGGTGTCCCGCAATAAATTGGCCATCGCTATTGGTTCCGCCGTGGTGCGCACGACCACTGAAAAATAACCGCTGCTACGCTGACGATAGGGGAAATACATTTCCGGAACCATTTTTTCCTCCAGACCGAAGTTTTTGACGTCCTTGATCACGCCGACGATTTCGCAAGGGTTTGGTCCGGGCCCTTCGCTGACCTGGATGCGCCGCCCCAACGCCTCCTGATTCGCAAAGAACGCTCGGGCAAAGCTCTGGTTAACTACCACTGTGCCCGGGGCTGACTGTCGATCCAGGTCGGAAAACTCGCGGCCGGATATCATGCGGATCTTCATGGCATGAAAGTAGCCGGCACTGATTTCCCTGTAAGCCGCGCTAGCCGGTTCACCTGGCGTAGGTGCCGGCTGGCCATCGACACGAACCGCGTACCAGGCGTTGGCTCCGCTCAATGGAAGAGCGGAGACCGCTCCCACAGATTCAATGCCCGGCAGGTGGGTCAAACGGGCTAACAAATCGTCGAGAAAAGCCGCTTGTGTCCCGGTGTCGTTATATTTGGCTCCGGGCAAGCCCAAATCCACCGCGAGCAGATGAGATGTCTCATAGCCGGGAGGCTCGCTGTTTAATCGAATAAAACTCCTGATCAGCAAGCCCGCATCGACCAACAAGATCAGCGACAAGGCAATTTCGGAAACGACCAAACCGCTGCGCAAGCGGTTCCTTCTGCGGCTCTCAGTTATTCCACGTCCACCTTCTTTGAGCGGTTCATTTAGATTCAAGCGGCTCGCCTGCAAGGCGGGGAAGAGCCCGAAAATGAGTCCCGTAGCCAGGGACACCAACAAAGTAAAGCCCAGCACCCGGCCATCGAGACGCACATCAGAGATTCGCGGCAGGCTCCCTGCCGCCATCCGGCGAAACAAGCCAAGCCCCAACATGGCCAGGATCAAGCCGCCGGCTCCGCCGCTCAGTCCCAGCAGCAGGCTTTCGGTCAAAAGCTGTCGGATAAGCCGCCAGCGCCCTGCGCCCAGGGCGGCGCGAATGGCAAACTCTTTCTGCCTGGATGCCGCCTTGGCCAGCAACAGGTTGGCAACGTTGGCACAGGCAATCAGCAAGACAAGCCCCACAACCCAGACGAGGACCACTAATGCGGGCCTGGTGTCCCCCACCACTGTTTCCAACAGCGGTTGCACCAACACACTCCATCCTTGATTGGAATCGGGATACTGCCGTTCGAGATTGCTGGCAACGGAGGCCATGTCCGCCCTGGCCTGTTCCAAAGACACTTTCGGCTTGAGCCGGCCGATCGTTCCCAAATAATGACCGCCGCGATTTCCACGTTCGTCGTTGTTAAAGGACATGGGCACCCACAAAGAAGTGTCGAGGGTTGGCGGCGTCTCCAGCACGCCCACCACGGTTCGGCTCTGACCATTCAGAACGATCCGCTTCCCGAGGATTTGGCTGTCCCCGCCAAACCGTTTTTGCCAAAAGGAATGGCTTAGAAGAACAACTTCGTTGCGCCCTGCTGCGTCTTCCTCGGGTAAAAAGAGGCGCCCAAGTTCGGGGCGGACCCGTAGCAACGGAAACAGGTTAGCGGAAACGCGGAGTCCCGAAACTCGCTCGGGTTTTTCAACGCCGGTTAAATTGAAGTCGCTGCTGGAGATCGCGGCCAAATCCGTGAAAACATGGTTCTGAATCTGCCAATCCAGGAAAGTGCCCGGCGCAACGCTGAACGTCGGAAAGCCCAGTTTTACATTGCTTTCGTTCAGCCGGACTAATTGCTCGGGTTCGTGGTAGTTAAGCGGACGCAACAGCACGCCATTCACGACACTGAAGATGGCAGTGTTGGCCCCGACGCCCAAGGCCAGCGCCAGCACGGCCACGGCGGTGAAGCCGGGGTTCTTGGCTAGTTGGCGCAAGGCGAATTTGAGATCATTCATAGCGCAGCAGCGGCACGACCTTGCGTAACCGGTGAAAGGAGGATTTTAGATCATTCATGGCGCAATGCGGTCAGGGGATCGACTCGGCTGGCTCGTCTCGCCGGAACGTAACAGGCCAGAAGGATTGCCAGGAAGACACCGGCGGCCGCAATCGCGAAAGCAGTGTAATCCAGTGGACTCACTCCAGGCACGAGATGTCTGAGAAGGTAAGATCCGCCGAATGCCGCAGGCAAGCCCAGAAGAGTGCCCGCAAAAGCCAGCCCAAGGCCGAGCTTTAGAATGAGGTTGAGGATATCTCTCCGCCCGGCACCTACGGCGAGTCGCACACCAAATTCGTTGGTCCTTTGAGTAACCAAAAAGGAGACCAGCCCGTAGGCGCCGAGAGCGGTTAGGCCCAAGGCGACTATCGCGATCTCGGTAAGCAGATTCATCACGTTCCGCTGGCTGGCAAATGGCCATCGCATCGCATCGCGCACGGTGTGAATTGAGCTCTTCCCCAGCAACGGATGGATCCTGGCGAGTTCTGACCGAATGAGCGGGAGCAGGGCAGCAGGGTGGTTTGCCTTCAAGACGAAGGTTGGATACAAAGCATCGTACGTATTGGCGCAGTAATATACCGTCGGCCTGGGTGCTTTCGTGGGATTCTCCAGCCGCGCGTCGCTGACGACGCCTATAACTTCGAACGTCTGACGTCGAATCCTTTCAACCTTCCATCCAAGAACGGACTCGTTTGGCCAGAAAGTTCGAACAAAAGTTTCATTGACCAGGGCGACCTCTCGACCTGACGCAAAGTCGCTGTCGGAAACTTCGCGCCCGGCTACCAAGGGAATCCCCATCGCCCTAAAATACCCAGGTCCCACACTAATTGTGGCATGCTCCACATCAACGCCTTCATGGAGCCGCACGCGATCCGTTAACAGGCTGCCCCGTTCACCGCCGAATGGAGGATGGTCAACCATCCCGACTGACTGCACACCCGGTAAACTCGAAAACTTTGTCATGAAGGCCTGACACATGGGCCGTGCCGTGTTTGTTGTGAAACCGACCTGTTCAAGATTTGCCGAAGCAATCACCAGCGGCTCCGGCTCAAATCCGACGCTGCTGTGGAGTTGGGTATTAATGGCGCGCAAGCACAGAAAGACGCTGGACAGAAACACCAATGATCCGGCCACCTGCAAAACCACCAACATCGATCTGGGCGACCAACGGCGTCCCCATGATCCTATTCCAGTGTCTCGGAGGGCGGCAAAAGGCGCGAAGCTCGTAGCAGCCAACGCAGGGGGGCAAGCTAAAGCAAACTCCGATGAGGAAGGCGGTCGCCACCGCGAAGGCAACAATGCGGAAATCGGGGTGAAAATCAACGGGTTTCCAAGGGTTGAACATGACGGCGGACAGCAAGCTGGGTGCTGCCTTGCCGAACCATTTGAGCATTGAAATCGCAGCAACCGCACCTAAAGCGGAAAGCATGGCACCTTCAAAAGCGAGTTGTCGGACGACCACGGATCGAGTTGCTCCCAGAGCAATTCGCGTGGCCAGTTCCCTTCGGCGATGCAGTCCGCGGGCCAGCAGCAGATTGGCGAGATTGCCGGCAGCGATGAGCAAGACCATAAGGGTCCCCAGCCCAGCCAGGCTGTTCACTTGAATTAGCTTCCCGCGTTCCTCGTATGCAAAGTGTCGATCCGCGCTGCCATACCCGGCGCGAAGGAGTGCGACACGGGTAAATTCCGCGTTGTTGCGTGCCTCCTCCGGAGTTCTCAGGGGATCCAAACCGGGAGCGTGGATTGTTTTCGTCACATCTTGCACGATGGGCGCCAACGAATCAGCCGCGGCCGATGGGCTCACCCCGTTTGGCAGTCTGACGATCGTATCATGAGGCGGACACGGATAGAATAAGCGAGCCGTGCCGTCGGGAATTATGAATTTAAAGAGCGGATTGCCCAGCCCAATGAATCCGGGAGGTGTAACACCGATGACCTGGAAATCATGACCGTCAAGGTCCAGGGTCTTTCCGAGGACATCGGATTTCCCTCCA
>Ga0206950_1172_pt2 | contig 12029 bp, 3 predicted proteins | sample Alteio_BWOrgHeat_41_FD_152954 | JGI IMG/M metagenome (GOLD analysis project Ga0206950, IMG submission 152954) | Enriched cells from forest soil in Barre Woods Harvard Forest LTER site, Petersham, Massachusetts, United States -... | ecosystem: Environmental > Terrestrial > Soil > Temperate forest > O... | reverse complement strand
ATTGGTTGTTAGTTAAATTACCAAACGCAAAGCACCGCATCCCCGTGCATGGACATGCACATGGGCATCGACATCATCATCGCGGTGCTTGAGCGGCTGTATTTTCGCATCACGGCACTAATCGTACGCATTTGATTTTTTATGTCAACATCAAATATTTGGAAGGTGCTAAGCCAATAGGACCCACGAGTTCGTAAGCCTTTCGTAGCATTCAAAACAGGCCTAATTCTTAACGCGTTCGTCATATTTATTGGATATCCTAATTTCGTACATTTATGCCCAAATTTTTCACCCGCATCGTTGCCCTTTTGTTGCTTCCCTGCCTCGTTGCGGATCCCGTAAAGGCGTTGGCAGAAATACAATCGCCCAGTCTATCGGCCGATCAGAACGCGTCTTTAATCTCTGCACATGAACAACGTTTTCTTGCTGCAGCAATTTCAGCACCCTTGACGGGGATGCAGCAAGCGCAGCCTCTGAATCCGAAGGCACGCTGCGACGTTATTCAGCAGACTCCGGTTCTTGATCGATCGGCTGACACTTTTCCATTGATTTTCGTATGGAATAAATTTCTGCGTTTAATTCGCCAAAATCCACAAAAAAACAGTCTGGTACTTACACGGATGTTAGTCGTCGCGCCTCTACTCGAACAATATGGATTTAGATGGGTGGTTCAGCATGTCCACTATCTGACGTTCAATCCATTTCTTACGAATCTCCAGCCTTTATTTTGGTTGTCAGTGGCCATAGGCGGTTTTGTTTTTGGATTTATTTTGCACGGCGATCGGTTTTTTGAACGCGACCCAAGTTCCGGAAAAATTCTTTTTGGCTGGTCCCATTTTCACTTTTGGAAGGGACTTATGGCTGTTGTGCCAATGTCTCTTTTGGGTGCTATGTCCCTCTGGCGTTGGTCTGTCGCAGGAACATGGGGATTGCCCGTCATGATTGGGATTCAAGCTCTCTTTAATTGGGCGTCCGAAGGCGAGCCCTATAGCAAAAACTTTTTGGTGCGGTTTCGAACCGCTTCAAAACCTCTTTTATCCCCCCTCGAAACGGCTATCAAACGTCATCCTTTCCGTTTAATCGTTGGTGGCTTGATGGGCGTGATCGTCATGGCCCGTCTTGGAACTCACCTCTTGTGGATGCCAGGACTCTGGCTTGGCGTCATACTTTTTGGATTGGCTATGGGTTGGATTTTGGGGAACGAGGTGCTAGAAAATCCGTTCAGAAAGACGTTGCAAAGACCGGTCCGAAATACGATTGGATTTCTCGCCTGGCTGGTTTGTTCGACGTCGCTGTTTGCCTCATTAATAATTTTTACGCAGCAAGGATGGCGCACTCCTTGGACCCAAGTCGGGTTGTCTCCCGCCGCCCGACAGATTTACGACCGCTATCACATTCTGGTCCGTGGCGCCGATGACGCAGAGCTCAAAACTATTTCGCATGAATTGTCCATCCTTCCGAACTCTTATCAGGAGCCAGGAATGATCCTAATGGTTCCCAACGGAATATCGAGTGCGCTGCATTTCGCTGGATTTTATTCGCCTTTCGTCCATCTTATTTTGTTGTCGAGCGATAGTTTTCTCGACGCCACTTTGGTGCATGAACTGGCGCATCGATATCAAGATCAACATCTGCCCTTTTCCACCTCGCTCAAGCTCAGTCGCGCACACGAGCGCGATCGTCCCCATTTTGACCTTATATCCAGTTATGCGCGCAGTGAGCGCGTGAATGCCGTTGACCCAGATGCCGCCACGCAGTTGTTGCACGGCGTCGAAGCTTTTGCTGAGACTGAAATGCTTTGGGTGATCTGGCCAGAAAAACTTTTCGGAATAGAACAATTTGATCAATCACCCGATGTTCAATTCTTCGTCGAAACGGCCGCCAATGCGTTTACAGAATATGGACACGGACACTGGTTCCTGCGACTTTATGCAACAACGGCCATGCAAAAGGCATATCCTGGACGATACCCGCTCGGGTACGTATTGGTTCCGATAGATCACCCGCATCTCACGTTCCAGGAATTGGTCGCTCTTGAGGAAAAAACATTTCCAGCCCCTTCTGTTAATGTCCCGAACACAACGGCCCTGAAATGGGCTTCATATCTCTACAATCGTCCGATTCGCTCCATCGGCGATCTTCCCGAATGGAATATTGATGCGCGCCTGGCCACTACGCGCCGGCCTTGGGCCAGCCAATGGGAAACGTATCGACAATCCCTCCAACCAAAAATCTCCTCGGAGCATGCGTATGTTTTGGGCGGCGCTTTGCCGGCGTGGAATTTAATTCGATCTGATTTGCGCACCTCATTTTTGGCGCTTATTCCAAGTGCTGAACGCGCTCGTCCGGAATTTAAGCTGTTTTTCGATTCGGAATACTTCGCTGATTCTCAGGGCACGCCTTACTACGAAACCGCGCTCATTCATGAATATCGGCTCTTTTTTGAGAATGCGTTTAGACAAGCAGGTATTGCCAACATCATGAGGCGCGGATACAGTGACGCTGATTTAGCGACGGATGCAGTCGTGCAACAATCCCGTCCTATTTTTGATCCCGCGCGTCGCGATATTTTTAAAGCCGTGCAATTTCTTTCCGTTTATGACCGCCGGCTTAACGGCGACCGTCTTTTCGAAAATTTCGACGCGTTCTTTGCCGCCGGCCATCTCTCCGGGAAACAGAGCGTTGAAAATCGTAAGGGCATTTTGATTTTTGATCAAGATCAACTGGATCGCTTGGGGTCTGGACCGGCACTGTATTATTTCGCGCTTCGTCACATGACGGAATTCGTATCCATTGAAGGTGGCGCATCCACTGACGAAGCGTTTGCCGCGATTGGAACGGTTGATCACTACGGCTTATCAGGCCTTGATCAAGCTCTTCAGCAGTTTTCGATCGGGCACGCTCGACCCGCTCGCGATTGGTTTCTCGGCGGATTAGCGTCTGTCGAACACTTTAAAACGAATGCGGAACAATTGAAAGCCGGAAAAGCACTAATCGATCAAGATCGCACGCTTTCCCCTGAAGATCGCGCACGGGCTCAAGGACTTTGGCAAGCGGGTATTGCTTTCGGCGCACGCCGCGGACGGATCGTTAATGTCGTGCAATATCTCAGTACCTGGGGACTAGGAACGGACCCTGAGCAGGTTTATACACCCAATCAAGAAGACCTAAACAAGAATCCCGAAGAAAGCGCCCGATTTGGCGAAGCGAAAAATCAGGCGGAGAAATGGATCACACCCAGCGATTGGCCGGCGCTGATCACCTCACCACGACACGGTCGCGCTGCCGGCGCTTGGGCGAAGAATCTCATTTATATTAAGTGGTTCGCCTGGTTAGAAACGGTGCTTGTCGGCGTAGTTTCTTTAGGAGTCGTTCAATTCTCTTCCGTTGAAGATCTTCCGATGCGCTTTGCGCTAGCGGCTTTGACGGCGGGGCTTGGATTTTGGCTCCCGCATCGACTTGGCCATCGTGAAATGTTTCATGATCGACGGATTAAATTATTGGCGGTGGAACACGCCATCGTCTTCGGACTGGCGGCAGTGCTTGGATGGAATCCCATTTCATTCGTGATCATCGGGATTTTAATTCTGCAGCACATCGTCATAAATCTCCGTTTTTTCCGTACCTCTCAACCCGTTCGTGACAATCCAAGCGATTCGAAATCGCTGGAAGAATTAAATCACGCGCGTCATGAGCTTGCGGTCGGAATCGAAGGTATCGAAACGCTCATGCCCATTGGACGGTCTTTGAACGCCTTGGTCCTTGGAGTCCCTGACTCATATTTACTTCGTCCGATCGCTTCGCTTCTTATTGCAAATCATCCAGCGTTATCAAGGGCGAAAACATTGCTCGCTTATTATGTCGATGCTCGACATGATCTTGCCCTGGCTTTGAGACGTCATCATCTGGACGACGCCGAAAGAGCGTTCAGCCGCATGCGGTCTATTTTTCATTCGATGGCAGAAGTTTTGGAAGGATTTCCGTCCGACTCTTCCATGACGGATCTTTGGAATAACGAATTTGAAAATGCCGGCCATGCCGTCGAATTTTTAGAGAAAAACGCGGCTCTCCTGCAAGCCGACTCGATGCGGGAATTGGCGATCGACGATATTGCGCGCCGCCTGGAATCGCCCTTTATTCAGATCGATGATGACATTCTCTTGGAACGTGCGGGCATTCGCATTGAACGTCTACAAAATGTGTGGTGGCCAGAACTCGGAGAAGCGTTACGACTTCAGCATTTGATGAGCGCTCTTCATCAGCGAAATAATTTAGATGATCGCTCACGTCGCTGGATCATCGCCGATTATCTTTTAGATCGTGTTGAAAACGGTCGCCTCGATGCGGCTTCCGCTCAAGAATGGCTCGCGCATCCACCTACTTTTAATACCGAAGATGCCTATGAGATGGTCGAATCACTGCGAACCATTGCGCCATTCGCAGTAAGTCCATCACCCGCCGAGGCCCCGGCAAATACAATTGAGGAAAAAGCCAATCGCTGGCTCGGGGCTCATTGGAAAATGACGGGTATGGCGGCGCTTGTAGCGGTTCTTATTGGTAGCGCCATCATCGATTGGAAAATGCCGCATCAGTCGGTCCCTCCGGCCATCCAAAGCCAGACCGCTGCCGATGCATCCAATGCGGTCGCAACGACGGGCAATACGCCGTCGATATTTGGTGGAGCTGATTTCGCCGAACGTTTAAAGAAAGCGCAGGAAGTTCCGCCGGAAGATAAAGCCAAAGCGGCGGCTCTTACACAGGAACAACGCTCCGTCCAAACGGAGTTAGACCGTATCGCAAAAGACGAACAACAAGCGCAACAAAAGTTGGAAGTCCAACAACAGAAAATCGCTCAACTGCAAACGGCGGTCCAGGAAGCTCAACGCGAAGTTGAACGGACGAAAGCCGCCGCACGCACGCCCGAAGATCAAAAAGCACAGCAAGCGTTTGACGGAATCGCGCAGAATCTCCAAGAAGGTAATAAAACCGATAAGAATAATCCTGAGCAACCGTCATTTGTAGACGATGCGATGGCTTTGTTTTATGACCTTTTACCGAGACGTTCGGTGCCCGGCAAAGGACTCTTCGGCCCGCAAGATCGCGTTCATCCGGATACCGATACGCTGGGGCAAAGACAGACCGTCATGCGGTTCGCTAAGCCCTTTACCAGCGAGGTATTTATCCGCGAAGGAACTTTCGAGAATTTCGATATGCGTAACGGCGAGTGGACACGCCCACGGCCGGCGCCGTCCGATTTATTGCCCCTGGCCAACGTTAATTCTGTGATTTCAAATTCTGAAGTCACGCACATCTCGCGCGCTTTCACCGCGCTTGCCGTTCCTGAAGGAACCAGTCCTCAGGCCAACTCATTCCGTTTCTCTGTTCCGCACCTGTCCTATTCCGTTTATGAAGACGATTACGGCCAATCCTATCTCTTAATCCACGGAAGACTTCCCCCTGCCGGCGCCGATGTTCGCTTCGATCTTACGGTGTCCAATAACCGCTGGCAGAACACCGCGCCCAAACGGGAAGCGTCAACGTCGATGGAATCATTGAAGTTAAAGACGGACACGCAAATCGCCGTCGGGCAAGCTCGACAGCAAATGTCGTTTGAAACGCAAGTCAATTTCCTGATCAATTACGTTCATGAGCGGGCGGAATACACATTAAGCGATGCGCTTGACCGTCGGCATCGTGCCCTATCCGGGCACTTTGTTTTTGGACTTGACGCCATAACCGAGACGTTCAATGGCGTAAGCTATCGTCTTCTCGATTGCGATACCGCGGACACTTATGCGGCAGCGCTTATTCGCCAATTGGGTTATGCCGTTCGTTTGGTGACGGGATATGCGGCGTCGCCCGGGACCTCTGAAGTGTCCAGTTGGCAAGCCCACGCCGTCATCGAAGTATTCAATCCCGCGACCCGCACGTGGGTTTCTTTCGATGCGACTCCCCCGGATCGATTTGCCAATGGCGACGAACGCAAGTACCGCGATCCGGAACCTGTCATGCAGCCACCGTCTGAAGCAGAACGTATGGCTCAACGTCGCTACGACGAACGATCGCAGGAATTAGAACGCGCACGTCAACCGTTGTCGAATGCAACGCAGGCCGTTTCCGAACTGCAACAGCGTCGTCGGGATGCAGAATCCCATCTGCAAAAAGTTATCGCCCAAAGAAACGAGCGCGTCGAAGAGCGTCAAGCGCTGATGCGAGAGTTGACCGACCAACTTGCAACAACGGCAGGGACCATTCAAGATCAAGCCAAGCGCGATCCCGCGGCATTACTATCTCAGCTTTTAGATCCGGCGCGCGGCATCCAAGCCTTGCAACATCAGCTGAGCGCTTCGAACATTCCTCTTGAAATCCAAATTCGCTACGCGACCGCCGTCGCCGAAATGGCCACCGAAGCGCTTCAAGCGAACAACGTAACCGCCGATCAGTTGCGTCCTTTGCAACTTTTACATGCTTCCTTATTATCCACGTGGTTGAGCAATGGATCGACGACGCGGCCACTGGTGGTTTATGAAACTTGGGCTCAGCAGCCGTTGCAGACCCGGATTTGGAAACCGGAATTTCGACCGGGTGGTTTACGACTTTTAGACGATCGATATAGCTTTCCCATGACGTCGTCTAATAACGCGCCGGCCGACGTCAAATCGAACATTCGAATCCTGCAAAGCCGATCGCCCGATGTGTCGGAAGCTTTTCGATGGATCCAGGACGCCGATGGGACGATCCAAGGATTTTCAACGTCGCATCAAGTTTTTAGCCGGAATGCTGCCGCGGCATTTTTGCCATCTACTCTCGCAGACAAAATTAATCGCCTGGTCAGCAGCCCACAAGGCGGGTTTTATGCCTTAGCGGTACAGAATACTTCTAATAGTTCGACATTTAATGTTTCAGAGATTACAGATATTGTTACTGGCCAGCAGTGGCATCCAGGGCCTCCCAGTGAACAAGTTCAGGACTTGGTTTTTGATGTGGAAGGAAATGGATATTGTTTGACGCGACAGCCTGGCACAGCACCCGCTATTTTTGATCTTGGAACGCATCGATTCATACCCCGCAATTATTATGGCAATGGATATCTCGCTCGGATCGACGGGAAGGCTTACTTCTATGTGCGCGATCAGAACGAAATGAAAGGACAGCTTTACGACATACGAGAGCAGAAAACCGTTTCGGTGGTCCAATCGATTGCGGATCGTTATACCCAAAACAATAATAACGCGTACGTCGTCATTGTCTCTAATCCGAAATCGGGCGCTGGGTACTGGATCGATTTCGCTGACCGGAATCGAGGCATCTACGATATGAAAACCGGTCAAATGATTTCGCCGATGAACGCCATCTCGTTTACGCAACCTATATTCGATGAAAAGGGCAATGGTTTTTATACGGCAGTCGTTGTTCGCAACGGCCAACAGGGCAACTATCTGTTTCGCTTAGGCCAAACCGATCCTATCCAACCGGCGGGCATTCGAAACCTTTTAGGCGTTTCTCAAGGACGTTTCTTCTGGCAAGCGCTTGACTCCACGACTGAGAACCAACTTCGATTAATTATTGATGACGCAAATCCTTCAAGTATATTCTCGTACAGAATGACTTTAAATGCTTCTCTCTATGAATCTCCTGCTTTTGCGGACGGAACGTTCTATAGCCGCGTTTTTCAAGCCGGTCGTTGGCGGATTGTGGCTGTACAGCCAGATTCCGAGCGAGTGATTTCTTCTTCTGAGGCGCAAGATGTGACGGTTCCCTTTGCCGCGGAAGGCCGCCTTATTTTTGCCGAAAAAATCGGAGGCGAATGGCGATGGAGAACTTCTGGTCAGCCTCTGATCGACAATGTACGAATCAAGTACGTAGGAGCGGATAAACAAAATAGCAATATTGTTATACAAGCCAATGTCGCTGGACATCAACAATTGTTCGAATATCGCAGTTCTCAACTAACGCGCTTAAATTTAATCAATCACCCCGTCATCGATTCCTATGCGGGCCCCAAGGGCGCCTTTTATACGACGGCTAGTGCTTATAGTGGTCAAGACACAATTTATAAGGCCGGCGAAGATCAGCCTCTTTTACCCAAAGATTGGCAGCTTCGAGCAGTTCACATGGGTGCAGATGGAATTTTTTATTATGTTGCATTCGGACCAAATCCTTATCCTCTACAAGGTTATTTCAATTCTGAAAATCGCAAAGGCTTCAAAGTAGATAACAGTTTAAAGCCCGATCGCTTCTTAGAAGCGCCAGATCATACGTTGTATTTGGAAGGGATCACGGGCAACAACTCTTATGAAGTATGGGATATGAAAGCGAAGCGATTTGGAAAAACATCCGATGTGAATGGTAGCAGTGACGGTGCATTTGGAATGGATGGAAAAGCATATGTCGATGTTCAGAAAAACAAAAAGAATGTGATTGTGCAGCTCCCCGATGATCGAGTGGTATTCACGAAGTCGGGCCGGGGAATAGAGTCCGACTATTTATTCGCAGGTCAAGACAACGCCGTTTATTTGCGAGCGATGTTTGGCGATCCAATGCATCCTTCCGCGGGCTTTTCGGGTGGAACTATTTTCAGGCTGAATGACGGAAAGCAACTCATCAATTCCCCCATGTTTGATGATTTCCGATGGATTCGTACATCTCGAGACGGCAGTTTATTTTACGGCGCTACGTGGGACCATGAACGCCATACTCGGCTTGTCGGCCGGCTCCCCGACGACTCTCACCAAGACGCCCAAAGTTCTGTTTTGACAGATATGGATTTGCTTCCCAATTCCAACACAGGCATTTTATGGATGCCGGGAGACAATGGGCTGAATCCATACTTTTTATCGTCGACAGGAAAGCCGGATCTTCTGAGTCAACATGTGTCTCGAACGACGGAAGCCGTCGGAGATCGTTCGCGCCGACTTTTGCAAGGCGGCCCTCCGGGATCAACGGCCGTCATCTATATTGCGGGAGACAATAACGCGGCGCTGCTTGCGCTTGATCCGGACCAGGAATTGGATCGAATTTTAAATTGGGCGGTTAAAACGCAGAAGGAAAATCCGGCTTTGGCCGCTTCAAACGAATGGCGTTCATTCCGCAGCGCGCTCATTTCGCGCATCAACAGCACCACCGGTCCCTTTATGCCGGCGCTGCGGAGGATGCAACTATATTTATTGACCGCGGGGACCGCCGAGCAAACGGCATTTAATCGGTCTTTAAAAGAGTTGAACGATATGCCGGGGCTTCAGCAAGAAGCTCGCACCGTATGGGCGAACCGTCTCCATGAAACGTTCGAACACTACCGGCAGGTTCACGGTTCACTTCCTTTCAACCCAGCAGGCGTTAAGGATGCGGGATTTATTTCTAAATTTTTGAATGATGAATTACGGAAATTACTTTCACGTCCACAGCCTTGGCGGCTGACCAAAAATTCAGCGGATGAAACGGCCTTGCTTTCTTTTAACGACGAAATTACGAAGGTTGTATCCGACAAGCCATGGCTCTTGGTTGAAGTAAAAGATTTAAAAGGCGTTTGGTTATCCGACGGAGATCTCTTCATACGTGCCGCCCAGGAAATCGCGCATCAACCGATCGATTGGTTCTTGGGATTGCAGTTCTTAGCCGCACTCATGGGTCTTTACGTCGAATTTAAGCAGGCCAAATCCAGAGAATATTTCAACAAGCTAATTGCGGCTTGGGCCAATGACATGCGGCAACATGTTTTTCTTATCGACCGCACGCAAGATTTTTCTTTGGAACAGACGAGCAAACAATTACCTGTTGCACAACAGCGACAGTTGAAGCCGTACATTAAAACCTATCGCAGCGCCCCCGGCGCTATTCAATCCGCCGTTTGGAATATTTTAACGACAGACGGTCTTATTCCGAAAAGCAGATCGCTACTCGCACGCATTTTTGAACCCTTTCCCTTCCTACTTCCCGTTCTGTGGAGGGCTTATCAAGAGCGTCGTACGGAAACAGCGTGGAAAAATATAACGGCAATGGGGCAAGCGCATCCCCTGGTGGATGATACCGTTCATTTAAAGCAATTCCTCGATGGAATGCTGGCGCTTAAACAGAAATTAAAAGCATTATTGCCTAATTCTTATCAGTCCTCTACTCCCCGTATTCGGGCTTTATCAGTAAAAAGCGCATAGCCAACCCGTAAGCTAAAACATTCTTAATATAAGCTTTTGAAGAGTCGTAAAAAGTTCGGGCTTTGACACGCGTCTATTGTACTTGCATATTAATAGCGATGGATTTCAATCCTTACAAGCGGTTCTACGATGTAATTCGGAAAATTCCGCCCGGGCGCGTCGCGACGTACGGCCAAGTGGCACGGCTGGCGGGAATGCCGGCCCATGCGCGACAGGTGGGATATGGTTTGAGTCATGCAAAAGATTACGCCTTGCCGTGGCATCGCGTCGTCAACGCCAAGGGAGAAATTAGCCGGCGCGGGGCGCCGGGCGCGAAAGAAAAACAACAGACGCTTTTAGAAAAAGAACGCGTCGAATTTAGTCCGCAAGGCCGGATCAATTTATCCCGTTATCAGTGGCATGTTGGACGCGAATAACCGGCGCCGCGACTTGGGCGATCGCTAGCGCCAGTGGCCGGGCACCATGACGTAGCCATGTTCGCGACGTTCCCAACGGTGCGGAACCCAGACGGCGCCGCGATGCGGTGGACGCACCCAATGACCCGGAGTCCAGACATAATGGCGACCTCGCCATTGGTAATAGCCGTCGTTCCAAACATATCCGCGATGCGGCGGAGGACCCATTTCTTCGCGTACGGGCGGAGGCGGCGCGCCAAAGTTTAAGTCAACGGTAACATCGGCAATCGACAACATGGGAAGCAATAAGCTTATGAGAAGTAGTTTTTTATTCATATCTATTTAGACGTATCAGATGAGAAAATGTTTCAAAAGCAACGCAGAGCTCGATGGTTGCGGATTATGACGGGTGGCCTGCGGATTGACCCAACAAGCCAAGCGCTTTTTGTAGATTTTGCCGAGCTCCGTAATGATTCGGATCAAGTTCGAGCGCGCGACGAAACTCAATCACGGCTTCGGGCAGATGTCCCGCGGCAGCCAGTGCGGCCCCTAAATTATTATGAGCGCTGACGGAATTGGGACTAATTTTTAAAACCTGGGTCCACAATGAAAAGGTGTCATGCCAAACTCGGGTTTGCCGTCGCGTCGCAGGAATGAGACTAAAGACGCCGACCATCGCCAGCGCGGTGACAGCCGTTTGATAGTTTCGTGCGCGGGCGAGTCGTAAAAGATGCGCCATGATTCCCGCGCATAAAGCCGCGCCCGCAAGGCATGGAAAATAGCTGTAACGATCAGCCGTTAATTGGCCGCCGCTTTGAAAAAATCCGGAAACCGGAAATAGCGCTAGTACATACCAACCCCACGCGGCGGCCGTTCCGGGATAGCGACGGGCGCGGTACGCGAGAAAAAAAGTCGTCAGTGCCATGAGCAAAAAATATCCGGGATAGGGCCATCGATAAAGCGCGGCCGGATCCGGCAACGGATAAAGCGGCGATAAATTAGACGGCCATAGCGTCTTCCCTAAATAAAACCAGGTGCTATGCGACCAGACCGCTAAGCGCATACGCAGATCGAAGGCTTGCAGCGGAGCCATAGCGCCGTTGTGCCATTGTCCGACGAAGGCCACGATGGAAATAGGGATCGCGACGATGAGGTAAGGAATTTTATTTAAAAGCGTATTAGCCCGCGACACACGGCGCTGTGCGTTATCGAACGGTGCGCGTTGGAATTGATAGGCATCAATGATTAAGAGTAACGCCGGCAATGTGACGCCCGTGGCTTTCGCCAAGAGTGAAAGCACGTAACTTCCCCACGACGCGCGCCGCCAATTCAATTGTTGAGGCGCCGCTTCCGCCCGCAGATAAAACAGAATGGACGCCAAAAAGAAAAATCCCGCGAGGACGTCGCGGCGTTCGGTCATCCATGCCACCGACTCTACGCGCAATGGATGAACCGCATAAAAAAGCGTTCCCACAAAAGCGGC
>Ga0206950_1187_pt1 | contig 12078 bp, 7 predicted proteins | sample Alteio_BWOrgHeat_41_FD_152954 | JGI IMG/M metagenome (GOLD analysis project Ga0206950, IMG submission 152954) | Enriched cells from forest soil in Barre Woods Harvard Forest LTER site, Petersham, Massachusetts, United States -... | ecosystem: Environmental > Terrestrial > Soil > Temperate forest > O... | reverse complement strand
CGTTAACCGATCATCTTGAATACTTGTTCCCGATCAAAGAAGAACGGGAAATGCTCTTGGATTATCTGGCTTATCAGATTCAATATCCAGGCCACAAAATAAACTATGCCCTTCTGGTTCAAGGAAGGGAGGGAATCGGCAAGAGTTTTATCGGCGAAATGATGACCTTATTATTGGGCGATTCAAATGTCTGCCACCCAAGCAATGAACAATTGCATGAAAAATTTTCTCGGTATCAAAAATATACTCAGCTCATAATTGTCGAGGAAATGATGTCGCGTGGAAGGCTCGACATGATGAATAAACTCAAGCCAATGATTACTCAGGGAACGACCACTGTTCGGGAGATGCACAGAAATGCCTACGAAATAACTAACAGGTACAATATAATGGCATTCACCAATTACCCTGATGCAATTATTATTGACGAGCAAGACAGGCGTTGGCTTATCCTAAGAACAAACAATACCCTGCGGTCAAAGGAAGCCTATATTGAACTGTGGGCATGGCTTCAAAACGAAAAGAGCCTCGAAGCGCTGACTTACTTTTTCATGAAGCGTAATTTATCTGACTTTAACCCGAAGGGCAGAGCACCAGAGACAGAGGCAAAACGCGATTTGATTGAGTGTGGCAGAAGCGAATTGGAAGGATGGGTCTCAGACGGCATCGAAAGCGGTGAATCCCCATTTAACATCGGGATTGTCTCAATTCATCATCTGAAGAGCTATGCTTCATGTCCCCCAGACCTGAAAAGGAAGTCTAGCGTAAAGTGGGCAGATGCTCTGAAAAAAGCAGGTGCCATCACCTACAAAGACAGGACGCAAGTAAAGCTCTCAAGCAACACCAGACATATCCTATGGATATTTGGCGGACAGAAGGACTATTTTAATGAGCTATCCCCCGCAGAGATTGCAGTACGCTACGAGAAGGGTATTGGTGGGGTTGGTACTGCAAACCCGCTAGATGAGAATGCCCCACTATAAGGCTAGGCGTTGCCTACCTTGCCCTAAAGAAGAGGTAGTTGGCGATTGGCTTTAAAAATCATCTAATTAAAATGCTTTATCTATTACTCTATATCTCTTTTTCTTTTTAAGAATAAGAAGAGATAATAAGGGTAATAGATAAAGCCCTTTGCAACGAATAGATCAGCACCCTAGTTTTATAGTATCCTAGCGGAATATGAGCGAGGTTCTGCGAGTAGTCTGGCCTTCGTTTAGAGTAAACTAAGGTCTCCTAAGGTCTACAGCGCTGATCTGCATGACTAAAGCTCGCTTCGTCTGTGACCCTCTTACTGTGACGGGGGAGCGAGGGGGATGCGTTTTGGATGATCTCACTCGGTTCTTGGAGTTTTCGACCACGGTTCTCAATTGCTTAAGTCGAGGCTGTCGGCTGTTGCAGCAATGGTCGGGAAGGCTGGGGCTAGGAACATGAATATCGGTTTTGCAGTAGGGAAGTGCTGAAAGATTTTCTCCGCATCTAAAACACACCTAATCCGTTCTTTTGCAATCGTAATTTCGTAAAATAATTTGCGCGAGGTATCTATATACCTACCCGTCCAAAACCCTCAAAAAACTGATCAGTGGAATTGTGGTCTGTGAAAAGCTGCCATCTTCCCTTTATCTCCCCACGGCGATCATCTAGGGTTACGGAGGATCGACCTTTGCGTTGGTCTGGGGACTGATAAACCCCAACAAGAGCGGATGGCATCACCGAATTGATGCCGCCTTCTCAGCTTTATGGCTGGGGGGCGGCAGTGGTATGTCGTGTTCGCACGGTATGCTGGATGTCCAGGCCTCGCGGCTAAAGACTGCCGCGCTGTACTCTTGTACGGTTTATCACCTCCAGCCACCAGAGCGATCCTCTGGTGGTTTCTTTTTGCGCGAGAGGTGTGGCGTCATGAATTCCAAAAATCTTTTAAGCTGGTTAGCTGGCATAGGGCTTGTATACGCGGGAGTTGAGTTCTTTCCAGTGGATAAAGTAGTATTCATACTCATAGCCATTTTGCTCTTGCCGCCCATAAAGGCAAAGCTCCCCTTCACTCTGACTCCTATTAAATGGGTCTCAATAGCGTTCTCCCTATTTATTATTGCCGCAATTCTTAGGAGTCCCAAAATCGAAGCAGAGAGACGGAACGATTTCAATCAACATAAGGCCGATATCCTTAAAACCATTAATAGTCTTTACAACGTACAGAACTATCAGGACGCAAAGGCATATACGGATAAATATGCCGTTGTAGATGATCCAGAGCTAAAAGGTTTGACGCATAAAATTGATGCGGCGCAGTTGGCGAATGAAGAGAAGGCCAAAGCAGAAGCCGCTGCAAATGAGAAAATTGCTGAAAAGGCAGCGGAAGATGCCAAAAAGCAGGAGATATTTGATAGGGATGCTATAGCGGGGGCTGAGATAACACTAGCTGCATCCCTTAAAGACCCCGATTCAGCGCAGTTTAAGGGCGTGTACGTCTCATATTTAAGGAATGGCAAGGAAGAAGTACCCGTGGTCTGTGGTCAGGTAAATAGTAAAAATGGTTTTGGTGGCTATAGCGGTTTCCAGTATTTCATGGCGAGAGGAGATGTTGCATACCTTCAGGGACAATCCCCTGACTTTGCCTTTGTATGGCAGAAGGCATGTAAGCATCCTAAATAAACCTTTCCATTACTAAAAATACAGTATGTCAAAAAATCAATACCTTTGAATATGGCAATCTTTGTGCCATACTTACGTTCCTTAACACGCAAGAGAAATTTCTGCTTCAATTATGAATGCTCCTAACCAAAACCCCGAGCAAATCGCTCGTGACAAGATCGACGAGTTGCTAGAAGCCTCCGGCTGGGTAGTTCAGCACGCCAAAAAAATTGACCTTAGTGCAGGCCTTGGCATTGCTGTGCGTGAGTATCAGACTGATGTTGGCCCTGTAGATTATGCCCTGTTCGTTGATAAAAAAGCGGTGGGTGTCATAGAAGCCAAGCCCGAAGATTGGGGGCATCGCATTACGACTGTTGAAGAACAGTCCGGTGGTTACGCTAATGCTTCTCTGAGATACGTAAAAAATAAAGACCCTTTGCCTTTTGTCTATGAAAGCACGGGAGCCATTACGCGCTTTACTGATGGCCGTGACCCGAAACCTCGTTCAAGAGAGGTGTTTACTTTTCACAGGCCTGAAACGCTTCAGGAATGGATAGGCCAGTCCCTTTCTCTTCGTGCGCGTTTACAGACTATACCCGCTCTCGATGAGAAAGGGCTGCGGCACTGTCAGGTTATCGCGATAGGAAATCTTGAGCAATCCTTCAAAGAAACTAAACCCCGCGCTCTTATCCAAATGGCGACAGGCGCAGGTAAAACTTTTACTGCGATTACCTCAGTCTATCGTTTGCTGAAGTTTGGCAATGCAAAACGTATCTTATTTCTTGTTGATACAAAGAACCTTGGTGAACAGGCAGAACAAGAGTTTATGACTTTTGTTCCAAATGATGATAACCGCAAGTTTACTGAGCTATATAATGTACAACGGCTAAAATCATCCCATGTGCCGAGAGATGCACAAGTCTGTATCTGTACGATACAACGTATGTATGCGATTTTAAAAGGGGAAGAGCTGGATGAAGCTGTCGAGGATATTAATCCAGCCGAACAGCTAACAAAACCTAAAAAACCGTTGCCTGTTGTCTACAGCCATAAAATCCCCCCAGAGTTTTTTGACTTTATCTTTATTGATGAATGTCATCGCTCCATTTATAACCTTTGGCAGCAAGTTTTGGATTATTTTGATGCTTCGCTGATTGGGTTGACAGCAACACCGGATGCTCGCACCTACGGCTTTTTCAAGAAAAATATTGTCAGCGAATATACCCACGAAAAGGCAGTTGCCGACGGCGTGAATGTCGGCAATGAAATCTATGTCATAGATACAGAGCGCACCCGCGCAGGCGGCACGATTAGGGCAGAACAGACCATAGAGAAGCGTGAACGTCTTACCCGCAAGAAGCGGTGGGAACGTCAGGATGAGGATGAAGCCTATACAGCAACACAGCTTGACCGCGACATCGTAAACCCAGATCAAATCCGCACCGTCATCCGTACATTCAAAGAAAAATTGCCTGAAATATTTCCTGGGAGGCAAGAAGTACCCAAAACCTTGATTTTTGCAAAAACTGACAGCCACGCAGATGATATTATTCAAACCGTGCGCGAAGAGTTTGGTGAAGGCAACGACTTTTGTAGAAAAATAACGCATAAGGTAGACAATCCAAAATCTGTTCTTGCAGATTTCCGCAATAATTATAATCCGCGCATAGCCGTAACGGTTGATATGATTGCAACAGGCACGGACGTAAAGCCCCTTGAATGTCTGTTGTTTATGCGTGATGTAAAGAGCCGCAATTACTTCGAGCAGATGAAGGGGCGTGGCACGCGCACATTGGAACACGATAACCTGAAAAAGGTTACGCCCTCTGCAAACAGCGCCAAAACGCACTATGTCATTGTTGATGCTATTGGCGTAACAAAATCTTTAAAAACCGCCAGCCAGCCGCTCATTACCAAACCTACCGTACCCCTCAAAGACCTTGCTATGGGCGTGATGATGGGCGCGAGGGACGAGGATACAATCAGTTCTTTGGCGGGTCGTCTGGCGCGTCTTGAAAAGCAACTGGAAGACAAAGATAGGGAGCTTATCAAGGGGCAGACGGGCGGCATTACTCTGACAGAGATTGTCAGCGGTCTAATCAATGCTATAGATGCTGACCGTATTGAAGCCAAAGCACGGGAAATAGCTAAGCTCCCCGAAACGGTTGAGCCTGATGATAAACAGCGTGATAAGGCGCAGGAAAAGCTTGTGGGTGATGCGACCAAAGTCTTTACGGGTGAATTGATTAACCTGTTAGACAATATTCGCCGCGATAAAGAGCAAACAATCGACCATGAAAGTCTTGATAAAGTGACAAGGGCAGAATGGGATGGTCAGGCCAAGGAAAACGCGCAAGCTTTGGTACAGGATTTTCAATCCTATCTTGAGGCTAACCGCGATATAATTGAAGCGTTGACGATCTTTTATTCCCAGCCAGCCCGCAGACGTGAAGTGACCTATGACATGATTAAACACGTCATGGAAAAGTTACGGAGCGACAGGCCAAAGCTTGCCCCTCTGCGCGTCTGGCAGGCATACGTGGTACTGGATGAATACAAGGGTGAAAATCCTGCAACTGAGTTAACTGCTCTGGTATCACTTATTCGTCGCGCTTGTGGCATAGATAAATCAGTTGCGCGCTACGCCGATACGGTGCGCCGTAACTTTCAGAACTGGATAATGAAACACCACAGCGGCGGCGATCAGAAATTTAATAAAGAACAGATGGAATGGTTGCACATGATCCGCGATCATATCATCAACTCTTTCCACATCGAGCGCGAAGACCTTGAAACTTCCCCCTTCAACGCGCAAGGCGGCATGGGGAAAATGTATCAGTTGTTCGGGAATAAGATGGATAATTTGATAAATGAATTGAATGAGGTTCTGGCAGCGTAAGATGAATCAGGCTCTAAAAAAAATTTCCTCCGCAGGCTTAACTGATGTTCTGGGTTTATTCGGGATACCAACGGCGACCGCTGGAGCACTCTATGCTGAGATTCTTGAAAAGAGGAAATCAGAAGCACTAGAAATTCTTTTTTCAGAGCTTCGAAAGGGAAGCTTCGAGAATGTTAATCAACATGAATTAATTAGTGTAATAGCGCGTTATCAACGCGATGCAATGGAGGGGATTGCAAAAAACAATTTATATCTTTTGGCGCAAGTTATGAGTGGAATGGCCGACAAAGAGGAGCTTACCGCACCAAGTTTTTATAAATATGCCGATGCTCTTTCTTCTCTAACAAAAGATGAAATTATTGTACTCGGATATATGGCCACCAAAAAAGGCTGTTCTGAATCATGCAAAGGCATGTTGCTAAAAAGGTATTCGGAAGAACAGCGCGATATGATTTTACAATCACTGCTGAGAACCGGGTTGATCTACTTTTATCAAGGCGTAGAGGCAGAATATAAAACACCTTACTGGAAAGAAGCTGCAGCAGGAGCGCAGCCATCCGTAAAGGCAGATTTATACACAATTTATTCTTTTACTCCTCTTATGAATGAAATATTAAAATATGTTGAGTTAATTATTGACGATCAAGAGAAAAAAGATGCGGGTGTAGCGTAATGGAAAAGCCATTACCTAAAAACTGGCTATTTACGTCACTCCAAACAGTGGCAAAGATTAACCCCACGCTTAATAAGACGGGGCTTGACGACAATCTACTCATCTCTTTTGTTCCCATGCCAGCGGTTGAGGCTGAAACTGGTAAAATCGACGTCAAGCAATTGCGTAAATTTGGTGAGGTAAAAAAAGGATACACATCATTTCAAATGAATGACGTGCTTTTTGCAAAAATAACCCCTTGCATGGAAAACGGCAAAATGGCCGTTGCCCCAGACCTACACAACCATTTAGGTTTCGGATCAACCGAGTTTCATGTTCTCCGCGCTCATAACGGCATTGAAGCAAAATTCATTTATTACTTTGTGTCTTCTGGCGAATTCCGCCAAAACTGTGAACACAATATGACCGGAGCAGTCGGCCAAAGGCGTGTTCCCACTTCTTATCTTGAGCAGTATCATATCCCCATACCTCCGACAAATGAGCAAAGACGTATCGTCGCAAAAATAGAGGAGCTATTTTCCGAACTGGATAAAGGTATCGAAAATCTCAAAGCCGTTCACGAACAGCTTAAGGTTTACCGTCAAGCAGTCCTTAAATACGCTTTCGAAGGTAAACTGACAGAGAAATGGCGGAAGAGAAATAAAGGTAAAATACCAAGTTCAGAGAAACTGATAGATTGGATACGAAGTGAGCGTGAGGCTTTTTATAATCAGCAATTAAAGAAATGGGAAAATGATAAAGCCAAGGCTAAAGTCTCACCCAAACCACGCAAACCGAAAGATTTAAAACCGTTTAAGGGTGACGATTTTTCATGGTTGTTTGATTTACCTAAGGGCTGGATTTGGGAAAGGCTTGGTTGGATGAGTTCCGGTATTGAATACGGGACATCAGCAAAATCGGTAGGAACAGGGAAAGTCCCCGTACTTCGTATGGGGAACATACAAAATATGAAGTTTGATTGGGATGATCTTGTTTATACCGCTGACAAAGACGAAATTTCTACATATCTCTTACATGCGGGAGACGTTCTCTTTAATAGAACAAATAGCCCAGAACTTGTAGGTAAGACAGCAATTTATAAAGGTGAACGTCCAGCTATATTTGCTGGCTATCTTATCCGTGTAAATAACTTAGCCAGTATTGTTGACAGTCAATATCTTAATTTCTTTTTAAATTGCCACATTGCTAAACAGCATGGCAATAGCGTCAAGACCGACGGAGTAAACCAATCAAATATAAACGGGGATAAACTTGCAAATTATCCATTCCCTTTTTGCTCACTTGAAGAACAAAAAGTCATAGTGGCAGTTCTTGAAGAACAAATTTCATTGATAGATAAAATGGAGACAGATGTTGATAGTCAAATTAAAAAATCTGATGCTCTTCGTCAGGCTATCTTAAAAAAAGCATTCTCCGGCCAGCTCGTTAATCAAAACCCAAAAGATGAACCCGCAGATATCCTACTCGAACATATCCGCGCTGAGAAAGAAGATACTCGCAGAAAATATAAGGGCAAAAGGAGTGCTGCATGAAGTATGATGCAATAACTCTTGATACTAATATTTTTTTTCAAAATGGCTTTTATCTAGAGGGTGGCCTATTGGGGCAGCTCACTCAATTTAAAGAGGGGTCTGTACAACTCGTCCTCTCTGAAATAGTTCTTAAGGAAGTATTCAAAAATCTAAAGCAGCGAAATGAAGAGCTTTGGGGAAATTTAGAACAATCTCTCAAAAAGACAGGAAAAAAGCACTTACTGTCATCTGAATCCCTGAAGAAGATTGATGATGTCTTAAAAGCCGAGCTGTCTCCTGAAGATGCTGCGAAGGCAAGACTCAAGAAATTCATCGAAAATACGGGAGCTGTTATTGTCGAAGCCAAGAATGCAGACATTAATGAACTTATTAAACTATACTTTGCCCCGTCCCCGCCATTCGAAGCGAAGGAAGACAAAAAGAACGAATTTCCCGACGCGATAGCATTGTTATCTCTGGATAGCTGGGCAAAGCTAAAGAAAAAAACAATTCTTGCGATATCCAATGATGGAGGGTGGGGTGGATACGCTCAGTCTTCACCTCAAATCGATGTGGAAAAAGACCTCTCTCAAGCTTTTCAAAAATTCCAGCAACATGTGGATCAGGCAAAGGCGATCATTGTTAATCTGCTCACCGAAATATCCAATGGCAATAAACCTAAGCTTCTGCAAGGAATAGAAAGCTATATTGAAAAAGATGTTCAAAGTCTTGATCCATACCCAGATATACAATCACATCTATCTTACGATGTAGAGCAAGTTGATCTTTATTATAGCGACTTTGAGTTCGAGTACCCTGACGAAGAATTTAATTTTACAATCGTCCAAATTGGCGCGGGGAAGATAGTGGTTAAAGTCCCCGTTTTGGTCAGAGTTAAGGCTGACGCTCAGTTTTCTTTCTATGTCTATGATTCTACAGACAAGGATAGTATTCCGATGGGAGAAAATACCGCTGAAGCAGACGCTGAACTTGAAATGGCAGTGTTGATTACTTTTGAGGGCGATTTCGCTTCCGATCCCATGGAGATTGAAGTTACAGAAGCTACACTTTTAGGAAAAGTCCCGATGATAGATTTCGGCTATGTTGAGCCGTTCGAAAATGAAAGTTATGAGGAATAAACTATGAATGCATCAACAATCGTTTCAAAAGTTTGGAGCTTCTGCACCACTCTGCGCGATGACGGGGTAGGATATGGTGATTATCTGGAACAGCTTACTTATCTCATCTTCTTAAAAATGGCAGATGAATATTCGAAGCCGCCCTATAACCGTGATGTTGGTATCCCCGCTAAATACAACTGGCAAAGCTTAAAATCGAAGAAAGGCGCAGAGCTAGAAACCCACTACGTCACTATATTACGAGAGCTTGGTACAAAACAGGGGATGCTTGGCCAGGTGTTCACCAAAGCGCAAAATAAAATACAAGACCCCGCAAAACTTTTCCGCTTGATTGATATGATCGACGAAACGGCATGGGTAACTTTGGGCGCAGACGTTAAGGGCGATATTTATGAAGGCCTCCTTGAGAAAAATGCCGAAGATACTAAATCAGGAGCAGGACAATACTTCACGCCTCGTGCGCTTATTAAGACAATGGTTGAGTGCGTCCGTCCCGAACCCAGCAAAACGATAGCCGATCCATCTTGTGGAACGGGCGGATTCTTTCTTTCTGCATATGATTTCCTGACAAATGAGAAAAACTATCAACTCGACAAAAAGCAAAAAACTTTTCTAAAGCATGACACGTTCTTTGGTAATGAGATTGTGGCGAATACTCGCCGCCTGTGTTTAATGAATATGTTTCTTCACAACATTGGAGAGATTGATGGCTCTGCCCCAGTTTCCCCCAATGATTCTCTTGTCGCACCTTCGCCAAAGGCTTTCGATTACGTCCTCGCCAATCCACCCTTTGGTAAAAAGAGCAGTATGAGCTTTACCAATGAGGAAGGCGAGCAGGAGACAGATGATCTCACTTACAATCGTCAAGACTTCTGGGCGACCACATCGAACAAACAGTTAAACTTTGTCCAGCATATCCGCACCATGCTAAAAACTACCGGCAAGGCCGCTGTTGTTGTACCTGATAACGTCCTTTTTGAAGGTGGCGCGGGTGAGATCATTCGACGTAAGCTGCTTGAAAATACTGATCTCCATACTATCCTACGCCTGCCTACAGGTATTTTTTACGCTAATGGTGTAAAGGCAAATGTCCTATTCTTTGATAACCATGCCGCGAGCAAAGAACCTTGGACAAAAGAGGTTTGGTTCTATGACTACCGCACCAATATCCATCATACGTTGAAGCGGAAAACAATGAGTCTTGAAGACTTGCAGGATTTTGTAGCGTGTTATAACCCACAAAATCGTTTTAAGCGCAAAGCAACATGGAGCGAAAAGACCCCCGAAGGCCGTTGGCGTAAGTTCTCATACAAAGAGCTTATAGCCCGCGACAAAACCAGTCTCGATGTTTTTTGGCTGAAAGACAAAAGCCTAACTGACCTAGATAATTTGCCTGAACCAGATATTCTTGCTGCGGAGATCATTGAGAATTTGGAAGCGGGATTGAACAGCTTTAGAGAGATTTTAGGGGCATTAGAGAAAGCGGCTTAATATATGCAGCCATCCATCACCTTGGCAACCTCCACTGGCATTAAGTCCGTTTTTGCTAGCCGTAGAAATCCAATAAGAGCCTTTTGCTGTCTTTCTCTATCTTAGCCTTGTCACCTTCAATAGAAGCTTTAATTAAAGCAGAAACCTTTGGATTTTTAATTTGTAAGTTACTCATTTTAGGTTCTTTAAAAAGTTCAATCCAATTATTGACGGGCTTATTTTGATCTAGCTTCTCAAGAATTCGAGTGTCACTTGGAAGCACTTGATTGAAGTAATACTGCCAGCGGTCTTCAGTGAATGACTTTACCAATTTTTTTGCATCAGAAACAGCATTCCATGCGCTACCATAGGCATTTCCTAAAACAACACATAACAGCGCTGTTGTGCATGCTGGGAATGCGGGTGTGGGTATGGTGGTACCTAATTTAGCTAAATGCCTTACAGCCGAAGGCTCGTTATAAAAATTATTCATCCCTTCATGAGCTTTTATTATATCTTCAGCGGCTTTAATGAAGGTATCGCTTCTTAGATTCTCCGGAACGTAATCAAATCCGTTTACTTTAAGTAATGCGCTTTTTATACCGCTAAAGGCATTCTTTTTGCCCTCAGAATACATCTCGGCATAAGTGTGCCCAACCTGCCATCTTTCGGGGTCGCGTAAACTCTCCCACAGATATGGGATAAGTACATTCACATTTGCAAGGACATGTTCTAATTTGGCGCCAGAATTTTTCTTTGTGGCATTCATTAACACACTAACGGTAAGCTTAGAGAAGAAGTAAGGTGAGGAACCTAACATTTGAACTAAGGAATCATCTTCGCTTAGCGTCTCTCCTTCTAGAGCATTCCTGAATTCAACGAATTTTTTTGCTACCTCAACTTTAGGACGCCCAAGAACACCTTTGACACAGGCGTGTAGCGAGGCAATGGCCTCTGCTTCATTGATAGACTCAGTGCCGCCTTCATCACTATCCATCCGTGAAAAATGGATTATAAGTTCGTAGCTATGGCGTAATCTAATGGCGTCAGTATCAGATATGACGCCTAACTCTTCTGCTAGTCGGATAGCATCCTTTGTTGTCAGTATGTCTTCAACGTCATCATCCTCATCAACGTCTGTTCTTCCTAGCATCTCAGCTAGAAAGGAGATGCCGACAGTAGAAAGCTCTTTCTTTAGGGCATGCTCAGTTTTTGTCCAAAGATAATTAATGCCAATTTCAAAGTGACTGTTTTCAAAAGCAGTCAAAATTTGCTTTCTATCCTTTCCATTTAATTGAAGGGCATAGTTAACAATCACAGAAGGTTGTTTCGCGTTTGCCGGTAAGCCGGAGTTTTCTGGCTGCCATAAAACTAATTTTTTACTCATTTTTTACCACCCTTGTAGTCTGTTCCGCCATCTTGTGATCTGATAAAGGCTGCGCTTAATCCGTCATTAATTTTTTTAACGAGAGAAGCAAATGCTCTTTTTCGTGCGCCGCCAACAATATTATTTTTATTTTCACTTGTTATGAAGCAGTTGTATGCCAAAAGTCTGCCCTTGTTATCAAAAAGTATAATTCCATCCGAGTTAAACATGCCCTTAATAAGCGCTTTTTTACTGTCCAAGGCAAAGACAGAAAGTTTTTCTGCTTGAAGGTCAGTAATCAGTTTAGGGAAGTCTATCGGATCATCAAGAATAATTCCGTCAGTAAGAAAACGCGGGGCTTTCTTTTTATCAGTTACCGCAACAAGACATCC
>Ga0206950_1181_pt1 | contig 12246 bp, 13 predicted proteins | sample Alteio_BWOrgHeat_41_FD_152954 | JGI IMG/M metagenome (GOLD analysis project Ga0206950, IMG submission 152954) | Enriched cells from forest soil in Barre Woods Harvard Forest LTER site, Petersham, Massachusetts, United States -... | ecosystem: Environmental > Terrestrial > Soil > Temperate forest >... | reverse complement strand
TTAGGATTTTATCTCCGGCTTCATCCACAATATCATCCCGGTCACAAACCAGCTGTGCTAAGGCTATATCTTCATTGACAAAGGCATTAATGCCGTCCTTCATCATCCCCACCGTACTTTCACCCATGGCGCGTAAGTCATTGTAAGAGCCTAAAAAGGGATTGGCAATTAAATACAAGCCGCTTTCGGAGATATTCACCGCGTGGTCTGCCATGCGTTCCAAGTCTTTATTCATCTTAATGATCATGATGACCAAACGCAAATCCCTGGCCACTGGTTCATATTGGGCAATAGTCTGGACACAGAGCTCATCAATGGAACGGTCATAGGCATTGACCCGGGGTTCCTGGTTTTTGACCACCTGGTAGAGCATATCGGGGTTTTTCTCCAAAAGCCCCCGCATGCTACGGCTGATCATGTCTTCCACGAGACCAGCGTCCTGGATCAATAGGTGCTTTAATTCAGTGATTTTCTCTCTAAGCATATTGGGGTTCTCCTAAGGCGTATACTTTATTGCTAGGCGGATACTTTTTTCCTCTGGGTCGCTTTCACATTCAACCCTTCATTGGTTGGCAACCTGCTTGGGGACACGTTCCTAGAAATTCTGACTTGAACATGTCCCCTGGTTGGCACTAGCCGAATCGACCTGTAATATAATCTTCTGTGATCTTATTCGACGGTTTCGTAAAGAAATCCGTGGTTTTGGTAAATTCAATGATCTGCCCATGCATCAAAAACGCGGTCTTATCCGATACCCTGGCAGCCTGCTGCATATTATGCGTGACGATCACAATGGTATACTCATCCTTCAAGGTCCCCATCAACTCCTCTATGCGTGCCGTGGCAATAGGGTCCAGGGCTGAGCAAGGTTCATCCATCAGGATGATCTCAGGATCAACCGCGATGGCCCGGGCAATGCAAAGACGCTGTTGCTGGCCTCCGGAAAGTGACATGGCGCTTTTGCCCAGATGGTCCTTGACCTCATCCCACAACGCCGCCCGCCTAAGGCTTTTCTCGACCGTTTCTGTCAGGATACGGTGATCTTTGATGCCTACAATTTTAAGCCCGTAAGCGATATTGTCATAAATAGATTTTGGGAAAGGGGTGGATTTCTGGAACACCATCCCCACCTTACGCCTAAGGCTCACCACATCCGTATTTTTTTCATAGATATCTATCCCATCCACCAAAACCTTACCTTCCACCCGGGTAGAAGGGATAAGGTCATTCATGCGGTTAAAAATCCGGATCAAGGTTGACTTGCCACAGCCCGAAGGGCCGATCATGGCCACTATTTTATGAGGCTCAACGTCCATGGAAATATTCTTTAAGGCGTGTTGAGCGCCGTAATAAAAATTTAAATCTTTGACCTGAATGCTTCCTTTAAGAGCCATTGATATTTATCCTATTTTCCCGTTGACCACCGGTTACGGCGCATCACATAAAACTGGGCCCAACCATTGATCATTAAAACCATTAAAATAAGTACGATGGCCCCGGCCCAAGCCTGGCGATGCCAATCATCAAAAGGGGATATCGCATAATTGTACACTTGTAAGGGCATGGCTGCAATAGGCTGTGTCAAAGATTGCTGCCAATTCCTGTTGCCAAAGGCCGTAAATAAAAGCGGCGCTGTCTCTCCTGCCACCCTGGCCAAAGAGACCATGACCCCTGTCGTGATGCCTGCCAAGGCCGCGGGAACAACAATGTCCACCGTGACCCGCCATTTGGGGACCCCTAAAGCCAAACCCGCTTCTCTTAATTGAGAAGGCACCATGCGCACAAATTGCTCACTGGTCCGCGTGATCATGGGTATCATCATAATGCCCAGGGCAAAGCCTCCGGAAAGGGCGGAAAAACTTTTCATCGGCAAAACACAAACAATATAGGCAAATATCCCATAGACAATTGAGGGGATACCATTCATCACATCTGCCATAAAGCGGACAACGTGCGCAAATTTCAAATCAGCATATTCACTTAAATAGACCCCGGCCCCAAGACCTACCGGCACCCCGATACAAACAGCCAGCCCAAGCAAGGTAAAGGTCCCGGTGATCGCATTGGCCATTCCCCCGCCTTTTTCTCCGACCGGTTTGGGCAGGTGCGTAAAAAAATCCAGGTTCAATGACGCAATGCCCTGGATAAACAAATGCGCCAATATATTAAAAAGTATAAAAAGAACACCAATGGCGCACAAGGACAGGATATACACCATGGCCTTGTCCCAGATGGCCCGTCGAAACCGGGTCCGCTCAAAAGAAGAATGGATCATCTCTTTCATTTGATCAGCTCTCCCGGCCCCTTGGTCACAGACCAGATCAAAAACCTAGCCAATATATTAACAATAATGGAAACCAGAAACAAGACCAAACCTATTTCAATCAAGGCTGACAAATACATGCCAGTATCCGCTTCAGCAAATTCATTGGCAAGAACGCTGGCCAAGGTATAGCCCGGCGAAAAAAGAGAAGGACTTATCACCACATTATTGCCGATGATCATAGTCACCGCCATGGTCTCGCCAATAGCCCGTCCCAGGGCCAAGATCACTGCGCCCAAAATGCCCACCCTGCCATAGCTTAAAACAATGTCCCAGATGGCTTCCCAGCGGGTGGCGCCCAAGGCATAAGCGCTTTCTTTATAAACGGAAGGCACGGCCAGAATGACCTCCCTTGACACAGAAATAATAAACGGAACAATGATAATGGCTAAAATGATGCTGGCCGCAAGAAAACCCACCCCATAATTAGGTCCCTGAAAAAAAGGCAAAAAACCAAGATACTTGCCTAAAAAAGGCTGGACCGTGTTTCGCATATACGGCACTAAGACAAAAATGCCCCAAAGCCCGTAAATAACGCTAGGGATAGCCGCTAAAAGATCCACGAGGATTGAAATAGCCTTAGACACCTTAGGCGGCGCGTATTGGGCCAAATAAATGGCCGCCCCAACACCGATGGGGACAGCTATTAAAAGCGCCACCAGGGACGTGACACAGGTGCCAAAAATAAAAGGCAGCGCGCCAAAATTTTCGGCGACCGGGTCCCAGGTGGAATGATAAAAAAAGCCCAAGCCGAATTTCTTTAAAGAAGGTATCGAAGCTGAAACTAATTGAAAAAAAATACCAGCGACAAGTATCAGGATGGAGACGGGGAAAATCGCCAATATCCTCCTGAAAACAATGTCGCTGGTATCCTGTCGACTCATAGTCTCACTGTAAATATGGGCGGACGCAAGATCCGCCCCTACTTAGTATTTGACCTGGTCGAGTTTCTTTTGAATTAAATCCACCAGACTGGCAGGTAAAGGCGCATAGTCCAGTGCCGCGGTCAATTTCTGACCGTCCGTCACAGCCCATCTGATAAAATCAACAATGGCCTTACCCTTCACATGGTCATCCATCTGCTTATAAATCAAGAGCCATGTAGTCCCGGCGATTGGATAGGCTTCGGGATTAGGGCTATTGACAATGGAAAATCGAAAATCGGCCGGGATATTGGCGCCTTCAGCAGCTTTGGACGTTGAATCAATGCTGGGCTCAATAAAATTACCGGACTTATTTTGCATATATGCGTAGCTTAAATTATTTTCCTTGGCATAGGCCAACTCAACATAGCCAATGCTTCCGGGACTCTGCTTCAAAAGTCCGGCAACACCCTCATTACCCTTGCCGCCTAAACCAACCGGCCAATTGACAGAGGTACCTTTACCGACCCTCCCCTTCCATTCACCGCTGATGGAACTTAAATAATCGGTGAAAATAAAGGAAGTACCGCTGCCATCGGAACGATGGACAACAACGATCGAACTGGCGGGAAGATTGACCCCGGCATTTTGACCCGTGATTAAAGGATCATTCCATTGGGTGATTTTTCCCAGATAAATACCTGCCAAAACTTCCGGCGTCAGTTTAAGCCCCTTGTCCACCCCCGGGACATTATAGGCCACGGCCACAGCACCCATGACCATCGGGATGTGGTAAATGCGGCCAGGCGCCTGGGTCATTTGGTCCATGGTCATAGGGCCGTCAGTGGCGCCAAAATCAACGGTCTTGGAAGTGATTTGTTTGATGCCGCCGCCTGAACCGATGGCCTGATAATTAAAAATAGCGTCCGAATTTGTCTTGGAATATTCATCAAACCACTTGGTGATGGCCGGATAAATAAAGGTCGATCCTGCCCCGTTAATGAGGACTGAATCTGCAAAGGCAACGGAGGAGACCATTGCCATGGCCATAACTAAGGCTAAAATTTTCTTCATACTTAAACCCCTTTCTTAAATTAGAATTTGAAATTCAAATCCATTTGGAACAAATCTTCGGGCGCGGTTGAACTAAACCCTGAAACCCCACTGCTGATAAGCTTATAAACATGGGCACGGAAATACGACATGGTAAACCAAACGTTCTTAGCTAAACCTATATCGAGTTGGGTGCGGTAACCCGCGGTATCGGTATCGCCGGAATAAAAATCATCATCCGGAAAAGCATCCAACCAGGAATCTCTTTCAAGCACTTTATAATAAGACTGTACCTTCCATGTTCCAAAACCATTGATGGCGGAACTGCCCATATAGCCACCAATCATCCACGCGCTATTTTGATGGGATGGGTCAACATTCTTAAAAAATTGCCCAAAAGCCCCTACTTGAGGAATATAGATGGGAGAAGGTAAAAGTTCTCCAAACGGGTCATTCATCCCAAGCTCTAAAGCGCCTCCTACAAGCTCGTAACTATTACTATACATACCGCCGGAACCTGTGTTGGGTGCATTGGTAGTATTCGTAGTAAGGCTATTATCTAATTGCAAATGATGCGGATTACTGACATCATAAAATGAACCCGCGGCTTTATAGTAAACTTTCTCCGTCAGATTACCTTTAAGACCTGCCTGGGATACGATCATGTATGGATCAGTTTTTGTCCCTGTGGCTGACAGTGAAGGGGTATTATCCTTTAGGATATAGATTGCATTTGTTGTAAAAGGTGTCATGTAATCATTAAGCTTCTTTTGCAATTGAACAACACCACCGATAGGCGTAATATCCGGATCCCAAAGCAAACTGCCAGGTTCCCAAATAGGATTATCCATCTGACCGCCTATTAAAGTTGCCCATGAAGCAGGCGTATAAATGGCATAGGCCTTGTTTAATACTAACGCAGATTTGTTAAAAGAACCTTCACTACCGGCATTTCCACCAAAGGTTATATTGTTTGAACGTTGATTGCCAGGAAAAGAACCTGATTCTCCATTGGTAGCAATCCCAAAAATGACCTTGACCTTGTCATTAATTTGGTCCTCAATATTTAAACGGGCACGTAGACGGACACGATTTCGATCAAGATTGTCACCGCTCGCAGTACCACCTTTAACCTTCCTGACTTGTTGCTGGTCACGTAAACGGAAATCTCCGGTGAGTTTCATGGTATTTAACCAATCCGGAAGCATGTTTTTAAAGGTGCTTTGCTGCGCATTTTGCTCATTGGAAGCAATTTCCCCTTTAAGTTGGGCCGCATCTTGGTCTGTCAAAATGCCTTTGTCCTCTAATTTTTGGATAAGCGCATCCACGCTGCTGGCGGCAAAACTAAATCCTTGCCAGGCAAAAATGATTCCCACCGTTAAAGTTAAAACATTTTTTTTCATGCGCTTTCTCTCCTTTACTGTGCCCTGTCTACACCCTAAAATTCAAAGCTTTTAAGAGTATGCAGGGCTCTTTGAGTTTTTAAGTGACAGGTCAAATATACAATTCAAATGTTAAGATAATATTAAGGAAATATTAAGAATTAAGCAGAGATAAATTTAAGCATGGTATCGCGTGTAAGGATACCACAAGGCTTCTTATAATCATCTACAATGGGGATGCAGCCGAATTTAAAGCGAACAGTGGCCTCAATGGCTTCAAATAGGGAGTTACCAGGTTTTAGGGTGAAGGGCTTGGGGAGCATGACCTTCATCAACAAGAATTGGTTCAAAGCTTCCTTATCATAATACCAACTGCCATCTTCTAAACGCCGGGGGGAATGGATCTGGTATAAATCACGCTGGGTGATGAGCCCTACAATGCTGCCTGTTTCATTGACCACCGGCAAATGCCTCACATCATATAAGGCGATCTTTTCCTGCACGAGCGCAAAATCATCAGTCTCTTTAACGGTAATGACCGGAGAAACCATGACCTCACGGATCTTGGTCTCCAGCAGGAATTGTTTAATGTCTCCCTTTTTGACTGACATAGGTTATTTTGCCTGCGGCAAAGCGGCGCCTGGGGCAGCCGGAGCGTTTTCAATTTTCAGGATTTTCACCTTGAATGTCAGGCTCTTTCCAGCCAGGGGATGGTTAAAATTGAGGACTACCTTGTCCGCTTTGAGTTCAGTAATGACCGCTGGAAATTTCGAGCCATCCGGAGCTGTTGCTTGCAAAATCATTCCCACTTTCGGGGTCATTGTTTTGGGCAAGGACGTCAAAGGGAATTCTTTAAACGCTTTGGGGTCCACATCACCGTAGGCGTCTTTGGCAGCCACATGAACAACTTTTTCTTCGTTCATGTGCATGCCGTTTAACTGGGCTTCCAAACCAGGGATAATATTACGGTTGCCGGCCAAATAGGTAAGCGGGACCTTGCCTACTGATGTTTCCACTTCTTTGTTATCAACGGTCAAGGTGTAATCCAAGGTGATTTTTTTACCAACGCCAACCACGGGATCGTCCGCGTAAGCCGATAGATTTAACATGCCCGCCATTAAAAACACAATGCCTGCTGATAAAAATTTTTTCATAAGACCCTTTCTTTAAAACGCATGTTGAAATCAATGTTGTGCATTTTAACGCAAGATTTCATTTTTTACTATTTATTTTTTAATTAAAACCTCTTTTTATACTGCATATAAATTTTAGTCTCGGGCACTGCCTGGGCATCCTGGTAGCTTGAGGAAGGATAGCTGTCCTGCGGCAAAAATTCTCGCGAGACATTCAAGCTCGTATGGTCGGTCAGGTCCATTTCTCCATTGATCTTGCGGGAATAATAAATATTGGTTTCCCCCGGAGTTGAAGGCATTTGGTCCATTTCCGCCCCCAGTTTTAAATTGTCGGTCAATTTTGTTTTAAGCCCGAATTGCTGCTGTGTGGTATTCATGTCCTGCAGGGAATAATTTAAAAAATTCTCCGCCAATTCACTCGATGTGACCCCGTTGAATGGGGACGTGGAAGATTCCCAGGCATTGTCGGTAAACAACACTTGTAAAGCGTCCTGGGGCAACATCGGCGGGTCTGAGCTGACCGTCAATTGCGGGTAGGCCGCGGTCCCCTTGATCGTCAAATGAAAATCCATGTCATCTAACCTCGCCCCCAGACGGATGTCCATCACCGGGTTAAAAATGTCGCCTTTAAAAATAAACTTGCTCTGCGCTAATTGCAAATTGACCTTCCTGACATTAACAAGCCCTGAATCCACAAAAACATCGCCTGTTATTTGGGGATTACCTATAGGGGGCATTACAGTCAAATCCACCCTTGTCAGGACGTTGGCAAGATGTATTGATTTATACCGTATATCATCCGCCAAAAATGAACCCTTGACCTGAAGGGCGGATAAAGGCCCCTGGACCTTAAAATCAATCCCGGAAATAAACCCTTGCAGGTTCTTCCTGATGTCCTGATTGACCCACCAACGGATGGCCTCATGAAGGTCCACTGAACTGGCATAAAGCTCACCCATGACCTGCCCCCCGTACACTTTTCCTGTAAATACCAGGGGGTCAGAGCCGGGGATCACAATACGCGCGTTGAAAATGCTGAAATCAGCATGGGGCATGTCCCCTAAAGGAAGCCGTACATGGACCTCCTGGATGCGTAAAATGGCGGTGGGTAAATAGGACAGTCCTTTGATGCGCACATCCTTGAGGGTAAAACCATTTTGCAGGGTACCTTCGTAATGGCCGATATGCATCAGGCCCACCGAGGTAAATTCTTGTTTGAAACAACGCACCAGTAATTTCCCGCCTAAAGGTGTCACGATCAAAAAAGCCAAGGACGCGCTTAACAGTAATATAACGGAAAATACCGTCAATATAATGGCCGTTATCAGTCTTTTAAACCTATGCATAGAATTGTATTAGAACGTGTGGATGCCGGACATGATCTCAATGATGCCGCGCCTGACCATCATCACGCCGATGGCGGCCAAAAGAAGCATCATCACCTTAGACAGGGCGCGGGAACCGGCGGCCCCCAAGAGCCGCATCAGGGTGCCGGAATAGACAAAAACGATGCCCACAATGGTTATATTAAGGAAGAGGGCAATCAAGGTGATCACAAGGCCATGAACACTCACCAGCATCAAGGAGATCGTCAAAACAGCAGGGCCCACGACCAGCGGTGTCCCGATGGGAACAGCCCCTAATTCGGTCGCCACCCCCCGGCGGATTTTACCCTGGTTAGTCAAATCCACCATGGCCAGGCAAAACAAGATGACTCCGCCTGCCACCATAAAATCCCCCATCGTGATGCCTAAAAAATGAAAAATGCCCTTGCCTAAAAATATAAAGCCCACCGCCACCAGGATGGCCGTTGTCAATGACTGTATAATAATGGCGCGTTTCTCTAAGGGATCCAACCCTTGAGTCAAAGACGCAAAAACCGGCAGGATACCGATGGGATCAACGGTAAAAAACATGGGGATAAAGACAAGGAGGATATCGTTTAGCATATGTCATCCCCGCGATAGCGGGGATCCAGGCCCCGCCTTTACCAAATCGCGGCCATTAGCTGTATCCGTAAAAAGCTTAAAATTCTCAATGAACATCCCACCGAGTTTCAAAAGGGCGGCATCATAGGCATTTTTATCCGCCCATAAATCGCGGGGATTTAATTTTTGACCATCCAACCCGTTGATGTGCTTTGGGATTTGAAGGTTAAACACGGGCAAGCTATCAAACCCGCCTTGGTCGATACTGCCGTCTAAAATAGCATCCACGGCCAGGCGATTATCATTTAAAGGGATGCGATGCCCCACCCCGTAGGGCCCTGCAATCCAACCGGTATTGAGAAGGTAGGCGGAAGAATGGTGCTCCTGCATTTTTTTAGCCAGGATTCCGGCATACACGGTAGGATGCACCATCAAAAAAGCTTTGCCGAAACAGGCGGAAAATGTGGCCTGGGGCTCCTTGACCCCCAGCTCCGTACCCGCGACCTTGGCGGTATAGCCGCTTAAATAATGGTACATGGCCTGCTCCCTGGTCAATTTAGACACCGGCGGAAGCACCCCATAGGCATCACAGGCCAAAAAAATAATTTTGGACGGATGCCCGCCTTTGGAGACCGGCTTGACGATGTTTTCAATATGGTCAATGGGATAAGAAACACGGGTATTTTCTGTTTTCTTTTTGGAGGCAAAATCAATGATGCCCTTATCATTAATGTCCACATTTTCAAGAAGGGCATCACGACGGATGGCCTCAAAGACTTCCACTTCACGCTCCGGGGTCAATCCAATGCATTTGGCATAACAGCCGCCTTCAAAATTAAACACACCTTCATTGTCCCAGCCATGCTCATCGTCCCCGATAAGGGCGCGTTTGGGATCGGTCGACAAGGTGGTCTTGCCGGTGCCGGAAAGGCCGAAAAATAAAGCAGTGTCCTTGTTTTGCCCCATGTTGGCCGAGCAATGAAATGAACCGATACCTTTTAAAGGGAGAAAATAATTCATGATCGAAAAAATGCCTTTTTTCATCTCACCGCCATACCAGGTGCCGCCGATGACTGTCATGCGCTCGGAGATATTAAAGGCCACAAAAACTTCTGAACGCAAACCGTATTTGGCAAAATCGCGGCAGGTGGTTTTACAGGCATTAAGGATGGTCCAATCCGGTTTAAAATCTTTTAATTCCTGTACTGTCGGCCGGATAAACATGTTCTTAAAAAAATGCGCCATCCAGGCCACTTCGGTCACCAAACGCACACTGATCCGGGTATCTTTGTTGGCCCCGCAAAACCCGTCCATCACGAAAAGTTTCTTGCCGCTTAATTGATCAACAGATAAGGCTTTAAGATGCGCCCATGTTTCGGGGCTTATAGGTTTATTGTCAGAACCTGAAGGTTTGCCATCCGCCCACCAGACGGTGTCTTTGGAAAGCCTGTCCATGACGATATATTTATCTTTAGGCGAACGGCCGGTGAATTTCCCTGTATCCACGGCAACAGCGCCAAGGGAAGAAACCTGGGCCCTTTCATAGCCTTGCAATGAGGGGTCTGTTTCACAAGCAAAAAGCCCGTCAAAAGACAAATTGTAATTAAGCTCAAACACGGAATTGACACCTAAGGCCTTCAGGCCTGAAATGACATTCAAATTTTCTTCCGTTTTAATCATATATACCTTTGGATGCTTTTAATCAAGGCATCCGGTTGGAAGGGTTTAATCATATATTCCCTGATCCCTTCGATCTTGACAATGTCAGACAGGCCTTCCTTGACCGTTAGTATAATAATGGGCACTTGTTTAATCCCTGCTGTTTCTTTCATGGCTAAAATAAATTCATACCCGTCCATATTGGGCATCTGCAAATCAAGGATGATCAATTGGGGGTTCTGTTTTAATTGGACCATGCCTTCTTTTCCGTCTTGGGCCACGATGACCTCAAAACCCTGAGACAACAAAAAAGGCCCGATGGTCTTGATAAAGGTCGGATCATCATCAATGACCAATATTCTTTTAGATGCAATTCTTTCCTGGCCCTTCCATTTGGGAAGCATGGCCAGGGTCACCATCTCTACAACCAAACGTTTGGTCCCCTCAACTTCAAAACTGATCTCATATTTCTCCGTGGCCCCATTAGGGATCCCCACGCCGTCGGCGGCGTTATTGATAAAACTCTCAAAAGGCGACATCGTCAAATCTTTATAGCCCAGCACCGCCATCTCTCTTTTATATTGCCCCGCGATCAGGTTGACCAGGGTCCCGCAGCCGTCTTTGACCTCGGGTTCATCATCAGAATCAATGTAGGGGTATTGCAGGAGCCTCAAAAATTCCGGAAGAAATTTTTTGTCCAAATAAATGACGATGGTAAGCCGGAATTCCCGGCGCTCTAAGCTTTCTTCATTGGCGGCAAATTCAATGACGGCAAAAACAGTGGTGGCATTGAATTTCTCCATGGCATCCACGCGCATCCGCTGGACGAATTGGGTAACGGGCTTTTTTTCCAGTACCGGTTCACTGGAAAAAGTCATTGCTGATTTTTCGTAAAAGATCTTTTTCACGGCAGCGGAAAGGGCCAGGGCTAAGGTAAAGGCGCTTTCCCCTTCCCCGGAAAAAGCGCGCAGGTTCATCCTGGCGCTTTCCTGCCGGATGATCTCCTTCATTTTTCCCACATCCAATGGCTTAGAATTTTCTTCCATGGTCTACGTTTACCGCAAATAAGGTTTGATCGCCGCTAATAGCTCTTCGGGCTTATACGGTTTGACCAAATAACCGGCCAATTGGGGATTGACCTGGTGGGCCGCCCGTTTATTTTCATCGGAACCGGAGGCGGTGACCATAATGACAGGTATTTTAGATAATTCCGGGATCTTGACCATACCGGCCATTAATTCAATGCCGGAGATCTTAGGCATCTGCCAATCCAACAATACCAAACCGATCTCCGCGTAATTGACAGCGAGCATCTCCATGGCCTGCTCCCCATCTTCAGCCTGGAGGATTTCCTGGGAAATCCCTGATTTCATTAAAATACGGATCAAAAGTTTACGGTCCAGCAAAGAATCATCAACCACTAGTATCTTCATAATAAATCACCCTTTGGGCTTAAGGATATAACCGCTATTATAGTTTTTACGGATCTCATCCAACATTTTCCGCGCCGCACCCTCGTCCATGATGCCGCCTACACGCACCCGGTACCAAATCCCTTTTTCCCCTAAATCACTCATGATCAAAAAAGCCTGATACCCGCTGTTTTTTAAGGCCTGCAGGGCGGTTTCAGCCCTTGTTTTGTCCTGAAAAGAATACACCTGGATGGTAAAACCAGCTTCTTTACCGTCAATGGGACTGGTCACAATGGCCATGGGCGGGACCGGGTCGGCTTTTTTGGGAGAAACCAACGGGGTATTACCGGATTCTGTTTTGGGCGGCTGTTGATGAAAAATATCATTTAATACCACCCCCTGCTCACTCTGGGGCTTGGGGGCGTGGGTACTCAAAAATAAAATGACCCCGCCTGCCGCGACCAAAATAAAAATCCACCACGTGTTTTTAAAT
>Ga0206950_1186_pt1 | contig 12282 bp, 14 predicted proteins | sample Alteio_BWOrgHeat_41_FD_152954 | JGI IMG/M metagenome (GOLD analysis project Ga0206950, IMG submission 152954) | Enriched cells from forest soil in Barre Woods Harvard Forest LTER site, Petersham, Massachusetts, United States -... | ecosystem: Environmental > Terrestrial > Soil > Temperate forest >... | reverse complement strand
GCGATCGCGGCGAGAGGCGCGAATACGATCGCAGCGCTGATCCCGATGGCGGTCAATGTCTTCATCATTCTACATTCTCCGTTTTGTTCGACTCTTGGCCGTTGGCGGGCGAGGGATGCACCCCTCTAGATGAATTGGCAATGAATATTGAGTGGCGGGAATGGGGCGCTGCCATCGGTTTGACGCGGTTGAGGGCCACCCCTATGAACCACCAGATTCGCCATGTCTCATAACACTTTCGGACATCTCTTTCGCGTCACGACCTTCGGCGAGAGTCACGGGCCAGGGATCGGCTGCGTGGTTGACGGCTGTCCCCCGCGCATCCCATTGGAAACGGCGGACATTCAGACCGAACTCGATCGGCGGCGGCCCGGAACCTCGCGTTTCACCACGCAACGCCGTGAGCCGGACGAGGCCCGAATTCTTTCTGGAGTTATGCTGGACGAAGACGCCGGCCGTCAGGTGACGACCGGTACGCCAATCGGCGTGTTCATCGACAATGTCGATCAGCGCTCGAAGGACTATAGCGACATCAAGGACAAGTACCGTCCCGGCCATGCCGATTACGCGTACGAAGCGAAGTACGGAATTCGCGACTACCGTGGCGGTGGACGTTCGTCGGCGCGCGAAACGGCGGCGCGGGTGATCGCAGGCGCCATCGCGCGCAAGGTGACGCCCGGCGTTCTCGTTCGTGGCGCGCTCGTGCAGATCGGTAAGTTAAAGATCGATCGGGCTCGCTGGGATTGGGACGAAGTTAGCCGCAATCCATTCTTCTCGCCCGACGCTGAGGCCGCTGAACGTTTCGCCAACTATCTCGATGACGTGCGCAAGGCGGGCTCTTCCGTTGGCGCCGTGATCGAGGTCGTCGCCGAGGGCGTGCCGGCGGGGTGGGGTGCCCCGATCTATGGCAAGCTTGACGCCGAACTCGCCGCGGCGCTCATGAGCATCAATGCTGTCAAGGGAGTCGAGATCGGCGACGGCTTCGCAGCAGCCGAACTCTCAGGCGAGCAGAACGCCGACGAAATGCGCGGCGGCAATGAGGGTCAGCCGCGCTTTCTGTCCAACCACGCGGGCGGCGTTCTCGGCGGCATCTCGACCGGGCAGTCGGTTGTTGCGAGGTTCGCTGTCAAGCCGACATCCTCGATCCTGGCGCCTCGCCGCACAATCACGCGCGCGAGCGAGGAGACGGAGATCGTCACCAAAGGCCGACATGATCCGTGCGTCGGCATCCGCGCCGTGCCGGTCGGCGAAGCAATGGTCGCCTGCGTGCTGGCGGATGCTTTCCTGCGGCATCGCGGGCAGGTGGGCGCGTAGCGAACGACGTAGCGCGTCGAAGCTCAATTCCAGGGCAAGAACCGGAGTGTGGCGCGCGCACGCCCTCCGTAATCCTTGGCTCGGGCATCGTCGAGCGACTTCGGCGATCCTCCCTACGAGCGAGAGGATCCATTTTCATGAGCAAGCAAGACGACAACAAGGCTGTGGTGGGCCGCTGGTTCACCGAATTCTGGGGCAAGAAAGTGAATCTTGCGGTCGTCGACGAGATCGCCGCCCCGGATATGCTCTTAAAATATTCGCTGCACGCGCCTCGTCGCGGGCGTGACGACATCAGGGCGTTCATGACCGATTTCCGCGCCGCGTTTCCCGACTTGAACTTCTGGGGCACGGCCGATCTGATCGCCGAGGGCGACCATGTCGTCGGCCAGTGGGAGGGCGGCGGAACCCATACCGGTCCTGCTTTCAACGATTTTCTGCTCGGCAACCTTCCTGCCTCCACCGGTCGCAAGATGCGCTTCACCGGCACGACAGTCTTGAAGGTGATCGACGGAAAGATCACAGAGGAGGTCGGCCTCGACGACGGCGTCACCGCGCTCACCCAACTCGGTCTGCTCAAGGCCGCCTGATCAGCCTTGCCCAGCGTCTATCGCCACGAGCGCGTCAGCGCTGGGCCCGCTCGGGGCGCCAGAGCGCGTTGCCGGGCTTGTAATCGCTGGTCTCGCCGATGGAGCGGTACTTGCTGTTGAGCCCGTCGTTGTTCGGCGCCGGCTGCGTCGGATCGAAAGGATCGATGCTGAGCGAGGCCAAATGCGTCCCGGTGGTCTGGGAGGTGACAGGCAGGGTGATCGAGCCGGGGGCTTCTCCGCGCTCGACCCAAGCGACGAGCTGCGGCATGAACTGCACAGTTGTTGCGGGGTCGCCGTCGACTGGCTGCCCGCACGGACAGTGGTAGAGGCCGGGAACCATGTAGAGCCGGCTGAAAGATTGCGCCGTGGGCAACCCTCCGGCCTGTCCCGCCACGGCCCGGTAGTAGTTGATGCTCGCGAAGGGTGGAATCGCCTGGTCGGCCCAGCTATGGTAGATGATGAGCTTACCGCCGTTCGCGGCAAACGCGCTCAAGTCCGGGTCGGTCGCATTGTAGATCCCGCCGAGTCGCTCGAGCTGCTGGCGCATTTCCGCGGTGAACGGAACAGAGCCCAACGCGTACTTGCCCGGATGATTTGGCAGGAAGGCCATTTCGTTCAGATAGGCAAGACCGATCCCCGCCGCATAGCTGTCGGCTGGCGCCGCGGGGTCCGCGGCCGGCATGACCAGCCAATTGGCCCAGGCCAGTTCGGAGCCGTAGGGCTCTCCGCCGTCAAACAGGCTGTGACCGTCCTTGTCTGACGGCCCGCGGTATTCATCGCGAACCACGCGGATCTGCTCTTCAGTCAGACAGCTCGGTTGGTCCAAGCCCGCGGGGCAGCGCAGGCTTGCAGGATCGAAGGTGCAGGCGCGCGGGTCTCGGATCACGCCGTTCGGATCGGCGCAGGCCGCCATGACCGCCGCATGCAGAGCGGGAAGCTTCTCGGCGCTCAGGATCTGCTTGCCCTGCTTGTCCTGGTTGGCCGCGGCCACCCAGGGTGCGACCAGGCCGACAAGCGGCGCCCAGTTGTTGGCGGGGGCGCCAGCGATGATGCCGTCGAAGTCGGCCGGATAGCGCTGCGCCAGGACCAGCGCTTCGTGGCCGCCGTCGGAGACCCCGCTGAAGTAGGCATAGCTCGGCTTGCGGCCATAGTAGGCGCGCACGATAGCCTTCATGGCGCGCGCGAGCTGATGCTCGGAGCTGTAGCCGAACACCGCGCGCAAGCGGAGGTCGTTGCGCGCCCATAGCGCGTCACCATTGCTCGGGGCCTCGTGTCCTTGATCGTCCGCGGCGACGACAATCTCGCCGTTCTGCAGCGGGGCATAAGGCGCCTGGTAGCCGCTGGTGCGCGATGGATCGTCCAGGCTCACGTCGGCCTTACCGCAGAGCCCTCCGCAGCCCTGTTGCAAGTAGTCGCCGCGCCATGTCTCGGTGGGCAAAGCGCTTCGAACTGGGTGACTGGGCTGATGTAGCCTTTGACGTCGCAGAAGGCGTGACCGTTGCGCTTCGTGGTCGCGGTCGCGGTGATCCGGGCGTCGAGCGCGGTGAAATCGGAATTCACGAGCGTGTCGCACGATATGACTGGCGCGATGGCGCCTGCGTCGGCTGCGTACGCATCGGTCTTCACTGCAGCCGCGATAAAGCCGCTGACTGTCGCTGCGGCGAGCGTCAACAACCCGGGAACTCGCGAAAAGCGCATTCATTCCTCCCTTCGGAGCGTTGCCGACCCATGTCCTCAGGCCGCGCTTCACTGGGCTTGAGCGTACGGAGGCCGAATGGGCTGGGGCCAGCCTGATGTCACTCAACTGTTTGTGATTGGCGCGGCTTCCCTATCAACCAGCCGCGCTTTAAAGCTCGACGCTCTACTGTGTGATCGTTTCATGACTGCGTCATGAAAGGGGCCATCTCCTGCAGAGAACGCGATTCGGAGGTCGAGGAATGTCGGAGCATCATGGCGATGGATTAACCCGGCGCGATGTGCTGATCGGGGGCGCAAGCGGGCTGGCGCTGGCCGCGATCGAGCCTCAACGGGCCGAGGCGCAGACCGCGCCGGTGGCACAAGTTTCCAGCCAAGTCTCCGGAACCGTGTTCGAGGACAAGGATGGCTCGGGCGTGTCCAGCGCCGCCAATCCGGGACTTGCGCGTGTCCTGGTCTCGAATGGCCGCGACATCGCGGTCACCGGGCCTGACGTGTAGTAGCTGGCACTTGATCTGACGGTCAGCGTCCGGAGATGGGTCGGGTCTGCCTGTCAGGTGTGATCAGGCTGCAATCATTTTCTCCTTCGCAAGCGGCGTCGCGTCAAGGAAGGTCTGCATCGGCGTCTTGCCGAAGCACCATCGTCCTTGATGTGGCCTTTCCTCGTTGTATCTTTGGACCCAGGCATCGAGGTCGGCCTGGAGTTCGGCGATCGATCCATAGATCTTCTTGCGGAAGGCGACGCGATAGAACTCATCGAGCACCGTCTTGTGGAACCGCTCGACGATGCCATTCGTTTGCGGGCTCTTGGTCTTGGTCCGCGAATGGTCGATATCCTCGAGCGCCAGATAGAGCTCGTATTGGTGGTGCTCGGGGTTGCCGCAATATTCCGTGCCGCGATCGGTCAGCACGCGGCAGAGCCTTACCTCCCTCGCATCATAGAACGGCACGACGCGATCGTTGAGGAGATCGGCCGCGGTGATCGGCGTCTTGCGGTCGTAGAGCTTGGCGAAGGCGACCTTGGCGTAGGTGTCGATGAAAGTCTGCTGGTAGATGCGTCCAACCCCCTTCATGTTGCCAACGTAGAACGTGTCCTGGGCCCCGCAATAGCCCGGACATTCGCTCTCGAACTCGCCATGCGCCTCCTTTTCGCTCTTGGCCTTCTCCAACGCGGCGAGCTGGCTCTCGGTCAGCACCAGGCCTTCCTGCGCCACCTTGGCTTCGAGCGCCTTGAGCCGCTTCTTCATCGTCTCCAGGTCATGACGCTGCCAGACCCCGCGCACGCCGGCCGGCGAAATCGAATGGCCGAGCTTGCGAAGCTCGTTGGCGATGCGGATTTGGCCATAAGCCGGCCGGTCCAGCGAAAGCTCGACGATGATCGCCTCAACGTCGGGCGGCGTGCGGTTCTTCAGGATCGGCTTACGCCGCGTCAGCTCCTGAAGCGCCAATTCGCCGCCTGAATCGTAAAGCTCCTTGAACCGATAAAAGCTGTCGCGCGAATAGCCCATCATTTTGCAGGCCTGGCTGACATTGCCGAGCTGCCTGGCCAACTCCAGCAGCCCAACCTTGGCGCGGATGATCTTCTGTTCCTTGGTCATCGTCAGTGTCCTTTCGAAACGCCGAGGCCGGGCGCTGCGCACCCCGACCACTCCGCGCCCGGCCTCGGCTTCCGCCTCAGCTATGACACCAACTGTCAGATTAAGTCTTAACTACTGCACCTGACGGCCGCTACACGCTGCCATTGCCGGACGAGGCGACGATCTTCGTCATCAAGCCCGCGGGCTTCATGCCGCCGGTCGAGCCGCTCACCAATCTGCCGCGCTTCTATCGCCACCATCAACCCAAGGGGTCGCCGGTCGATCTCAACCTCACTTTCGAGGGCTTGCCGCCGACAGGTCCTTTGCCCCCGTCCGTCGACTTCCCGCTACGCCGACAGGATGAGCCACATGCGTTCAACGTCGTGCTGGTGACGGATCCGCAGCCCGAGACCGGCGCGGAGGTGGATTTCATCCGCGAGGATCTGATTCAGGCTTTGGCGGGCGTCGACGCCAAATTCGGCCTCACCGCGGGCGACATCATGTTCGACGAGCTCTCGCTCTATCCGCGCTCGAACGCGATCATGGGGACGATCGGCCTCCCATGGTGGAATATCGGCGGCAACCACGACCTCAATTTCGAAGCGCCCGACCGGAAATACAGCCGCGAGACTTTCAAGCGCGTATTCGGCCCGAACTATTGCGCGTTCTTCTACGCGCAGACGCTTTTCCTCATGCTCGACGACGTGAACTATCTTGGGCACGACCCGCACAAAGCTGGGGGAGGGGGCAAGTACGAGGGCCGGCTCGACGAGGAGCAGATTGAGTTCGTGCGCAACGTGCTCGCGCACACGCCCGACGACACGCTCATCGTCATCGTGATGCACATTCCCATCAACACGTTTCTCGACAACGAACCCTATCAAAACCTGCAGGACCGCGACGCGTTCTTCGCGCTGTTCGAAGGGCGTCGCTACACCGTCAGTTTCTCTGGTCACACGCACACGACCGAGCATCATTACTTCGATGCCGCCGACGGTTGGAAAGGCGCCGCGCCTCATCACCATCATGTGTTGACAGCGCTCTCGGGCTCGTGGTGGAGCGGGCCATACGATCATCGGGGCGTCGCTTCCGCCGACAGTCGCGATGGCACGCCGAACGGCTTCCACATCCTCTCGGTCGATGGCTTGAGCTATGCGACGCGTTTCATCCCCGCGAAGGAGCCGAACGGACGCCAGATGCGCCTCTCGATCGAGAGCCGCTTCCATGGGATCAGTAAGGACGCTGACCACGATTTCACGCAAGTGAGACTGTTGGGTTCACCGGTTCCGCGCGATGCGCTTCACGCTTCGACAGTTATCGCCAATGTGTTCGACGGCGGCGAGAAGACGAAGGTCAAGATGATCATCGGCGACCGCACGCCGATCGAGATGATCCGCCGTGCCCGCCCCGATCCCTTCGTTCAAGAAGTGTTCGCGCGCAACGAGGCGACGAAAAAGGCCTGGGTGAAGGCCGAGGATTCGTCGCACATCTGGACCGCGCGCCTGCCCGCCGATCTTGCGCCCGGGACCTATCCGCTTGTGGTCGAGGCGACCGGAGAATATGGCCAGCCGCTAAGCGGACGCCTGGCGCTCGAGGTCACGGGGTAGGGGGAGGCGAGCGCCGCCTCCTTCGAAGTCCGCGCGGCTTTACGCGTTCAGCAGGGCGCGCACCAGCAATGCCAGCGGCCGCAGACGCGGTGATGAAACGGGCCGCAGAACCGGCCCCAGTGAGGACCGCAGGCGGCCCTTTCGACCGGCGTGAAATTTTGAGCCTGTCCGGCGATCGCCGCAGGGCCGCGCTCGATCTGCGCGTCAGCCCCGGACATCAGGCCCCCGATCGTCAGCGCCGCCGCGCTGGCGAGCATGATCACCTTCCTACGCATCGTTTGCCTCCGTCAGACATTTGAGCTCCGCGCGCCAAATAGTTCAGTCGCCGACCGGAAATGGCGGCGACAGCGGAGCGCCTCGCAATCACAATGCTGTGGCGGTGTTGGCCCGTTGGCAACCCGGCAAAAGTGTCAGTGCATCAAAGGCCCGCACCGGGCTGACGAGCGCGAACCGGGGCAAATCGAACATTTGATCTGCGCCGCCGCTGCGGGGCGTGCGGTGTTTGTGGAGAAAACTCATCCGGTGGTGTAGCTGATCGCCGAGTAGAAATGGTGCCCGTAGAGCGCGATCGCCTGAGCTTTATCGAGGCCGTTGATGATCTTGCGGGCGCTCACCCAATCGTCGTTTGTTTTGCAAAAATAATCGCTGAGCGACTTGCCGGTGAACAAACCCTTGGCCATGCCGAGGAACAAAATGTCCGTCGCGTTATCGAGCTCCAGCGCCAGGTCGGGATGATGAACGAAGTCGACGCCTAAGAGATCCGACATCGTTTCGTAATTGCGCTCCCAGGTTAATTGCACAAAGCCGCGGCCGTAATAGACCTGCCCCGTGGTCGGATCGGCCTTGCCATATGGCATGCCGCGGCCTTTGCCATATTCGGCGATTGGCTGCATGTGCTGATCGGTCTCATGGTAGGTCGTCGCAAGAGCATAAGCGAGCCACCGGTCGTCTTCAGTCGTGTATTTTGCCTCCCATCCGTTGAGGATCGCGATCATCCCATCGACTTGGGATTGTTGCAGGACGTTTGAGAACATGACTCGCCGTACCTGCGTGAAGAAAAATCCGCGATTGATTTGAGTCATGCGAGCCTCGAGACGCTATGATTCTGATTTTCAGGATCATAGCGTCTGTTGGGCAGTATGACCAGAAAATGTTCACTTTTTGTTCTAGCTAAGCTTAATCGCCAACCCCCATCGGCCCGCTGGTAAGCGAATCGTCGGGGGCTCGTTCCGGCAGGCATTTGGGTGGCTTTTGGTCGCGCAGGAGAAAGCCTCAGCGAAGCCCTCGTCTTCCGCGTGCTATTGGTCCATACATATCGATGTCATTCAACGCGTCCCAACCAAGCGCGAAATCATCGGGAGAGAGACGATGGATCCGAAATCGACTGCGGTCGTGCTCATCGAATATCAGAACGATTTCACCACCGAGGGCGGCACGCTGCATCAGGCGGTGAAGCCGGTGATGGACAAGACCAATATGCTGGCGAACACGGTCGAGACCGTGAAAAAAGCGCGCGCGCTCGGCGCGACGATCATCTATGCGCCGATCACCTTCACCGAGGATTATCGCGAGCTGAGCCCAACCCCGTATGGCATCCTCAAGGGCGTGGTCGACAGCAAGTCATTCCGCCAGGGAAGCTGGGGCGCGCAGATCGTTGACGCGTTGAAGCCCGAGCCCGGCGACATTGTCATCGAAGGCAAGCGGGGCCTGTGCGGCTTCGCGACCACCAACCTTGACTTCATCCTGCGTGGACGCGGCATATCGACGATTGCGCTTGGTGGGTTTTTGACCAATTGCTGCGTCGAATCGACCATGCGGACCGGATACGAGAAGGGCTACGACGTGGTGACCTTGAAGGACTGCACGGCGACCGTCAGCGAGGAAGAGCAGCGGGCCGCGGTCGAAAAGAACTATCCCATGTTCTCGAAGCCGATGACGCATGACGAGTTTCTGTCGAGCTTGAAGAGCGGCAAGGCGACCGAAACGAAGTCGCGCGGCTACGAGACTGCGTGAGGCGAGAGCGCTTCGGATCATGGTGAGGCTGAACGAAGTCCGGCGTAACGAAGTCGCGGTCGAAGCGCCCTCTTCGTTCGACGCGGGACTTACGTTCATTGGCGTCATCAATACGCCCTGGACATCGCGGCTCGATTGCCCACGCCAGGGGCGAGCCGACGGACCGATCTGCCGCATCGAGGTCGCCGAACCCTGGGTTGCGGCGCTGGACGGGATCGAGGCCTACGAGCGGATCGAGGTCCTCTATTGGCTGCACGAGTCGCGCCGCGATCTCGTGCGCCAAAGCCCGGCCAACGACGGAGAGACGCGCGGCACGTTTTCGCTGCGCTCGCCTGTCCGCCCCAACCCAGTCGGGACGTCGTTGGTTACTTTGGTCGAGCGCCGAGGGCCGACGCTCCTTGTCCAGGGCCTCGACTGCCTCGATGGAACGCCGCTAATCGACTTGAAACCCGATCGCTGCCAGTTCACCGCGCTCGCGCCGCCCCAGCCCGGCGACTTTCAGACAGAGTGAGGTCTGCCGGGTGACGCTCTCACGCTCTTTGTAAATCTGGTCGACTTTCGAGAAGCGGGGTGATCATCGTGCCGGTGCGCGGCAGCAACGGCAAGGACAGCATCGCAAGATCGAGCTTTCATCGGGTGGGCGTCGTCGTGTATCTATATACTGTTTGACAATGTGATATCAACACACGCATCAAACCATAAGCGCGGAATTTGCAGCGTGCCGGTAAAAGGGGTCGTAAGGCACTGAAAATGTTGGGGCGTGCCGGTAAAATAGCGGTTAGGCTTAAAAGTTGCCTGTGCTCGCCTTGACTCTTCTTTGTTCCAAGTCCAAAACAAGAACAAATGACGAACATAGGACGCGGACCGAATGTCGCCAGTCGGCAGAGCGGAGGGGATGGCGCGTCTGCGGCGCGTTATCGCCCGGATCGAGGCGGAAAGCGGCCCGGCCAGCGAGCGGGTCGTGCGGCGCTTGCCCCTCGTCCACGCGTTCGATTCCGCTCTCGGCGGCGGGCTCGCGGACGACGCCCTGCACGAGATTGCGCCGGCAAAGCCTCAGGACGGGGCGGCGGCGATGGGCTTTGCGCTGGCGCTCGCCGCGGGTTTTTTGAACCGCCGGCCGGCCTCGGCGCTCTTCATCGGCGAAGGTTTCGCCGCCGAGGAGTGGGGCGCGCTCTATGGGCCGGGCCTCGTCGCTCACGGGCTTAGCCTGAGCCGCCTTGTGTTCGTGCGCGCGCCCGATGCGGCTTTGGCCTTCTGGGCGATCGAGGAGGCGCTCAAATGCGGCGCGCCGGCCGTAGTCGTGGGCGAGATCTGGAGTCTAAAGGGCTACAGTCTCGCCGCCTCGCGGCGCCTGCTTCTAGCCGCGCGAAAAGGTAAAGTCCCTGCGCTTCTGATCCTGGCCAGCGCCTATGGCCAGGCGGAGCGCCTCTCCAGCGCCGCCGAGACGCGCTTTGAGATCGCCGCCGCGCCCAGCGCCAGAATTCCGGCGGCGGCAGGTTTCGACATTCCCGGACCCTTCGCCTGCGGGGCGAGGCTCATCAAGTCGCGCCTCGCGCGCGCCGGGCCTTTTGTAGACGCCGATAGCCCGTCGAAAGACGGGCGTTCTTCCAAACGCCCTACGGATAGCCCGTCGGAAGACGGGCGTCCTTCCGGACGTCCTGCGGTCCGCGATCAGCGATCGCGGCTACAGACGCATGACGTTGACCGCGTCATTCGTCTCCAATGGCGTAGCCAGGACATGACTTTCAAAGACATGACTTTCAGGGACATTGGCGTTGACGACCAGGCGATTTCTCTCCCTCTGGCTGCCGCGTCTGGCGACCGATCGCGCGCGGCGGCGAGGCCACGTCGATAAGACCGCGCCGCTTGCTGCGGTCGCCAAGATCGACAATGCGCAAAGGCTGGTTTGCGTCGACGCTCAAGCCTCGCGGCTCGGCTTGAACATAGGCCTTTCGCTCCCCGACGCGCGTGCGCGCTTTCCCGCTCTCGTCGTCGCCGAGGCCGAGCCTCTGGAAGAGGCGCAGCTTCTGACGCGCCTCTGCGATTGGTGCTCCCGCTATACACCGCTCGCCGCGCTCGATGGACGCGACGGGCTGATGCTCGACATTTCCGGCGTCGCCCATCTGTTCGAGAGCGAAGCGGCGCTGATCGAAGATTGTCGCGCGCGGCTTGCTTCGCAAGGAATCACCGTCTTCATCGGCGCCGCCGGCAATCCGCGCGCGGCTTCCGCGCTCGCGCGGTTTTCGCAGGTGAAGACCGCGCCCGAACCGTTGAGCGACAAGGTGTTCGTCAAGCTCTTTCACGATCTGCCGCTTGCGGCGCTTGGCCTCGATGAGAAAACTGTCGCCGATATGGCGCGGGCCGGCTTGAGGCGCATCGGCGATATCGCATTGAGACCGAGGTCGCCGATCACGGCGCGGTTCGGATTTGCTCCGATGGCGCGGCTCGACGCGCTCAAGGGCCTCGAGCGCTCGTCGATTGCGCCACGCTTCAGGCCGCCTGATTTCTGCGCCGAGCGACGGTTCGCCTCTCCCATCCAGACGGTCGAAGCGATCGAGTTCCAATTGCGCAAGCTCGCCGATAATCTTGTCGTATTGTTGGAGCGACAGGCCAAGGGCGCGCGGCGGCTCGAGCTCAGCCTCTATCGCGTCGATGGCGAAGTGCGCCGCATCCGCATCGGCGCCTCCCGGCCGCTCAACGAAGCGCGCGCGATCGTGCGTCTTATCGCTGGGCGGTTGGCGAGTCCGCACGAAGACGCCATCGACGCCGGCTATGGCGTCGACCTCATGCGCCTCGCCTGCCTCGTGGCGGAGCCGCTTGCGCCTTCCGAAGCCGAACTCGAGCGCGCGCATGAGGCCGAGCGCGCCCTTGCTCTCGCCGAGCTTCTCGACTGCTTAAGCGCTCGCCTTGGAGCCCGCGCGGTGACGCGTCGCGAGCTTATCGATGCGCATGTGCCCGAGCAGGCCGAGGCGGCGCCGTCTGCGATGCTTGGGCGGGCGCGGCTGCGCGGAGAGGAGCCTGATAAGGTTGTGGAGGCCGCCCCGGCGCGTCCGTTGCGTCTCTTTGCTCGCCCGGAGCCGATCGAGGCCCTGGCCGAAGTGCCCGATGGCCCCCCTTTACGTTTCCGCTGGCGACGAATCCTGCATGATGTCACGGCCATCGAGGGGCCCGAGCGCATCGCCGCGCCCTGGTGGCGGCACACGGGAGCGCCAACGCGCGACTATTTCCGGGCCGAGGATTCTGAAGGCCGACGCTTCTGGCTCTATCGGGAGGGCCTATGGGGTCGCGAGACGATGCGGCCGAAATGGTTTGTGCATGGCCTGTTTGGGTGAGAAGCCGACCGGCCGAGGCGCCCTTGACGCGACGGGGCGCTGGCGACCAACATGCGACGATCTTAAGCCCCAAAACGCGGCTCGCGAAACGCCTGAACCAGCGCTCGCGAAAAAGCGCGCAAAATCAACATATACTGTGGGCGAATGGCGATTCGAT
>Ga0206950_1185_pt1 | contig 12294 bp, 13 predicted proteins | sample Alteio_BWOrgHeat_41_FD_152954 | JGI IMG/M metagenome (GOLD analysis project Ga0206950, IMG submission 152954) | Enriched cells from forest soil in Barre Woods Harvard Forest LTER site, Petersham, Massachusetts, United States -... | ecosystem: Environmental > Terrestrial > Soil > Temperate forest >... | reverse complement strand
GCCTTGATGTTTGTGGCCCTTTTGACGCTGATCAATTTCGTGGTCTGGATCATACGGTCCAAAGATAAAAAAATAAAAGACGAACCTCCTGAACAAAAAACTAAGTAATATTCCCCCCTCTTTTTTATAAAGAGGGGGTTAGGGGGAGTTCAAACCGAATTTCAATAAGGAATCTATGAGCGGCATCCAATTACAATACACCGAGGTCGGCACTGTCAAAGCCATGCGCGGCTGCATCGTCTTTGTCAAAGGGTTTAGAAACTGCATCAATGGCCAGCTGATCAAATTCGGTTATGGCACGATAGGCATGATCGTAGGTTTTAACGAACAGGACGCCCAGGTGCTGGTCATTAAAGAAACAGACAAGATAAAGACAGGAGACAAGGCCGTTGCCTCCATTGAACCTTTTGAAACGCCCGTCGGAGAAAAATTCATCGGCCGGATCTTAAGCCCCTTGGCCGAGCCCTTGGACGGGTTAGGCCCGATTGAATTCGAAAAGAAAATGGCAATTTTCCCTGAGTCGCCGCCCATCCTGGTCCGCCAACCCTTGAAAAAGACGCTGGAGACCGGCATCAAGGTCCTTGACGCGATGATCCCTATTGGTTTTGGCCAGCGGGAGCTCGTGATGGGAGACAAAAGTACGGGTAAAACGACCTTTGTGACCGACACCATTTTGAACCAAAAAAACACCAATGTCATTTGCATATATTGCGCCATCGGAAAGCCGCGTTCAGCCTTGGCCAAGATCGTGCAATTATTCAAAGACCATGAATGTTTTAAATACAGCCTGATCATATCCGCCGGGGCCTCAGCCCCGCCGGGCCAGCAATATTTAGCGCCTTATGTGGCGTGTTCCATCGCGGAGTATTTCCTTCACCAGGGTAAAAATGTATTTATAGGTTTCGATGATTTCACCAAGCATGCCTGGTGCTACCGGGAAATTTCCCTGCTCCTGGGCCGTCCTCCGGGACGCGACTCTTATCCGGGGGACATTTTCTACCTGCATTCCAAGATGATTGAACGCGCCTGTTATCTCGATGAAAAGCGCGGAGGCGGGTCGATCACCTTTTTCCCCATCGTTGAGATCCTGGAGGGGGACTTGACGGCCTTCGTGCCGTCGAATCTAGTATCCATGACCGACGGCCAGATTTATTTGAGTTCAGCGCTGTTCGGCGAAGGTCAAAAGCCGGCCCTGGATTTAGGTTTATCGGTTTCGCGCGTCGGGTCCAAGGTGCAATGGTCAGCGATCAAGAACCTTTCCGGGCCTTTACGCCTGGAATATTTGCAATACCGCGAATTGTTGCGTATTTCAAAATTAAAGACGAGCGGGCATTCTGATGAGACCTTAGACAAGCTAAAGCGCGGGGCGATCCTGACCGAAATCCTCCGTCAGGACAAGGACAAGCCGGTGCCCCAGGAAGTCCAGGTCATCATTTTTTACGCATTCAATAAAAAGATGATGAATGAGCTGACCATCCCTGAGGTGCGCGTTTTTCAAGAAGAGCTATTTGAGTACGCCCGGCAAAAAAGCCCGGACCTATTGAAATTGATCCGTGAAAAACGCAAACTTGAGCCGGAGATCGAAAAAGGCATGACAGATCTGGTGACGGTGTATGTCCAGGAGATCGTCGGCCGGCGTAAAAAAGAGACCACGGATAAATTTGACGATTATGAAACCGTCGCCGCGGAACCCACCGCCGCGGGTAAGAAATAAAGTCCCCTGTACCGTACGGTACAGGGTTAGGGGGAGTTCATTTAAAGAACAACAATGGCCAAATTCAAAAACAATTTTCACTGTGTCATCTTAAGCCCCAAGAACCTGATTTTTGAAAACCATGTCAACAGCCTTTTTATCGTCGGGGATTGCAGCGAATATGAGCTTTTGGCCTACCATTATCCATTGATAGGCCTGGTGCAGCAGGGTGACATCATCATCGATTGGAAAAAACGGATCCCCATACGTTCGGGAATTTTGCGTTTTTTCGCCAATGAGTGCACGATTTTAGTGGAAGAATCTGAAAAAACAATGGCACAAGCAGTGAAGCCAACAGAAGAGCCGGCCAAACATTAAATTTCCCCCCTCTTTATTATAAAGAGGGGGTTAGGGGGAGTTCAAAAGTACCATGGTCGCCGAAACGTTCATCATCCTAACAGTCATGTTCATCGCCGTGATGGGCCCGTCGATCGTCATTGCCGTTTTAGGCTACGCGGTGATCAAGGCCCTGGGCCGCAACCCTTCGGCCGCTTCCAAGATTTTCTTAGGCATGGCCGTCATGCTGGTATTTGTGGAAACGATTTCCATAGTGGCGATCCTCATTATTTTCCAGTTATTTTCAACCAAGGGGCATTGATGGGGTTTAAATACTGGTGGGGCGGTTTGATTTTCATAGCTTTGTTTTGGTTTATCATCGGGGTTCCTTGCGCGGTGGTGGCATTCTGGGGATCCAAGATGGTCAATGATTTGGGGAATAACCCGACGAAAAGCGCCCAAATACAATTGTCAGTCTGGTGGGTCTATCTGGTGGCGTTTATATCTCTAGTATGTTTAATTGCCTATGGCGCCTATTTAATTAACAGCAATTTTGGGTAAATATAATTATAGTATTTTGTCATTCCCGCGAAAGCGGGAATCCAGTGCGCCCAAGGGCGCGCATCAACTTAAATGAAAGATAGGAGTTTTCTATGGGTTGGAATTTAATAATTCAATTTTTGTCTTTGACAGTGCTTATTTCCGGAGGGATCATCTTTGCCCTTTACATGGTCCTGATCAGGACCGTGGACGGGGCCAAACAGCGCCTGGACCGGGATGCCGAGGCCGCCCGCCAGAGGGAAGCGGAGCTCAACCAAAAGATCAAGCAAGCCGACGCTGAACTGCAAAAGCGCAATAAAGAATTAGACGTGATGGAAAAGAAAATGCGCCAGGAATTAGAAGAGCAGACCACCAAGCAAAAAGATGAGATGATCAACAAGGCCCGGGCGGAAGCTGAAGAAATCATCACCAAGGCCCAAAACGCCCGTGAGCAGATCCGCCGCGAAGTTGAAAAGACGATGGAGATCAAGTTCATCGATTATGCTGCGGGGATCACCACGGAAATCTTGAGCGTCAAGGTCAAAGAGACCCTGGACAAGTATTTGATAGCGGAATTCATAGAAAAATTAAATTTGGTCGACATGAGCCGCATCGGGATTGACATCAAGACCGCGGAAGTTATTTCCGCGACCCCGATACCGGAAGAATTATTAAGCCAGATCTCAAAAGTATTTAAGACCAAGCTTTCCCGTGACATTACATTAAACCCTAAGATCGACCCCAAGGTGGTGGGGGGCATTATTTTAATGTTTGAAAGCCTGCAGTTAGACGGCAGCCTGCAAAATTCCCTAAAGGAATCAGCCAATACATTAAAATTGCAAGTAGAAAAACAATATACAAGTTGACACTCATTTCCTCTATGAATTCCCTCCCCCTGGTGGGGAGGGTTAGGGAGGGGGGAGCAGGAAGAAGGATAAATTGGGCAAAGCCAGCAAAGTCAAAGTTGAAGTCGGCGAAGTCCGCGAGCTGGTGGACCTGATAGGGGTCCTCAAGGACGTGGCGGACATGAAATACCATGCCATGGCCTCCCAAAGGGTCAAATTCAACCGTTTTAACGAATCATTCACGGATTTTTTCAGTTTGGTGGGTTTCTCCCAGGTGCAGCACCCACTGGTCAATAACAGCAATCCCAATGCCATCATCCTGGTGATCTCAACGGAGCGCGGTTTCGTCGGGGACCTTAACAGCCGTGTGATCGCGCGCGCGATGGAAGAAAAAGAGAAAAATCCCCAGGCCCAGTTTGTCGTGGTAGGGAAAAAAGGGGTGATGAAGCTTGAGGGCATGGGGCAAAAAATAGTTAAATCCTGGGAAGACGTCGAGGATAGGGGTTTTTATGAAGTGGCTGTTGAGATCAAGACCTATTTAGTCAAAGAAGTGATGGAAGGAAGGACAGGGCGCGTGACCATTGTTTACCCCTGGCCTAAAGATTATACCGTGACAAAGCCCAGGGCCGTTAAAATGCTGCCCTGTGAAGACCTTCTGCCTAAGCAGGTCCAGACCGTGGAGAAGTTCCGCCAAGTCCTTGAAGAGTCGGATTCCATCGATATGACAGGTTATCTGGCGGATTTGTGGCTTTCATCCAAGATCTATGAAATATTTTTTGACACCAATTTGGCCGCGGCCTCCGCGCAGACCCAGCAATTAGACAGCAGCTTGACCAAGATGCGCAAAGAGCGCGACGTGGTGAAACTAAAATACCGCAAAGCCAAGCGCGGAGACATCGATAAAAGCTTACGCGAAGTTTTTTCAGCGCGAATGATGGTAACAAAGTAATTTCCCCCCTCTTTTTTATAAAGAGGGGGTTAGGGGGAGTTCAAAATGGAAAAATCCGACAAACCAATCCCAGAGCCACCCTTACCGCCCGGTGTCGTTGCCAATACCGGCCGTGTGGCCGCGGTCCAGGGCCCTGTTGTAGACGTACGCTTCCCCGAAGACGAAGAGGCGCCCGCCGTGTATGATTGCATCATCACGCACACCTTTGACGGCAAGAAAATCACCTTGCAGACCTCCGAACATATTGGCCCGGGCCTGGTGCGCTGCTCTTCTTTTAATGAGACCTTGAATTTGCAATTAGGGGCCCCCTGCACCAACACCAAGCGCCCGACGGCCATTCCCATTGGGGACGGGTGTTTCGGTCGCGTCATGGACGCTTCAGGCCGGCCATTGGATGAGTCAGGTCCCTATGACTGCCCGGACATGGTCCCGATCCGTAAACCTGCCATGCAGGTCAGTTTTGATCTCAAGAAAAAGGGACGGGAAATCCCCGAACTATTGGAAACAGGCATCAAATACATTGATTTGCTTTATCCGATGATCAAGGGCAGTAAGACAGGCGTCCTGGGTGGCGCCGGCTGCGGTAAAACCGTTGTTATTTTGGAACTGATCAATAATATCGTCAAGGCCCATGGCGGTGCTTGCGTGTTTACAGGAATTGGCGAGCGCATCCGTGAAGGCAATGAGTTGTATTATGAATTGGAAGAAAGCCATCTTTTGCCAAAGGTCATGTTGGCCTTCGGCCAAATGGACCAGCCGCCCGGAGCCCGCGCGGAGGTTGTCAATGCGGGGCTGACCATGGCGGAATATTTGCTGGCCAAAAATAAAGACGTGATCTTGTTCATGGACAATCTATACCGTTTTATCCAAGGGGGCCAAGAAGTTTCAACGCTCCTAGGCCGCGTCCCGGCGGAGACCGGATATCAGCCGACCCTGGCCTCTGAGGTCAATACCGTCCAGGAGCGTATACGTTCCGTGGAAGGCGGCGGATCAATCACCGCCATGCAAGCGGTCTATGTGCCGGCGGACGACATGACAGATCCCGCGGTCGTGTCTATTTTCGCCACCCTGGATGGCGTCGTGGTGCTTTCCCGTGATCTGGTCCAACGCGGTATGTACCCGGCCATTGACCCTTTGCAAAGCTCCTGCACCAATCTTGACACCAACGTAGTGGGGCGCAGGCATTATGAGGTCTCCCAGCAGGTCATCCAGCATTTTAACAAGCACAATTCGCTTAAGCGCATTGTGGCGGTCATCGGCCTGGAAGAATTAAGCAAGGACGACCAGAAAATTTACAAGCGGGCGGAAAAAATGTACAATTTCATGACCCAGCCATTCACGGTATCGGAAGTATTCACCGGCAAAAAAGGCGAATATGTCCCGCTGGAAGACAATATCGTCGGTTGTGAAAGGATCCTGCGCGGGGATTACGACCACATGGAAGCTCAAGATTTCTACATGATCGGCAAAGCCCCCAGGATATAAACACGTCATTCCCGCCCCTGTACCGTACGGTACAGGGCGGGCTAGGGTGGGGGGCATCTTCGTCACCTCGATTTATTATGTCATAAACATTTATGTACAAACCCCTCGCCAACAAAGTCCTCGTCGATGTTTTAGTCAACTCAGGCCTCATCAGCCCTGACGATGCCGATTCCTATGTCCGGGGCGCCAAAGAAGAGCATAAAAGCCTCAATTCTTACCTGATCCGCCAGGGCATCTTAAGCGAGCGTGAAATCGTCGAGGCCCTTTCCAAGGGGTTAAATTTACCCGTCCTGGATTTAAAAGAAAAAGAAATTGCCCAGACCGTCATAGACCGCGTGCCGGTGAAATTCGCCTCATTTTACAAATTCATGCCTGTGGCCATTGAAGGCAATATACTGACTCTCGCCATATCGACCCCGTTGGATGTGCGCATCGCGGATGATATCAGGGTGCATTTAGGGCTTGAGCCCCAGGAAGTCCTGGCGCTGCGCAGCGACATCAATGAGGCCTTAAAGAAATATTACGGGCTGGCCTCTGACACCATAGACCGCATCCTGACCCGTGACCCGAATAAGCGAAAGTCCGACGGCAATCAGGAAGCCTGGGTCGAGGACATAGAAAAGCGCTCCGAAGACCCCTCGGTCGCCAAGCTAGTCAACCAGATCATCCTGGAAGCCTACCAAAAGCGGGCGACCGACATCCATTTCGAACCCTACCGCGACAAGATGCGCCTGCGTTACCGCATTGACGGGATATTGATGGACGCCAATTTACCGCCGGAGGCCAGGCATTTTTTGCTGCCCATGCTTTCGCGCATTAAGATCATGTCGAATTTAAGCATTACGGAAAAACGCTTGCCCCAGGACGGAAGCACCGTCGTGCGCACCAAGGAGCAGGATTTGGACCTGCGCATTTCAACCATGCCGGCCCTGCGCGGGGAGAGCATGGTGATCCGCATCCTGCCCACCAAGTCCATGCGCACCCGCCTGGAAGATTTGGGGCTTAATGAGGGCAATGCCCGTAAATTCAGGGGATTGATCCAGACCTCGCACGGGATCATTTTTGTCACCGGCCCCACCGGCAGCGGTAAAACAACAACGCTATATGCCTGCCTGCATGAGTTAAACCATGATGACCAAAAAATAATCACCATTGAAGACCCCATTGAATATGAGATGGACGGTGTCACGCAAATTCAGATCAGCCCTAAATTGAATTTCAGTTTCGCGGAAGGTTTACGCAGCATTTTGCGCCATGACCCGGATATCATCATGGTAGGCGAGGTGCGCGATTTAGACACCGCGGAAATCGCCATCCGTACGGCCTTGACCGGGCATTTGGTGTTTTCCACCCTGCACACCAATGACGCGGCCAGCGGCATCACGCGGCTCATTGACATGGGGGTCGAACCTTACCTGGTGGCTTCTTCCGTCGAAGCATTCGTGGCCCAGCGCCTGGTGCGTTTGATTTGCCCGCAATGCAAAGAAGAAGACAAACAAGTCCCCGATACTGTTGCCCAGGAGATGTCCCGTTCGCTGGGGGTGGCATTGGATCAAGTCAAGGTCTATCATGGCCGGGGATGTGAGCATTGCAATAAGACCGGCTATTTCGGGCGCACAGCGATCTATGAAATCCTCCAAATGGATGAGAGTATCCGGGCCATGCTGACCACCAAGCCCAGCACGGAATATGTCAAGCATGCCGCCATGAAAAACGGCATGGCCACCTTAAGGCAAAACGGCTGGCAATGTGTGGCCAACGGAATCACCACCGTCGAGGAAGTCTTATACGTCAGTTCCAAAGATGACTGGTCAGCATAAATTATGCCCTCATACATCTACAAAGCCAAAAAAGACTCGATCAACGCCATCTCCGGCCAGATCAGCGCCCAAAACGAAGATGATGCCCTGGAGATGATCCATCAACTGGGCCTGATCCCGGTTTCTATCGAAGAGAGCAACGCGGAGGGTGTGCTCATCAGCGATATCCATGAAGCCAAGGTCAAGACCAAGGAGTTGTATCTTTTCAGCAAGCAATTAGCAAATTTACTTAAATCCGGCGTGACCTTGTTAAAGGCCCTGGAAGTTTTGGCCCAGCAAACCAAAAGTGTTTATTTTTCCAGGGTTTTAGATGATATCTCCATCGGCGTCAAGAGCGGCCGTTCTTTTTCGGCCTGCCTTTCGGATTACGGAATCATTTTTTCGCCTTTATTTGTAGCCATGGTGCGCGCGGGTGAAGAAATGGGCTCATTGCGCCAGATGCTCTCCAGTGTCGCTGATTTTCTAAAGGCCCAGGAAGAATTCTCCTCGAAGGTGCGCTCGGCCATGGTGTATCCGGTCTTTATGCTGGTCATTGGGGTCTGTACAGTTATTTTTATTTTGACCTTTGTGATGCCTAAAATGTCGATCATTTTCACGGATGCCGGGCAAAATTTACCCCTGCCTACCAGGATAGTCATGGCGATCAGCCATTTTTTTAAAATTTACGGGATGGGTGCTTTTCTTTTTATGGCGGCACTTGTTTTAATATTCAACCGATGGCGTACATCGACGCAAGGTTCTGTTTTGATCGGGAAATTTTTGTTAAACCTTCCTATGTTGCGCGGTTTTATATTAAAAGTGGATTTGGCGCGTTTTACCAGGACCATGTCATTATTATTGGGCAGCGGCCTTTCGATCATGCGTGCCATTGAAATGGCCGTTCCCACGGTGCATAATCCCCAATTGAAAATGGATTTATTTTATTCCATTCAAAACCTGGCCGCGGGAGAAAATTTGGGGGCGTGCCTGTCTAAGTCAAATTTAATACCGTCGATGATGGTGCAGTTGATCAGGGTGGGGGAAGAGTCCGGTAATTTGCAGGAATCTTTAAGGGACATTGCCGAAAGCTATGAAGCCGACATCAATGAAACCACCAAACTGATCACCACTGTATTGGAGCCCATGATGATTCTGATTGTAGGCTCGGTGGTAGGCCTCATCGTCTTTGCCATGCTCTTACCAATCTTCTCCATGGACATCATGGCCCATTAGTCCCCCCTCTTTTTTATAAAGAGGCCTGCCGCTCACTGCGGCAGGCAGGCTATAGAATTTGCAATAGAATAGCTCGGGGTAAGGGGGAGTTCAATAATTAATTATTGTCATTCCCGCGAAAGCGGGAATCCATTATATGCGTCAAATATTTTTAATCGCTGTTCTGTTTTTTGTCATCTCAACTTCAGCCCAGGCTATTGATTCTTCCTTCTCCCCCCCCCGGCTGGCTCAAATCCGAGGGTGACCATTTTGTGGTCCTTTACGCCACGAGCGATGATGAAGAGATGAGTCACGGCATTTTGGACCACGCGGAAGACTATTACCGTGATATCGCGGATGACATCGGCTACGCGCGTTATCAAAATTTTTGGACATGGAATGACCGGGTCAAAATCATTCTTTTTCCTGACCGTCAATCCTATGTCAAGCAAACCGGCCAGCCGCCTTGGTCCCAGGGGTTCGCGTCCATTTATTCGGAATTATTTAAATCAAGGATCATTGTCACCTATAAGGACCAGCCAAACTTTTTAGAGGTGATCTTGCCCCATGAAATAACGCATCTGGTCCTGCATGATTTTATCGGGTTTGACCGGCCCATCCCCCGGTTTTTCGACGAGGGCGTGGCCCAGCTTGAGCAGAAGGACGATTCATTAAGCCACATGGATATTATGAGCCGCCTGATCGCAGGGGGCAAGATCATCCCGTTGCAGGATTTGTTGGCCTATGACCTGCTGGCCCATAAAAATGACGCGGAGTCTGTTTCAATTTTTTATGTAGAAAGTCTTTACATTGTTGACTTTTTGATTAAAACTTATGGTAAGGATGCGTTCAAAGATATGTGCCGGAATTTAAGGGATGGGAAAAGTTTTGAAGAAGCCCTAAAAAGTTCCTATTACCCAACCCTGGATTCCATGCAAACCTTGCAAAACAAATGGTTCGAATATGCCAAGCAGTATTTATAAAATTATCTCTCTTATATAAAGAGGGAAGCTTATCTTCCCCCTCTTTTTTATAAAGAGGGGGTAGGGGGAGTTCTTTTAGATTCGAAAGGATAAATATATGAAAATAAAGTTTCCAAGATCCGGCTTCACCCTGGTAGAAATCATGCTGGTCGTCATCATCATCGGTGCCCTGGCCGCGATGATCATCCCGCGTCTATCCGGCCGCGGCGAAGAAGCCAAGGCCAGGGTGGCTAAATCAGACATTGATGCCAATATAGCCACGGCCTTAAGGCTTTACGAATTGGACAATGGATCTTTTCCCAGCACCGCGCAGGGCCTGGAAGCCTTGCGGGTCAAGCCCAACACCAATCCGCTGCCCCAAAATTGGAACGGTCCCTACGTTGAGAAAGAGCCCCTCGATCCCTGGGGCCGGCCCTACATTTATGTGTCCCCCGGAGAGCACCGCCCGGACTATGATCTCTCCTCGAAAGGAAAAGATGCGAGTTCCGACAAGGACGAAATCACTAACTGGCAATAGAATTCCCTTTCATAATTTCCCTCCCCCTGGTGGGGAGGGTAAGGGAGGGGGGATAAAAGGCTTCACCTTCGTCGAAATCATGGTCAGTCTGGTCGTCCTCTGCTGCGGCATCGTCATGATTTACAAGTCCTTTTTTTTATGCGCTGATTATTTAAATAATTTAACTTCCCGCCTTTACGCTTCTTCCCTGATCGATGAAAAGATCGGGGATATCACCGAATCTTTTGCCGAATGGCCTGTGAAGGACTTGAATTTCGGGGACAATTTTGTCATCCTTGACATTAACCATAAGCCTACCCGTTTCAATTACAATATTAAATTAGAGCCCTTGCCTGACGTCAACAGCGTCTGGCAGCTCAATGTCAAGCTCTCCTGGCAAGACGGCCCCAGGGCCATGCACACCGAGCGCAGCGCCTACATGATCCGATGACATAATTCCCCCTCTTTTTTATAAAGAGGGGGTTAGGGGGAGTTCCAGAAATAGGCACCAAATGATTTTATGAAAAACACTCGTCGATCATTTACTCTAACCGAAGTCCTTTTAGTCTCCGCCATGTTCGCGGTGATCAGCCTCGCGGTGTTCAACGCTTTTTCCAATGGTTTTAAATTATGGGCCCGCGGCCAGCATGTCATGGCCGAAGGGGGCATGTCGATTTTCATAGAGCGGATCGCCGAAGACCTGCGTGCTGTCGTGACCATCAGCGGCATTCCTTTTAAAGGCGACAGCGCACAAGTCTCTTTTCCCGCGATTATCTTAGGCCCCACCGACAGTTTTGGCGCGCGTTCCAAGGAAGGGACAGGCAGCCAAATCGGCGCCATCCGCTACAGCTTTGACTCTTCTGAAAATAAAATTTACCGCGAGCAAGCCACCTATGGGCAGGCCTTAAAAGGACAATGGTCATTGCCCGTCGAGGTGGCGAGCCTGATCGAGGGCATCAGCTTGCGTTATTATTTTAAAGCCGACCGCGGTTTAGACGTCAAAAGCCAGACAGACCAGGGGATTCCTGTCGGGATCATGGTCGATCTGCAGTTCATGTTAGACGGCCAAATCCGCCATATGCGGCGGTTTTTGCTTATTCCCGTCGGAGGCGCGCTATGATGAATCGCCGCTGCCGCCGGGGCATGGTCTTGATTTTTGCCTTATGGGTGCTTGGGATATTGACGATCCTGGCGGTGAGTGTGGCCGCGGGCATCCGCCAAAAGATTTTTTTGGTCAGCCGCCTGGATGAACGCAGCCGCATGAATTATCTCCTGGAGGCGGCGGTTAAAAAAACAGCCGGGTATGTCCATCAGCAGATGGAAGTTGCATCATTTGAGATGACGCTGCCGGTCAAGATGAATTTGCTTAATAATTCCGCCGAACTCTCCCAGATCAATCTGGGCCTTGACCAGGCCGGTGTCGGCTATTTGGCCCTCGATGGCGACGGCAAGTCCCTGCGTTGGGGGGTTGTTGATGAAGAAAGCAAGATCAACTTAAACAAGACAGATATCCTGACCCTTACAAACCTGTTGGTAGGCGTGCTTGCCCTCAAAGATGAAGACGCCGCTAAATTGGCCCTGGCGCTTTTGGATTGGCGCCAATTCGGCGAAGGGGAAGTCACGGGTTTTTTTAGCGACGATTATTATGCCAATTTGCAATACCCGTACCCTAAAAAAAGCGCGGATTATGAGAGCTTGGATGAACTCTTGCTCGTCAAGGGGATGAATAAGCAAATGTATGACAAGCTCATTGATTTTGTGACCATTTACGGGGACGGTCCCGTTAATATCAACACGGCCTCTAAAGAAGTCCTGGTGGCCTTAGGCTTGCCCGATGGCCTGGCGGACAAGGTCTTAAGTGCCCGCCGCGGCAAGGACGGCATAGACGGCACGGGGGACGACCATATTTTTTTAAAGACGTTTGATATTGCCTCCGAAGTCAATGCCGTCATCCAA
>Ga0206950_1184_pt1 | contig 12344 bp, 14 predicted proteins | sample Alteio_BWOrgHeat_41_FD_152954 | JGI IMG/M metagenome (GOLD analysis project Ga0206950, IMG submission 152954) | Enriched cells from forest soil in Barre Woods Harvard Forest LTER site, Petersham, Massachusetts, United States -... | ecosystem: Environmental > Terrestrial > Soil > Temperate forest >... | reverse complement strand
CGCCTAAAAGAATTACAAAAGAATTTTAAATTTATTGAAGTCGGATTGGATAATCTAAGCAAGGGCTGGGAATATCAGCGTCATGGCACTAACCTTTCTATTGCCTATGGCTATCGCAACTTCGGCTGATTTGTCCCCCAATGCGCCGCCACGATGCCGCCGGTGAGGTAACGGTAATCAGGCGCGGCAAAACCGGCTGCGCGCATCATATCGCACAGATCAGGCGCGGCGGGGAAACGCGCGATGCTTTCGATCAAATAATCATAACTCGCGCGGTCGCCCGCGATCATCGCGCCCAATTGCGGGATCAGGACGCGGTTATAAACTTCATAAATCTTTTGCGCGCCCGCATGCGGCAGCGTCGTGAATTCCAGACAGTAAAACTTGCCGCCCGGGCGCAGGACGCGCCGCGCCTCCGTCAGCGCGCGATCCAAAAACGTGACGTTACGCAAGCCGAATGAAATCACCACGCGGTCGAACATGCCGTCATCGAACGGCAAATCCGCCGCATCGCCTTGTACCCAATTCACGCCCGCGATGCCCGCGTTCCACAAACGCTTTTTCCCCACCTCCATCATTGCGGGCGTCAGATCACAGACCGTATAACGCGCACTTGGCGCCATGCGATGCATCGCGCGCGTGATATCGCCCGTGCCGCCGGCAAGATCCAAGACATCCATGCCGTCGCGCGCGCCCACCATGCCGGTAAAAATCCGTTTCCACACGCGGTGCCAGCCCAGCGACATGGCATCATTCATCACATCGTATTTCGCCGCCACGCTGTCAAATACGCCTTGCACGCGCCGGGTTTTTTCGGGCGGCGCGACCGCGGCGCGCCCAAACTGGCGCGCATGATTTTGCGCGAGATTAGATGCTTTCATCCCTAGACCCATAGCGCCCATGCGCCTAAATAGCAATGAATGCAAAGCTTCAAAACGATCGCCGATTTGCGCGCACACCTGACGCCGCTGCGCCAGCGCAAAATCGCTTCCCGGATTGCCCCCCAGATTGCATTGGTGCCCACAATGGGCGCGTTGCATGCGGGGCATTTGGAATTGGTCCGCCGCGCGCGCAAAGCCGCCGATCACGTCGTCGTTTCCATTTTCGTGAATCCGGCGCAATTCGCGCCGCATGAAGATTTTCAATCCTATCCGCGCGATGTCGTGCGCGACGCGCAAGCCGTTGCGGACTTGAAGCTGGATAATGTTGCGCTCTTCACGCCCGACGTTGCCGAAATTTATCCCGCCGCGCCGCGCACGCAAATTGAACTAGGCGATATCGCCACGCGCTGGGATGGCGCCGCGCGCCCTGGACATTTCGCTGGCGTCGCGCTGGTCGTGACAAAGTTATTCAATATCGCGCAGCCCGGCATCGCCCTGTTCGGCGAAAAGGATTTCCAGCAACTCCAAATCATCCGCCAAATCACGCGCGATCTTTCCATCCCGGTTGAAATCACCGGCGTGCCGACCGCCCGCGAAGCCAGCGGCCTTGCCCTGTCATCCCGCAATGCCTATCTGTCGGACGAAGAACGCAACATCATCGCGCCGAAACTCCACCAAACTTTACAAAACGCCGCCGAACAAATCCGCGCGGGCAAAGATATCGAACAAACTCTGCAAAAAGCGAAACAGGATTTAACCGCCGCCGGTTTCAACGCGCCGGATTATTTCGCTTACGTAGATTCTGAAACCCTCACGCCTCTATCTCGCCTCTCGCCTCTCGCTTCTCGTCTCTTGACAGCTGCGCGGCTGGGCAAAGCGCGCCTCATCGACAACATCGCCGTGACATGAAACCGCCTTTCACCCGCCTGCGCATTTTAATCGGCATCCTGTTCGCCGCATTCATTTTCTTTGCCTGGCAAGTGACGCATATTGATTGGCAAGCTTACCGTTCCGAACTCGCCGCGCAATTTTCGGATGCGCTGGGCGCGCAAGTCAAACTGAACGGCAAATTATTTATTTCCTTTTTCCCCTATCCCACGCTGGCGACGGATAACGTCACTATCCACGCTTCGGGTGTGGACATCACCGCGCCTTCCGTGCGGCTGGATGCGAAACTATGGCCGCTGCTGCGCGGGCGCGTGATCCTCAGCACAGCGGAAATCGAAGCGCCGCAAATCCGCCTGACGCCTGAACTGTGGCTGCCGCCCCATCACCGCAAACCCGTGGGAGAAAACGGCCATATCCATGTGCGGCTGGAAGACGTGCAAATAGATGACGGCGTCATCACCCTCACCCTGCGCGGTCGTACGGAAATCTTTACCGATGTATCGCTCGATCTCAGCGCGGCGGATTGGCACGGCCCTTATCATGTTGAGGGCAATATGACGTGGCATGATTTATCGCTGGATTTTGCGACCTCACTAGGCGTGCCGATGCCGAATGGCTCTCGTCCCCTGGATTTTTCTATCAAGGAAAGCGACAACGATCACGCCCTGAATTTCGATTGGCGCGGCGCTTTCATCGCGGCGCCGTTCGCGATGCATGGCAGGTTAGAAGATAGAGGGGGGCAAAATGGCATTTCCCAAAACCCGCATATAAAAAATATCTGTCTGCCAGAGACGCTGGATTATTTGACGCGCTGTTTTTTATTTAAAAACACCATCTAGTTTCTCCCCTTTAATTTGCTTGAGCACATAAAGACGCAACGCGCTCGACAGTCCTTGATTTTGCCGCGCGGCATCCACCTCCGCCACCAGTGCCGCGAGCGGACGGTTTTGCATCGCCGCCAGACGTTTCAATTCCCCCCAGAATTCCTTTTCCAATGAAACCGAAGTCCGGTGCCCCTTGATGGTAATGGCGTGTTTTTGCATGCCATTGTTGTATATAACAAAACCACTTCTGCAAAAGGTGAAAAAGTATTGATAAGCTTGCTTAATGAAAGTATTTTTTTGCTTGCTTTTTGCCCAATAAATAATTTACGCTGCCTTATTAAGGCATTAACAAGGGAATTTCGATGTCAGATTGCACAACTTTATTTGATTTTATTGCTGAGAACCCTAACAGATATATATCAGTTCCGAGTGACTACAACTGTTCCGAAGGTTCTTTTTCAGATCGATTGCGCATGCCTCTCTTGGCAGCCCTTATAGTAAATTCGCCAAGCAATGACGTTGATGATAAAACTAAATACAAACTTATCAATGCCATTGTCACGCACCCGAACTTTGATCTCACTAAAATCGAATATCAAGATGGGGAACGCAAGGGCAGAATGTGCTGTCAGGGAGACTATGAATTACATCAGCCTGATTTACCAAGCGTTCTTGGCACAGTATTGAAGCATGGCAATGATGACGCCTATTATGCAGTACTGAGCAAGGGGGGAAGATTACTAGAATCAGAAATGTCGTGTTTATGCCGTGTGCTTGGCATGTCATTCATAGAAGTTCAAACCATCCGGGGGAAATACACACCCCATCCTTTTTCCACTTACGGGCTCGCTCCAAAAGCTGCAAAACTTGTTGAGCGTGAAAACAAGGAGAATGAGTGTTGGGCTGCTTACCGCTTAAGCGTTTTAGATCCAGAGACCAGCAAACTTGTTGATGCTTGCCGTTTTGTTCTTGATATCCCGCCCGAGCGCTGGACCGATCTTCTCACTAAAATGCTGATTAAAAAAAATCCATTCACGCAGGAGCAGCAACGAATGATTTTTGAGGGATGCTTGCGCGCGCCTGCAGAAAACGCCCCCATCTTTTCTCTTGCTTATGATACAGGTTTATTTCCCCTATCAGGAAAAACCTATGAAGCTGCGAAAAATATATTTTCCGGTGATGAATGGCAAAAATTCCGCCAAACCTTTCTAAAGAAAGCCCCGCAAGATTTAGCGGGAAACATTATTAAGAAAGAAGAGGGTTGGTTGAAAAGCTTATTTCTTACTGTGACAAGGCACAAACTTTCTCCATCTCGCCCCTGAGTATATTTCGCATAAATTCTCATTTGTTGACTATACGCCATCTTGGCTTTGCAGTGGGATCCTTCTATAAATAATTACCTTTGACAATCAGGGAAGAATTTCCATGTCCGACACCGCCGCGGCGACCGCTGAGCCTAAAATGAAACCACGCCCCACCTCGCCGCATCTGTCCATTTATCGCTGGCAGATTTCAATGTCGCTGTCGATTTTGCACCGCGCGACGGGCATGGCGCTGGCGTTCGGCCTGCTGTTTTTGATCTGGTGGCTTTATGCCGTGCTGTTCGGCCCCGCCGCATACGGTTGTTTTCTTTCCTTCACGCATTCCATCGTCGGCCGGATTTTCCTGGTCGGCTGGACCTGGTCGCTGTCCTATCATTTGCTCAACGGCATTCGTCACCTGTTTTGGGATATGGGCAGAGGCTATGAAATCTCCACCATGACGCAAACGGGGATTATGGTCGTGCTGGGGTCGTTCATTATCACCGCGCTGCTCTGGCTCCTCGCCCTCACGACCGCGCCGCAAATCATGGGGGCTGTTCATGGCTAACGATCCATCCATCCGCACCCCGCTGGGCCGCGCGCGCGGCCTGGGTTCCGCGCACGACGGTTCGCACCATTGGTGGGTGCAGCGCATGACGGCGGTAGCACTGATCCCGCTGCTGACATGGCTTGCGGTTTCCGTCGCATTGCTGTCGCAGCAACCTTTCGACATCGTGCGCAACTGGATGGCATCGCCCATCACGGCGGTTTTGCTGCTGCTCACGATCTTTAATATGTTCTATCACGCCTGGCTGGGCCTACAGGTGATTGTCGAAGATTACATCGCGAAAAAAGCCACGCGCCTCGCACTCCTCATTCTCATTCAAGGCGCCATCTGGCTCGGCTGCGCCGCGTCTCTCTTCGCCGTTATCAAAATCGCATTAGGATAAACCATGTCATCTTATCCCATCACTCATCACGAATATGATGTCGTCGTCGTCGGCGCGGGCGGCGCGGGTTTGCGCGCGACCTTCGGCATGGCGGAAAAAGGTTTGAAAACCGCCTGCATTACCAAGGTCTTCCCGACGCGTTCCCACACCGTCGCCGCGCAAGGCGGCATCTCCGCCGCCCTCGGCAACATGGGCCCGGACGACTGGCGCTGGCATATGTATGACACGATCAAGGGGTCAGACTGGCTCGGCGACCAAGACGCCATTGAATATATGTGCCGCGAGGCCATTCCCGCCGTTATCGAACTCGAACACTACGGCGTGCCTTTTTCGCGCACGGCGGAAGGTAAAATTTATCAACGCGCCTTCGGCGGCATGACGACAAATTTCGGCGAAGGCCGCGCGCAAAGAACCTGTGCCGCCGCAGACCGCACGGGCCATGCGATGCTGCATGCGCTGTACCAACAATCTCTGAAACACCGCGCGGAATTTTTCGTTGAATATTTCGCGCTCGATCTGATTATGGATGACGAAGGCGCATGCCGCGGCGTGGTCGCCTGGAACCTCGATGACGGCACCATTCACGTCTTCCGCGCGCATCAAGTCGTCCTCGCCACCGGCGGTTACGGCCGCGCGTATTTTTCCTGTACGTCCGCCCACACCTGCACCGGCGACGGTGGCGGCATGGTCGCGCGCGCGGGACTGCCGCTCCAAGACATGGAATTTGTGCAATTCCACCCCACAGGAATCTACGGCGCAGGCTGTCTGATTACCGAAGGTGTGCGCGGTGAAGGCGGATACCTCACCAACTCCGAAGGCGAACGTTTCATGGAACGCTACGCGCCTTCCGCAAAAGACCTCGCGAGCCGCGATGTCGTATCCCGTTCGATGACCATCGAAATTCGCGAAGGCCGCGGCGTCGGCCCCAACAAAGATCACATTCACCTGAACCTCCAACACCTCGACCCCGCCATCATTCACGAACGCCTGCCCGGCATCGCCGAAAGCGCGCGTATTTTCGCAGGCGTGGATGTGACGAAAGAACCGATCCCGGTATTGCCCACCGTGCATTACAACATGGGCGGCATCCCCACCAACATTCACACCGAAGTCGTCAACCCAACCGCGTCAGATCCGAACCGTGTCGTGCCCGGATTAATGGCGATCGGTGAAGCCGCCTGTGTTTCCGTCCATGGCGCGAACCGTTTGGGTTCCAATTCATTGTTAGACTTGGTGGTGTTCGGCCGCGCCGCCGCGAACCAGGCCGCGAAGACCGTTAAACCCGGCGAAAAACACAAAACATTGCCCGCGAATTACGCCGATAAAATCCTCGCACGTTTCGACGCCACGCGGAATGCGAGCGGCAAAACCCGCGTCGCCGAATTGCGATTGAAAATGCAAAAGAACATGCAAGACCACGCCGCCGTTTTCCGCACCGGCGATGTGATGCGCGAGGGCGCAGACCGCATGCACGCGATCTTCGCCGAGCGTAAAGATATCGCCCTCGCCGACCGTTCGTTGATTTGGAATTCAGATTTGGTTGAAGCGCTGGAACTCGACAACCTCATGTACAACGCCGTCGCCACCATCGACGGCGCCGTCAACCGCCAGGAATCCCGCGGCGCCCACGCCCGCGAAGACTTCACCGAACGCGACGACGAAAAATGGATGAAACATTCGGTCATCTGGGTGGACGACGCGGGCAAATCGCAAATCAGTTACCGCCCGGTGACGTTGCACACGCTGACGAACGACGTTGAAGCCGTGCCGCCAAAGAAACGGGTGTATTGATTATTCTAACATTGACCGCTTTTTAGAATTTGATGAAGTCGAGTGTTTCAAAGCCAAGGCCGGTATTTGCTATTTATGAAACGCTCCAAACTATCATAATAGGTATGCGTTCCTGCAAGCATATCGAGAGTCGCGGTTACCACGCTCCCTACACTCCCTATGCCAAAATACAGGGTGCATATAGTTACAACTCCAAGTGAAGCGCCTAAGCCAGGAGAGATCTTATAACAATCGAGCAGAAATCTCTGCAGCAGGCCTGTTTTCAAGCCCACCCCTTCAAGAGCGCAAATTGTTGTAAAAGCAGCATCGAATTTGGTTAGTTTAAAACCCTTTGCGCGGTCTGCAACTCGTCTAAAATAATTGCCTACTGGGGGCAGAGGATTTGTTCCGCTCATGTGTAATCTCCTTGCAATGCCTAGTTTAAATTATCAGAGCGCCCAAATTCAACTAAATTATCCCTATTAATGGTTTCACGACTGCGCCTATATCTTGCCAAATCGTTGAAATTGACTGATAATCTGCCCCATGGCTGAACTCGTCCTCGATAGAAAATCACAGGTCAAGCAGGGCAAACTGCACGTCCTGCCCGATGGCGCGCGCGCCGCGTCCAAAAAGGGCGTAAAGAATTTCCAGGTTTACCGCTGGTCGCCGGATGACGATCAAAATCCGCATCTTGATACCTATGAAATCAATCTGGATGATTGCGGGCCGATGGTGCTCGACGCGCTCATCCATATTAAAAACGACAAAGACCAGACCCTCACCTTCCGCCGTTCCTGCCGCGAGGGCATCTGCGGTTCCTGCGCGATGAATATCGACGGCGTGAATACGCTGGCGTGCATTAAGGCGATTGATGACGTGCATGGCGACGTGAAAATTTATCCCCTGCCGCATATGCCGGTTGTTAAAGACCTAGTGCCCGATTTGAAAATGGCCTATGCACAGTTGGAATCCATTGAACCCTGGCTGAAAACCGACAGCGCCGCGCCGACGCGTGAGCGTTTGCAAAGCCACGAAGACCAGCAAAAAATCGACATGCCCAGCGCGTGCATTTTATGTTTCTGCTGTCAGACGTCATGCCCCAGCTATTGGTGGAACAGCGAAAAATACCTTGGCCCCGCCATCCTCCTCCAAGCCTACCGCTGGCTGGCCGACAGCCGCGACGAGGCGACAGGCGAACGCCTGGATTACCTGGAAGATCCGTTTAAACTCTACCGCTGCCACACGATTATGAACTGCACCAAAACCTGCCCGAAAAACCTGAACCCCGCCTGGGCGATTGGGGAAATCAAAAAAATGATCGTGGCGCGGAAGCATTAACCTGTCATCCCGGACGAGCCGCGTTAGCGGCGAAGATCCGGGATCCCATGAAGGATGAGGGAATAATTGTCACGGGATCCCGGCTCTGCGCACCTACGGTGCTTGGCCGGGATGACAATTACGCCTTAGGAATCCCAATCTCCGGCTTCCCGTAAAAATACCCCTGCATATAATGCACGCCTTCCTGGCGGAAATGATCCGCTTCGGCTTGTTCTTCAATACACTCGGCGATGATTTCCAGACCAAAAGTTTTCGCCAGCTCAATCAGCGAATGCACAAACACGCGGTTGTCGCGGTTATTGTGAATGCCGCGCACATAACCGCCGTCGATTTTCACGATGTCGACTGTCAGCGCTTTCAAATGCTTAAATGACGTATAACCCGCGCCGAAATCGTCCAGCGCGACGCGGCAGCCCAGGTCGCGCACGGCCTGAACGAAACGCGCGCTTTCCTCAATGTCGCGCAGCGCCTCTGTTTCTGTGATCTCAATAATCAAACGCGGCGCGATTTCCGGCTTGTCTTTCAGCGCCGCCATCAGCGCACGCAGCCAGGAATGCTCCGCCACCGTCAGGCCCGAAATATTAATCGCCATCGACAAATGCGGGTTCGCCACTAAATCCGTGATCGCCATATCCAGAACATGCCGGTCAACCAATCGCGCCAAACCCACCTGCTCCACCGCCGGAATAAATTTTCCCGCGGGAATTAACGCGCCGTCCGTGCCGCGCAAGCGCAGCAGCGCTTCGTAAAACATCGTCTTGCCGTTCGCCGCTTCCACCACGGGCTGATAGGCGAACATCGCGCGGTTATCCTTGATCGCTTCCACCACCATGTGGCCGATTTCCATCGCGCTGCGGTGGGATTCCATTTGTTCGTCGGATTGATGATATTCGATAAAGCAATCGCGGCCGCGGCCCTTGGCGTCGTGCAAGGCGCTTTCGGCCTTCGTCATGATATCGAACGCCGACTGCGTCAGACCCGGGAAAGACACGCCGCCGATGGAAACGGAAATCTGCAAACGGCCCGCATTCGTTTCAATCGCCGCGTCACGGCAGGCGCGCAGAATTTTTTCCGCCACGATGGCCATTTTGTCAGGCGCGCAGCGCGGCAGGACCACGCCGTATAAATCACCGCCAATACGGCCGATGGAATCCGACACGCGCGTATGCGCCTCCAGCAACTGGCCGATGCGGATGATCACCGTATCCGCCGCGTCGTGGCCGTAGGCTTCGTTAATCAAGGATAATTTATCCACGCCGATGACAAGGAAAGCGCCGGTATGCCCGTACCGCTGCGCCTGTTTCAGCGCATCGCCGAGGCGGTCGCGCAAACGCTGGCGGTTAAAATGGCCGGTCAGTTCATCAAAACTCGCGCGGTGGTGGACTTGCGCTTCAGTCTGTTTGCGGTGATTGACGCTGCGGATCACGCCCATCAAGATTTTCGGCTGGCCCGCATCGTCCAGCACCGCCGTGCCGCGGTCATGCACCCAGATGAAATTCCCGCCCGCGCCGCGCACGCGGTATTCACAGTCATAGGGCGTATGCGAGGCGATATGCGCTTCAATCGCGTTGATGCGCGTGGATAAATCATTGCTGTGAATGATCTGATAAAATTTGCGCGTGTCGGACAGCGCCGCCAGGCCATAAGCCGTGCCGAACAGCTGCTCCACATCGCCGTGCCAGGTAATGGCGCCGCGCGCCAAATCCAGTTCATAAACCACGTCCCCTGTCGCGGCCAAGGCGGCTGAAACCCAGCCCGGCAGAGAATCCGGCTGCGCGCGCTGTACGGCGGAATGTTTCATGTCTTTTTCCATGCTCACTGGGGCGTTTCTGCCGGTTTTTGTGCCTTCTGGACGTTCAGCCCATACATAGCACGACTCTATCCTATCGGGAATTCCTTGCAATTGTGTAAAGTTTTATAGATGTTTTCCCCTCTCCCTGTAGGGAGAAGGGAAATATTATTTCAGCCCATTCACCAGTTTATCCCGCATTTGCTTCGCCTGTTCGGCGCGGGATTTGTCGGTTTCAAAGTAATAGACCCGCGGATGATCGCCGCCGCCGACAAAAGCCAGAGCTGTCATCGTGCCCGTATGCAGGGCGTCACATTTCGCCTCCGCCGTCGTGATATCGCCATCCTTGCCCGGCACGGGTGCGCCGAGTTCGGATGAAAAACGCGAACCGCAAACCAGTTCCAATTGATCGATATAATCCAGCATGCGCTGGCTGATGTCCGGATTGCCGTTATCCAGCACGGCTGAGCCGCCGAAAATGCCGTTCACCAGGAAATTTTCCGCGCCCTTTTTGCCGTCCTGCACCTGAACCATGTGGGCATCGTCCAGATTGGCGGCCTTTAGGGCATTGCGAACATCCGGCGACAAACCGGCCGCCGTCGGCAGGCGGTCCAGCAAGGAAGCCGTACAGGAATTCACCCGGCTGAAAGCGGCGTTGCTGTCTTTGGTGTCATAACGCACCGTCAGATTATTTTCCGTCACCGTGATCGCCCGCGCCGCGCCCAGGGTGGAAAGCGCGTCATCATCCCAGCCCAATGCCGCAACCAAAGTATCCGGCGCTTTAACCATCGCCTTAACATCCAAAATCGCTTTTTGATCCGCGCTGATGCGCAGCGGCACCGTCGCGCCGGGCGTCAAATTCGCGCCGGGCCAGATCATCACCAGACTGCTTTGTCCCAGTAAATTCCGCGCCGCGATCAAACTGTAACCGCGCGCGAAATGCCCCTCGCTTGCACAAAAATAATCCTTGGTCATCTGCGCCGAAGTCGCCGTGCGCAAAACCCATGCGCCCTGCTGCTCCACATCCGTCGTGGCTGCCTGGGCCGCAACAGGCGCCAGCAGGCACAAAGCAATCAGGAGAGAGCGAATCCGCATAGTCCTAAATTATAGGAAATAAGAGTTGTAGGAAATAGGAGTTGTAGGAGGAACGCATTTCCTAAATTCCTATAACTTCTAGTTCCCAATTCCTTAATGCAATATTTTCAACAGCGGCTTCTCCAGCCACCCTGTCACAACCGCATAAACCCCGGCCAGCACCAGGAAAACCGCCAGAACGGTATTGATTTTCGCAATCATCGTGGCAGGCAGTTTTTCTTTAATCAGCGTCACGCCGCCCACCAAGGACAGCCACCATGTCGAAGCGCCCAGCAGCGCGCCCGCGACGAAAACCAGCGCCACCCGCCAGCTCGCCATGTCGTCTGTCAGGCCGAAATTGGCGAAAATGGTAATAAAGGCAATCAGCGTCAGCGGATTGGTCAGCGTCAAAACCAGTCCCGTGACAAAAGCATGCAAAATCCGGTGCCAGGCGTCGGGATCATCTTCTTCCTCAACCGCATCCATATCCACATTCGCTTTTTGCCACAGCAATTTCACGCCGACAAAGAGCATAACGCCGCCGCCGACCAGACGCATGGTATATTGATGCTCCGTCAAAAAATCCTGCACGGCGTAAATGCCAAAGGCGGCAAAGGCCGCGTAAATCGTGTCCGCCAGCGCCGCGCCCAGCCCCGTCGCCACGCCTGAAACCCAGCCGGAATGCAGCGTGCGCTTGATACACATCACCGCCACCATCCCCACCGGCATGGCAATGAGCAAACCGACAAACCAGCCGGTCAGGAGCATTTGGATTTCAGTCATAAAAAACATGCGGCCCGATTTTCAGGCTACCGCGTGGCGCTTGCGGCCATAGAGTTCCAAAACACACTCGACCAAATCATACCCCATCTCCGCCGCGATCTGGGATTTCAGTTTTTCGATTTTGTCGTTCTGGAATTCATGCACTTCGCCGGTTTCGACATCGATCAAATGGTGATGATGACCCCAGTTCAATTCATAGCGCGCAAAACTTTCTTTCAAATCGATGCGCGTGACGATACCAAATTCATGAAACAGGTTCAGCGTGCGGTAAACCGTCGCCATGGCGACCTTCGGATCCTTGATGCGCGCGCGTTCATAGACCATTTCGACCGAGGGATGGTCTTCAGATTCCACCAGGATTTGCAAAACCAGCCGCCGCGGTTCCGTCAGTTTCAGCCCTGCTTTCGCGCAGCGCTCTTCCATTTCTTCCATCGTGGCATGGCCGAGGTGTGACATGGCGCGATTGTGCCAGCCGCCCGCATGCGGGTCAAGTTGGCGTCAGGCCGGACGGTCCCGCGCGCGGCGGTCCGTCGCTGGGGCCGGATGAAATTTTGCCCTGCCGATACGCATCAGCCAGACATTTCCGGCATTCGGCCCATGGATCCGCCGCCATCGGAAATGAATCCGCATCCGTGCCAAAAGCCAAATCCCGCAGCCATTCCGCCAGATAAAGCATCGGCGGTTTGGGATCGCGCCGGTTGGGGTTCGGGCCGCCTAAAATTTCCTGCGCCGTTTGCAAAAAC
>Ga0206950_1183_pt1 | contig 12347 bp, 14 predicted proteins | sample Alteio_BWOrgHeat_41_FD_152954 | JGI IMG/M metagenome (GOLD analysis project Ga0206950, IMG submission 152954) | Enriched cells from forest soil in Barre Woods Harvard Forest LTER site, Petersham, Massachusetts, United States -... | ecosystem: Environmental > Terrestrial > Soil > Temperate forest >... | reverse complement strand
GCCGGGTTTGAAGTACCTATCAGCCTGTGGCTTAAGACAGATTTAAAATTTCTGATCCATGAACACCTATCCGAGGATCAAATAAATCGGCAGGGTATTTTCCGTTACGCGCCTATCAAAAATCTCATTGATGATCTCTGCCGCAACCGGCGGGACACATCCTGGCAATTGTGGAATTTGATTGTGTTTCAGGCTTGGCATTCAAGATAAATAGCCTGGGTTTCCTGCGCGTTTCTTTTGACATCAAAAAACTTTTCTACCCTTAGCCTGCCTCGCTTGCTTTGTGATTCACATCCCAGTATTTTTCAATGGAAATGGTCTTGTTTTTGAGCATCAAATAGCTGCCGGGTTCAAGCTTCTTTATATTTTTGTAAATGGTGTAAGGGGCCGGTATGTAATTAAAGGTCAGGTATAAATTCAAGGCTTCATCATCCATACCGGTCGGAATGCTGGGGTCGCATAAAAGGCTTCGGATTTCAGAAGCAAACACCAGATTTTGTCCGTCCCACGCATAAACCAGCGGTTTAATGCCTGCGCGGTCGCGGCACAAATATAGGGCCGGTGTTTTCATGTCCCAGAGGCAAAAAGCAAACATGCCATTTAATTTTTCCAAACACTTTATCCCTTCTTGTTCATACAGATGCAGGATCACTTCACTGTCCGTTTGAGAAGAAAACCGGTGCCCTTGGGACTCCAATTCATGGCGAAGTTGCCGATGATTGTAGATTTCCCCATTAAACACCAACCATATAGTTTTATCTTCGTTGGGCATGGGCTGCTTTCCGGCAGGGGAAAGGTCCATAATACTTAAGCGACGGTGGCCCAAGCTGACACTATAAGGCAGATGTGTTTGGTAAATCCCATGATCATCCGGCCCGCGATGCACAAGGGCATCGGTCATTTTAGCGATGAGTTCTTGGGGGATTTCTTGGCCCCCGAGATTAATTTTTCCGCAAATTCCGCACATAATTAGCCCGAAGCAATCTCTTTCAGTACTGATTCCACAAGCCCCGCATTGTTTTCCCAGGAATAATTCTTTTCAACAAAGCGCCTGGCCTCAAGACTCAATTGTTTATAGGCATCCGGTTTATTTTTATAGAGGGTGTATTTTTCAAAAATTAAATCCGCCATTTGTTCGGGTGCCGGGCCATCAAATAAGAAGCTTATGTCAAAGCCCCGTAATATTTCGACCGTGCCGCCAATAGGAGTGCCCCAAAACAGGGGTGCCACAGGCCATGGCTTCAATGGTCACCAATCCAAATCCTTCCAGTTCTATAGTCGGTAAAATAAAAAAATCAGCCATTTGATAATATTTGTGCAGCGACTGCTCAGAAATAAAGCCGCAAAGTGTCACCGCATCATCAAGCCTCAGCTCTTTGATAAGGGCTTGTAGTTTTTCTTTTAACATTCCCTGCCCTGCGATGAACAAATGGACTGGAACGCCTTTTTGTTGGAGCAGGGGTATGGCTTGAACAAGATTTTCCAATCCCATACGCGGCACAAGGTTACGGGCTGTAAATAAAATCAAGGTAGATGGGGCCATATTCAGTTCTGGGCGTTGGGCCTTTTTATCAATGGCAGGTTGAAAGTCAAGGGTATTAACACCGCTTGGGATGACAATGATTTTATTTTCATTGATCCGGTGCGTTATTTTAAGTTTGTCCTTGGTAAATTGGCTGAGCACGATGATTTTACCGGATTTATCCAGGCAGAATTTTTCGATGGATCTTCGCGCGCGTATGTTCAGGATCAATCCCAAAGGGTTCTTTTGAGGATGGCGTGAGCTGTATTCTTCAAAAGACAAAGAATGGCAGGTATAAACTTTTTTTATGTTTTTAGCCTGGGGCAGTAAATTGATGGCCAAGGCCGTAAAGGGCTGGTGAAAGTTGATCACATCGAAATTCTTTTTCAAACAAAGTTCTTTATAGCGTTTTTGGGCATTAATGACCGTAGAAATAAGAAAGGTAAGAGGATTACGGGTATTGACTTCATAACGGCATTCAAGGATGCCATCGATGTTTTCGTCAAAAGTCCCGTGGGAGTCAAGCTTGCGCGTCAGGATGCAAACCTGATGCCCTTTTTGCGCCAGAAAGCGGGCTTCTTCATATAATCCCCGTTCCGCCCCGCCAAGCAATTCTTTAATCGACACATCCGATGCTAAAAGGACATTCATAATGGTCATTGTAACATATTAAAAAACACGTATATATTGTAAAGGCAATTTATTTTTCAACCCCCTTAGAATTACCAGAAGATAGTGGCCTTAGAGTCGCTTCTATCGTAAAATAATTTTTAGTGGATAAGATTAAGGTTTTACATATTATCACCCGTCTTGACCCAGGAGGGTCTTCGACGAACACCATTGAAACCATGGCACGTCTCAATCCAGGGCGTTTTGATCCCTTTTTGATCAGCGGCCGGACAAAGGATGCGGATGGCAGTATTGATGCTTTATTAAAGAGTAAGGCTATTAAATATGCCTTTTTCCCTGATCTTCAAAGGGAAATCCAGCCTTGGAAAGACATAAAAGCGTTTATCCAATTATATCGTTTTATAAAAAAGGGGCATTTTGATATAGTCCATACCCATTCCTCCAAAGCCGGTGTTCTGGGCCGCTGGGCGGCAAAATGCGCCGGTGTACCCATCATCATCCATACGCCGCATGGGCATGTTTTTTATGGTTATTTTTCCAAAGTCCTTACCTCTTTTTTTATTTGGGTTGAACGCTTTACGGCCCGGATCACGGATAAGATCATCACCCTGACCAATCGGGGCAAAAAAGAGCATATTGATTTTAAAATAGGGCCGGCGGAGAAATTTGTAAGGATCTACAGCGGCATTGACGTGAATCCTAAGCGCAATCATCCGGAATTAAAGATTCACCTCAAAAAGCAATGGGTGCTTGGCGATGGGTATTTTATTTTTGGGTCCGTCGGACGGCTTGATCCTATCAAAGGAACGACTTATCTTATCGATGCCATGGCACGGGTCATCAAGGCGCACCCTAGAACCCAATTACTTTTAGTCGGTGACGGCAGTGAAAAAGAGAAATTACAAAGAAAATGCGCCGCTTTAGGATTGCAAGCGGTCGTTAAGTTTACAGGATTCCAAAAGGACCCGACCCCTTTTATAGAGATCATGGATGTTTTTGTTTTGGCTTCACTTAATGAAGGGATGGGACGCGTTATCTTGGAAGCTATGACCTATGGCAAGCCGGTCATTGCCACCGGGGTAGGCGGCATTCCTGAGCTTGTTGAAGACGGCAAGAATGGTTTTTTAGTGCCCCCGCAAAACGCTGAAGCCTTGAGTGACGCTATGATAAAGCTCATTGGCCATCGCAAGCTTCTTGAGGAGATGGCCATACAAGCAAAAATTAAAGTAGGGGCCCAATTTGATTTGGATAAAATGGTCAAGGACATTGAATCTGTTTACGGCACGTGTGAGAGAGTTAGATGATAAAAGAAAATATAAAGAAATTCTTGAGGGCTTTTGGATATGATATTATCCGTTATGGAAAATTTTCTGATTTTCCCAGGGATTTTTAAAGAAGATGAGATTGAACTGATCCTACAGGTGAGGCCATATACGCTGACCAGCAACGAACGTTTATACACCTTGATCCACGCGGTGCGTTACTTGGTCAGGAACAATGTTCCCGGGGATATTGTTGAATGCGGGGTTTGGAAGGGTGGGTCCATGATGGCGGCGATCAAGGTGCTCCAGGGTTTAAACGATGCCGATAGGGCCATGTATCTTTATGATACCTTTGAAGGGATGGTGGCTCCTACTGACGTTGATACAAAAATAGATGGTACTAACGCCCCGGAGGCCTTTGAAAAATATAAGATCAATAAAGACAGTTCAACCTGGTGCCGGTCGGATATTGAGGAAGTCAGGGCAGCCCTTTACAGTACTGCTTATGACCCCTCAAAAATTCATTTTGTCAAAGGCAAGGTTGAAGAAACTCTTCCTCAAACGATGCCGGAGAAGATCGCCTTGCTTCGCCTGGATACGGATTGGTATGAATCCACCAAACATGAGTTGGTCCATTTATTCCCACGCCTGGTCCCCGGAGGGGTATTGATCCTTGATGACTATGGCTCATGGTTGGGGGCACAGAAGGCGATTAATGAATATTTTTTAGAAAATAATATCAAAATATTCTTGTGCCGCATTGACAATACCGGGCGGGTGGCGATTAAACTATGATAATAACCATCCATCAACCCCAGTATCTTCCCTGGCTCGGGTATTTTGACAAAGCCCGGCAAGCCGATGTTTTTATCCTGCTGGATGATGTCCAATTCAAGAAAAATGAGTGGCAAAACCGTAACAGGATACGCACAGCGCAGGGATGGCAGTGGCTGACGGTTCCCGTGCTTCACGATTTTGGGGCCAAGATCAATGGCATTAAAATTAATAATAAAATTTCTTGGCGCGCGAATCACCAAAAAGCGATAGAATTGAATTACGGCAAGGCCCCCTATTTTAAGGAATACTTTCCTTATTTTCAGGAAGTTTGGGGGCCGGGAATGGGAGAATTTGTCGGAGATTAATATTTGCTTTGTCCGGCTCTTCATGGGACTTTTAGGGATCAAGACCAAGGTTGTTTTGTCCTCAGAATATGAGGCCGCGGCGCATAAGACCATGCGCTTGGTTGACCTGTGTAAATATTTCGATGCCCAAACGTATCTCTCCGGCGAAGGTGGAATGGCCTATTTAGATGAAGGGCAGTTTAAGGACCAAGGCATCAAGATACTGATCCAAAAATATCAGCATCCGGTGTATCCACAAAGGTGGATGGATAAGAAAACAGAAGGATTTATCTCTCATTTATCCGTGATAGACCTGATCTTTAATTGCGGGCCAAAGAGCCTGGCCATTTTGGAAAACATGGGAAGGAAAAATTAATTGAAGATCATCATTACCGGCGGTGCTGGCATGATCGGCTCGCATTGCGCCGAACATTTTGCCAAAAAGAAAAATAAGGTCATTGTCATTGATAATCTTTTGCGGTCGGCTATTTTTGGGTCAAAAGATAAAAGTGTGGAATACAATTGGCAATATTTAAGTAAACTCCCCCATATCAAATTAATTAAAAAGGACGTGCGCGACCGCGCTGAAATGCTGCGGGTTTTTGTCAAAGAAAAACCGGATGTGGTCATCCATACGGCAGGACAGCCAGGCGTCAAATACTCTTTAGAAAATCCGTTTGAAGACTATGAAATCAATGCAACAGGCACCATCAATGTGTTGGAAGCTTTACGCAAAGCCAATAAAAGGGGTAAGTTTATTTATACGTCGACCAACAAGGTTTATGGGAATAACGTTAACGCCCTGGCCCTTAAATCCCAGCCTAAACGCTATTTATTTAAACATATCAAAGGTATTAATGAACGTTTCAGCATCGACCTGACTGGGCACACTCCCTATGGCGTCTCTAAATTGACTGGTGATTTATATGCCCAGGACTACGCCCAAATCTTTGATATAAAGAGTGCCATTTTCCGTATGAGTTGTATTTATGGGACAAGGCAATTCGGATTTGAAGACCAGGGGTGGTTGGCTTGGTTTGTGATTCGTTTTTTCCAAGGGAATCCTGTCACGATTTATGGGGACGGTAAACAAGTCCGGGATATTTTATGGGTCGGGGATTTAATCAAGGCCTTTGAAGCTTTTTTGTCCCGTGATTTTCGTTATAAAGGAGAGGTCTTTAATATTGGCGGCGGAGGGGGGAACACTATTTCTCTTTTAGAATTGATAGAAATCCTTGAGAGATTGACAGGGCGGCAAGTGCCGGTTCATTTTGGGCCCTGGCGAAAATTTGATCAAAAAGTTTACATTTCTGATATCACTAAGGCTAAAAAATTATTAAAGTGGCAGCCTATGGTTTCACCTCATGAAGGATTGCAGCGTTTGTACGCATGGGTATCACAAAATGGGCATTTGTTTAAAAAGAAAACCGGAGAGAAGACATGACAAAAAATATTTTAGCATTTGGCGCCCACCCTGATGATATTGAGTTGGGCTGTGCCGGGACCCTGATTAAGCATGTTAAAACCGGTCAAAATGTTTATTTATGCGTGCTTAGCGAGGGCCAGGAAGCAGGGGATCCTGTATTGCGGAAAAAAGAACAAGAAGAAGCGGTCCATCGCTTAGGAGCTAAAGAATTAATTTGGGGGGGATGGTCTGATACGCAATTTGAGGTCAGCAAGGCGTCCGTCGATTTTGTGGAATCTGTCGTTGCGAAGGTGAGGCCGTATGAAATATATCTTAATTATGCCAATGATTCCCATCAAGACCACCGGACGCTCGCCCAGTGTGTGATTTCCGCCACGCGTTATAATAAACGCGTTTTATTTTATGAAGATTACACGTCTTATAATTTCCAGCCGGATATTTTTGTGGACATCAAGGATGAGCTTGATCAGAAAATACGTGTCATCAGTGCTTTCGCATCACAGGTCGGCCGCAATTTTCCTTCAGGACAAACAATGCTTGACGGCGTCAAATCCATGGCCCAATTCAGGGGTTTTCAAGCCAAGGTCCATTACGCGGAAGGGTTTAAAGCCGTGCGTTATTTAAAACTGGACTTCTGATGAATTTTATCCCTCACTCAAAACCAACGCTTAAGGCCAAGGACATAGCTATCGTCGGTAATGTCCTTAAAAGCGGGGAAATAGCGCAAGGTAAAGTTGTTTTAGAATTTGAAGGAAAGGTAAGCCGCTTCCTGGGTGTGAAAGCGGGGGTGGCGGTCAATTCCGGCACAAGTGCTTTGCATTTGGCTTTATTGGCTTTAAATATTGGTCCTGGTGACCAGGTGATGATGCCTTCCTTTGTTTGTTCAGCGCTTCTTAACGCTGTTTCTTATACAGGCGCAAAACCGTTAGTCGTGGATGTAAAAGAAGATGACTTTAACATTGCACCGGCCGCGGCTAAAAAAATGTTAAATAAAAGAGTCAAGGCCATTATTGTCCCGCATATGTTTGGCGCTCCTGCTGATATAAAAGAGCTGACCCGTTTTGGTTTGCCGGTTATTGAAGATTGCGCGCAAAGCATTGGTGCTGATTATAGGGGGCAAAAGGCAGGTTCTTTTGGCGTAATTTCAATTTGTTCTTTTTACGCGACAAAGGTCATGACCACCGGTGAGGGCGGAATGGTTTTCTCTAATCAAATAAAATTATTGGACCGTATCCGGGCTTTGCGTGAATATGATCATGCCATTAGTTCCCAAACCAGGTATAATTACAAAATGACAGATTTTCAGGCGGCCCTGGGTTTAAGCCAATTGCAAAGTCTTCCTGAATTTATAAAAAGAAGAAGACAAATAGCGCGAATTTATGACAATGCTTTTGCCGGATGTGATTTTATCACCCCGTCCCAAGTTGACGGCAGGGACGCTATTTATTACCGTTATGTGATTAAAATCAAGAAAAAGGCAAAATTCTTTATAGGTCAATTAAGGGAAAACGGGATTGGCGCGTCTTTACCCGTCTTTAAACCTTTGCATCATTATCTTAAGGGGTTCCAATGTCCGGTTACAGATCAGCTTATGGACCAATGCGTTTCTGTCCCTATTTACCCTGGTTTAAGCGGCAATCAAGTGCGTCAAGTCTGCAGTGTATGCGCATCCCTTTAAGCTCACCATGCCTCATCAACGTATTTTTTATCCAAAAGGACCAAGATGCCGTATATACGCGATGAAAAAAGCCTTGAACGGGTGGCCGGTGAAATGGCATTTTCAAGGGGCCAAGCCTATTACCGTAAAGGAGCGGTCAAGACGATTGCCCGAAAGGACAATTTTTTAGAAGGGGTCGTTAAAGATTCAGATCCAGACCCCTTTCATGTCAGGATCCGCATTAAGGGTTTGGATAATTTCCGTTCTGCGGAATGCACCTGTCCTTTTAAATTAGGCGTAATGTGCAAGCATTCCGTTGCTGTGTTGCTGCATTGGGTCCATTATGTGGCCATAACAGCCCAGATCGACGTTGGCCGGATGATCTTGCTTGATGAAAAGCAATTAAAGGCCAACGCGCAAATGGCCCCCCTTACCGCCAAAACCCTCGGAGCCATCCGGGCAGGCGGCCATTATTAAAAAGCCTAAGAAACCGGTCTATCTTTTGCCTGAATACCTCCACAGGTCTCCTCAAAAACCCCGGATCCAAATTGTACTTTCAACCAGCGGATTTATCGGCGGGGTCAAGAAGAGTGTCCCATTTAAGGTATTTATAATCAATGGGCAAGAGAAGTTTGCTGTTTTAAATTTTAAAATCCTTCTTAATAATGCCCGTCAACGGAACATCAATTTCCCGTCATTATCAACATTTTCCCCGATGCAGCAGTATGTGCTCAATTTGCTCAATGAACTTTTAACCATGGAGTTAAGGGACAGTGGTTTTGTGCAGCCGCAGTTTAGGATCAGGCGCATGCAGTGGGCTGTTTATTTAGGGGTGATCGCTGCGTGTCCGGGTGTCGAATTTGTGGAAAGCAAGACTAACCGATCGATCGTGATCAATAAAGCGGGGAAAATCACTTTAACTGTCAGGATCCGTCTCATAGAAAAAGGCCAGTGGGGTGTGAAGGTTGCCTTTAAAGACCCGCAAAACGACCTACGGGATTTTAGCGGCGTGCATCTCCAGGAAGGCCAACCTGTCTGGCTTTTTGATGAACTTTCATTAAGCTTTCAGCCCATGCATGAAAGCATCACCTATCCTTTTTTAATGGATTTCTTGAATACGGAACGTATCCTTGATTTGCCGCAGATCCCATACTTTATTTCAGAGGTGCTTAATCCTTTAAGGGGGGTGTGTGAAATCATTGAAGAGGGGGATTGCTTAAAAGAAACGCGTTTTATCACGCCGGCTTTGCGTTGCCGTTTGGATTTAAATTATATCAAGGATTCCCTGCGGGCCAGATTGTCCTTTATTTATGAGGGCCAAGAGGCTTACCCCTATGAGGGAAATGTCAGTATTGAACGTTTTGTCGAAAAGGACGGGCAAGATGGGTTAAGTTTTGTTGTCCATGATTTAACCCAAGAAAATGCGCAGGTCCAATACCTTTTACGTGAGTGTTTATTTGAATGGAGAAAGAATACCAAGGATTTTGTGCTTTCAGGAACAGGGGATATTTTGGGTTTTGTTTATCAAAAGCTTCCCATGCTTAAAAACCAGATGGATGTTTTTTGTTCCAAAGATTTTGAATCAAAATTGCTCAACAATAAATTCTTTGAACCTGTCATGCGCTTGACGGGACATGGCATTGACTGGTTTAAATTTGACGCTGTGTATAAGGCAGAAGGGACTGATGAAGAGATCACCCATGCCAGGATGAAGAAACTGGTCTTAAGAGGTCAGAATTATATCCGGCTGAAAAAAGGTGAAATACTGCCGATTCCGAGGGAATATTTTGACCGGATTGAATCCATGGAAAAAGAGTTTGATGCTAAAAAAAAGCATCTGGCGCAAATGCCTTTTGTGATGGAAGAAATCAAGCGCCACGGGTTTAAGTCCACGCTCGATCCGGACATAAAGGCCCTTTATGAGGAGCTTAAAAGTTTTCAATCGATTGAAACCATTAAAGTGCCGGTGCCTTTATCAGGCATATTGCGTGATTATCAAAAAAAGGGCGTGGAATGGCTGGCATTCTTAAAAAAGTTCAGGTTTGGCGGGGTTTTGGCGGATGAAATGGGGCTTGGCAAAACACTGCAAGCCCTGACGATGGTCCAAATAGCCATCGAAGAAGGTGAACAGCTACCATCCTTGGTGGTTTGCCCAACGACCCTGGTATGGAATTGGCAGGAAGAGATAAAGAAATTTCTCCCCGGTGTCAGGACCCTGGCCCTAAAGGGCAATCACCGCCGTGAACTTTTCGATGAGATCAGCCGTTCACAGATTGTCATCACGTCATATTCTTTGTTGCGCAGGGACATTGAGTTCTATAAGAAGATGTCTTTTAATTATGTGATTTTAGATGAAGCCCAGAACATCAAGAACCGTAATACCCGAAATGCCCTGGTGGCGAAATCCCTGAAAGCATCCATGCGTTTGGCCATGACGGGAACGCCGGTTGAAAACAGTATTATGGATCTTTGGTCGATTTTTGATTTTTTAATGCCTGGTTTTTTTGGGAGGGCCTAAGAAATTTAAAGAACGTTATGAAATTCCCATAACAAAATTCCAGGACAAGGCGCAATTGGCAAAGCTTTCCGCCAGGATAAACCCTTTTGTTTTACGGCGTTTAAAGAGGGATGTGATCAAAGATCTTCCCCAAAAGATCGAACAGGTTTCCTATTGCGAATTAGAACCGACACAGGCCAAGCTTTATGCCAAGATGATTGAATCCGCGCGCGCGATAGCCGTCAAAAGTGTTGATGAGGACGGCTTTGAAAAAAACAGGATGGTAATATTGACCTTGATCCTCCGTTTGCGGCAAATTTGCTGCCATCCCTTGATCGCCGGTGTTGATTTAGGCCACCGCAGTGTTTCCGGAAAAATGGAACTTTTAAAAGAGACCTTGGCGGAATTGCTGGCCGGGGGGCATAAGGTCTTGATATTCAGCCAATTTGTTTCGATGTTAAAGATCATGGAAGAGTATTTGCAGCGTGAGAAGATCAGCTTCGCTTATATGGATGGGTCAAGCCAGGCCCGTCAGGAAGAAGTGGAACGTTTTAATAATGATCCTTCCTTGAGGGTATTTTTGTTGAGCCTGAAGGTCGGCGGGGTGGGGCTTAACCTGACCTCAGCAGATACGGTCATTATCTATGAGCCCTGGTGGAACCCCGCGGTGGAAAACCAGGCCATAGACCGGGTGCACCGCATCGGCCAAAGCAATGCTGTTTTAGCCTACCGTTTGATCACGAAAGGGACCATTGAAGAAAAGATGCTGGAACTGCAAAACCGTAAACGTTTTTTAATGGACGCGCTTGTGCTCTCGGAAGAAAGCCTGGGCAAGAAACTTGATTGGGAAGATATCAAATTCCTCTTGGACATGAAATAGTTAAATTCACAGGCAGGCGGATGAATTCGTATGCTATAATTTCCTAAAAGACAGGATTTACCATGATTTCCATCATTATACCGACCTTTAATGAATCCAAGAACATTACCGTTCTGGTAGAGCGCGTCAAGGCGTCTTTGTTCCAGCCCTATGAATTGATCATCGTTGATGATGCTTCTCCGGATGGTACAGGGGCCATTGCCGAGAGGCTAGCCTTGGATCATCCTATCAAAATTGTCCATCGCAAGGCCAAGCTTGGCCTTGCGTCAGCGGTTTTAGAAGGTTTTAAGGTTGCTTCCGGTGAATTGTTTTGCGTCATTGATTCTGATTTAAGCCACCCTCCGGAAATTATCCCGCTGCTGATCAAAGACCTGGAAAAACAACGCGCGGACATTATCATTGCTTCAAGATTTATCAAAGGCAGCTGTGTAGAATTCTGGCCAAAAATACGGTTATGGGGGACTAATGTGGCGATGCTCACGGTGGCACCCTTGACCCGCGTTAAAGATCCCATGTCTGGTTTTTTTATCCTGAAATCAAAGGTCGTCGAAGATGCCGAATTAATCCCCAGGGGCTTTAAGATCCTCCTTGAAATTTTAGTCAAAGCAAAATATAAAAAAGCGGTGGAGTACCCATTTGTGTTTATAGACAGGGTTTACGGGTCGAGCAAGTTAAATTTAGGGACATACCTGATTTTCATCGTTCAACTTTTTGATTTATATTTATGGAAGATCAAGAGCATTCTGTAGTGACACGACAAGTTAAAGGAGGAGGCATCCGGTATTCCATCATCCTGTTTGTTTTAATCCTGACCTTTTTTTTACTGCTTTCCATTTCAACGAAATACACGCGCGGTGATTTTGATGTTTATTATACCTCCAGCCAACATTACCTGGCCAAGGCCCCTGTTTATATCGCCCATCAAGGCATCGAAGAATTTAAATATTCACCCCTTTTTGCCCTTCTGTTTTCTCCCTTAACAATGCTTAAACCCCCCACGGCGCTTTTCGTCTGGGACATCCTTAATATCTTTCTACTGTATTTCATGTTTTATATTTTTTATAAACTTAAATTAATGACGTTTAACAAGCCCCAAGACCTTTTAATCATTATTATTTGTCTTTTTGCGTTGACCGGCCGTTTTATTTTTGTCAACATCAAGCTGGGTCAAGTCAATATCCTTCTTTGCAGCTTGATGCTTTTAACGATGTATTTTGAAATAAACAAGAAATATTTTTGGAGCTCGGTGGCCCTTGCTTTGAGTTTGATGATAAAGTTTTTTCCGCTACTGTTCCTTCTTTACTTTATATTAAAAAGGCGTTTTAAATTGGTGGGGTACACGCTTTTAATGG
>Ga0206950_1182_pt1 | contig 12404 bp, 16 predicted proteins | sample Alteio_BWOrgHeat_41_FD_152954 | JGI IMG/M metagenome (GOLD analysis project Ga0206950, IMG submission 152954) | Enriched cells from forest soil in Barre Woods Harvard Forest LTER site, Petersham, Massachusetts, United States -... | ecosystem: Environmental > Terrestrial > Soil > Temperate forest >... | reverse complement strand
TAAGAGAGAAGCGGGGACTTAAGTACAGTGAGGTTTAAGAAACCATTGCTTTTAGTTTTTGCAAAGGTCTAACTTTAACAACGTTTCTAGCTGGTTTTGCTTTAAACATCATTTCTTCACCGGTAAATGGATTAATCCCTTTACGCGCTTTAGAAGCAGGTTTATGTTTAATGCTAATTTTAACTAAGCCAGGCAATGTGAATTGGCCTGGGCCTTGTTTTTTAAGGTGAGCGCCTATAACAGTGCCTAACTCATCAAATAGAGTCGAAACTTCCCGTTTTTGCAGACCTGTAGAGCCGGCCAAAATGGTAAACAATTGCCCTTTGGTAAAGGCTTTGTCGACATTAGAAAGAGATACTGGACGTGATCCCTTACCTGCTTTCTTAGCAGTTACTTTGCTTGCCTTACGACCCTTAGCTTTAACAGCTACTGGTTTTTTTGCACGGGCGGTGGTTTTCTTCACTGCTTTCTTAGCAGCAGGACGAACAGTTTTGCGTTTTTTCGCAGCCATGTGATGCTCCTATAAAATAAAAATAAAACAACAAAAATCAATATTACGCCTAAACAACAGAAATAACCATCAAAACCATCGCTATTCCGTTATAAGACTTATGCATGCTAACCTAGGCTAGTTTTAAAAGTCAACAAAACCAATCAAAAATAGATCATAAATAGTGGGTTTTTAGAGTTTTTTTAGATTTCTTTCATGGTTTGCCTATTTCAAAGCATTTTTTTCTTTGGATCCCGACTGGTATCGCTGGATTTTATGAAATGTAAAACAAGCGTATGGGGTGTTGTATTTGGTTACATAGTTTTGTATGATGCGGAGTCTGTAGCAGAAATTTTTAATTTGATCATCTAACTTGGGGATTTAAAGTCCATGAAAACGTTCAGTGCAAAGGCCGAAGAAGTAAAGCGCAAATGGTGCTTGGTGGATGCCAAGGGCAAGATTTTGGGTCGTTTGGCGACCGAAATTGCTCGGCGACTAAGGGGAAAGCATAAGGCAGAATATACCCCTCATGTCGATACGGGTGATTATATCATTGTGCTCAATGCGGCAGAAATTAAGGTTACCGGTGCTAAGGCGGACGATAAGTTCTATCATCGTCACAGTGGCTACCCAGGTGGGCTTAAATCAGAAAGCTTTGGAAAGCTTGTCCAGCGTCGTCCTGAAAAGATTATCGAGCTGGCGGTAAAAGGGATGCTTCCTAAGAATTCTTTAGGAAGGGATATGTTTCGGAAGTTGAAGGTCTATGCGGGTGCTGAACACCCCCATGCGGCTCAAGAACCCGAAATTTTAGAAATTTAACTTAATTTATATTTAGGTACTACTCATTATGGCAAAAAATACTGCAGCTAAAAAACGTCAATGTTATGGAACAGGTCGTCGTAAAACCTCTACGGCTCGAGTTTTTTTAAGACCGGGTAATGGAAAAATTACCATCAATGACCTAAGCCTGGACGAATATTTTGGCCGTAAGACAGCCAGAATGGTTGTTCGTCAACCATTAGAACTCATGGAAGTCACGAGTAAATTTGATGTTTTAGTCACCGTTGCTGGGGGCGGCATTATGGGTCAAGCGGGTGCAATTCGGCATGGCATTACCCGAGCGCTGATCCAGTATGATGAAGGTGTAGCACCAAAAGCGAAAAACGACACACAAACAGAAGAAGAAGGTGAAGGAACTGCTGGTAGCACGTCGGATGAAAACAGCTTCAGACGAATTTTAAGAAGAGCTGGTTTTGTAACGCGAGATGCCCGTGAAGTCGAACGAAAGAAGATTGGCTTGCATGGTGCGCGTAAGAGACCTCAATTCTCTAAACGATAATACGCAGGTAAGACTAAGGAAGGTTACTATGGGCTTTGGGACGAAGCTATTTGAACGAGCCGTTCTTGCAGTTAACGCCAATGATAGAGACGCTCTCAAAGCGATCGTCCGTGAAATTCTAAATCACGATACACGTTTTCAATATGCAAAAGAGTTGATGATCTCATTACCAGAAGATGAGATTTTACAAGTGCGATTGCTCCCCCTTCGAAGAGAAATCCGAGGCCTTCGTCAGGCATTTTTGGCAACGGATGGCACAAGTGCCGAAGCCATTGTGACCCTGTTGGCAGGACGGATGATTGAAAAAATTCACGGACTAGAAAAAGTAGAAGGCAGTGATGATGACAATAACAATAATAATAATGACGACGATGATGACAATACGAATAATATTATAGATGATGGTGCCGTGTTTTCTCACACGGTTGTTACCGCAGAAGAACTAAAAACAATAGCGGCTAGTTTTGGTGAGGATGGAAAAGAAGCCCTTCGTATTCTGCAGAATAGACAAGTTTTTGATTTGTGGGTTAGCCATTGTATTCAAGAGCTGGTGAGACAAGCGAGTGGTAACACGAGTATAGAAACAAGTGATGAGGATACAGCGGAATCTAAAGCTTATTTTGAGAATGTGTGGGAAGAATTTGCCGAGCAAAACCCAGTGGCCTGTCGTCATGCGATGGAGGATATGGTTACAAAGCTTAAAATGTTGAAAAATCCAGGTGCTGTTCATCGCGCCAATGCAACGAATGATGATAATGATCAAGATAGTCAGGATAACGATGGGAATGATTCTGATAATGACGATCACCAGGATAATAACCGAACACTTCCCAGACAAAGATCTAATCAAAATAATAATCAGCAGCAGGGTACGGGCACGACTTTTGTCGCTCAAATGTTGAACGTCATTCCTGAATTAGAAAAAGAGCTTTTGCTTATTACAAGCCATGAAACTGAAATTAAAGAAGCTTTACTTACCGGTGATATAAACAAAGCAGTTTCTGTCTTTCATCATCCGATGTTAAAAATGTTTGCCCATGTTTTAATGCAAATGCATAGCGATACACAAAAAGAAGCTTTGCTGTCTTTACCGCAAGAATCTGCTCCATCGACAGAAGTAGTGGTGGTTGATGACACGCGTGATAAAAGAATACACCAGAAAGCGGAAAATTTCGTGAAACAGTCTGAAAGTGGTGTGAAACTGCGCGAGTTACAAGAAGCATTAGAAAAGGCGAAAGAACAACAAAAACAAGAAGTAGACGTGGCAGCGGCTGTGTTCTATCAATATGGAGAAAATGTTGTAGAACAGTATGGGGTTGGTGCCATGAATAAACTTGTTCATCAAAAAAAGCTTCAAAGATCAGGGGCTTCTGCAAGAGCGGCTTATGGTTATCAGTTTTAGTTCAGTAAAAGAGATGATTTGTATTTGCTTCTATTTTTTTAAAAACTCACAAATGCACCTAAACCATAAGTAAAACTGTTTTTAGGTTTTACCAATTGGGGAGAAAACTCGGTAGGCGCTACAATTTTCCCTGTATTTTCCCAGATAAGCGTACCCCGTAGTCCCCAATCATAGACAAAAAGATGTTCTAGACCAGCCCCTAATCGCAGCACTGTTTTTCGTTGAATAAATGCATCGGCTGGCATGGTTGGCTGAACGACTCCAAAATGGACTAAGGATGTATTCAATCGCTGAAATTTTGCTTTTAAAGTAGCAACGCCAACAAGGCCTATTAACTTGACTTGATATTCTACAGAAAGCGGTAAAAAACCCACCACATTCAGATGAGAACCCCGGACATAATTCGTCACACTATATTTGGTGAGTGAATTGGGATCTTCTATGAGTGTTCCTAAATTAGGCTCGCCTGTTATTAATGTTGCTGTTCTGTTTTGCTGATTGGTGGATTGAAAGCCTGCTTCAATGCCACAATATTTATCAAGCGTTGTACCAAAGTAAATATTCGCTTGTAGTTGATGATGCGAAAATAAGTTATCGCCAAAGCCAGGTTTAAAATTCATCGTATGATATTGCATATCCACACCGACATAAGGGGTAAAATTCCAGGCGTATGTCTTATAAGAGAAGAGTAGCAAGAGGATGAGTGGTGCGATAAAGAAAGGGACTTTGAGGCCTCCTATTGATATAGACTCAATAGGAGGGTTGCTCATCGATTCTAGTATAATTAGAAGCTAGCAAATACGCCTAAGCTGTAGATTAAACTGTCTTTTGGTTTAACCAACGCTGCCGACGAGACGGTAGGTGCCGAGATTTTACGGGTATTTTCCCAAATCACGGTACCGCGAAGTCCCCAATGGCAGGCAAACATATGTTCCAAGCCAGCGCCTAAACGAAGGACAATCTTTCGTTTGTCAAATTCTTGCATTGGCGTTAGAACCCCTGTGCTATAGAAATTGACTACTTTGAAGCTTGCTTTTAAAGCTGCTGCACCTGCAAGACCAATAAGCTTTAATCGGTTTTGATCGCAAATGGGCAAAAAGCCAACCAAGCTAAGGTGTGAACCCCTAATACGGCTAGTGACATTATATCTCGAGATAGCCGCTGTAACGGGAACCCCAAGATTACTACCCCCAATTCTTAAAGTGGATGTTTTGTTTTGCCGAGTGGTCGACTCAAATCCGGCTTCAACCCCAAAATACTCGTGCAACTTTGCACCAACGTAGACATTCCCTTGTGGTTCATGATGCGAAAATAAATTGTCGCCAAAACCAGATTGAAAATCCATACTGCGATATTGGACATCTGCACCAACATAAGGAGTCATACCCCAATGGGCTTGTGCGTTAGATGAAGCCGCCAGCATAATGACTGGGGCTGCGAGGAAAGCTAATTTCTTTTTCACTTAAATGTTCTCCCATTCCTTTCAGGATTAAGTTTCGCATACACGAAACATCGTTCGTTAACAATGTTAACAACAAGATGAATTTGCCAAAATTTGTTAACTCTCTAACAACAAATATACAAAATCACTCTTCGCTATTACAGCACAAACGCTTTGAAATGTACACACACTTTGTAGTGCTATGCAGATCCAAATCAAATCTGGTAAAATACCCAAGCTTTGGAGTAGGAGATTGTTTAGGATGAACACCGATGAAATGAATCGAGGTCGTCGGAGGTTTTTAACAGCCTCGGCTTCTGTTATCGGTGGTGTGGGTGCTATCTGCGCTGCATATCCCTTTCTGGCCTCTTGGGCGCCGAGCGTGAAAGCACGTGCTTTAGGGGCGCCTGTTGAAGTCGACATTAGCAAAATAGAGGCAGGGCAAAAAATCACGGTTGCTTGGCGTGGACAACCTATCTTTATTGTTCGAAGAACACCTGAGGAATTAAAAGCCTTAGAAACAATGGCCGATCTTCTGAGGGATCCAACTTCTAAAGAACCCCAACAACCGAGTTATGCAGATAATCTTTATCGCTCCATTAAACCTGAAGTCTTAGTCTTGATTGGTATTTGTACGCATTTAGGGTGTGTTCCGCTCTATAAACCAGAGGCGGGATCGGTTGAAGCGGGATGGGAAGGGGGATTCTTTTGCCCTTGTCATGGATCGAAATATGATATGGCAGGGCGTGTGTACAAAGGGGTTCCAGCACCTTTGAATTTAGCGGTTCCCCCTTATCAATACCTAAAAGAAACATTGCTTTTAATTGGGGACGATAGCCATTCAGGAGGAGTTGCTTAGTGGAAATTAGGTTGGTAGGACAGCGTGTTTTGGGATGGGTAGACGATCGATTTCCCCTCAGCAAATTGTGGAATGAACATCTTGCACGATATTACGCGCCTAAGAATTTTAATTTTTGGTATTACTTTGGTTCTTTAGCCTTGTTTGTATTGGCGAGCCAGATTATCACGGGTATTTGGTTAACCATGAATTATACGCCAACGGCGGAAGGCGCATTTGAATCTGTTGAATATATTATGCGCGATGTTCCTTGGGGTTGGTTGCTCCGATATTTACATTCAACCGGGGCTTCCTTTTTCTTTATTGTGGTTTATTTGCATATGTTTCGCGGGGTTTTATACGGGTCTTACAAAAAACCGCGTGAATTAGTCTGGTTAATTGGCATGGTGATTTTTTTGTGTTTGATGGCAGAAGCCTTTTTGGGTTACCTGTTGCCCTGGGGAAATATGTCTTTTTGGGGAGCGCAGGTGATTACCTCGTTGTTTGGTGCGATTCCTTATATTGGCGATAGTTTAGTGGAATGGATCCGTGGAGATTATAATGTGAGTGGTGTCACCTTAAATCGTTTTTTCTCACTCCATGTGATTGCGGTTCCGCTCCTGTTTGTGGGTTTGGTTGCAGCACATATTATAGCACTGCATGAAGTGGGATCTAACAATCCAGAGGGTGTTGAAATTAAGAAAACGCTAAATGCCGAAGGTGTTCCATTAGATGGTGTTCCTTTTCATCCCTATTATACCGTTAAGGATTTAATGGGACTGGCAGGCTTTTTAATTATTTTTTGTGGCGTTGTTTTTTTTCTACCAGAAATGGGTGGATATTTTTTAGAAGCACCTAATTTTGAACCAGCCGATCCACTCAAAACCCCAGCGCATATTGCGCCGGTTTGGTATATGACGCCTTACTATGCTATTTTACGCGCCATTCCTGACAAGTTATTAGGCGTTGTTGCGATGGGTGCTTCTATTGGTGTGTGGTTTTTATTACCGTGGTTGGATCGAAGTCCGGTTAAATCCATTCGTTATCGGGGGTTTTTATATAAAAGTATTTTATTTATTTTTGTTTGTACTTTTATAACCTTAGGCTATTTGGGTTCTCATCCGCCCACACCGATTTTGGTTTTAGTCGCGAGAGTATGTACCGCCATTTACTTTTTGTTTTTCTTATTGATGCCTATTTATACGGTCTTGGATCGCGTGAAAGCGGTTCCTGAAAGAGTGAGTCATTGATGAAACAAAAGAAAACTAAGATTTTTTTAGGGTTATGGGGATTTATCGTACTCTTGTCTTTGGTGCCATCTTTGTTACAAGCAGAAGAAAGCAGTGTTCCTTTGGATAAAGCCAATATTGATATCACCGACTTGCCTTCTCTACAGCGTGGTGCTAGAATCTTTATGAATTATTGCTCCGGTTGCCATAGTTTAAAGTTTGTTCGTTATAGTAGTTTGGGAGAAGGTATTGGGATTGTCGATGCCTCGGGTGTACTCCTAGAAGAAGCGATTAAAAAGAACCTGATGTTTGTGGGCGATAAGATAACCGATACCATTCAGCGCTCGATGACCAACGAAGAGGGAGCTAAGTGGTTTGAGGTAAACCCTCCTGATCTATCATTGGTCGCTCGTTCACGCGGTTCCGATTGGCTGTATACTTATCTGCGTTCCTTTTATTTGGATCCTAAAAGGCCATGGGGTGTGAATAATACTGTTTTTCCAGATGTGGCCATGCCCGATGCGCTCTATTATTTTCGATTACAGTTTCAGCATGAAAAAGAGGGCCAAGCAAAATATGATCAAGCCGTTTTAGACTTGGTTAATTTTTTAACGTATGTTGGTGAGCCGGTACAGTTAGTTCGCAAAAGAATTGGTATCTGGGTATTGTTATTTTTAGGCGTCTTTTTTGTTTTTGCCTATCTGCTAAAACGGGAATATTGGAAAGATGTTCACTAATTGTGTATGAGGAGTGAAATGATATGTCCGAATTAGCGCATAAGCGTTCTACGATGGCGTTGTATTCAGGACCAACCGACCCTTACAGTCATCGGGTGCGAATGGTATTGGCAGAAAAAGGGATCGCAGTCGATATTTTAGATATCGAAAAAACTGCAAAAATCAAAGAAGAATTGTTGGAATTAAATCCTTATGGCAAAGCACCGCTTTTAATCGATCGCGATTTAGTCCTTTTTCAGCCAGATATTATTATGGAATATTTAGATGAACGTTTTCCGCATCCGCCATTAATGCCTGTATACCCGGTCGCGCGTGCACGAAGCCGATTGATGATTTATCGTCTGAATGCAGATTGGTGTGCATTAATGGATAAGATTTTATCGGGAACCCAAGTTGCTGCCGCTAGAAAAGAGTTGATGGAAGGGATTGTGGGGGTTGCTTCTGCCTTTTTAGAGACGCCCTTTTTTTTCAGTGAAGAGTTTTCATTGATTGATTGTTGTCTATTGCCTTTATTGTGGCGGTTGCCCGTTTTAGGGATTACATTGCCATTAGAGGCTAAACCTGTGCTAGCCTATGCAGAGAGACTTTTTGAGCGGAGCTCGTTTTTAGCGAGCCTAACAGAAGCCGAACGAATGATGAAACAATAACGTAATAGTAGGATAGATAAATGACATCGACACGACCGTATTTAATTCGAGCCTTTTATGAGTGGATCGTTAATAACAGCTGTACCCCCCATATTGTGGTGAATGCGCTTTTTTTTGGGGTGGATGTCCCTAAAGAATATGTCGAAGGGGGGCAAATTGTCTTGAATGTTTCCATGTCGGCCGTACAGGGATTATTACTAGGCGATCAAGCGATTGAATTTCAAGCCCGTTTTGGCGGGCAGGCGCGTAAAATTTATGCACCCATGGGTTCTGTTTTAGCTATTTATGCAAAAGAAAATGGACGTGGAATGGTCTTTGCAGAAGAAGAAATAGAAGGGGAAGAGGATCCCTTATTGCCTGCTCCACCCGATCCCAAAAATGAAAAAGATAAAGAGGGCGGTGGAAAGGGTGGCAAAAAAGGCGGTGGGCGTGGTCATTTAACGGTTGTTAAATGAGTGGCTGCTCTTTGCTTTCCGGTTGTTTGGTCTCAAAAATCTGAACGACTTTTTCAACACCAGAGACACCTTGCGCAATTTCCGTTGAGATTTGTTCTTCTTCTGGGGTCGTGATCCCCATTAAATAAACAACGCCTTCTTCGGTAATTACCTTGATGCGCGCTGATTTCAGTTCTCGGTTTCCGATTATCTTAGTTTTGATCTGGGTTGTGATCCAGCTATCTTTTGAACGTGTTCCTAAAGAAGCAGGGGATCCAATGCTCAATTCATTATGGACTTGGCGTACCTTAGGAATACTGCTAACAGCCTCTTCGGCTTCTCGTTTAAGCGTTTCGCTGGGGGTTTGCCCGACGAGTAAAACAACATTATTATAAGAAACAACACTAATATGACTTTCTTCCCATAATGTATGATTTTTGCCAATCGCATGCATGGCTTTTAATTCGATGGTTTGATCATCCACAATGGTTCCAGTCGTTCTTCTATCGGTGGCAACTGTAGCCCCGGTTGCTGCGCCACCAGCTGCTGCAAAAAGGCAGCCCTGAAGCAAGGGAATCATCAGAATACTGGCGGTAAAAGTTAATATTCTAACTATATTCATGCGACGGTTCCTTAAATGGCGTACATTCTGGATAATCAGTGTAACGGTTGCAATATCGAATTGACAAGCCCCTAAATTTCATGTTAAATTTTGTTGGTCAACAAAATTAGTTGTTTAAGTTACTAACACTCACAATTATTGGAGGAAATATACATGTTTAGTACCTATCCGAAACCAGAAACACGAGAAGAGGCCATTACAGCCCTAAAAATAATGGATCCCAATTTTGACACGCTCTCTGCCGAGGAACGAGAAGAAATGATACGCTTTACGTTGATGTCACGCCAGGAACAACTGGCCGTGATGGCAGAAAGTGCAGCGGATTTAGGTAAGAGTAAAATGCAGCTTGCAGAATTTGAACACAACGCATCGATCTTGAAGCGTAATGTGCAAAAAACTGTGCTTGATCGTGAAATTGCAGAACTTGAGCTTCAAAAAGCTCAGAGTGAACTTAAAATTAAAGAATTTGAAGCGCTAATTGTAGCTGAAAAGCTTGAACTTCGACGACTTCAGGGAGCGATTGAGGTTAAAAAGGATGAACAACTTGGTGCTGATGATGACGACGATGTCGACATTGATAATGACAATGATCTGGATGATGATCTTCAAGAGAGGATTGCAGCCTTAGGTTTGGCAGCAGCGGTGCAAGAAGCAGTGGATGCAAATAATGATGGGGGTAATGCGTATGCTGTTTTTGTTGGCATAAACATAAACAACGGTACTCTGCCCGCTGGAAGTGATCAAAGCCATAATAACAACAACAGCAGCCCCAAGAATAGTACATTCGGAGGTTCCATCGGTGGTAATTTATTTCAATAAAAAGCAGCAACAATAGGAACTATTCTGCCCCCAGTCTTCGCGAAAGAGAAGAGAGTGAAGGCTGGGGGTTAATAAAAAGCATGTTGGATCCATTCGATGGCATAATCTTCGCCATTCAGTGTAACGGCTGCGACATCGAATCGACAAGCTTTGTTTGCAAATTGTGGGGCTTGAAGCAAAAAAAATCGAGCGGTTTGGATAAGTTTTCGTTGTTTACTTTTAGTCACGCTGGCAGCGGCACCACCATAGGCTATAGAGGTACGAAAGCGCACTTCTAAAAAGACCAACTGATTTTGATGGATGCCGATTAAATCAATTTCGCCAAAGCGAGAACGAAAATTTTTAGAGAGCCACTGAAAACCCTGTTTTTCAAGAAAGCATGCAACAAAGTCCTCGACGGCTTTTCCCCTATTTTTCCGAGTTAAATTACTAATTTCTAGTGGGGACACCTTGGACAAATTGGACACAAACTAAACCTCGTTTGATTTGTCGATAAGGATTTAAATAAAGATCCCCGGTATAGCCGGAAAATCCATGCGATGGCAGTTGGCCATGGTTGCTTAATTCGGTTGCTAATTGATAAGCATCCATCCCCAGGGCAAAAAAACGGGATCCTTGCGTGACGCTGTCAGCCCATAGTTTTTCCATTTGAATTTTCTTTTCCTGAAGATCATAAGTGCTTTGAATCACCCAGGGCATATCGCAAAATTGGATTCCGTTCAGATCTTGATCTTTGCTGGGTGTTGGCTTTCCACTGTAAACAGAAGCGGTTGCATACACGGGGAGATCATCTGCGTAATAGAAACTTAAGAGCGGTTTAATTTGTCGTGCTATTTCAGGGGATGCAACCATAAAGATCATATCGGCATCTTGTCTTCTAGATTCTTTTTGTGTTTTGAGTAAAGACTGGATTTTAGGATCTAGATCTTGGCTTCCATTAAAATAACGGACATCGACGACACGACCACCATTGTCTTGCCAAAAATACTTAAAAGCGTCTGCTAGGCGTTTTCCCCATTCACTTTGAGGGGCTAAGATAAGCGCATTCCGATGGCGTTGCTTCTGTGCTAATTCTGCCACCGCAATCACTTCATCTTCTGGCATTAAACCGAATTGATAAAATTCAGAAGGCAGAGAAGTGCTTTCTGTGATGGTATTTAAGGCTAAGACGGGGACTTTTAAACGTAAGCGCATCATACTTTCGACTTCGGGTTTAGTTAATGGGCCTACAATAAAATTAGCCTGTTCTTGCAATGCTTTTTCATAGGCTTCGATGATTTGATTTCCTTCGCCAGTATCGTACAGTTTGACAGTGGGATCGGATGGTTGGTGTCGCAGTGATTCATAATAAGCGGCTAAAAATCCATCTTGAATATTTTTGGATACTTTGGCATGCGGGCCTTTAGAAGGAAGCAACAAAGCAATATGCGGTGTGTTTGTGGAACTTCCATCGGTAATACTGGGGAGATTAGAATCTTTGGTTAAAATTTGTACGGTTGAACGCAATAAGGATAAGGCCTTGGAATAATCTTTATTGAGTAAGGCCAATCTTGCTTTTAAGACGGAACGATGAATGGCTGGAAGAGGGCGACTTATTCCGTGCAACTGTTATTCCAATGGATATTATGCAGTCGCACCTGCTGGAGGCATTAACTCGTCCGTTCACGATATGGCGATTTTTTTAAAAGCACAATTGGGTGGATATCCCGAGGTCTTAAATCACAAGGTTCTAACACGCATCCAAACCCCCCAAATTACAACCACTAATGCCCTCAGTGCTTGCGAAGGATCCAATCAACTGATTAAAAATACCCGTTATGCCTTAGGCTGGCGAGTCGTTGATTTTGACCATCATAAATTGGTCTTTCATGGCGGTTGGGTAAAGGGGTTTACCAACTTTATTGCCTTTATGCCAGAAGAACAAATTGGTATTGTTGTTTTACATAATGGAGAATCCAAATTTTCTTCTAAAACTGCCGTGAAATTCTTTGAATTATATTTAGATGTTCCTAAATCCATGCAAAGCAAAAAATCAGAAAAACTGTTTAAAACTTCTAAATTTGCGAAACAATTTAGTAATTCCAAACACACACATAAAAAAGTGCCCACCAAGAAATTAAAACTAAAAACTGTTTCCAGAAGCATCCACCCAAAACGTGTTTCTAAATCTCCTGCTCGCTCATCATAATGATGAATCTCCGCCATTTATGCTCGGTTCTATTGGCATTTGAATTTCTATCCAAAATACCGTACCTTTAGGCTATGAGTATTTTTATTCCAATACGGATGTTATCAATCAAGCTCTTGCCTTGTTTTTTGGTGAGTTTCTTTTTATTAGCCGGTTGTTCAAGTCATGTTTCTCACCCGAAGCTTTCACCTTTACAAGCAAATCAAGAAGCTGCCCGA
>Ga0206950_1141_pt2 | contig 12477 bp, 8 predicted proteins | sample Alteio_BWOrgHeat_41_FD_152954 | JGI IMG/M metagenome (GOLD analysis project Ga0206950, IMG submission 152954) | Enriched cells from forest soil in Barre Woods Harvard Forest LTER site, Petersham, Massachusetts, United States -... | ecosystem: Environmental > Terrestrial > Soil > Temperate forest > O... | reverse complement strand
AGTTCCTCCGGATGCAGCTTCAGCACCCTGCCCCTTTCCGGCGGTTCCTGCCGCGCCGATGTTGGTGATGGCGTGCTGGCCTGTGCGGTGATGAAAGGCATCGATCTTCTCGACAAGGCGCTCGCGGGTCTCGGCAGACGGGTTGTCGTCCCAAATGGCATGAAGACCCGGTGCAATCTCGGCTAAGTTCATGGCTGTTGTCTCTTGGTTGGATCATCCATGATCGAAGCAGGCATTATCCATGGGCAAGACTGTCTTCAGGGCTCGCTCCCCATGGTGCAGAATTCTTGAAATTCGCAGCACACCGCGCCGCGGCGCTCCACGGCGCGGTCGATCGCCGGCAGCCTGGCGCAACGGCACCACCCTCCACGTGACTCGATCGTCCTGGTAGGTTCAGTATGGACGAATAAACTCGGCGCTGGAGGTGCCGGGCTTGCAGTGGACATAGCGCGCCGTCGCGGCGAGCGATGCGTGGCCGAGAGTTTGCTGCACCAGATGGATCGGCGCACCTCTGTCCATGGCGTGTGAGGCGTGCGCATGCCGACACCAGTGCATTGAAAATGTTGGCGGTAGCCCGGCTCGCCGCGCGGCTCGTTTGACAATGTTGTGCATGGTTTGCTTCGCCAGCGGCTTTCGATTCCGGCTTAGGAAAACCGGGGCGTCGTCAGCGGCACCGTCGCGGATCGCCGCCAGCGCCGTCCACATGTACGCGGGAAGAAAAATGTGCCGCAGCCTGGTTCCCTTACCGACCACGCTCAGTACGGTGCCGCTCTCACGTTGCCCGAAGCATCGCCACTTCAGCGCCGCCAGCTCGGCAATCCGCAGACCCGAAACGTAAGCCAGGAGCAGCAGGACCGAATCGCGCGGATTGGTCGTCAGCGCCACGAGACGCCGGATATCAGTCTCATCGACAATCCGCTCCAAAACGTTGTTCGGATGCGCTGGGCGCTTCAGCAGAACCGCAGGGTTCGCAGGCAGGTAGCCGATCTTGTAAGCGAAGCTGAACAGCGACTGGATGACGCTGATAGAGGTCGCTTGGCTCGACGGCTTCATGCCGCGCAGGCTCTGCACGAAAGCCTGCAGGTGCGGTAGCTGGACGTGCCGCAGGTCGATCCCGGGCGCAGCGCTCTGCAGGTACCTGAGTGCCAGTCGATAGGAGCGGAGCGTGGTCGTCGGACGCTGTGCCAGCCATTGCGCGATGATGTTCTGGTCTGCATCATCGAGAGAGATCATGCTGTTCACAGCGGCTGTGGCGGTCGCGGTTTCGGCGTGCATATAACCCTCCTCTGTTGCTGGTTCCGTTCCGGAGAGTTAACGGAGACGAAACGGCGGGAGAAACCCTCCCGCCGTTCTTGACAGACTTGAACCCGCTCTTACCAGCCGACGAGCACGCCGACGATGCCGGCCTGCGAATGGGCGTGGTTGTTCGGCGTCCCCGGGTTACCGGTGACCAGGTTCACGCCATTTTGGGCGACCTCACCATACAGCCAGCCGGCAAAGACCGACATGCCTGGCGTGACCTGATACGCGGTGTCAAACGCAAAGGCGTTTTCATGCTCTTGCGTTATCCCGGTCATCTGAAGGTTGCCCTGGGTGTCGAAGACATACCAGGAGGCACCGAACGACCATGGACCCAACGTGTACGTGCCGCCGATGATCTCGGCGTTGGCGTTGCCGGCACCCTTCGGCGGCGGCGCCATGATGTTATTGTACGCGCCGCCCTGCCAGCCCGCACCGACCTGCAAGCCGCCGAACGTGACCGAGAGACCGACGAACCCGGCGTTCACACCGTTCATCCGCCCGGTGTACTTGGTGCCCGCAACGACCCCGAGGTTCGGGCCCGTGTAGTCGACGACGCCGCTGCGGATCCAGTCGGCGAAGCCATAGATCGACACCGGCCCGAACACGCCCTGATAACGGGCGCCGAGCTGGGTCTCGTTGGTGAAGCGGAAGTTGTCAGTAGGTGCGCCAATCGACGAGATCGCGGAACAGCCTTGCTGGGAGGCGTTGGAGCACCCACCGGCCTCGAGGTTGCCGTTGTTCGGCGCAAAACTGGCCCCAAGGTCGAACCCGAAGATCTGCGGTGACAGGTAGACGACCTTCTCGGAGCCGTATTCGGCGCCCTGCTGCGAGTACCACGGGAAAGCCGGTGCCCCAGGGGCGTTGGGGGCCGCGGGGGCGTCACCGTTCCAGGCGCCGCTGCCGACGTTCTGTTCGGACACGATGCCGTTGTCGAAGATGCCGGACGGGCCGTCGCCCTGGCCGAGGCGGAAAATGCCGATCTGCGGGGTGGACACGTAGACGAACGCGCGGCGGACATACAGTGTCTGCTCGCAGGTCAGGCCCGACGTGCCCGTCGTGGCGCTGGTGTTCTGCGCGTTGGTGGCGGTGGCGCCCGTGTAGCCGCGGCCATTGAAGTTTTCGCGGATTTCGACCGAGGCACCATAGCGCAGGCCGTTCGTCGCGATCGCGTCCACACCCGGGTACAACCGGAAATAGGTGCCGAAGTTATACGGATTGACCTTGTCGGCATTGCCGCCCGCCAGGGGAACAACGTCACCCGTCGACCCCTCGAGCGTGGCCTCTGACCAGACGCGGCCGTAGAGGTGGATCACTGCAGTGCCCGGCGTCGGGTTGGCGGTGTTCCCTGCGGACATCGCGGGCGAGTAGTTGTTGTTGTTGTTCGCGCCACTGGCGCCGTGCTCAGGGACCAGCACCTGGTTCATGGGAACACCCATCGGCGCCGGCGGTGGCGCCGGCGTCTGCGCGTAACCCGAACCTTGCACTGCCAGGCTCGCGCCAAACATGGCTGCCCCAGCCAACAAGTACTTGCGCCCCTAAACTCCCGCTCAACCGGGTGCCGGTGGAAAGCGGTCACTCCCCCGGCGGCCGGTCAGTCGGGAAGGACCGCCTAAGCGGCAGCCCTGCAGGCGTCAGCATCACGCTCGGCTGTCATCTCGGCCTTCGGCTGCAAGCCATGCAGGAGGGCGGCGGCGAGCTCGGCGGAGACGGCTGCTGTGAAAATCTCCCGCTTTGCGTTCAATACGGACGGTCAGTTGGGGGGGTCGATCAACTGTGGGCAGGACGTTGGTCAATCGTGGGAACCGTGGAGGGGTGGAAGTCGATGTCGTGACGACGCTGGGCGTACGTCTCGCCTACTCACGTCAAAACGTTGACCGTCGCGATCGTCCCTGCCCACGCGAGAAGCACGAAACCGAGCGGTTGGCTCATTCGCCGGCCCCACGCTGAATTCTTCTCGATCGCCATCAATGATCCAATCGCGAACATCCAGCCGACATTGCCGACACCCACGACGAACATGAGCAGCATGATGGCCCAGCAACAGCCGACGCACCAGGCACCGTGCGCCAGGCCCAGGCTGAACGCGTCATGCCATGGGTGCGGGCCGCGCCAATGGCTCATGATGAAGCCAAGCGGGGTGCGGCACTTATCCAGGCAATGATATTTTAGCGTCGAGAACTGAAATGCCCCCGCCAGGCCCAGGACGACAACGCCGGGTGTCCAAGGGTGCGCGGCGAGCCAGACCCAGCCACCGAGCCCGGCATGCAGCACGCGGTCCAGCAGATGCGCGGCCACGCCGAAGCCTGCCCAGGCCAGAAGGTAGCCTGCGATCAGCAATCCGTGCAGCACCGCCCGATCGGAACGCCCGGCGATCATGCGGTCGAACAAGCGGATCAGCGGCAGGGAGGTCGGCAACATCATCGCCGCTGACATCAGCAGCCACCCACTGCCATAGAGCAGGACGGGCACCAGCCACGCACCACCCGGCACCGCGGCACAGACCGCCGCACCGAAGCCAATCGCCGACCAGTCGCCATGGTTCAGATAGCGCGCATAAGGGCTCGTGTCCCACACCAGCAAGGTGATCCAGGACAGAGCAACGAGCCCGGTGGCGAGCGGCGGAAAGGCTGGTGCCGTCGCCGCCGGTCGGGTCGGCATCAGCGCTAGCCGTCGAACACGAACGTGCTTTGCAGGGCGTTGAACCCAGAGATGTCGAGATCGTGGCCCAGCTCGGGATTTTTGCTGAAGTATCTCGCCGCCTTGCCAACGAAGACCGGTGTGCCGGGCACGGTGGAAAAGATCGTGTCGGTGAGCGTGGTGATCGCTCCGTTCGGTCCGCGATAGGGCTCCAGTTCGGCCAGGCCGACGTCGGCGATTTTGAGCGTTCCGTGACCCTGGTCCACGGTGAACGTGATCGGTACCCGCTCCACCGAGACCACCTCGCCGACCAGTTTGGCAAGTTCCGCGACCGGGCCGCCTTGCTTGCCGGAATACACTTCCAACAACGCCTCCTGTTGTGGATCGGAGGCACCATCATCGATGTAGACCTTGACCCGGAAACCGCCTTTCAGCACGTTGCCCGGAATTTCACAGACCATGGCGACGGTGCGCCCGCTCATGTCCGCGCCGTCGATGCTGCCCTTGTCGATGTGCCACGCCTGCATCGAATCGCAGGTGCCATTGTCGGGATCCTCGCCGATCCAGCACGGGCACAGCACACGGCAATCGCAGACTTCCAGAAGGCGGCCTTCGAGATGATACGCCATTGCTTGCTCCCCATAGCTTTGTTTTGTTGACAACGAAATCCAGATAGCGGAACGGCATCGCTCGTTGGGGCGGAAGGACCCGGCGATGCTGATATCGCCGACTTTCCGTGGATGAGTTTGGCGCTTTTGATAGCTTTTCACAAGGATTTTGTCTGGGTCCTCAGCCAGAGGCTGCACGTCGGCCACCGCGCGCAGGCCCTGACGCGGCGGTAAACGCCCTTCGCAACGTTCGCGAAGGATTACGCGACCATACTCGAACCAGACAATGACGGGGAACAACCTGTCTGCGAGACGGTACGCTCGGTCGGGAAGCACAACCGACATAACGAATCCATGGATGAGGAAAAGAAGGTTTTGGCTGGCGGCACTCGTGCGAGCATGTGCGGCCCGAAATCGCTCAGGCACGATGAGCGCAGGAACAGCCGGGTTCGACCGAGGTTGTGTGAAAACGTATGTGGGCATGGATGACGGGCAGCGCGCCGGGCTGTCACTGACGCGTAGCGTCACCGCCTCATCCCAGGATTGCGGCGAGTGTCCTGTGGGTCCCGAGGATCGCGATCACCCTCTTCATGTTGTACGCCAGCACCTGCAAGCTCATCTCGGTCCTGACCCGATTGAGTGTTCGGGCCAGGAAGTGGGTGGCAGCCATCCAGGCCTTGATGGTTCCGAATACGTGTTCGACCGTTTGGCGCCGTATCGCCATGGCCTGTGGCGCCTGGTCCAGCCGCTGCTGCATCGCGTCGAGCACCGCTTCGTGCTCCCAGCGCTTGATCCTGCGCTCCTTGCCCGTCGTGCAATCCGCCTTGACGGCACAATCCCGGCACTTCGTCGTCCAATAGTGACGCAGCACCTTGCCGTCTTCGAGCCGGCCATACCACCACTTCAGGTGTTCGCCAGCGGGACAGCGGTAAACGTCCTTGCCGGGCAAATACACGAAGTCCTGTTTGCCGAACCGGCCTTCAAACTTGGCACCGGAGGTCAGCGGCTTCGGCACGTAGGGCACAATGCCGGCCTGTTCGCATCGATAGATCTCCCAACCCGAGAAATAACCGCGATCGGCAACAGCGGTGATCTGGTCATGCCCCATGGCGTCCTTTGCCTGGGTCGCCATTCTTGCGAGCTCCGCGCGGTCGTGGCCGACATTGGTCACGTCGTGTGCCACGATCAGGTGGTGCCTGGCATCAACCGCTGCCTGCACGTTGTAGCCAACGATGCCGGTACCCTTGCCGCTCGTTGCCATCGAGCGCGCGTCCGGATCGGTCAGCGAGATTTGCTCATCGGGTGCGGGCTTCACCGCAACCTGCAAATCCCGCAACCTCTGCATCTGCACCTTCAAACGCTCAATCTTCTCTCCGAGCCGCGTCGACTTCGGGGACGCCGCGGCGTTCTCCTGGCGGTCAGCGGTATCGATCGCGGCCATATAGCGGGCGACGCTCTCTTCAATCTGCTCAATCCGGTGCTGCAGCTTGGCAGGCGTGAAGTTTTTGTCGCGCGCGTTCACGGGCTTGAACTTGCTGCCGTCAATCGCGACCATCACGTCCGACAACAGATCCATTTGCCGGCACAGCATCACAAACTGCCGGCATGTCCCACGAATCGCTGCACCATTGTCGCGACGGAAGTCGGCAATCGTCTTGAAGTCCGGAGCGAGGCGGTTGGTCAGCCACATCAGTTCCAGATTCCGCTGCGCTTCACGTTCCAGGCGGCGGCTCGAAGGGATGCGGTTGAGATAGCCATATAGGTAAAGCTTCAGCAGGGTCGCAGGGTGATAGCCGGGCCGACCAGTGTCTGCCGGCACGGCCCTGCCGAACCCAAGCTCGGACAGATCGATCCGATCGACGAAGACATCAATAACCCGCACCGGGTTGTCCTCGCCAACGTAATCCTGAATGCTTGCGGGAAGCAGAAAGCTCTGACGCCGGTCCAAACCTTCCACATAGCGTGACATGATGCGCCTCCAAACCAGGGAGGCAACGCTAGCGATCCGCATCGTTTTCACACAACCTCGGTCGACTGCGGCGGTTCGCGCTACGCGTTCTGGCTACCGGAGGTTCGCGCGCGGGGCGAACCGTGGCGCGATCGTTTCCGAGGTCGGCTGCTGCACGAGGACGGGCGAGATCCTGCTCGGTTTGCTGGTTGCCCTGCGTTAGGGCTTGCGCAAACACCCTTCCAGGACATGGAGATTCTAATTTAAGGCACCCTCCAATTGCCAGCCCACTGGCGGGATCGGGGTCGCTTCGGTAATGTTCCTGACTCGGCAGCAGGCAAGGACACCAACATGTCAGACGAGCAACCGCATGGCGGACGACAGGGACTGGGCTATGGCCACATCAGCGCGAAGTGGGGCTGGTTCGTCGCGCTCGGCGTCCTGCTGATCGCGCTTGGTGTGTTCGCTCTGGGCGACGTGGTCGCGGTGAGCCTGGCGAGCGTCATCTTCATCGGTGCTATGCTTCTGGTGGGTGGCATCTTCCAGATCATCCAAGCCTTCATGGTGCGGGGGTGGGGCAACTTTGCGCCGCATCTCCTCGGGGGTGTTCTCTATGTGTTGGGCGGCCTGCTGATCATGGATGAGCCCGTGCAAGGGTCGGTCGTCATTACCCTGCTGCTGATCTTCGCCCTGATCGTTGGCGGCGCGATGCGGGTGGCGATCGCGTTGCGGCATCGCGACATGGCTGGCTGGTGGCTGCTGCTGCTGGGCGGCGTGGTCAGCCTGGTCGTAGCGGTGCTGCTATTCGGCCAGTTGCCGTGGTCGGGTCTGTGGGTGGTCGGTACGCTGATCGCGATCGAGCTGATCATGATGGGCGTGAGCTGGCTGCAGTTCGGCCTGACGCTGCGGCGCCTGTTGCGCTGAGAAGCGACGGTTCAGCCTGGGTGGTCGAGGCCGATATCGAGCACCTGGGCGCTGTACGTCAGCCAGTCGATCGACATCCGGTCGAAGCCGCACGCCGTCGTTGTGGTCTCGGGCGGCGCGGCTGCTGCCGGGCGAATTTGGACAATCTGCCAAAGGCAGCACCAGCAAGCCAGCGCCGCGCCCACCGCAATGCCGCCTGCGCCACTCTGAATAGTCGGAGGTCGTACTGCGTCTCGCCAACGACGACCGCGAGGACGAGGAGCGCACGGCTTACCAGCCTGTCTTCGGGTATCGCGAGTCAGGCCAACCCATTCGCCTCGCTGAACCCAGAAAAATGCCGAGTCAGCACAGGGCGCCTGAAGGCTAGTGTAGACGCCGTCGGTGGCAAGCGTACCGCTCGGTACTCGGATCGGAAGCTGGTCGCAGTGTGCGGCGGCATCGCGTCCCGGCGCCCCAGATACCGCTACTTTGGGTGGATTCCGGACCTTCAGTCACCAGGCGGCGCGGAGGCCAATACTTATGCGGCGCCGTGACGGCACGCGGCATGCAGCATGCGGCAAAGCACTTGCGGCCCGCCCACGATAGCCGATAATCCGCGGCTACGCAGATGAGGCCAAACAGCGCGGCACGACCACCAGTAACGGGGGAGTCGCTCCATGAACCGACGCAGGCTGTTCGCTTCGACCGCTCAGGCCACGCTCGCTGCGATGTTCGGTCGTTCGTGGCTTTCAGGGACCGCACGCGCGCAAACGCCCGCTACCTCTCCGGTGAGCAGCGTCGCGCCGTCCAATGCCCCTGACCGGACTGTGCTGCCGCTCACTGAGCCGACCTATCCGCCGATCACCGAGCTCGACGTTCGCAAGGCCACCGCCCCGCCGCGCTTCGAGGTCAAAGCGCCGCCGGGTGCCCCCAACGTGCTCGTGATCCTGCTCGACAATCTTGGTTATGGCGCCACGAAGACTTTCGGCGGCGTGATCAACATGCCGACGCTCGAACGCCTCGCCCAAAACGGGCTGATCTACAACAATTTTCATACGGCGCCGCTATGTTCGCCGAGCCGCGCTGCGCTGCTCACCGGTCGTAATCCGCACAGTGTCAACATGGGCTCAGTTGCGGAGGTCGCTACCGCGTTTCCAGGTCAGACCGCCGAACGGCCCCTAAGCGCGGCGCCTCTGGCCGAGATCCTGCGGCTCAATGGTTACAGCACTGCCATGTTTGGCAAGACTCACGAATTCACGCCGTGGGAATTGGGCCCCTCCGGGCCGTTCGAATCATGGCCAACCGGTTCCGGATTCGAAAGATTCTACGGCACGATGTCGGGCGAGGCCGACCTCTTCGCTCCGCCTCTGCATGACAACACGACCCTGGTCGACTTGCCGAACGATCCAAACTATTACTACCAGACCGATCTGGCCGACCACGCTATCTCCTGGATCCGCGCGCAGAAGACCTTCACTCCCGACAAGCCGTTCTTCATCTACTACGCCGCGCCAGGCAACCACGCGCCGAGCCAGGTGCCGAGCGAGTGGCTCGACAAATACAGGGGCAAGTTCGACCAGGGTTGGGACATATACCGCGAGGAAATCCTGGCACGGCAGAAGACGCTCGGCATTGTCCCGCCCAATACGCAGCTCACACCCAAACCGACAGAGGCCGAGATGCCGGATTGGGACAAGCTGAGTGACAAGGAAAAGCAAGTGTTCATTCGGCAACAGGAGATCTTCGCGGCCTATGCCGAGGTCACGGATTACGAGATCGGTCGCGTGGTTCAGGCAATCGACGACATGGGGGCGATGGACAATACGCTGATCGTCTATATAACCGGAGACAATGGGTCCAGCGGTAATGGCGGCCGCAACGGCCGGTTCAACTCCGTCACCGCCTATAACGGGTTGCCGGAAACGATAGATTACCAATTCGAACAACTCGCCGAGTTCGGTGGGCCGCACTCCGACATGACACCTCCTCTGGGCTGGGCGATCGCCGACAACGCGCCGTTCGCTTATTGTCAGTTTTCGACAGCCTATGGAGGAACCACCAACGGCGCGGTCATTCACTGGCCGAAGGGCATCCACGCGAACGGCGAGATCCGCCAGCAGTACCATCACCTTATCGATATCGCCCCGACAGTGCTGGAGACGGCCGGCCTACCGCAACCGAAGATTGTCAATGGCACGCCGCAGAAACCGATCGAAGGTGTGAGCATGGCCTACAGCTTCAAGGATGCTCAGGTAAAATCGCCACACACTGTCCAGTACGCCGAGTTTCAAGGGAACCGCGGCATTTACAAAGACGGCTGGTATGCCCTTACGCTGCACAGAGTGCCATGGGATTCCCAGCCTCGAGCAACTTTTGATCAAGACAGATGGGAACTCTATAACACCGCGGAAGACTTCAGTTGCGCAATCGACGTCGCCGCAAAATTTCCCGAGAAGCTTAAGGAGATGCAGGCTGCGTTTCTGGCCGAAGCGGTCAAATACAACGTGCTACCGCTCGACGACCGCGGCTATGAGCGATTCAACGCCGCGATAGCCGGGCGGCCCGACCTGCTCGGTGGCCGCACGTCATTGACGGTTTATTCCGGTATGATTGGGATGAAGGAGAACGCCTTCATCAACGTCAAGAACCGTTCCCACTCGATTACTGCAGAATTGGTCGCACCAGCGCGCGATACGGCGGGCGTCATCCTCGCTCAGGGCGGTCTTCATTCTGGCTGGAGCCTCTATGTCAAGGACGGTGATCTCAAATTCGCCTACAACTACCTGGGCGCCGTTACGACCATCGCCTCGAATGAGCGTCTGCCCGCCGGCCCGATCACCGTTGGGTACGATTTTGCTTATGACGGCGGCAAACCAGGCTCCGGCGGCATGGGCACACTCTTAATCAGCGGAAAAAAGGTCGCCAGCGGTCGCATCGAACGCACGATTCCATTCTTGTTCGGTTGCGAGACGGCGGATGTCGGCATGGATCTCTACACACCTGTGACCCCTGACTACAAAAAGGGCGACAACAAATTCACCGGGACAATAACCAAGGTCACAATCGATCTGAAGCGGATGCCTGACGCTGATGAACAAGCGGCAAAAGCGGCCGACAATGAAGCGGACGCGATCGACGCAGATGAAGATTGAACCGCTTAGGGCCCGTTCATGAACTATCGCTTCGGCCATTGGGTAGCGGGTTGATTGTGTAGTTCCAGTCGCCGTGGAATTCGTGGCGCTGAATGTTGATGGCGTGCATTTCGGCATCGCTGACTTTGACGCCGGGCGGATAGATGTTGGGATCGATCTCGCAGTGCACCTTGAGGCCGGTTTGGGTCGTGGTGGCGGCGATCAGTTGGACGATGGCCTGGTAGCTGACGAGCGGTCGGCCACGCCAATTCTGGGTGATGAACGAGAACAGGCGATGCTCGATCTTGTTCCATTTGCTGGTACCGGGCGGGAGATGGCAGACCGTGATGGCGATGCTGAGTTCGTTGGCTAGGGCTTGCAATTCGCGCTTCCATAGCCGGACCCGCGCGCCGTTGCTGCCGCCGCAATCGGCGGTGACCAGAAGCTGCGTCGCATGCCGATAGCGTGCGCGTCCCATCGCCCGCCACCAGCGTCGAATGGCGTTGACCGCGAAGCTCGCGGTGTCATGGTCGATGCCGAGGCTGACCCAGCCGGCATTGTCGGCGATGTCGTAGACGCCGTAGGGCGCCGCCCGGCCAAGCTCGGGGATCAGGAAGTCGTGCACGCGCACCGGCTCGGGCTGTCCCTTCGGGCGATACTCACGGCCGGCATTCTTGAAGTCACCGACCAGCTCCTTCTTCTTGGTATCGACCGAGATCGCCGGCTCGCCCGCCGCCAGCGCCTGTTTCACCTGTGCATTGATGTAGCCGAACTGAGCGTCGCGGTCGGGATGGTTCGCCCCTTCGAGGGTCTTGCGATTGGCCTGCAAGCTGTAGCCCATGTCACGCAGCAGATCGGCCACCACGTTGTGGCAAATGCGGTGGCCGAGTTCACGAAGCCCTCCCGCCAGATTGCGCAGGCTCTTCGCCGTCCACAACAGCGGCGCCATCGGGTCGCCACGGGTCGAAGGGTCGACCAGCTCCTTGAGATCGGCAAGCAAGCTTGGGTCGGTAACAACCAGTGGCCGACGTCCGCCACCTTGCCGGCGCACCCGATCGGCTGCCGCCGCAGGCGCCGCATCGCCGCGCAGCTCCGCCAGTCCGCGGTCGATCGTGCTGCGCGCCACGCCGGTGACCCGCGCAACCGCCGCTACCCCGCCACGACCCGCTGCCAGGGCTTCCGCTGCCGCAAATCGTCGCCGGCTCCGCTCGTCGAGAAGCGGATCGAGCGCCTCGTAGCGCAGTCGGATCGCCGCGTGGTCAATCACGCCTCGATTCTATAAGCGCGGAGTCGGCCTGGGAATCCCAGATCGGCAAACCCGCCACCCCGATTCGGTTATTAATCAACAGGCCCTTAATCCTTGAACAGGGGTTTACTTTCCATTCCGGCTAGGTGGGTGCGTCGAGAGAATCCTTCGGCGCGGATGCATGCAGCACCCAGCAGCTCCGCGTCATGCCGCCATCCCAGCAACACCAGTGCCCTAGCCTGCGCATAGGTTCGGTACCAATTTCCGCCACGAGGAGCGGGCATCGCAACCGCATGGTCGCAGGACCGCTTTGGGTCGATTCCTGCTGTAGCGGCTGCGGACACCGCACCGCCGGTTTGGGTGGATTGCAGACATTCGCGGAGTGTTCAGTTTGGGTCCGGTCTGCGCCCAGGACGGTCGCTCGCTTGATCATGGCCACCGCCTCGATGCGGACATCCGGCCTCAAGTCGTTATCGGCGGAGATGGATGGTAATCGGTCGTTGGCGTCCTTTGCCTGGGTCACCATTCTTGCGAGCTCCGCGCGGTCGTGGCCGACATTGGTCACGTCGTGCGCCACGATCAGGTGGTGCCTGGCATCAACCGCTGCCTGCACGTTGTAGCCAACGATGCCGGTACCCTTGCCGCTCGTTGCCATCGAGCGCGCGTCCGGATCGGTCAGCGAGATTTGCTCATCGGGTGCGG
>Ga0206950_1079_pt2 | contig 12541 bp, 19 predicted proteins | sample Alteio_BWOrgHeat_41_FD_152954 | JGI IMG/M metagenome (GOLD analysis project Ga0206950, IMG submission 152954) | Enriched cells from forest soil in Barre Woods Harvard Forest LTER site, Petersham, Massachusetts, United States -... | ecosystem: Environmental > Terrestrial > Soil > Temperate forest >... | reverse complement strand
TCGGAGACCTATCTTGAGAGCCTCATTCGCGACAGAACCTTTCCACAGACACGGACTGGGCTCGCCATACCCATGCTGTTGTTGGGCATCACGTTGTCCCGGTTCGCGCAATGGGAAGGCACGCCTTACGGAAACTGGCTCGCCTCAGTCTCAACCGATCCCTACGTGGATATCGTTCCGCCCGCCCTGGTTGGCGGTCTCAATCGCCGTTTCGGCGCCTGGTGGAAAACCTCATGGGTAGAATTGGCTGAATTCGTGCTATCAAAGTACGTTGTTCAGCAACATCAAACCATGTCCTACGAGAAAACGGCGAAGGGCGACCGCTGCCTCTTACAGGTCGATGGCGATAAGATGACGACGCGGCCAAATGAAGTCTACGAACAGATTGGCATGGGCAATGCGCGATTTTACAGCGCTGTTCGTATCCTGAAAGATCTCGGACTGCTAACAGACAGTGCCGACGGTATAACGAGTGCTACCGAAGATGGCGCCAAGCTGCTAGACGATAAGCCGGCAATTCGGGGGCCGGTGTGAAGTATCTAGAGTTTTCCTCATTCTTTGATGGCGAGCCGGCAAACATTGCCTGCATGTCTACATTTCAGTTCGATCCGGACTACTTTGAACGCCGCCTTTTGCGGTCGCCGGCGCTCTCAAAGGCGCGACGGATCATTATATTTGTTGACGCACGCCAGTGGTTTCAGCGCCTTAGACAAGAGCTCCCTGCTCGGTGGCTCAACAGGCGTTACCTTGTGGCACCGGTTCAACACTCGCCCGGTGTTTTCCATCCTAAGCTAATACTACTGCTATCTCAGTCTGGTGGACAAGTGATTTGTGGTAGCAATAATCTTACTCGGGCCGGATGCTCAAGCAATCTTGAACTCCTCAATTCGAGCCAATTCACCTTTGATACGCATGATCAGGACGCGTTAAATCTTGCGAGAGAAGCATTTGCATTCTTTGAGCGAGCCACAGAACAGACTGACGGCGAAATAACGAGAGTCATCAGCGAATGGCTCAACGACGCGAACGCACTTTATCCATGGCTAAGAGAGCCAGTGACAGCGTCGCCGAGCAAGCGGGCGATGCTCCTCCTCAGTACGTACGATGGATCAATGTGGGAACGCCTTGTCAAACATCTTTCCGCCGCCAAGCCAAACAACTTCCTCGTCATCTCACCATTCCATGATGCCGACAGCGATATTTGTCGTCGCGTCATGCGTCAGTGGCCAAGCGCGAAGATTGAGTTAGTCGTTCAACAGGGCTGTACGAGTCTCGCGGTCGGGCCGCTTAGGAAGATGCGCGCCGTTCGCTTGTCTGAGCTAGCCGGAGTTTCTCGCCGGGTCCATGCGAAGCTGCTCGCATGGCGAGGTACGAAAGGCCAGGGGTGTCTCGCCGGAAGCGCGAATTTTACCAGTGCCGCGTTGGATGGCCGTAATGTTGAAGCATCCCTGTTGATCGCCGAAGCGGACGAGCAAGTTAGTGCGCTCTTTGACGGTCACTTATCACGTCGATCGATCGCTATCGATGATTTCGAACCGGGAGATGTCAGCGAACCCGCCGTTGAGGGAGAATTGCCGCCGCTTCGAAAAAATTCGGCATTGCTAGCCCAGAACAATGACCTCCGAATCAGCTTCTCGCACGACTTCCCGCGCCCGCCTTCGATGCTCCGACTGACGCTTCGTACGCCGGGCGAGAATCGTCCACGGGTCAGCGTCAGCGTTACGAGCAAAACGAAGAGCACGCAGTCGGTTAGCCTACCCGATGGCGTCCTCGCGGATACGCACGGAACATTGCTCGCCACCCTGATTGGTGAGGTCAAGGGGGAGAAAGTTGAGAGTCCGCCCGCATGGGTTATTCAGGAGAGCCACCTCACTTTCGAACCCAGCAGCGGATCTTCTTCACCAAAAGGCAGGATAGAGGAGTCAGGCGACGGCTTACCTGCGTACCTCGACGCGCTCGGCAAGCAGGCTGGTATCACCGCCGTTATCGAATATTTGGATCACCTGACGATCCGATTCGACGATGGCGGTGGTAGTGGGCGAAGCCCACGGAAGTTTCGTCTTAGGATCCGTGATCCTTTCAGCCACGATGACGCGCCACCGTGGCTCATCAATTCTCGCGAAGAGTCGGATGATTTAGAGGAGGCGATTTACGATTTTGTCGAGCGGCACGAACGACAAAGACTTCTCAGGCATGTCACTCGCGGCAATGTTAATGGGATGGAGAACTTTCTCGATATATTTTTGACTCTGATTCGTTTGTTGCACGTCTACTACAGGAGGGGCGTGGTAAAAAAGGGGCAATTATTGATACCTGCATAAGTGAGTGACATGTTCAGAACAGATCAACTTGCTTCCAGAAAGCGGTTACCAGGGTCGTCCTGCGCTGCATGGATCGCAGATTGCTGCGGGCTCGATGCGCTACATCGCCGAGATCGCGAGCACAGTAGTTGGGCATGGCGTGATGTTTGAGATATCCCCAAATGCACTCGACCGGGTTCATGTCAGGTGCGTAGGCCGGCAGGTAGTCGATCGCGATTTGCCCGCGCTGGGCCTCGAGGTGCGCCTTCACGAGCTTCGAGCGGTGGGCCTGCAGACGATCCCAGATGATGAGCAGCTTCTTGCCGATCGTGGCCTGCAAGGCTTTGAGGAACTCAACGATTTGCGGACTCTTGATCGAGCCGTCGAACAAACGGAAGTAAAAGCGCCAGTAGCTGAGGCCGGCGATCACCGAGAGTTGTTTCCAGCTGAAGCTGTATTGCAGCACGGGCGTCTGACCTTTCGGAGCCCAGGTTCTTGCGCGACAAGGTCTTTCGGACAGACCCGACTCGTCGATGAAGACGATTACTCGGCCTTGTCGCGCAGCGATTTTTTTAGTTCCGGCCACCTCTTGGCCTTCCACCTACGAACCGCTCGCTCGTCCCGTTCGCGCGCCTGGCCCGTCGGGCGCTGCACGCTCCAACCCAGCCGGCCGAGCAACCGCCAGACCGAGGTGGGAACCAGTTTCACGGAAAACTTGGTCTCGATCAGTTGTGCGATTCGCGGCGCGGTCCATAACTGCGTTGAGAAGCCGGCCGCCAGCGCTCCTTCCTTGAGAAGCCGCACGAGCTCCTGCCGTTGCGCCGCGCTGAGCCGCTCCGGCCGTCCGAAGTGCGGTGCCCGGCGTAATGCCTCCATGCCGCCTTCTTGCCGAGCACGATCCCAGCGCATCACCGTCTGGCGTGACACGCCGACTCGACGCGCCACCTCCGCCTGGCTCTCTCCGCCCGCGAGCAAGCGTGCACCGCGTCGTCGACGGCGCTCCAGCTCCTTCAATTTCTGTGAGTGTCTCATCCGTACCTCGAATGTAACCATTCCAGGTACTTGGACCGCAAGAGCGGGGCAAAGTGTCACTCATTTACGCATTTCTCAATAGTTCATCGAGGCTGCCAGCTCATTGAGATCGCAATGGTTGGATGTAAAAGAGAGGAAGAGGAGACGCAGGACGGCTACCTAACCGCAGTCTACAAACATCTTGATGGGGACCAAAACCTGTTGCAGGAAGTCTGCAATGAAACAAATTATCTAGCCGAGATTCGAGCTACTCTGCTCGTTCTTCAGAGCGTTCGGTTCGATCCGCACGAGAAGCCGAAATTTGGGCCCAAAGCAACTCGGCCAAGAGACGTGCTACCGAAATGGGCAAAGGCCGTTAAGTCCGCAATTACGGGATGCAGGCTTAAGGAGCCTACTGCAGACCAGATTCGCAGGGCATTGGATAGCTTCGAGGTGCTTTCTGACGGCGAGAGCAAACGCCTGTTGGCAGAACTGCCGTGATTCAGGGCACGCTCAAGAAATGACCACGATTTCTGTAGCTCTTTTATCTCTATTGAGCGTCGGCATTGGCGCCCTAATCAGTCATTTTTTAACGCATCACCGAAGTCGATTAGACGACCTAGCTGCGTTTCGCCTAAAGGCCTATGGAGACTTTATCGGCGCTTCTTCGGTCTTAATTGCTGCCCGGCGTATGGGCCGCATCGAGGATGGAATTGACGAGTTGGCGAAATTGAATGACGCCAAAGCTCGAATCTGCATATGCGCCGCACCTGCGGTAATTGAGGCGTTGAACGAATTCTGGAAGAGCGGTGGAACACTGGAGCTCGAGCACGAAATCCTAGCGTTTACGCGCCTTTGCATGTGCATCCGCGAGAGCCTAGGAAACAAGAAGAACGATATTCTGGGCTCAGATATTTCAAACACGCTTTTTAAACTAGAGCCCTCCGCTTATTCGTACAAACTGAAAAAGAGCGCACAAGAGAAGATTGCCGAAAGGGACGGATGAAGGTCAACCGATGGCGTGCATGCGGACTTCCTCCAGCGCGTTCGGCAATTGTCGTTCTTGTCCATGCCAGTACCTTCGCTATGTTTCCGAGCGGGCATCTGTGCGCCCACTGCGTCGGCTGCATCACCTTCTGGGAAATCCGCCGCCAGCGCCTCGATTCTGCTTCAGAAACCAATTAAACGGTATTGATTGCATCTCAGACTCTCGCGACCCCCATGACGGCGTCAGCCGTAATTACGGCAAACTCCGTAATGTGCCGTCACGAATCAAGTCCCGAGCCCGCGATCACAGGCCAGGGTTGGGCGGTCGCCGATGTCTCGGCCTTGTTTTGCAGGGCATCGAGGCCCAGGGGCCGCGCGGGCCTCTCACAATGTATCCATATGCTTTATCGCAATCGCGCCAAATTTGTCTGGATCTGCTTGGGCGGCGTTCAAATCGTCTGCACCTCTGGACGCGACGCCCACCACCCTGTAGCGATCATCAACCAAAGGACCGCCGCTCATACCTTTCGCAATACCCGTTGTCGGCACTACGTAAGTAACTCCCTGTCGAACTTTCACTGTGGCGACGTGGCCCCAGCTTTTATTTATCGAGTCCCCAAGCCCATAATTTGGATAGCCGCTGGCCATCACCTTGTCATAGTGGGCGGGTTGATTTGGGCGGCGAAGCAATCCGCTTTGTTGCGGATAACCAATTATATTCAATATAGCCAGATCTAAATGCTCGTCGAACTTAAGGATCGATGTCTTGAAAGTCTTTGAAGGATGGCTCGGATGAAAAGCGACCGTGTCGGTCCCGAGGACGTGAAAGCAGGTCACAAACCCGACGTTAGCGAGAAAGAATCCGGTCCCTTGTCTGTAGGTAGTTGGGCATTCAAGAACCCAGACACTGCGGTCGATTGAGTCCTCCAAGTCCAATATCCCCTTAAACATTAGAGGATCTAACTTTCTACATCGCTTTGCGAACGAGACAAATGTCGGATCGGAGGGCCCTCTTACCATCGAGAGATAAAGAAGCTTGCCCCTAAGTATGGAGTCAAATTTCGGCGTTTTCCGCAGCGGTGATCGGTGGCGACGAAAATATTTCGTCAGATGCTCGGCTTCCGCTGCTTGCAGACCAAACTTTTCCCACGCGTGGATCATTCCCCGGATTTGGCGAATGAATCGGCGCTGAACATTAGGCTTTTCGTTTACCGTGAGGCCCGTAACTCTCTGTGATACACGTCGCCCAAACAGACGAACCTTCTTGTCGTTCACGCGGAAGCCATTCGCCTCGATCACGCTGCGAAGCGTGGGCCCAACTACCGCCTCGGTGCCATATAGAGGATTGATCTGTCCCGCAAGCGTCGGCGGGAAATCTCGCTTGTGAGTCGAAAACGTAAGGTCATCGGCATACCGGGTGTACTTGCATCCGTTTGCTTTGGCGAGGCGCGAAAGCTCGCCGTCCCGCCGCATGCAAACGATATTCGCGATGATTGGGGAGGCAGGCGCACCTTGCGGAAGGCTATTGTTGAAGCAGCACAGTCGAGCCAGTACGGTTGCCACGTCGGGAGGCAGACTAAAAGGGCGCGCAATTAATGCGCCCCGGACTCGTCCAAAGTTGATGCTGGGGAAGAATTCCTCAATGTCCACATTAAGCACGTAGGTCTTGTGGCTATGTGCTGCGGCGTTAGAGACGATGCTTTGCTTTTTTACAAATCCATGTACGCAGACACGGGGCGAATAAAGCGTCTCAAAAAGGGCCAACAATTTTCGCTGAATCGACTTTAACGCTGCTACTGGCGCTCGAATGGGGCGTGTGCCGCCGCTGCGCTTCGACAGCTGAAACTCCGTATATAGCGTGTTGGGGTCTGCCAGAAACGCCCAATAGGTAAGCTGGGCCCGCGTTAAGCCCACTGATGCGGCGACATCGTCCAGCGTCCTTGCACTTAACACGTGCAATCCTTTTGCGTTTGCAGGAAATTCAAAGCCCAGCAACACACGCCCCTTCAAGCTTTACCCCACCACCAGTCAACGTCGTTACAGCCGAGGACACCGTAACGGACATTTGGGGTCTCTAAAGCATTCCTTCCGTCGACGTTGCCGCATGATAAACAGCAGACCGCAAGCGGGATCGTGTGTTGCTGGGCCGGATGTATCTTAGCTAAATTGCGGCTCTAGCGGGTGAGACGCGCGGCTCAGAAATTTAAATAGGTACACGCCTCGTCGGAAACGTAAGGTCAGGTGGCGCGGTTTCCAAATCGATGCCAGACAGCAACATGATGGCCTTGTATGCGTTCAAAATTTCATCGTGAAGCGATTCCAGATCATTCAGCATTACAGCGCGCCCTTCTTCGGTATTCCGTCGGAAATTATGTTGTCGATAGAATGAGTGAGATAGGCGATTTCGCGCAGCAACTGCGCGCTCCAGCAGTTTCTCAACTTCCGCGAGTCGTTCGACCGCTGTTTTTGCGTTGTGAAACAGTCTCCCCAACGTCTGTCTGTTTATTCCGTTAATCAAGCGCAAAGCGGCTTCAGGATTCGGATCGTCTAAAAGTTTCTGTTCGGCGGCACCGGCTGCGAATAAAAGGTTGCCAATTTCGGTTTCAAGCAACTGGGCCGCTTCCGATGCGAACCCAAATTTGCAATATACGTCGTCCAGCGTCGGCATGGTTTTACACCTGAGCGCGGCGTTTCATTTCACGCTCAATCCTTTCGTCGGTAATTCCTTGTGACGTCCTCAATGGACGAACAATCGAATCCAAGGAAGCGTCTGCTGTTTGAAATAGCTCCCGACACTCATCAATTTCCTTGAGCATCTCCTGCCGCCCCGCGTTTGACACGAATTCCTCCGCTCGTTCACGGAAGTAGTCATGCACCAGCCAATTTCGCTTGCGGAGCGCGTTGCGCAACAAACTCTCTAGGTCAACGCCGAGCGTTGTAATGGTAATCCGATAACGACTGAAGGTCCCAGGCCACGGAAGAGACTTGGTCTGGAAACAGCTCTCCGCAAGAATCTTGCGATCTGGCAGAGGAGCGTCGCAATGTATTTCGTCATACGAGCTTATGGCCCAGATCTCCAATCGCCAATGTAGCAAGCCCGAAGATTATGATCGGCGTTCATCATGATCGGTGCTCATAATGATTGGCGATCTTATCGGGATCTAACCGCTGCTCCAGCTCAAGCGCCGCATCTGAAGGAGCCAAACCAAAACCGAGAGGCATTGGAACAACGTGCGCCAACATTCGGTCGATCATGTGACCTCGCCACTCGCGCACTTATTGAGAGTCTGATAATAGAAGGCGTGTAGAAAGCCGAGGTCGTAGCGAGCCGATGCTCGCATTTGGAAATGCCACAAAATTCGACCGGATCTCCCATTCGAGTCGGTGAACGGGTGGAGCTTCTCGTATTGTATATGCGCCTCCCACGGGCTCAGCTTCTCGTCGGCATTGATGTCGGTCAGCAACGCCTGCAGCTGCGCCACAATGTGTTCGCCGCCCTTAGGAGGCACATAGGATCCCACCTGAACGTCCATGCCGGGAAAACAGCGTAAGCGTGCATTTGGCTGATATATTTTCACGAAGCTCTGCAGCTCCGAGATAGTGACCTTCTCTAGCCTGACAAATCGCTCGTGTTCCCTAATCTCCGCCTCCGTCGGCGGTCGATCAATGCCTTCAATGCGGTTGCTCTCGGCAACCAAGTCATGCGTATTCATATGACTCAATCCTCACTTGTCGAGATCTACATCGGGCCATTGCACTTTTGCGTTTCTCGCTAAATCAGGATGAATGAGGAACTTTTCGACACCACCAAAGACCTTCGCTAACCGTCGCTTCAGCTCGGGTGCAGCGGCAGGAGAACTCAAACCAAGCACCGGGGGCATCGGAACAATGTGCAACGCATACTCTGGCCGCCATCCTTGTAGATCATCATCAATTGCAAGCCACCGCGTTGGGCGCCGGCGCTGAACATCCGCCATAATCTGCTCATAGCGCGTCAGGTTCGAAAACTCGTCCTTCCGCATGTGGCGTTTGTGGAATGTGGCACCCACCACCCGCTGCTGCAAAGCTTGCGGCAGATAGCCTCGAGCGCGAGCGAAACCCAACTCCTTCACCCAGCTGGTCGATAGCACGATTTTCAGATCCGGATACGGTTCAAGCAAGCGCGCCAAAATCGGTGCGTTCTGAAACAGCGTCTGTCCCGAAGTCTCTGGGCGCAGCGATGGCGGCTTCCGATACCGAAGGGCCCCGCCGTGGAGTACGTGGTCATAATCGCAATAAATTACATCCATCGAGCATCGCCTAGAATCGCTACCGCTGACCCGGATCAATTTCGATAGGCTTCGAGGCATCTGTTAGGTGCTCCTCGACTTTACCAACCTTAGCTTCCTTCTCGGCCTGACGCCGGCGCACCCACTCTTCACGCCGCTTTTGAGAGGCGATAACTTCTGCTGCCGACGGCAATACTATTTGGGTGCGGCTCGGTTCGTCTCGCTGTGTGGTGTCGATGTAGCGCAAGCAGTGAATACTTCCATTCTCGTCTAGGCCTCCTTCCTCGTTGCATCCAAAAAATTCGCATACCCCGGCTATTCCTTTAACGATCCCACTATTGTGATGGTCGTCGTACGGATGGCCGCAGTGACACATTCCTGAATAGTCTTTTACCGTCGGACTTTGATCGTTGCTCATACGAGGCATGATTCCTCAGATCCAGATGGTCCTTACGGCCGCCATCATGCCCTTTGCCCCGAACGCAACGGCGCCGCCGATCCCGTGATGCTCCAACGAGACCTGCCCGCCGCACTCAATCAGGGCTTGAATGTGCGCAAAGCGACTCGCCATATGGGGGGCCAGGAGAGTCCCGAGACGCGGGACAATTCGTGGTTCACGCTTTCGTTTCATGCCGATAAGCTCTCTGCATTGATGGCCTGTTCTGTCGCTTTCACGTGAATGCGGTACGGGTTCTCGGCCCAACCAGCTTCCTCGCGTCAAGGCGAATGCAGGTTCCGTGGTGACAGATTTACAGAGCGGCGTAGCGCTTCCAGCAAAAGGCCAGATTCGAAACTGCCCCGGCATTATACCCCATGGAAGTCGTTGATTATATTAAGTTTTCTAATACTGCCGGTGCAGGATCAGCATCTACCAGTAAAGGGGTTGGACCGTGAATTGGTGCGCTGCAGTAGCCTGCCTTTCTACGGCGCATTACGGCCTCAAAGGCTGCTTCGTTGGCTCGCGATGAATTCGAAACGAATCGGAGGACACCGAGCAGATCGATGGTCAAACGCTACGCGCGGCCACATTCTGATCGTCCTGCCAACTCGGACTCGCATCGAGGCGACGAGCAGGACCACTTGGAGCTCAACGGAAGCAAGCTCACACGCAAGCAGCCCTTGCGGCAACCGTGCTCCCATTGCCATCCTTGGAGCGGTCTTGTATCGCGGAACAATCCTTAGTCGGTGGCACTTCCTGGTGCCGGCAAGATGCGTCGTTTCTCCAGCTCGGCGCGCAGATAGGCCGTATCGGCTCCCTCCCCGCAAAGAATCTTGCGAATGGTGCCATTGGCCAAGGCGGCACGAAAATCAAAATGCAAATGCATGCTAGGCGGAAAGATCACGGGGCTGCCGTCCTTCATCACCAATTGCAAGACGCCGATCGTGCTGAGCGAAATCCGCAATTCCTGCTCCGGGGTGAATGCTTGGGCTTTCAAGAATGTGTATTGGATCGGATTCGCCAGTCGTTCGGTGTTGGCGCGATGCCGATCCCTGTCCACGTATGTCACGATGCCGTAATTGATATCGAAGATCTGGCGTAGCGTGTTGTCGCCTTGGACAAGCCCTACGCCTTCGGACGCCATAAACGCGTTGATCTGAGCGCGAAGCTGCCCGAATCCGAATTCAATGCCGATCTTGCCGTGAGCGCTGCCGTTGGCGTAGTTGCGCCAAAGGTAGTCCGCGTTCTCCAGACCGAAACAGCAGGCATAGGTGCGGGAGCGGCTTCGATTGTAATAATGGGCAGCCGTAAAATCCGGAGCCTTCTCAAACGCCACGCCCGCGTTTCCAGGCTGATCAGCAGGCAATTGCGCGCCATCATGCGGATCGGCGCCAGGGCCGTCCTTGTAGCTGTCCACGCGATTGAAATGCAGATATGCGCTGTCGATCGACCGCAAGAGGTACTCAACGGTCATAATCTTATAGAGCGCATGATCCTCCGTAGGTTGAGTTAAGAGACCAGCGTGCGGTTCGATGCCACCCGAGAGCGGCTGGCCTGCGGAAGGCGGGTGTGTTGGCATCCCGCTACATTTTACGCCAGTGCGATCTACGTACGACTAAAGCCTGAAGTCTCCGCCTCCCGAATTCCAGCGTACTCTGTCCTAATTTGCCAAATTCCAGGTAATGCTGTCCAAGTTTGCCAAGATGCGTAAATCCCTATTTTTACGAGAAATAATGGGAAAAGGTTCTTCACAATTCCATGATGCGTGCGTCATCTCTGTTCCTGAAGTGCATAAAACGATCCACCAATCGGAGCGGTTATCAAAGGCATGACGGTTAATTGACCTTACCAGCGAAAAAATGGCAAAAACATGGCCAATATGTGCCGGAATTTCGGACATTAGAATGTGGAATCGACACGAAGGTAGGGAGAGCGTGCAAAACCCCAATTTTCCTAGCTTTTGGATGAGATCGGACTATCATCGGTCCGCCTTCAGACTCCAACGTGCATGGGGTACGTCACGGTTCTGGTGCATTGAGAGCGCGGCCTAAGATTCCAGCTTTTGCGAGGAGCCACAATGACTATCGCAATCGCGCGAGATCCGATCTATCGCCGCCGCAGATTCCAGGCCGAAATCATAGAGTTGTGCGTACGTTGGTATCTCACCTACCGGCTGAGCTACCGTGACCTGGTCGAGATGCTGGCCGAGCGCGACATCGTCGTGTCTCATTCGACTATTTTGCGATGGGTTCAGCGTTACGTGCCCGAGTTCGAGAAGCGTTGGGGTCGCTTTGCTCGGCGCGTGAATTCCTCTTGGAGAATGGATGAGACCGCGGTTTCCGTCCGGGGCGGCGCTCACTACCTCTACCGTGCAGTGGATAAACACGGAAAAACTGTTGACTCCCTGCTGTGTACAGATCGCAGCGAATCGGCTGCTCGGGCATTCTTCAACAAAGCGATTGAGACCCATCAGCCGCGGCGTCCGCGCAAGGTAAATCTCGATGGCAATGCGGCAACCCACGGGGCGTTGCGCTTGCTGCGACAAGAAGACCCCGAGTGGCGGTCAGTCGTGGTGCGAAGCCGGCGCTATCTCAACAACATCGTTGAGCAAGATCATCGAGCAATCAAGCGCCGTTGCGCACCGATGCTTGCCCTCAAGTCTTTTGCGACGGCGGCAGTCACGCTTGCGGGCATTGAATTGGCGCATCGCATTCGCAAGCGCCAATTCTCGTTCGGCCGCGACGCTCCACGCCGATTTTGCTCCCTGAAGCAACTTTGGTCGCATGCGTTGGAGTGCGACGGCGGCGCCGCAGTCGATAAGCGCGCCGCAGCTGCCGCGAATGCAGACCGCCACTGCACCAGAACTCAATTGCTCGCATGTTGACCGAAAGCGAGCTGCGTGCCCTCAAGCCGGTACGTTACTTACGCAAGGTGACTGATGGCAGGGGCTTGTACCTCTTGGTGACACCGAGGGGTGGGCGCTGGTGGCGATTCGCGTATCGATTTGCACAGAAGGGCAAAACGCTTGCTCTAGGAACTTACCCTGATGTCCCTCTCGAGCGAGCCAGGGCACGCCACGAATTCGCTCGCGACCTACTCGCTCATGGAATCGATCCGTCGGCGTTGAAGAGGACACTCGGAAAGTACGCTTTTGTTGCGGCGATGCGCGATTGGGAGGTGTCACAAGCTCTCGAGGCGAACAACCTAGATGCACACCGCGCGCGGGATCGCCACGAGCAGCGGAAAGATTCTGTCGACCGAACAGGACGGTAGCGATGCGCATAGTTGATGTGCATGAAGATCGCGAGGACCGGCCGGAAACCAAGCTCTGAGGGCATCTGGCGGCCTTGGGAATCGGGAGAGCGACTATCCGACTATCGAGGTGCTTCATTCGTAATCGAAGTCGTCTCCCTCTTCCTCCAGATCATGGTCCTCATCGACACCTTTCTGACGCCTACGAATGCGAGCAGCAAACTCCTTGTATGGCATATTTCCACGAGCATACGCTTCCAATAAATCGCCGTGCTCTTCGAAGC